>Ga0102930_1000354_pt1 | contig 15500 bp, 11 predicted proteins | sample SalPon1_B_H2O_MG_FD_84514 | JGI IMG/M metagenome (GOLD analysis project Ga0102930, IMG submission 84514) | Salt pond water microbial communities from South San Francisco under conditions of wetland restoration - Salt Pond MetaG R1_B_H2O_MG | ecosystem: Environmental > Aquatic > Non-marine Saline... | reverse complement strand
GACTATTCTAATGATGATTTGGGTTTACAAACCGGATTCTTTTATAATGTACAGGGCGAGACCCTCCAGGTCGTGGGTACTGGTATTGTACCAGACGTTTTTTCCCAGCCCTTCCATAGCTTGAACTTTAAATTTAGAAAGACATTTGGCAAGGGTGATAGTTCAGCCATAAGCTTCAAGGTGGAAAATATCTTAGATGATAAAAGGGAAAGTTTTTATAATTCTTTCGGCGGCCAGTCTGAAATATTCAGCGTCATACAGCTATTTAGAACCTGCTCTTTAGGTTACAGTTACAAACTTTAATGATTTCAAAACATTACCAGGACCTTTACTTGTTACTTTATTATTAACTTTACAAAAAAATATTATGATGAAACAATTACTAATTTTATTAACTTTATTTATCGGAGTTCATGGTTTTGGTCAAACGCCCATTATAACTATGATTTCAGACGGAGACTGCTCAGGAGGTAACCCTAAAGTCGTTGAAATATACGCAGATGGTGCAGTAGATTTTGCTAACTACTCTTTAGAACTTCAAAGTAACGCCAACACATCTTGGGGAAATACTTTAAATTTAGCTGATTTAGGTACTGTCACAGATGATTTTGTATATGTTCATAAAGATGATCCTTCTTTTGCATCTGAATTTCCATCAGCTACTAATACACTGGCTACAGGTTCAAGTGTTGTCAATTTTAATGGTGATGATAGGATTAGAATTATTGAAGATGCTTCCGGAAATACAATTGATCAGTATGGTGTAGATAGTGTTGATGGCTCTGGCGAAGCCTGGGAGTATAAAGACGGATATGCTAAGCGAAATGATGGAACAGGGCCTGAAAGTACTTTTTTCGTTGGAAACTGGACTTTTTCAAATGGTGCTTTAGACGGTGAAGGAACATGCCAGGGTGGTTCAGCTTTTGAAACTATTATTGGTATTGGAACTTATTCTACTTCTGGAGGTTCTAATGATCCTGAAATTGCTGTAAGTTCGCCTGCTGACGGAACTACATTTGCACCGGGAACAGCTCAAGTTGAAGTTGATTTTTCTACGCTCAACACAAGTGATAACGATCAGGTAGATATCGATGTAAATGGCACAGTAACACAAGATATTTCCAGCCCTTATTCAATCCAAACGGCTGATGGTCAAACCTATAATGTTACACTTGATTTGATATCAGGAGGCAACGTTGTGGATAGCCAAAGTTTAACTTTTGATGTTGGTGATGCTAATCAAGTACCTGATGTTTTTACGCTGAGAAATTCTTCGCAAGATGGAACATTTTATGAATTAACTGGAGAAGCTGTTTTAACTTATCAGCAAGATTTTAGAAATCAAAAATATATTGAAGATGCAACTGGAGCTATCCTGATAGATGATCCTTCTGGTGTTATTCAAACTACCTATAATGTAGGCGATGGCATATCTGGAATAGTCGGTACATTATCAGAATTTGGTGGTGTTGTTCAGTTTATTCCTGAAAGTGACCCGGGGGCTGCATCATCTACTGATAACACCATTACGCCACAAGTTATCACAATCAATGAGTTTAACACAAACTTTGAAGATTATGAATCAGAATTAGTTGCTTTTGAAGATGTAACTTTTACCTCTGCTGATGGCACGCTTACTTTTCAAAATGGAGATGTTTATCCCATAGAAGATGTAGATGGCAACGCAACATTAGTTGAAGCATTATTTAATATGTCTTATACCGACACTACAGTACCAACTGGTACGATTAATGTAGCTGGTTTAGCTAGTGATGATTTTGGCGATTTTAGAATTTTACCTAGAGATAATGATATAGATATTACATTAGGTGCAGATTCATTTAATAATGAAAATGTACAGCTTTATCCTAATCCGGTAACCAATGGTCAACTTACTATTCGTCATCAATTGGGTACACAAGTTCAATTGAATATTTATTCGATTAATGGTAAGCGATTAATGAGCCAATCTATTACTCAGCATGAAACTATCAACGTTTCTCATTTAAATACAGGTATTTATTTCTTGAATTTAATAAATGATTCTCAGAAATTAACTCAGAAGATCATTATTAAATAAATAACTTACGAGTCTTTATAAAATTGGCTGTCATTTTAATGGCAGCCTTTTTTTATTAATCGTAATTTTGATTTATGCAATTGGAAGATAAAATTTTCGATATTCAAAATGATGATGACTTTATTGACGTCTCTCTTGAAGTTTTTAATTATCAATATAAAAATGTCAATGTATACAGAGAATTCTGTGATTATTTAAAAATGGAACCATCAAAGGTAAAAACCATATATGATATCCCATTTTTACCCATCGAATTCTTTAAGTCTTATTCAATAGGTGATTTAAATAATTATGATAAACTTTTTTTAAGTAGCGGCACAACACAACAAGAAAGAAGCAAACATTACATCAAAAAACTTGATATTTATAAGCGTTCATTTCTGAATGGTTTTCATGAATTTTACGGGGATCCATCTGATTATTTGATTGCTGCAATACTTCCCGGGTATGTTGATAATCCTCATTCTTCATTATTATATATGGTAGATCATCTCATTAAAACTTCTAATAACTCATTATCCGGTTTTTACGACTTTAGTGATGATGATCTGCTCAATCACCTAAAGTGCATACAAGCATCTAAGGCTAACAACAAATTAATTATAGGTGTCTCATTTGCACTTTTATCTATTGCTGAGAAACATTCTATAGATCTTTCTGATTGCATTATTATGGAAACAGGAGGTATGAAAGGTAAAAGAAAAGAACTTGTTAGAGAAGAGCTCCATTCTATTTTAAAAGAATCTTTTCACGTAAACGCTATACATAGTGAGTACGGCATGACTGAATTATTATCTCAATCTTATTCTTATGGATCCGGCATTTTTCAGGAAACATCCGGTATGAAGGTATTTATAAGAAATATTTATCTACCGCTTGAATTACTTTCAAATAATGATAGTGGAGGTATTAATGTTATTGACTTAAGCAACCTTTACTCAGTTTCTTTTATTGCTACTCAAGATCTAGGAAAGAAGTTGTCAAAATCATCCTTTCAAGTCTTAGGAAGATTTGATCATTCTGATATTAGAGGATGTAATCTTCTTTATAGTTAAATAGATATTAAATATTTTAGCAGTTAGTAATATGTTAGCTTATCTCACGTTATTAAAATAACATATAAGTAGTTTTTCATAATAGATTGGTTAATTGAAAGCCCCGTTTCCAAAGAAACGGGGCTTTCAATTTGAGTTTATTTTTCTAAATTTAACATTAATGCATCATTTCTTCCTCTTCCTTCATTAAAGGTACATTTTGTGGAATATAATCTTGACCTGGTATTATATAGTCTGTATCATCATCATTTCTTTTACTGTAATCATATGACCATCTGTACACTTTAGGAATTTCACCCGGCCAATTTCCATGAATATGTTTAACTGGCGCAGTCCATTCTAATGTATTTGCTTTCCATGGATTTTGCACAGCTTTTTTACCATAAAATATGGAATGAATAAAGTTGTAAACAAAGAAAAGTTGTGCGGCAGCAGTGATGAAAGCAAATACTGAAATGAGCACATTTACATTGGCTAAGTCATCAAAATATGGGAAAGCAGTGTTCGTATAATACCTTCTTGGTAAACCTGCCATACCAATGAAGTGCATTGGGAAGAAAACACCATAAGCCCCTATAGCTGTTATCCAAAAATGTAAATAACCTAAATTTTTATTCATCATTCGTCCGAACATCTTAGGGAACCAATGATAAGTACCTGCGAATAATCCATATAATGCGGATATTCCCATTACTAAATGAAAGTGGGCAACTAAAAAGTAGGTGTCGTGTACATTAATATCTAGCGTACTATCTCCTAAAACTATACCTGTTAATCCACCACTGATGAATGTTGATACTAAGCCAATAGAAAATAGCATTGCCGGATTCATTTGTAAATTACCTTTCCAGAGCGTAGTTATATAATTAAATGCTTTAACTGCTGAAGGAATTGCGATTAATAGCGTTGTAAATGTAAACACAGAACCAAGGAAAGGATTCATTCCGGAAACAAACATATGATGTCCCCAAACAACTGTAGATAGAAAAGCAATACCTAATATTGATGCAATCATTGCCCGATAACCAAAAATTGGTTTCCTTGCATTAGTTGCAATTACTTCAGATGTAATTCCTAATGCAGGAAGTAATACTATATAAACTTCAGGGTGACCTAAGAACCAGAATAAATGCTCATATAAAACGGGAGACCCACCTTGATGACTTAAAACTTCTCCCTGAATATAAATATCACTCAAGAAAAATGAAGTGCCAAAACTTCTATCCATTATGAGAAGCAATGCTGCTGATAATAAAACAGGAAAGGATACTACACCAATCATAGCTGTTACAAAGAAAGCCCATATTGTTAAGGGTAACCTTGTCATTGACATGCCTTCTGTTCTTAAATTTAAAACCGTTACTATGTAATTAAGGGAACCTAACAAGGATGAGGCTATAAATATAGCCATAGAGACCAACCAGAGTGTCATACCCATTCCAGAACCACTTATAGCTTCAGGTAATGCACTTAAGGGTGGGTAAACTGTCCAACCTGATGAGGCAGGCCCTGATTCAACAAAAAGGGAGGAAAGCATAATTACTGATGAAATAAAAAACAACCAGTAAGAAAGCATGTTCATAAAACCAGAAGCCATATCTCTGGCACCAATCTGTAGGGGAATCAATAAATTACTAAATGTACCGCTAAGACCGGCTGTCAGGACAAAAAAGATCATAATCGTACCATGAATGGTAACTAGTGCCAGATACATACTTGGATCCATCACGCCATCAGTTTGGAACTTTCCTAAAAGGACTTCAAATATCCAAAAGGACTCTTCAGGCCAGGCTAATTGCAACCTGATTAATACAGACATAAATATACCAATGGCCCCCATGATTAACCCAGTTATTAAGTACTGTTTAGCAATCATCTTATGATCTGTACTAAATATATATTTATTAATAAAGGGTTGCTTGTGGTGCTCTGCTTCTTCTATCGCAGCTTTTTCTAATTCTTCATTTCCAACATTTGCAATTGCTGACATCTTCTTATATTTTAGTTATTTTGAGCTATTACTTCTTTAAATTCTTGTTGCTTTTTCATCCACTTTTCAAAATCTTCTTTAGACTCTACTACAACTTTCATTTGCATATTATAATGTGATACGCCACATATTTTATTACAGAGCAAGTAGTAATCAAATTCATAAGTGTCTAAAGGCGTTTTTCCTTCTGCTTCTAATTGTTTGTTGCGTTCGTTACGAATATCGTTAATTCTATCAACTTTATCAACCATATAATCACTTTTCCTCATCTCTTCAGTTGTCTTTGAAGGTGTGAATTCAAATTGAGTAACCATACCCGGAACAACGTTCATTTGTGCTCTAAAAAATGGGAAATATGCTGAGTGAAGTACATCTTGTGATCTAAATTTAAATAAAACCGGTTCACCAACAGGTAGATGCAGCTCTCTTGTTATTACATCATCCTGTGCATATGGATCATTTTCGTCCACGCCTAATTGATTTACACCCTCTATAAGTCTTACATTGGCTTTTCCTAAGGTGTTATCCTCACCAGCATATCTAGCTTTCCAATCAAATTGATAAGCGTATACTTCAATGACGCGCGTATCTTCCTTTTTAATAGGGTTCATTATCTCAGACCAACTAAACAAGCCATAAATAATCAATCCGGCTAAAACAATAACTGGTATAATAGTCCAGATAAATTCTAACTTATCATTATCAGCATAAAAAAGGGCTCTTCTTCCTTCTTTTCCTCTATACTTATATGAAAAATAATATAAAAGGGCTTGAGTTACCAGCTGAACCGTCATGATGACTCCTAATGTAATGAACATTAATTGATCATATTCATATCCATGCTCTGATGCTGATTCAGGTAAATAAAATTTACTATATTCATAAAAACAATAAAACATAAAAGCATAAAAAAGCACCATGAAAATCAACATGAGCTGCCCTTGTTTTTCGTTATCTTTATTATTGGCTATCGGAGAATCACTTTCACCTACTGGTTTTGATAGCTTAAATATTTTGGATATTTGCCAAACTGTAACTCCTAATAGGACTACTACTATTACAATTAATAATGCTGTCATTCTATCTATCTTATTTTAATAATGATATTGCTTACTTTCTTTTATAAGTGGATTGTTTTCAGGTACTAGAGATTTTTTAGATAATGCACTAAATGTTACATATAAAAATATGCCTCCAACCAAAAATAAAGAACCTATCTCTCCAAAAGATATTGACCATTGTCCAGCTACAGTTCCAGGCATAATTAATAAATAAAAGTTTATATAGTGCCCTGTTAAAATGATCAACCCTGCAAATATAACAATCCAGTTAACTCTTTTAAAGTCTGAATTCATCAAAATTAACAAAGGAAAAAGAAAATTTAAAGCAACAGAGCCTAAAAACAATACCTGATAGTCTTCCATTCGTGTCACATAATAAACGGCCTCTTCCGGCATATTGGCATACCATATAAGCATAAACTGAGCAAACCATAAATAAGTCCAAAATATAGATATTCCAAACATAAACTTAGCTAAATCATGTATATGACTATCGTTTACTAATTCTAAATACCCCCTTGACTTCAAATAAACGGTTATTATTGCTATAGTAGTAATTCCGGACACAAACATGCTAGCAAAAATGAACCAACCTATTAATGTGCTAAACCAATGTGTATCAATGCTCATAATCCAATCCCATGAAGCCATAGATTCTGTGATGGCAAAAAAGGCTAAAAATAAAACCGCATAAGTAAAATTTTTCTTGTAAAGGCTATGATTGTACCCATCATCCTGCTTATTTTCATTTTTGATAATTATTCTTTGAAATAATATCCATCCACCTATGTATATAGCAGCTCTAATCAAAAAGAAAGGTATGTTTAGGTAACCTGTTTTTCCTTGAATAACTTCATCATTTGCCACGGTTTCACTGTCCATCCATACAAATAAATGATTCATGTGCAGTGATGATAAAACTAAAAAAACATAAACTAATATACCACCCGGAATAATATATTTTGAGGTGGCTTCCATTACCCTAAAGAGTACAGGAGACCAGCCAGCTTGTGATACATGTTGTATAACATAAAATACAAAAGCGCCTAATGATAGTAGTAGAAAAAATAATAATGAAACAAATAAAGCTGACCAAGGTTTATTTTTTAAGAAAGTATAGGCATGTTCAGCATGTGTTTTTTCTGATGAATGATGTTCACCTACTGCATGTTTATTTGTTTTCTCGGTTTCTGCATGGCCACTCTCACTATGGCTTTCACCATGTTCATTATGTGATGCTTCTATTTTTTCTTTGACTTCTTCAACACTGTTAGGTGTAGATAAAAAACTCGCACTAACACCTATCACACCTAATACGATTAGTATTAAGGAAGTAATTTTTATTTTATTAGACATTTGATACATAGAGATGCTGTTAATTAGTTAATTCTAATTTATCTGATGTTGAGATTAATTGCTTATTTTTAATTGTGTCCTTTTCAAAAGGTAATTCTTCCTTACCTTCTAACTCACGCTTCAATTTCATAACATATTGTGTTACTTGCCACATCTCCTTTCTGTTCATTTGTGATGCATATGAACCCATTAGGTTTCTTCCATGATAAATTACGTAATAAGTACTTCCACTTGTAATAGCTCTTCCTACATCATCATAACTAGGCACGCCTAATATTTTTTCTTGTTGTACTAACCATCCTTTTCCCTTTCCTTTTTTACCATGACAAATAGCGCAATAATAATTATAAAGCTCTTCTCCTTGGGCTACATTATCTTCAGTATATGGAACTGGGTTTTCTAATTCTTGCTTAGCTTTTTGATACCCTTCTTCTGTATCTTTATATTCAAAAGGCATCCAGCCTCTTTTTATACTTGCTTCCGATGGTTTTAAAGCTGTAGTTTGCTGTGGAAAAAGTTCACTTTCTGCATAAGTCTCATAAGCCTGTGATTGATACATATCAGGAAAATATTGGTAATTACTTTCTTTTTTATCAGCACAGCCTGTCATCAAAGCAAGGATTAAAACTGAAAATATGAATTTATGTAATTGAGTCATAATTATCTTTTTAAGTCTACTTCTTTTGCACCGGTAGAATGTAAAAATTCTGCTACCTTTTGAATATTATCTTTATCTGCCTCTACTTCCATTACAAAGTGGTCATCAGTTGTTCTTGGGTCTGGATTTTCAGCCTCTTTAAAGGGCCAAATTTTAGAACGCATGTAAAAAGTAATGACCATTAAATGAGCTGCAAAGAAAACTGTCAATTCAAACATGATGGGTACGAATGCCGGTACATTTTGAAAAAATGTAAAACTTGGCTTACCCCCAATATTTCGCGGCCAGTCTTCGATCATCATGAAATTCATCATCCATACGGCAACACCAAACCCTACTAAACCATATAAAAACGCTGCAATGGCTATACGAGTCTCTTTTAATCCAGCTGCTTTGTCTAAGCCGTGAACAGGGAATGGAGTGTATATCTCGCTGATATGATGCTCTTTGTTTCGCGTTTCTTTCACCGCTTTTACTAAGTGGTCATCATCAGCATAAAGTGCTTGTAATGTATATACTGACATAATTATATTTGATTTAAAATGTTAGCTTCACCTGACCAGAATTTAGACTTTGATGTTGGAAAAGCATCTATCAATCTATTTAAAATATTAAACTCTTTATCTGACATTTTTGATATTTGTTGATATGTATAAATGCCCAATTGGTTGAGTTTGTTTTCAAGTGTTGGGCTTACTCCTGATAATCTTTTCAGGTCATCAGCATTTTCATTTGAAGCCTGACCAATTTTTAGTAATAAAGCTTCTATTAATTCTCCTTGTTCATTTTTTACTTCTTCATTCTTCTCTTCAAGTTCTTCTATTAATTTTTCAAAATCCGGTAAAGGCTGTTGTTCCGGTAAAGAATATAGTTGCACATCATCTCCATATTGTTCACGCATTTTTTTGTATCGATCACCGGAAAGTTTTAAAATACTTTTCACCTCTGCTTGAGCGATTACAGGGAAACTTCTTGAATAGAGTAGAAATAAAACAAAGAAAAAACCAATGGTGCCAACAAAGATTCCTACATCTACAAATGTTGGGGAAAACATTGCCCATGAAGATGGGGTCCTACCTTTATTTAAATCTAAAACAATAATGTCAAAACGTTCAAACCACATACCAATATTGATAATGATTGAAACTATAAATGTCCAAATTATATTTCTTCTAAATTTTTTCACCCATAGTGTTAATGGTACGATCATATTGCATAGAATCAATGCCCAAAAAGCCCACCAATAAGCCCCTGTCGCTTCACCAAATGATAAGTAGGTGTAATTTTCATAAGGACTACCAGTATACCATGCGATAAAAAATTCAGTGATGTATGCTACCCCTACAATACCTCCGGTTACCAGTATTACTTTATTCATTAACTCAATATGGTTGATCGTGATATAGTTTTCTAAATTAGAAACTTTTCTCATGATAATCAACAAGGTTTGCACCATGGCAAAACCGGAAAATATGGCACCCGCAACAAAGTAAGGCGGAAAAATTGTACTATGCCAGCCCGGAACGACAGATGTAGCAAAGTCAAATGATACAATTGTATGTACAGATAATACGAGTGGTGTAGCTAAACCAGCTAATACTAAGGATACTTCTTCAAATCGCTGCCAATCTTTCATCTTTCCGCTCCAACCAAAAGAAAGAATTGAATATATATGTTTTTGGAATGGCTTTTTAGCACGATCTCTTATCATAGCAAAATCTGGTAATAATCCGGTATACCAAAACACTAATGAAACGGATAAATAGGTTGATATAGCAAAAACATCCCAAAGCAATGGCGAGTTAAAATTCACCCATAACGATCCAAATTGGTTAGGAATGGGCAATACCCAATAGGCTAACCAAGGTCTTCCCATGTGAATAATCGGGAACAAACCAGCCTGAACAACGGCAAAAATTGTCATGGCTTCTGCAGAACGGTTTATGGCCATACGCCAGCGCTGTCTGAACAATAATAATACTGCGGAAATTAAAGTACCGGCATGACCTATACCTACCCACCAAACAAAGTTTGTAATATCCCAGGCCCATTCAATGGTGTTATTTAATCCCCAGGTTCCTATACCCGTGGAAACCGTATAAATTATACAACCTAATCCCCAAAGAAAGGCTACTAATGCAATTGAAAAAACAATCCACCATTTTTTATTGGCGCGACCTTCAATCGGTCTTACAATGTCTTCTGTTACATCTTTATAAACTTTATCTCCTGTTATAAGTGGCTTTCTTACTGGAGCTTCATAATGAGACATAATTATTAAATTAAGCGTTACTTTTTTCTTTCTTACTATTTTTATTAATCACTTTTGTCTGATACATGACATTAGGCTCAACTCCTAAATAACCTAATAAGTGATACATTCTATCATCCTTGCTTTCCTCTAAGACTTCACTTTTTTGATCATTAATATCACCAAATGTTAAGGCACCTTTGTCGCATGCATTTGAACAAGCGGTTTGGAACTCTTCATCCTTAACTGGTCTGCCTTCACGTTTAGCATCTAAAATAGATTTTTGCGTCATCTGCATGCAGAATGAACACTTTTCCATAACTCCACGAGAACGAACGGTAACATCCGGATTGAGGACCATTCTGCCCAGATCATTATTCATATGATAATCAAATTCATCATTCTGATTGTATCTAAACCAATTAAATCGTCTTACTTTATAAGGGCAATTGTTCGCACAATACCTTGTTCCTATACAGCGATTATAGGTCATTTGATTTTGTCCTTGCCTTCCGTGTCCAATTGCTCCTACCGGGCAAACGGTCTCACAAGGTGCATGATTACAATGCTGACACATTACGGGTTGAAAAGCTACTTGTGGATTATCATATGATGCAGTTTCTACATCTTTAAATGTCTCAAATGTTCCTAAATTTTCCAGCTTTTCTTTTTCTTCATCAAAAGATTCGCCGGAAGAATAATATCGATCAATACGTAACCAATGCATATTCCTTGATTTTCTAACTTCCTCTTTTCCTACCACCGGAACATTGTTTTCTGAATGACAGGCGATAACACAAGCTCCACATCCGGTGCAAGAATTTAAATCTATTGATAATTTGAAATGATGTCCAATAGAACGATCAAATGCAGACCATAGATCCACCTTTTTAGAATCTACAGGTTCCATGGAATGGTCTTTAGAAAACTCTGGGGTTTTATTCCATACTGCTTTATCTTGGTGGATATAGGTTTCTAAATCGGTTTCACGAATAATATCTTCTCTACCGGCCATGGTGTTTTGTAGCTGGAAACTGGCAAATTCGTGATAGCCCTCTGCTTTTTCAATACTTATAGACTGATCCAATTTAAAATTTTGATATAACGGATATGCGTTAAATCCTATTTGCATTTCTTCTTGCAAACCTTCTTTTCTTCCATAGCCTAAGGCAATACCAACGCTTCCTGAAGCTTGACCTGGCTGAACAAAAGCGGGAATGTTTTTAAGCGTTTTATTTCCTACTTTAACACTGACAAGATCTCCATTTATAGCACCATTTGATTGTACCTGATTTTCTATTCCTAAATCATCAGCTTCTTTTTTGGATATTGTGACATAATTGTCCCAAGATTTTCTAGTGATAGGATCTGGGAACTCTTGCAACCAGGGATTGTTCGCCTGTTGGCCATCGCCCATGCCTATTTTGGTGTATAAAGCTAATTCTAACCCCTTAGTGTTTGTATTTGATAATTGATTACAAGCTTTTTGAGCATTGAATTGATCAGACATTGTTGGGGCTTGTGTTTTATTAGACTCATATCTATAAACCCCATCGTGCAAGCATTGATTCCAGGAAAGCCCTGTAAAATGATCATCAAAATATTTCCTTAGATAATCATAATAGCTTTCTTCTTTGTCTAACCAGTTTAATATACAATCCTGAAATTGCATCGTGTTAAATATAGGTTGGATCGTTGGTTGAGATAAAGCATATTCATTTTTACTGAATTGAACATCACCCCAGGATTCTAAATAGTGTGGAGTTGCTGCGACAAATTCAGCTAAAGATGCTGTTTCATCTTTCTTCATGGCACAACTTACAACCAGCTCAACTTTTTTTATTCCTTCTTTAAATACATCTGCATTAGGTAATGAATAAGCTGGATTGACTCCGGCTGTAATTAAAGCACCAATTTTCCCACTGTTCATTTCCTTTACAAGTTGACTAACTTCTTTGTCGTTGCCTTCACGAATCATTTTAGGATCATCCGTGTCCATTAATTGGCTATTAATAGCCAAATTTATTTCCATGGCTAAGCCTTGTGCGTGTTTATCTTGAATACCTGTAATGACTACTGAACGAGATTTGTGTTTTTGAATATCATCAACCGCCTGATCAACTAGTTTTGTTACTTTTTTGGGCAGCTCAACACTTGTTGTGTTATTGACTAATCGATTATAAAGTTCAACTAAAACTCGTTTTTGAATACTTGGCGTGACAGGAATACGGTAGTCTGCATTTGCACCACTTAATGTCATATTAGCTTCAAATTGATAATGCCTAGACATTTCTTTTGATGGCTTTCTGCTTTCTGTATAACCTTTATCAGATCCACCTCCTTGCCAATCGCCTAAGAAATCTGCACCGATACTCACGATGTTTCTTGCTTTAGTAAGATCATATTGTGGAAGGGCTCTTATGCCAAATTTGTCTTCAAATGCATCTAAACCAGCAGACTCTGAAATAGCATCGTAAATAACTTGTTTTGTAGATGGATATTTTTTCTGAAATTCTTTAATAAGTTGTTTTGTAGCCGGGCTGGCAAATGTTTGTGTAAGAAAAACAATGGGTTTATCACCTAGTTTGCTAAGTCGATCTTTAAGCATGTAGTGAAAATCAGCCCATGATACTTGCTCACCTTTTACCTCAGGCTTTTGTAATCGCTGAACATCATACATGGATAAAACTGATGCATGAACTCTTGCTTTTGATGCTGATGTAGTTTTAACCAATTCATTGTTTTCAACTTTGATTGGTCTTCCTTCCCTTGTTTTTACAAGAACACCTGCAAAATCAAATCCATCAGCCATAGTAGTAGCATAGTAGTCAGATTTACCAGGGACTATTCTTTCCGGTTGTTCTGCGTATGGGATTGAGTGAATTACAGGTCCCTCACATGCAGCAATTGTTGCGGCTGCTGTACTAAAACCTACGTATTTTAGGAAATCTCTACGTGTTGTTGATGAAGCTGATTTTTCTTCTTGTTCATCAGTTGGAAGTGGTTCAACAAATTCATTTTTTTCTAAATGATCAACTTTTGCTGAATCATGAATCTGTTCGGGTGCTTTCCAATATTTTCTATTTGATGACATAAGTTTTTTTTACTTAATTCTATGATTAATAGTGACATTTACCGCATTCAATACCTCCCATTTGCGCTACGGTAAATTTATCAACATTATACTTTTTGGATAACTCTTCGTGAATTTTCTCATAATAAGCGTTATCTTTTACGTTTACCTGAGTTTCTCTGTGGCAATTAATACACCATCCCATTGTTAAAGATGAATGCTGATACATAATTTCCATTTCTTCAACAGGACCATGACATTTTTGACATTCTATGTTGCCAACTGTCACGTGCTGAGAGTGATTAAAATAAGCTAGGTCAGGTAAATTATGTATTCTTACCCATTTAACTGGTTTTTTCTCGCCGGTGTAAGCCATTTCATCCGGATTCCATCCGGTAGCCTCGTATAATTTTTGAATTTCTTTATCATAAAACTCTTTAGAATATTGTGCAGTGGCTGTTTCTTCGGATACTTCGTTAATCTGTTTATGACAATTCATACATACATTCAAGGATGGAATCCCGGAATGCTTTGATACACGTGCAGATGAATGACAGTATTTACATTCAATTTTATTTTCTCCAGCGTGAATTCGATGTGAGTAATGTATTGGCTGAACGGGCTTATAACCTTGATCAACACCTACTTGCATCAAATACCCATAAGCTCCATAAGCAACTCCTAATAATACTACTATAACGCTTATTACAACTAAGAATTGATTTTCTGCAAATGCTATCCAGATAGGCTTTTTAGGTTCTTCTTTATCTTGATGAAGTGGAACTCCATTGGCTTCTGCAAATCGGTTTAAAGTCCTGTTAACTAGATACAAGACAACGGATAGCATTAGTAATACAAAAGCCAAGATAGCCAGTATCAACTCTGTTGACATGCCTCCACCTTGTTGAGCGCCACCTTGACCGCCTGCAGGTGCGGCGGCAACTTTTTGTTTGGGCTCCGGTTTAGGTTGTTCAGCATAAGCAACAATATTATCAATATCTTGATTACTTAATTGTGGGTAAGCTGGCATTGCTGTTTTATTATATTCTTCATAAATAGCAATAGCTTGTTGATCACCGGAATCTCTTAATTTTTTATTATTCTTGATCCATTTGTAGATCCATTCCATCTCTCGACGCTCAGTCAATCCATGTAAAGCTGGACCAATGGCTTTTTCATAACGTTTGTGACAAGAAGCGCAAATGGATTTAAAAAGTTCTTCTCCTTTGGCAACATCTGCACCCGGAATAATTTCTTCCTGTGAAGCTTCATTTTCACCTGAAGCTTTTTTGTTACTGTCTTGAGCAGACAACGGAATGAAAAAGATGAATAAAATGGCAGTTAACGACATCTTCAAACTCTTCATCATCATGGTATAATATTTCATATCAAATTTCAATTATTAATATATCCTATAATATTATTGGGAAAAATAAATACAAAAGTAAAACATAAAGCATATTTAAGATAATAGACATTTCTTAAAACACTAATTTAAAACGTTTCTAAATAAATAAGCCTGCTAATTACATCAATATATTTAATTTTGGATCGATAATTCTTTTTATGAAAACAGCGGCAATATTTTTATTATTCTTTATACAATTTTCATATGGTCAACATAACTTAGAAAACAATTCTTTGTTTAAAGAGATGGTTGAGATTAAAGATGAAATGACTAGAAATTATAAGCTTAAAGATTTCTACGTGATTCAATTGCATTCCGGGAATAAGCAAAAAGCACAGAAAATTAAAAAAGATATTGAAGCATTGCTGCAAAATCACCGAACACCTAATACTTTTCAAAAGGAGGCCGTTATCGTCTATGAAACGCCCAACTATAAAGTTTGGATAGGCGGTTTTAACACTCGACTTTTAGCAGATCGATTCTACCTTAAAATTAAAGAAGATTATCCCAATGCGCTAATATTGAAACCGGGATTAGGCTGATTTATTTTTTCTGTAAGCTGTTCTTT
>Ga0102930_1000352_pt1 | contig 15526 bp, 8 predicted proteins | sample SalPon1_B_H2O_MG_FD_84514 | JGI IMG/M metagenome (GOLD analysis project Ga0102930, IMG submission 84514) | Salt pond water microbial communities from South San Francisco under conditions of wetland restoration - Salt Pond MetaG R1_B_H2O_MG | ecosystem: Environmental > Aquatic > Non-marine Saline... | reverse complement strand
TTTACGGCTAAAATGTGTGTTGAGATTGGAGTAAGTATGAAGAAAATTGTTGTTGCAGAAAGCCAAATAAACGAAGAAGACAGAATTAACATCGAACTCGAATTAACTTCACATTTTGCTTATGGGTTGTACGAATTTAACCCTGAAAGAATGGTTGAAGACATTTCACATAAGTACAAACTAACTTTAGATTCTATTATGCATCCATTTTTCAACCTTACGGATAACGAAGGGAATGAACTTAAACTTAAGTTTGTTGAAGAAAATTACCAATGACCATAACACTTGAACTTTATTACGCACGATTTGGAGCTTTGGTGCGTCCATATAAAGAAACTGTAGGCTTTGATTATAACAGGGTCTACAATAATTTTGACGAAATTATTCAAGATTTTGCTTTGAATGGATGGAAACTTATTGATAAACAAGATTCTGATTACGGAAATGAGGTGGTTTCTTCTTTCTGTACTTTCCAACAAGGAGAGTAAACATGACCGAAATTTTTGGTTCTTATATAAATATTATTGTCCCTGCAATTGTTAGTGTTTTCGTCGGCATTACTTCTCACTATGTTTCTTATCAAATTGCTAAAAACAAAAATAATACCTCTTTAGATATGAGAGGTTTTGAGTCCCTTGAAAACCAGTTAGATAACGCTTTAGAAAATAATAAACAACTTGAAGAAAAGTTAGAAGCTAAGGATGAAAAAGCCGAGGAGTTAAGAGATTTGAAGTATGATTTAGAATTAAAAATTGCAATGCTTGAGAAAGAAATGAGTGAGTTAAAAGATAAAGTTAAACAACTTAACGAAGAAAACTTTCAGTTAAAAAATAAAATATCAATAATGTCTGCACACAATAAAACAAAATAAAAAAACGCCCAGTCAAAAAACCGGGCGTTTTCTTATTTATGCTTTGTTTATTCAACAGGCATAATTACAGTAGCGTTACTAAAGTCAACAACTCCAGTAAATGTACCTGTACTTAAATCACTAATTTGCCCAAGACCAATACTTAAAAAGCTTTGGTACTGAGTAACATTAGATTGGGCAATACGAGCATCGTTAAGTGTACCTGAATTAATTTTACTCGCGTCCAGTAATGGAATGTCGTCCGCAACTAGCGTTGTGCCTGCTGTAACAAGACCTTTGTCATCAAACGTAATTTTAGTGGCCGTGTTTCCTGTAATTGCAGGATTTGCATCAACTTTGTTTGTGTCAAGGTCATCTAACTCAGTTTGAAGGTTTACAATTTCACTAATTGGGTGCGTGTGAGCAAAATCACTAACTTGAGACTTAGTAATAGTTAGTGCGGTTTCGTGTTGAGTTACGTTTGTTTCAGCAATTCTTGCATCATCAAAAGTTCCTGTAATTATGTCTGAAGTGTCATGAGTATGACCTACTTGTGAAAAAGTTGAGGCTTCTAAACCATCAACACTGTCTGCATCTAAACCAGAACCTGGACCCATGTTTTCTTGCGTCCAAATTAAGTAAGAAACTTCAGCTGGTCCTGAAACATCAACCCATAACAACTGATTATCCAAGTTACCAAACGTATTTACGTGAGCTAATTTTCTTGGAATGTTAGCTGGTTGGTCTGGATTAACACCATCAGCATGTAAGTAAATGTTACCAGTTCTTGTTGTACCATTAACTTGAAGTTCGTTTGTATAATCTTCTGAAATTCTTGTATTACCAAGTACTAAGTCTGGCCCAAATAAAGTATCAAAGAAAAAATCTTCAATGTCGCTACGTAAAAACTGCGTTGGGCCAATTTGGTCTAACGTGGCAGCATCAACTTGTAGAGAATCAACATAACTTTTGTTTACGAGGTTTAAAACACGCGCTTCCGTATAATACCTATTCGTAGTACCTTCAGATAAGTCGTCTGTCGTGCTATCAGCCCTAAAAGCTCCAATCAAACCTGGAGTTAACCCGTGAGGGTTAGTTCCTGCATTTGGACCTGATGTGGGAATGACGGACTCATCAAAAACACTATTAACGTGGTTGAATACTTGAGCGGCTTGAACAAGAAGTGTTGGGTCAGACGTATCTCTTAATTCTTGCGCAGACAAAAAGAAATTATTAACATACTGAGAATTAACAACTGTATTAATACGAGCATCAGCTCTTGCGTCGGTGTAATATAAATTATCACCTTCAGGAACGTCAGTGGTTGTTAAGGCAACACCACCTGTTTGTCCGTTTACAGAAATAACAGACTCAGGTAGATTAAATGGTAACCAGTCACTTGTGTCATTGTCATAAACATATGTAGCTGCCGTATTTCCAGCTTCAAAAGAGTCTGAAACCCGAGCAACATCACCTTCGCTGGCAGTTAAATTATCTCTTTCTGTGTCGTTTGCTACAGCGTAAACAGCACCAGAGACAAAACCTGGTAAGAAGGAAGAAGGAATTTGAGAAGATGCATTTAATGGAGCAACACCGTTAGCTGCGCCTTTTTCAGAAGCATCAATTGCTCCTACGTCGGCAGCATCTAGTTGATGAGGGTTGCCTGTAATATCATTAATATGGTCGTAAATATCATCAGCTTCTGCTTGTTTAAAAACGCCATTAGTAACACCTAAAGCATAATCAGGGTAACCTGGTTGCCAACTAGGAGCTTGGTAAATTAAAGCTAAACCATTTGCTGGAACAATAGTTTGTAAATCTACATCACTAATGTCATTTAATGGTACGTCATCAACTGCCCATCTCACATTAAGTGCATCCCAACGAAGAAACTGTCCTTCTTCTGGGTCATCAGCAAACACATTATCTACGTCATTCAAGTCAGTAATTTGAAGTCCTGCAATATATTCCCTAATTGCAAAAACCGAAGCAGCAGTATTTTGGTCTAAACCAGAATCACTTTCAAGTGTTATATTATTAGTCATTTCTCTAATTGGAACACCAAAAGCAACACCGTTAGTTTCAAAAGGACCAATAGCATTAATACCACTTAAGTTAAATGTGTCAGTATTAATTGTTACAACGCCAGTGGCCTGCTCAACACTAAACTGAGGGCCTACTTTAAATGTGCCTGTATTACTTGTGCTAGATACAAAAACACGACCTGGGCTTCGGGTTACAACATCGCGAGAATCATCTGGAATACCGCCATACTCAGGTAACGCATTATAAGTTACGCCTGTACCAGGGTATTCAAAAACGTGACCGCCTGAACTTAATACAGAAGGCTGGAATAAGAAAATAAGCTGACCTTGTGTTACTGCGTTTATGCCTGGGAAAAAAGTTACACGAAAACCAGATTGTGTTTCTTCAACATTGCTAATTGTGACAAATTTCCCGTCTACTTCTGCAATACTACCAGCATCAGGCCGTCTTACACGACCAAATGTATCTTCAAAAATAGCGTAAAGACTTAATTCAGTAGTAGTAGACAGGATAGCTTGTGCTTCAGCATTTTGCCCTGTTGGAGATTCTCCAATGATAACATCAGGTACTTCTGTATACCCGCCACCTGGGTTAGAAACAATAATTTTTGTTACAGACCCAGTATCTAAATCAATTTGAGCAGTAGCAGTAGCACCTGCACCTTCACCACCAGTAATAATTACAGGTGGGTTTTCTGTGTATCCAGCGCCACCATTAATAACTTCAATCCCTACGACTTCACTGGAAACTTGATTTAAGGAACGACCTGAGGTGTAAAAGTCAAAATCTTTGCCAATGGCAACCAAACCGTCATTACCAAAGTCAGTAACACTATTAGAAATATTTGCAAAGCCACCATTTTGAGCCTTGTAAGAAAAAGTGCAGAATGTCGTAAAGCATGAAACAAACTGAGTATAACCTCTGTTTGTAATTAAGTGGCCTGGACCACCTTGGTTAACTTGTGTGAATGAATCGCCAACCATTGAGCGTAATGGGCTTTTAAAACCAACAAGGTTAGTAATTTCATTGTAACCAAAACATACACGACCATCAATACGCATACCACCACCCGCACCAGTTTGGTTGACAGGTGAGTGAGTAATAACTTCTCCTGTAAATGGGTCAGTGTAAGTAAAACCGTTTTCAAAATCGTAAGGAAGTGGTGCCGTTAAAGAAATTTCATCGCCTTCTTGGTCAAAAGGGCCAGTAATAGAAGAGCAGTTTTGTACGTAAGTACTACCTACAATATAAGGTTGCTGGTCGGCAGGTGCGGCAATAGAAATATGGGGTGGTGATAAATAACCATCACCTGGATTATTAACATTAATTTGTACTAAATCTCCATTTGTATCAATAACAGCGGTTGCTGCTGCTTGTACACCTGTGGATAACTCCGGTTCATCAATGATTATAGCAGGAGGAAAATTAGGGTCGTAACCACCAGGTTGGTACAAAACATCAATTGAAGAAATGGTACGGTTAAAAATTGTAGCTTCATCAGTAGAACATGGGAAAGCTACGCAGTAAGACGGTGCCTGGTGGCTAAGAAAACGCAAACCAGCTAAATAATTTAGTGTTTTAACATGAAATAAATCTAATTTTGGGTTTTGTGGAAAAATTCTAACATTTCGTAAGTTATCTCCAACAACACCCACCCTGTCTGGAAGAACAATTGGGTTATTAATTGTGTAATCACCAGAAGCAACAAGAATAGTAGTACCTGGTGTTGATGCCGCAACCGCAGAATCAATAGTTGCTTTGGGTCGACTAATTTCTAAACCGTCATTTGCGTCATCACCGTTTGGGTCAACAAAAATATTTTGTGCTGTTGCAGGTAAGTACTGCTCCCTCGGAATGCGACCATCTGCATCAAGAGTAGCAACACCGTTTGGTGAACCTGGAGTTGGACCTTGAGCAATAAATGTACCCGTTTCATCCACAGTGTAAGAAGCTAAAGAACCTTGCGGTACAGAAGCGTCAACTTGTTGAACTACAGACGTAGATAAAATATTAGTATCAAATAAATTACCATCTACTGTAAATGCAGGTATATTGTTGACACTTGAAGCATCAGGTTTATCAATTTTTGTGACTAGTGTAGCAAGAAGTTCTTCTAATGCTTCATTGACCGAAGTGGCATTAAAATTTGGGCTATCAAAAATTAATTCGCCTTCTTGATTAAAAACCGTAAGAAAATCACCAATGTCTTGAAGATATTTAGGGTTAATATCCCCATTTTGGATTAAATCGCCAATATCTTCCGGCTTAATGTTATTTAAAACATCTCTAAGTTGCGTAAAATTATTGTTAATTACTTCGCGGCCTTCAGGAAGCGTTAACGTTCCTAAAAGTTCTTGAATGTCATCAATCAGGGCCATAAGTTACTCCTGTACAGTGTTAATTCAAAATAAATTTTATCATAATTACGAGACAAATGATAAGTTTAATTAAAAGTTACTCGTTCATCGTCAAGTGTTACTTCATCTTCATTCCAGAAGAACAAGTAAGCGAAAGTAGTTTCATCATCAAAGTAAATTGCGTCATTATTCCAATATAAACGATACAAATTATCAATATTAATGGATTCTTTTGTTAAATAAAACACTTTTTGTTGATTACCTTCAGGTACAACTAAAAATGGGTTTTCAAACCAGAACCTGTACTCGATAGGTTCATAAAGAACAGCATCTACTGGGTATTTTTCAAACTGGTCTTCACTAAGAATAATTTCGTATTGGTCTTTAAGTTCTTCTTGGTAAGGTTCTGGTTGTACTTGAACAAATTTAGGAAAGTACCCATTGTAGTTTGCTACTGTTGTTTTTCTTCCTTTAATACGTTTACCTGTAAGGTTTCCTTGTAATTGCTGAAATTTTACTTCTTGATTACTTAATTCTTGCCTTACAAGATTGCCTTCAGGTGTAATTTGAGGTGGCACATCTGACTGTTCATTATGATAAGGGTTTCTTTCAGGAATATCTTCCCCACGGTCAAAAATTTTAATTTCGCCACCCATAGGACTATGGTAACCACATTGATAATACAAAGTATCTGGGGCTGTTAAAGGAACCTTAAAAACTAGAGTTCCTTCTTCTATACCATTATTTGTAACTCCAGTATTAAATAAACTACCAAAACCAGTTACAGGTTCTGTTTTAATAAATAAAATGTGGTTTAGACCAAATACTCTAAACTCGTAAGTATTTCCTCTAACTAAATATAATGTAGGGTTTTCAATACCGTAAAAAAATTCTCCTTGAGTAAATTTAAAAGCACCTGTACTTACGTTTTCTACAACATAAGTTGTTCCTGAATCAAAAGTTCCGTTAGAACTAAACTGAACGTAACTTTGTAATGGGTTTCTAGTAGGCGTTCTGTCTACTAACTCTCCTTCTTCTACGGTACCTACAACGTTAATTTCTCCGACAGCAAATTGTTGAAGTTCAGACCTGTAATATAAAGCATTTGGAGCGTTTTCAGGTACTTGGAATGTTAAAACACCTTTTTCAATGTTTTGGTTTGTTACACCTTCATTAAACCTAGTAGAAGGATTAAAACCGGCAGTATCAACAGTTTTAATTGTAAATGGCGTACCTACCGTGTTAACAACAAACTCATAGGTTTTTCCTCTATCTAAAGTAATTTGAGGGTTAATTGTAGGGTTTTGGTTAAATTCTTCACCTGTAAAAGAAAATACGGTTCTATCATCTACATTTAATGTTGTCGTAACAAAATACTTTGGAAAACTTGTAGTTGGAGTAAGCAAAGTAATAATTTCATCCACAGTTGGTGGTTGAGATTCTTCTAGTTCATTACTAATACTTGTATCTAAAATTGTTATTGTCACACTTTGGTCGGGAGCCTCATTTAATGTTAATGTAAGTGTTTCTGCTCCTTCAAAAGATGACTTATCCTTAAAAGTTCCAATTTCAAACGTTGCTGTACCTTGATTATTAACAACAAACTGCCCATTTAAACCAGTAATAACTACTTCACTGTCAGGGACAGCAGTGGCTTGAATACCGTTTGAGTCTACCGGTGGGTCAATAATTATAGTGGGAGGAGAAGTATACCCAGAGCCGGGATTCGTTACATTAATTTCCGTAATGGATTCTTCGGAAACAACAGCAGTTGCAGCTGCCCCACTACCCCCACCATTTGTAATTACTACATTTGGTGGGTTTGCAGGGTCGTAACCAAAACCTCTATTGGTTAAAATTATAGATTCTACAGTGGGGGCTACAGTTTCAACCAAAGAAGAATTTGTTGAAATGGTAAAAGGAACTGGAGCGCCATCGGGAACATTTTCTGTTTCTAAATAAAACCTTACTGGTTGACCTTCAACGTAAGTGTCAAAATCAACAAAAAGATTATAAATGGCTTCTGGGGGTATGTCAGGTACGCTAGTGTCATTAATTGGAATTGTAATACTGGCCTGACCATTATCTAAACTTAATGTAAAAATTCAGGGCCTTCTACAGTTTCATCTGCAGCAATTTCAAAAAATAACTCTGCTTGGTTGTCAACAACAACAAAATTACCAGTTAAACCTTCTCCACCTGTAGGAAACTCACCCACTAGCAAATCATTTTCATCAATTCCTGTAATTGTGTAAGGAATTTCAGTGTTTTGTCCAACTTTTGTTGTTTCTAAATTAATAAAAAACCCAGTATTTTCATCAATATCTGTAACTGAACCAGCGCTTAATGTGTATGTTGCATCTGGGGCTGGCTCAAAACTTGTGTCATTTACGGTAACATCAATGGAAGCTTCCCCATTGTCTAACGCAACAGTTAAAGTTTCAGGCCCTTCGGGAATATAATCTTCAGCAATTTCAAAAATAATATCCGCAGAATTATTTTCAATAACAAAATTTCCTGTAAAACTACCAGATGTAACATCTTCAGGTTGTAAACCTGTTACTGTGTAAGGAATTTCAATTCCATTAGGAACATTGGTTGTGTTTAAGGTAACCGTAAGTGTTCCAGGCTCATCAACTGATTCAGGATTTGCAATTAATTCATACGTAATATCTGGAGCTTGGCTGGTGTCATTTACCAAAACAGAAATGCTTGCTTCTCCATTTTGAAGAGAAACAGTCATGACTTCTAAACCTTCGGTTAAATCGTCTTCCCGAAAAATAAAATTTAATTGAGCTTCATTGTTAAAAACTTGGAAAGCACCTGAAAGACCATCAGAACCCGCAGTTAAATCTGCCAAACTAATTCCCGATACGTCATAAGGTACAAATTCTCCATCAGCTACATTTTCAGTTATAAGCGTTACAACAACCGTACCACCTTCATTTATGGTAGTTGTAGAAGTGCTTAAATCATAACTTTTAATAGGTGTTGTACTTGTATCTTTAATAAGTACACTAATATCATCTAAACCGTTATCCAATGAAAGTAAGAAAGTTTCATCATTTTCCGTTGTTAAATCTTCAGAAACCGTAAATATTTTTGACGCAAAGTTATCTGTAATAGTAAATGTTCCTGTCAATGGCTCAGAATTAATGTCTAAAGTACTAATACCGGTAATGGTATAAGCAACTTCTGTACCATCTGCAACGTCTGTACTATTTAAGTTAATAGTAAAAGTATTACCTTCATTAACTTCAGATGGTCCCGTTAAAGAGTAGGTAGAGGGTGTATTACCAGTAATTGTGATAACACCAGTCATATCAGCAGAATTTCCACTAATATAGAATAATGTATCTGGAGCGTCCTCTGGAACTTCAAAACTTACTGTTCCAGACTCAGCGCCATTATTAGTTACACCATTATTAAACTGGTCACCTGTACCTATTGTTTGGCTAGCTTTAATGTAAAAAGGTTGTCCTGGTACGGAAACGTTAAAATTATATAAGTCTCCTGCAACTAAATTTAAATTAGGGTCTTCTGTTTCAGTTTGTCCAAATTCTCCGCCGGTAAAAATATAGTTTAATGCATCTAAAGCAGTTACATTATAATCAATAACTAATTGGTCTGTACTTGTATCTCGAACTGTAACGGAAACACTATCTCCAGTATCATCTAACGTTAATGTAAATGTTTCGTCACCTTCTTCAGATGAAACATCTTCAACAAAAGTAAATGATTCTGTAGCAGTATTATTTTGTATAGTAAAAACGCCAGTTGTAGTACTACTAGTTAAATCGTTAGGCCCTACACCAGTAATAGTATATGCGATTTCTGAACCATCAGGAAACTCTGTAGTATCTAACGTAACATTAAGCGTTCCACCTTCATCAACTTCGTTAACGTCTACAGATAAATTATATGTTGGGTCTTGGCTGGTATCATTAACAAATAATTCTAATGGTTCTGCACTTACATTAGGTAAACCTAAAGTTAAAACTTCTAAAGGTTCAGTTGTTAAGTCATTTGCAAGCTTAAAACCAAGTTGAGCTTGATTTCCACTAACTGTAAAATTACCTTCTAAGGTTCCTTGCTCTAAATCTTCAGAAGTAATACCAGTAATTCGATAAAAAACTTCAGTATTATCAGGAACGTTAGCAGTGTCCAATGTAACCGTAAAAGCTTCACCTTCATTAACAGTACCACTTGAAGGTCCAAACAAGATGTAAGAGTCCGTTAAAGTACCTGTAACATCAATACGACCTTGCATGTTTGTTGTTGTTGACGCAGCATAATACAAAATATGAGGAGCATCAAAAGGAACAGTAAAAGTTAAAGTTCCATTTTGTGTACCATTTCCTGTTACTCCATCATTAAACTGGTCGCTTGTACCCGAGGTTGGTTGCGTTTTAATAAAAAACGGGTAACCAGCAGCATTCAGGTTAATCGTATATGTTTCACCTGCTACAAAGGTTAAGTTTGGGTCAGGAAATTGGTCAGTACCAAATTCCTCACCACTCCATAAATAATTTAGGTTACCTTCGTTTTCTACATTATATGTAGGCATTTATTTACTCTCCAGAGTCAACCCAATCAGGATTTAATTCAAGCATTCTTTGTTTAGCTTCATCTTTGTTTTCAAACATTTCCATAAAAGGAAGACCAGATGTACTTTGTTGACCTTTTTCTACGGGGACCATATGAAAAACATTATTTCCATTATGGTAAATTACCCATAAGTTTTTTTCGGCTTGTTTAATTTCATTCATGTAGAAAGCCCTCCATCTGTAATTGTCCAATTGTAAGTATCAATAATAAGTTGACGTGCGCTTTGTGCTGCACTACTGTACTGAATTTCCCTAGCTGCAAAATTGATATCATTTTGAAGCACTTGTGGCGCCCAACCGTTAAGCAAAGCATCATAACTTGTAATAGATAGGCCGGAATAAGAGGCAAACTCTTCAAAGTTAGTTACACTTGAAACATTAAAGTTAGACAAATCTTGGTCAAAAGAAGCTGCTTTATAAAACATATAATCCATAGCTTCTACATTTTCAGTTAACCAACTTCCAATTGGTTGATTAAAATTTTCGGCTTCATAAAACATGTAACCCATATTTTCATTAGAAAGCATATTCCAACCACTAATGTTGGAATTAAAAGCTGTAGCTTGATAAAACATAAATCTTGTAGTTCTTACGTTCCCTGTAATCCACCCACTTAAATCTTCATTAAAGCTTGGGGATTCTGCAAACATAAAACGCATGTCTTCAATGTTACTTACATCCCAATTTTGCATACCTTCATTATCAGTTAATGCAGTACAACCACGAAAACCATTTAGCATATTAGTAGTGTTTTCTAAATTTAAAACATCAGGGGCTTCAATAAGCATGTTACTACAACCGTGGAAGTAACCACCTTCGTTGCCAACTTCTAATGGTCCCCAAGAGTAGACTCTAAGTAATTTATTTTTATCTCCAGCATTTTGGAAAGACCAACCATCTATTTGTCCCACAATAGAAATTTCATAAACACCAGAATTTTCATAAGTATGAACAACTTCATCAAAACCTTGTGTTTCATTAGTTATTACGTCCGTAACTACAAATCGGTTTTGCCTGACGCCGTTTACTCTATTAGTGACCGTATTAGTAGTACCATCACCCCAACGAATAGTGAAACTATAATTACCTTTTTCTTTATCTAAAGGTAATTTTACTTGGTTTGGTTCTGACGCGTCAGATGAGCCTGTTACATTATCTGTTTTCCATTGCGTTCTAAAAGAAAAACCAGATGTCCAGACTTGAACTTGTCCTAAGTAAATACTATCGACAGATTCATCTACGCCTAATGTTCTAAGAAAAATTTGGTCAGAGTCGTTTAGTTGAAAAGCCATATTTAACCAATCACAATGTAGAGTACGCCTTCTTCGGGTGTTAAAGCATTGTATTCATCTTGTGTTACTCGGCGTATGCTAGTTACGTCATTTGACGCAACTGTCGGAACACCGGCTTTAGTAATTTCGCTCGCGTTAAAAGTACCATTAGACGAAAGACTAGCAAAAATACCGCCATCAAACAAAACATCTTTTTCTTCTAAACCAGTATCTGTTGAACCTCTGTTTGTCGTAGCACCAAACCTAAATTCATCAGCTTCTTCATCCCAAATAAAAGCAACATTAAAGTTTTCTACTGTGGGAGTTTCAAATCTTTGCATTACTAAACCAACATCATTAAATGGGGCATTTTGATTAACGTTTAAAGAGATAATAGGGTCTTCAACAAATAACTCTGTTGTAGTTAAAAATGTTGCAGGTCCATCTAAAATTAAATTTCCTGAAACAGTCACATCATTAAAAAATGTAACACTATTAGATGTAAACTCTGTGATTGCGTTGCTAATACCTTCATTAAAATCACTAATTGTATCTCTAGTTTGCGTTCCTGTATGATTTGCACGGTTAAGTAAATCTGCAGAATCTAAAGTATCAAGAGTATCTGCATCTAAACCAGAACCAATGCCGTCATTGGCGGCAGTCCACACTGTAGCGCCACCCCATTGTAATTCACCTGCGTTATTTACTATAGGTAATGATGTATTTTGAGGTTCTTCTGGTGTGGCACCTTGAGTGTGAAGAAAAATAGACCCAGTTCTCATGTAACCGTTTACTTCTAACCTAGCAGTAGCATCATCTACTAACGGAGAAGTTCCAAGGTTAAGTTTACTACCTAAGATTGGTTCTGAAAATGAGTCAGCTTCATCACTGCGTAAAAACTGACTGGCTACAACACCATCAAGTAATTGGGCATCCACACCTAATGAGTTAACATAAGCCCTGTCAATTAAGTTTGTTACACGTAAATCAGTATAATAAAGGTTGGAAGAACCTTCGGGAATACCATCGGTTGTTGTATCATCTGCATAAGCGCCAATTAAAGCGGGTGTAATACCATGAGGGTTTTTTCCTTGGTTAGGGCCTGAAATTGGTACTGCGTTAGGGTCAAAAACATTATTAACGTGATTTTCAACCTCTACTGCGTCTACAACAACAGTTGGGTCTGCAGAATCTCTTAATTCTTGTGCAGATAAATTAAACGCATTTACAAAGTCAGCATCAACACGTGCATCAATTACATTTTCTACTTTTTGTTGTGTGTAGTACTCATTAATACCTTCATCAATTTCAGAAGTTGTTAAGTAAACATCACCAACAAGGTTATTTACAGACGTAATTTGTTGCGGACTATCAAATAATACCCAACCATTATCTGAGTCGTAAATAAACGTAGCTGGGTTCCCAGACCCATCTGAGTCTAATACTCGTGCAATATCACCTTCTGCTACAGGTAAAATTGCATCTCTTTCTGAAATGTCGGCTACAACCTCCACATTACCTAAGGTTAATGGAGGTAAAAAGGTATCAGGAATAATTCCTTCTGAATCAAGCGGGGCTACTCCATCAGGCTGTCCTACATCAACGTTTGATACGGCATTAATGTCTGCAGGCGTAAGGTTATGTGGATTACTAGTGACATTAATATGGTTAAAAACTTCATCAGCAGTTACGATACTGCCAGAACCATTATTTAAAGATTGAGATGCGTCTGGGATTCCCGCACGCCATTCATCGTTAGTTCCATAAATAAGTGCTTGTCCTTCTTGTGGTGGAATTGTATCTAAATCGATATCATTAATGTCATCTAAAACAGCTGTTGAGTTAACCCAATTATTTGAAAGGCTATCCCAGCGTAAAAAATCACCATCAAAAGGATTTCCCTCATTAGGTCTAGGGTAATCAACATCAAAAAAGTCAAAAAGTCGACGATTTGCAACATAACCTCGAATAGCACTAACTGTAGCTGCAGCATTATCGTTTAAACCTGAATCTGCTTGCAAGGTAGGTTTATTTGTTAATTCGCGAAGAACTACACCGTAAGGAATACCGTCAATGCGGAAAGGACCAATAGAATTTAAACCGCTAAGGTTAAAAGTATCTGTATTAATCGTTACTGTACCTGTAGCTTGTTCAACGGAGAAAAATTCACCGATTTTAAGGTTACCTAAATTATCATTGCTTGTATAGTAAACTTGCGCAGGTTCTGAAAATTCTACTTCTTTTTCTGGGTTTGGAACACCACCGTATTCTGGAAGTGCGTTGTAAGTAACGCCAGCACCTCCAAATTCAAATACGTGGGAACCAGTACTTAAACTGGAACGTTGGTTGAACTGCATAACTTCAGCTTGAAGTATGCTTTCAATACCTGGAGTGAAAGTAATTAAAAAGTTACCGTTTGGTTCCCTTAGTACATTACTAATAAAAGACCATTGCCCGTCTGGGTTTTCATAACCACCAAACCTAACAACACTGCCTACGTCTGGCCGTCTTACTCTTCCTTGGGCGTCTTGGTCTAAATCATAAATTTCGAGTTGAGTAATTTTTTCTAAAGCAACTTCAGCTGTTGCCTGTGTGCCACCGGTAGGTGGAGAATCAATAGAGACAGTTGGTTGAGATGTGTATCCTGCACCAGAGTTTGTTACGTCAATACGAATGATAATTCCGTTTTCTACTACGGCTTCTGCAGTTGCTCCAGCACCGCCACCACCAACAAGGTTAACGTTTGGAGGTACGTCATCGTCGTAACCTGCACCTGCATTTAAAATGTTAACAGCACCAACTGTGCTCGCAAGTGTGCTTACGGAACGTGCTGAGGTATATGGTTCTTCTTGGTATCCTTCTGCCACCAACCCAAGGACACCAAAGTCGGCTACGCTGTTAGAGATGTTAGCAAAGCCACCATTTTTTGCTTTGTAAGAATACGTGCAGAAAGTAGTGAAGCAGGAAACAAATTGGGCGTAACCAATATTTGTGATTAGGTGTCCTGGCCCACCTTGGTTTACTTGGGTAAATGCGTCTGCAACCATGGAGCGTAGTGGGCTTTGAAATCCAGCAGTGTTTGTGAGGTTATTGTAACCAAAGCAGACTCTACCGTCGATTCTCATCCCACCGCCTGCGCCTTCTTTATCTACAGGTCCATAAGTTTCTTCTTCTTGCGTAAAGAAGTCAGTGTAAGTAAAACCGTTTTCTGCATCATATGGTAATGGTGCAAGAGGAGAAATTAATTTTCCGGCGTTATCAAAAGGCCCTGTAATAGAAGAACAATTCTGAACATAAGTACTACCAATAATAATAGGTTGTTGAGACTCTGGAGCTGCAATTGATATGTGAGGACGTTGTAAATAACCACTACCTTGGTTTGTAAGCTCTATTGAAGAAATAGTATCTCCGTCCATAACAACTTGTGCTGTTGCTTGAATTCCATTTTCTTCATCTGGAGGGTCAATTTTAACGTCAGGCGTGCCATTATAACCTCTAGGACTATAAAGCAAACTTATGGAGTTGAGCGATGTGTCCCCAGGTGTTATTGTTGAGTCTGCAAGCGCAGCTGGGAAAGCAACACAAAAAGCAGGTCTTCTTAGTTGCATGAAACGTAAGTTAGCAATATAGTTCAAACTTTTCACGTGGAAAAAATCCAAATTTGGATTTTCTGCAAACAACCTTACGTTACGTAAGTCAGTACCTGTAACACTTACACGGGAAGGAAGTTGAATAGGGTTACTTTCTGTGTAGTCACCAGCAGCAACTTTAATGCTTACGCCAGTTACGTCAGCGCGTGGGTCCCCTGGTTCAGCAATAGCGGCGTTAGTTAAAATCTCGTTAGCTTTTTCTACAGCACGTTTAATTGTTTTAAACGGGTGAGCAATATCAGTACCAGCAAAATTTTCGTCGTCACCTAAGTTCGCATCAACAAAAACTTCCGTTAAACTATCCTGAATCCACTGAGAAGCAGGAATACGATTTGTGTCAGTATCAAAAAAAGCAAAACCATCAGCAGGAACACCAGCATCAAGCAAATCACCTTCCGCATCAAACTTCACAAGGTTATTTTCTTGAAAATTCCCTAAAGCAGGATGTTCAGCTTTTGCATCCAACACATCAACAGAAATCAAACCCTCTGCAATAAGCTGACCAATTTGTTCACTAGTTAAATCATTAAGAAAATCAACCAAACCATTAAAATTTTCATTAATGATATTCTTACCTTCAGCAAGAGTAGTGTAACTATAAAGCTGCTGCAAGTAATCTAACGCCATAATAACTCCTAAATTTCATCCGGGAAAAAATTTATGTACTTAACTTTAATTTTAGGCAAACTAAGCCTATTAGAAACATTATAAGCCCACAAGTCAGCAGAAGGATACTCAACCTCAA
>Ga0102930_1000349_pt1 | contig 15547 bp, 14 predicted proteins | sample SalPon1_B_H2O_MG_FD_84514 | JGI IMG/M metagenome (GOLD analysis project Ga0102930, IMG submission 84514) | Salt pond water microbial communities from South San Francisco under conditions of wetland restoration - Salt Pond MetaG R1_B_H2O_MG | ecosystem: Environmental > Aquatic > Non-marine Saline... | reverse complement strand
GTCGCAAAGCCAAGGGCATTGATTTCATTAGTGGCATTGTCAGACATGATTAAACTTCTCCTTGCGAGTATCGATGATGAGTCTGCACTATTTCAACACATATTGCAGCCCTTAAGGTCATTTTTTGCGGCTCTGCAGCATAAATACTTGCGGACTACAACCCATAACCACTGGCCATAAACACAGCCGATAGCGGTATAATCAATAACAGTAGCAACTCAAACCGGATCAACATAATGATCGCTTTAGGCATGTTGATAACCGTATCGCTACCTTTTCTATTTCTTAGAAAAAAGAGCGTGGGATAAATCGACAATAAGACCATTAGCAAAAACAAGCCTAATTTAGCGTGAAAAATAGGGTTCTCTGAATAGAACTCCGTAGGCTTGCCAGTCACGAGCCATTGCAACAAACCAGTGACCAAAACCACAACCGCGCTGACGCCATAGACTGCATCCAACATCGCAACTTTGCGTAATTGCGCCCGTGTCATTTCAGCCGCCAACAGTAAATGCTCACTCACCAAAGCAGCCGCTAGTATCATAATGCCAATAAAGTGCAGATAGCGCACAAATAGCTCTTCCATCAGGACAATCCTTTCCAAGTTTGGACTATAAGTAATAATGACATCACAGTGTATAGCTCCCCTAGCAAGATGCCTAGCCCTCGCAAGAGGAGTATTGATAAAGCAAGGCAGGCTCTATAAATTATTTTAAGGAGAAAGACGCCATGTTTGCTGGTTTACCACTTAAAACAGGCTTATATTCACTCACACTATGCGCCAGCTTATTACTGTTGCTTAGTGCTTGCGGCGACACTCAAAATAAAACAACGTCGTCTTCACAAGAACAAGCATCAGACACACCGCCCACAGAAGCTGTCATCGTTGAAACCCAAGCTCCTGCAGATCCACCCGCTCAACAAGGCCTAACTGACCCATTTGCCTATTGCGAATCAGTCACTACCATTGATTCACCCGATGAGCGCTACACCGGGGAGGCAGTTCCTGAAAGCCTCATACAAACGTCAATCAAGCAAAACATTATCCCAGCCGATAGCCCCAGCTTACGTAAATCAGGCTTTATGCAATGGCGTTGTATGGATCAGCACGTATACATTTGCTTAGCAGGCGCAAACTTACCTTGCGAAGTCAAAGCCGATACCAGCACCACTGCGCACGCAGGCATCCGTGACTATTGCCAAAAAATAATAAACAGTGATGACACATTACCGGCGGTTGTCACCGTGCCTTCTGTATACGCATGGACTTGTGTCGATAGCCAACCCAAACGCGGCGAACAAGTGCTACAAACTGACTCACAAGGCTTTGCAAAAACCTACTGGACAATGCTTCCCAAACGATAAGCATGCACCAAGGGACACTCAGCTAAGACTGTCCCTTGCTAAACAGCAGGCCTAACCTAAACTCGCTTTTCCCTTTTGATTCAGCATCTCCGGTGTCACTAAGGTAATCCCTTTCGCGGTGACACGGTATTTTTTAGCATCCTCTTCGGGGTCTTCGCCAATCACTGTATTGGGGGGCAATTTACAGCCCCGATCAATCACCGCCCGCTTGATACGCGAATGTCGCCCAATTTCCACTTCCGGCAATAACACGGAATCTTCAACCAAACTGTAAGAGTGCAATTTTACATTGGAAAATAACAAAGAGTTAATCGCAGCCGCACCGGAAATAACGCAACCTGCCGATACAATAGAATCCAATGCCTTGCCTTCACGCCCCGATTCTTTATCACGGAAGACAAACTTCGCCGAAGGTAATTGGCGATGATAGGTCAAAATCGGCCAATTTTCATCATATAAATTCAGCTCGGGATTAACCGACACCAATTCCATATTCGCTTCCCAAAACGCATCAATCGTTCCCACATCGCGCCAATAAGGCTGTTTGCCCGTTAATTTATCACGGAAAGGGAAGGCATAAACGGCGTGCTCTTTCAAAATGGCTTGAATAATGTCCTTGCCGAAATCATGACTAGAGTTAGGATTTTCAGCGTCTTTTTGTAATTGCTCAAATAAAAACTCCGTATTGAAAACATAGTTCCCCATAGATGCTAAGGCCCACTCACTGGAGCCGGGCATGGGCTTGGGTTCGGTGGGCTTTTCGTCGAAGCTAACCACTTTATAGTCCTCATCAACGTTCATAACCCCAAAACCTTTGGCATCCTCCAAAGACACTTCCACACAAGACACGGTCATATCCGCGCCACGCGAAACGTGATAGGCCAACATTTCGCCGTAATCCATCTTATAAATATGATCACCAGACAACACCATCACATATTTTGGCTTCAGGGTTTCGACAATATCTAAGTTTTGATAAATGGCATCCGCCGTTCCGGCATACCAACTTTCCGAGGTGCGTTGTGAGGCGGGCAACACTTCCACGAACTCGCCTAATTCACTACGGAAATTACTCCAACCATGTACTAAATGGCGGATTAAAGAATGCGCTTTATATTGAGTTAACACACCAATACGGCGCACGCCGGAGTTAACGCAATTTGAGAGTGGAAAATCAATAATACGAAATTTACCACCAAAATAAACAGCCGGTTTAGCGCGGCGATCCGTCAATTCATATAAACGTGAGCCGCGTCCACCGGCTAAAACTAAGGCCAATGTTTCACGAGTTAGGCGGCTAATGTAGCGTGGGTTTTCGGTATCCATACTCCCTCCTCCTGGGATTTTGGGTCAGCGCTCAAACATTTTGCTTGTGCAGTTTCAAGTATTCAGCTTAAACAAGAAAATGTATACACTTCATTAAAGCGAATTTTTCACGCCTACGCCCAGTTTAAACCCATAATTTATGCAACTTGACCACATTTTCATCTGCACGCAACGAAATGCCCCGGCTGCCACCCACCTACAAACGCTTGGCTTAACCGAAGGCAGCGCCAAGCAACACCCCGGCCAAGGTACGGCTAATCGCCGCTTTTTCTTCCACAATGCTTTTCTGGAATTACTGTGGGAAGAAGACACCCACGACACCCAAAATGCACTCACCCAGCCTACCCGCTTATATGAACGCCTTAATCCTAATAATGCCACCGTGTCACCTTTTGGCGTATGCTTTCGCCCCGGCTTTCACGAACTCGCCCAGCCCCCTTTTCCGCACTTTGACTACCGCCCACTGCATTTACCCGCTGACCTAAAGATCCAAATCGCCCAACCCAATTTATTAACGGAGCCTATGTGGTTTTATCTCGGTTTTGGACAACGCCCTGATTTATTACCTCACGCCAAACAACAACCGCTACAACATGCAACCAATATGCAACACATCACCGCCGTACACATCCAAAGCCCGGTTCCCACAGAACAACTTTCCAGCAATGTCCAACTCATCCAAACCCATACGCCCGTAAACTTAGCGTATGGGGAAGAACATTTAATGACTGTGATTTTTGACAATCAGCAACAGGGGAAAAAGCGGGATTTGCGGCCTGAGTTGCCTTTAGTCCTGTGTTGGTAAATTCAACGCTCTTGTTGCAATAAACGCTGCATCAAATAAGATAGTAAATATGAATGAAAGGAAGGCAAAACTTTCTGAGCTGCAAAAACTCGCAACTCAAAAAGAACAAATAGCTCACCAAACCACAACCAAACGGTAACTGGGACTGCTGACAGGAAGGTTGACTATGCCAGAGGAATTTAGCGTAGAAAGTAACGAAATCAACACTCTATTTTACGGTAGAAGTTGCGAGTCGAAGCACTCAAATACCCGAAATTAAAAAATCCAGCGCTGCAATAATCGCTTGTCGCTGAGCTGCGAGGGAGGTGACATACTCGCCCAAATGGCGCGTATGAATACCTGCTAGTTCCGGTGTCGACATCATCACCTTAGTCGCTTCCACTTCAAAAACAGGCGTGAGCGTTTCAGCAGGCTTGCCGTGTCCACATATTTCCAAAGGCACAATCACCCGCGTATTAAGGCTATCCAGCAAATCGGTTTGCACATCTAGCAAATAAGGTATGTGTTCAGCGCTAGCCGGATTCGTATTGCGATAAACGTCGAATTGCGCCATTAAAACTGCCTCAGGCCATCGCTGAAGACGCCACGCTGCTCGATACGCTCATTATAAGCTTGTAGCGCTGCTTTATTATTCCGCCGCCACTCTTCTGCTTTTTGCTGCTGAAGTGTATCAATGAGCGCATGCTCTAACAGTTTAGAAAGGTTAATTTTATAAGCACGTGCTTGTTCTAATAGCGAGCTATTAATGCTCAGGTTGGAAGCACGTTTCGGTGCGGATTGGTCATAGATGAATATTGGTTGCATGCTAAATCTCCATTTATCATATATTTTATACGCATTACAAATGCGCATCAAGCCTATTCTATTTCAAAACATCCTACTTCTTCCCCAACACCGCCACGCCACCCATGACCAGCGCCACACCCCAAATAAGTTTTTGCTTTTGAATAAAAATGACTTTAAAATCATATTGATAATGAGCCACTAAGAGCAATCGTTAATGACATGGATGGTACTGTTTGAAACAAATCAGGTGGCAGCGAAAAACGCTTTTATCGTGACTTAATCAAGAAAGCAGATTCCCGTTTTGCCGAGCACTTAAAAACTTTGGAGGCAAACAAACCATGAAAACTTTAGCAGATAAATTGCAGGCTTTACCTGCACATCGTCAACAAGCCATCGCTGCACGCGCAGAGGCTTTGATTGAGGAAGAAATGACCTTGCAAGCCTTGCGCAAAGCCTTGGCTATGACACAAGAAGAAATGGCAACACATTTGCAGGTCAATCAGGAAAATATTTCCCGTCTTGAGAAGCGTTCTGATATGAAAATTTCAACGTTACAGGCTTATGTTGAAGCTTTAGGCGGTACATTGAGTTTGACTGTAGATTTTCCAGGGCGTGCTCCAATACGCTTACAGGATTTTAGCACTACCGTTTAATTGATCTGACAGCACCCTTTGCTGTTAATTATTCCCCTAAAAGGTTTGGTGTAGTCGGTTTGAATCCCCTCACCATTCCGCTTACTATTTGAACCCTGTCTTTCACTGGGCTAGCTGATTGTATGACCTCAACCCCGCTGGACATTGCGCTAGAGCGCATTGAAGCATGCCGCCGTACTCGTTCGCCTGAGTTGGATTTGAGTGAGCTTGGCTTGGATGAAATACCGGAGCAGGTGTTTGAGCTGACTTGGTTGGAGGAGTTGGATGTTTCGGGGAAATTTGAAGAACGAGTGAATATTCGGGAAATTCCAACGGCGATTGCGCAACTGACCGAATTAAGGGTGTTTAATTGTAATTTAAATAAAATCACCGACCTGTCGCCGCTGCGCGCCTTAACGGCCTTGCAAACACTTAATTGTATGCTCAACCCAATCAGCGACCTGTCGCCAATTTACCATCATGTGATAACAGGGCATTTAAAAGAGCTCCGTCTTAGCGGCAATCCAATATATGCGATACCATCAAGTTTATTAGGATTCAGCTGCCTCGAAAACCTCCGCAATTACTGGCTAGACCTCGCCAAAGGCAAGGAAACCCAACGCCAGTTAAAAGTCCAATTCGTCGGCAATGGTCGCGTCGGCAAAACCACGCTGGCTTACGCCCTAGAACACAAACACGCCCCCAGCGAATCCTTCCAATCCACCCACGGTATTGTCATTAAAGACATTCAGCAAACCCTCGAAGGCGAAGGCGAAGACGAACCCGTTACCTTACAACTATGGGATTTTGGCGGACAGGAAATTTACCACGCCACGCACCGCTTATTCCTTGCTGATGATTGCTTGTATCTATTGCTATGGGCGGAAGAAACTGAAGAGCACCCTGACGAAACATGCAACCCTGTGAGCTACTGGCTGGAAGCGATTCATGATTTAGGTCGTAATAGCCCTATTATCCTCGTCAAAAACCAAATTGATCGCGCTGACAACTTACCTGCCCGCCCCGCCGAGCTAACAGAAAACCTGCCTGGTGTGGAACAAATCCGCCAAGAAGTAAAAATCTCCGCCATGCAATACCGAGGCATGCCCGCCTTGCGTGGTGCGATTGAAGCAGTGCTGGAAGAATTAAAGCCTAAGATTTGCCTAGAGTTACCCACTTCATGGCTCAATGTGCAACACCAATTACAAGCACTTGAACAAGCAACTATTCCCTTCGCCCACTTCCAACAACTCTGCATTAAAGCAGGCGTACACGATGCTCGTTGGTTTGCAGGCTACCTACATAAAACCGGCGTGTTTTTCTACCACCAAGGTCTTTTTCAAGATCAAATTATTCTCGATCAGAACTGGGCGATTGAGGCTGTTTATCGCGTGTTTGATCCTTACAAACCCCATCGGCGCTTATTGGAACGCATGGGCGGACGCTTTACAGGTGGGGATGCCAGCTTGATTTGGAGAGAGGCTGAGGCCAATGAGCAGGAAGTCTATGTTGATTTTATGCGCGGTTGCGGTATTTGCTACGAGCCTCATTACAGGCAAAACAGAGCAGATGAAAAGCCATTCACCGAGCGCGAGTTCATTATCCCCGCCTTGCTCCCCACCACCAGCACCGCACAAGTGGCATGGGGCGAGTGCCGCGCTGATGATTGGCTATTGGAAATCGAATACCCCTTCTTACACCGCAGCATTATTGAACGCATGATCTTGCGCCTTGGCGAAACCTTCCAAGGCGAACCGTGGCGCACCGGGATTTTCTACCAAACTGATGCAGGCCAATTACTCTTGGATTGCGACTATCAAGATAAAGCCCATTCCACCCAAGGCACACTGCGTTTCCAATTACGCGGCAGCCAGCTAGAACGCTTGGTATATGACTTGCGCAAATTAGTCAGCGAAGTCAGCCCACATCGCCGCTATGAAGAATATCTGACCCCAGCCAATCAGGAGCGCCACCTGCTCCCCGAATTTCAGGAACAACGCATGGAACAAGACTCGCCACTCGATACCCCAGCCAGCCGCGACAAAACCATTAAGCTATTCATCTCCTATTCCCACGCTGATGAGGAACACAAAATCCAGCTTGAAAAACACCTGAAAGCGATTAGCCGCACTTTGCCGCTGAGCTATTGGAGCGACCGCCATTTATTTGCGGGCGAACCCGTGGATGAGCAAATCTTTCAGCAGTTGAACACCGCCGATATTGTCTTGCTATTGGTTAGCCCCGATTTTATTAACTCGGATTATTGCTTCACCAAGGAAATGGAACGCGCCTTAGAGCGCTATGAGCAGGAAGGCAATGTGGTGATTCCAGTGATTATTCGCCACACCGCGAGTTGGCGCAGTCATAAAATCGGGCAAATTGTGGCGCTACCGAAAGATGGTAAGCCGCTGAGTCAATGGACTGACGCGGATGAATTTTGGGCGAGTGTGGAAGACGGTATTCGGGCGCAGGTGGAGAAATTATCGCAGGCTTTGGAAGTCACTTCTTCCCCAACACCGCCACGCCACTCATAACCAGCACCACACCGACCGCATGCACCCAACCAAATGGCTCACCCAACAACCACACTGCCAAGGCAATCGTCATAATTGGCCCCAAAGTGCCGGTAATAGAGGTACGCGCCGCGCCAATGCGATGAATCGCTTCGCTAATCATATAACTTGGAATAATCGTGCAAAACACAGCCAGCAAAAAGCCGTACATCCACACAGCAACGGGCAAGTTGAGTAAGTCACTAAAATCATGCACCCAAGCAAAATGCACCGCCACAAACACCGTCGATACCAACATCGCAATACTCGTGAATAAACGGCTGCCGATTTTGCCAATCAGCGGCTTACTCAACAGCAAATACAGCGAATAACTCAAAGCCGCGCCAAGAACCAACACCACGCCCAAAGTGACTTGCGCCCCCGCTAAGTCAGAACGATCCATTTCATTCACATACAACAACATCACGCCGCTGTAAGTGAGCAATAAGGCCAGCCAGACCCGCTTGGTAATGGATTCACGCAAAAACAACCAGCTCAGCAACGTCGTTATAATCGGGTAGGAATACAGCGTTAAACGCTCCAGTTGCGCACTAATATAAGTCAAGCCCTGCATATCCAGCACCGATGCTGAATAATAGCCAATAAACCCCAAGCCCAGAGCGGCCAACCATTGCTTTGGCACAGGCATAACGGCTTTTTCTTGACGCAGCAGCCACACCAAAATGCCTAGATAAAACGGTGCGGCAATAAACATACGCAAAGCCAACAAAGACGCCACATCCGCGCCTGCGGCAAAAGCCAGCTTAATAAAAATAGATTTGAGCGAAAATAAAGCCGTTCCGACAATGGCCAGCCACAAGCCCACTTGAAAATGACGTTGCGCGATGGAGGCGGGTGCTTTTGTTGTGTTGCGCTTTATTATTCCAAAACTCATATAACCGTTCTTCTGCTTATTCAAACTAGGTTTAGTAAAAACCTGTTACATATAAAACTGTCTTAACACCACAAAACCAATAAGAGACAGCATGAAACCCCTAACGCACACCCTCAGATCATCCGTCTGGCTGGTGCTGATCATAGCATGCAGCAGCATAATCAGTGGCTGTACTGGCCAAGTACGCGCTCAAAAAGAATTAGACTGGTTCGTCGGCCAAGGCACAAAACTCGATGACTGCGGCCCTGCCTCCGCCGCCATGGCTGTTAATTGGGCTGGCGGTCACTCTAATTTAAGGCTGGCTAAAGCCAGCACGCGTGATTCTGGCTGGTGGCTATTTAAAGACATCGCCCAACACCTCAAACAGCAAGGCATGCAATCCAAGCACGTCCACATAAAACAATTACATGCCCTACTCCGCCACGGTGACGGTGCTATTTTACGCACCACCGTATTAGGCATGCCGCATTTTGTTTTTGTGTCTAGCTTGAACGAGCGCAATTATGTCTTAGTCGCCGACCCATTACACGGTGAAAAACGCATCCCCCTCAGCCACCTGCAAACACTAGCACTTGATTCTAGCGTCTTAGCTATCCGTAACACCGCCGACAACCCCATCAGCGACTTCGACCTCAACACGATCCCTTGGCTAAAATCCTCACGCGCCGATGTCAAACGCATGGGGCGTCCACCGCCCGTGCTACGCCCCGCCGTGCAATCTATTAAACAGAGCGAACACAGCGTATTACTCGGCTTTTAGCTATTGACCAATCACGGTTAGTCGGCGACACTCTGCCGACTAACCGTCTGATCAGACAGCCCATAACCTAACCCCGAGGAGGCATGAGGTATTATGCGTCAACTCATCGCTGCCGTATTATTAACGGCTTGCAGTTTTATCTCGCTCAATACACAAGCAGAAGCCCCCAAACCTGCTCATCCCATAATTAAAATGGCCACTACCACTAGCACCGATAATTCTGGCTTACTTGCGGAGTTACTGCCTGCTTTTGAAGAACAAAGCGGCTATACCGTACAAGTTATTGCTGTTGGTACGGGCAAAGCCCTTAGAATGGGCGAAGATGGCGATGTTGATGTTGTGCTAGTGCATGCACGTCCGGCTGAAGATAAGTTCGTAGCAGAAGGTTATGGTGAAAAGCGTTATGGTGTGATGTATAACGACTTTGTTTTAGTCGGCCCCGAAGATGACCCCGCCAAGGTGGGAGCTACTGACACAGCCGCCGCTGGCTTAGCCAATATTGCTGCAGCGGAAGCTGTATTCGTATCACGCGGCGACGACTCCGGTACGCATAAGAAAGAGAAAAGTTTATGGCAAGCGGCTGATGTTAAACCAGAAGGTCAGTGGTATCGCGAAGCCGGTCAAGGCATGGGCAAAGTCTTACAAATGGCTGGAGAATTAGATGCTTACACGCTAACCGACCGGGGAACCTGGTTGGCTTATCAAAGCAAACTGCCGTTGGAAATCGTCTTAGAAGGCGATGAAAAGCTCTTCAATCCTTATGGCATTATTGCTGTCAATCCAGAGCGCTACCCTGATATTAACCACACAGGTGCTCAAACCTTGATTGATTGGCTGGTTTCTGAGGATGGCCAAACACGTATCAATGCCTTCAAGCTTGATGGCGAGCAACTGTTTATCGCCAATGCTAATGCGGACGCTGAAGCGACTGAGGAAGCTGAGCAAGAAGAAAGCGAAGCACCCGCTGAAGCTACCGCCGAATAAAGCTTTATCGAGCGATGGAAACCATTGCAAACGCAAGCTGGCAAGCGCTGGGACTACTTTTTAGCGGCGACCCAGCGCTATGGCATATTGTGTGGATTTCGTTCAAAGTCTCCTTGCTTGCGGTGCTGATTGCCACCCCCATCGGTTTCGCCTGTGCCTTTGCGCTCGCTTATGGACGCTTTCCCGGGCGGCGCTTTCTAATCACCACGGCGAACACCCTGCTCTCCATTCCCGCCGTCGTGGTTGGACTCACGCTCTACCTCATCCTGTCCCGCCAAGGTCCATTGGGTGAGTTACGCTTATTATTCACCCAAACAGCCATGATCTTAGGTCAAATTGCGCTAGCCCTGCCCTTGCTCATCGCCATGGGGCATACGGCTTTGCAAGCTATTGATCGCCGCGCTTGGGAAACAGCAAGGATGTTGGGGGCGTCGCGCTGGCGTTCATTACGAGCCATTATGTTTGAAGTCCGCTTTGGCTTAATGGCGGCTCTGCTGGCAGCTTTTGGGCGTATTATTGCCGAGGTGGGGGCGTCTATGATGCTTGGCGGTAATATTCTCAATTACACCCGTAATATTCCCACAGCTATAGCGCTAGAAACCAGCAAAGGTGAATTTGCCCAAGGCATTGCGCTAGGCATGGTCTTACTCACACTCGCCTTTTTGCTCAATTTCTTCCTACATTATGCGCAAGGCAAAGGGCAAGTGGGCGCATGATCACCATTCATTGCAGCCAACTCAGCAAGCGTTACGGCAAACGCACTATTCTGCAAGACTTATCCCTCAGCCTCACCAGCGGGCAATGCGTCTTGCTCACTGGCGCCAATGGCAGCGGCAAAACCACCTTAATGCGTATCTTGGCCGGTTTAGAAAAACCCGAGCAAGGCAGCATACAAATCAATACTCAAGCGCAACAAACATGGCCACAAGCCCGCCCCAGCTTACTGCGCCAAGTCATGTATTTACACCAGCAACCGTATTTGTTTGAGGGCGATGTGTACCATAATTTAGCTTTTGCCCTGCCACGCGGCTTGGATAAAACGGCCCAAGGCCAACGTATTATGGAGGTGGCAACTTGGGCAGGTTTGGATCATGTATTACACAATAATGCCAAGCATCTGTCAGGCGGCGAAGCACAGCGCACCGCGATTGCGCGTGCCCTATTACGCCAGCCTAGCGCGATTTTATTGGACGAACCGACTGCTAATATGGATTTTGCCGCCCGCCAGCTCACCGTCAATATGGTGCAACAACTCCTACAACAAGATATGGCCGTGTTAGTGTCCAGCCATGACCCTGCTTGGTTCGATGCCTTAGCCCACACGCATTTACGCTTAAATAGCAGTCAATAACCCTCTAAAAATAGATACTTATTATCACCCTAGCATCCCAGTAAACAGCAGCGTACACTAGCGCTCGTCCGTCTATCAGAACAAGGAAAAGCGTATGAAACGCCTCGCTCACTGGCTTAGCCCGCCTTCTTTACTCCTGCTAAGCTGCGTGTTGGCTTTGCCGGTTGCTGTTATCGCCGAAGAAGAACAAGCCGCGCCACAAGGCCCACCACCGGCCCAAGTCACTTTTTTGGAAGTGAATACTCAAGATGTGCCAGTGAGTTTTGAATACGTCGGCCAAGTCGCAGGCTCGCGTGAACTCGCGGTACACAGCCGCATTACCGGCATTGTGGAACAGCGCTTATTTGACGAAGGCAGCTCGGTTGAAGAAGGCCAGCCTTTGTTTAAGTTGGAAGCGGATACTTATGAAGCTGCACTACAGCAAGCTCAAGCGGGTTTAGAACAAGCCAAGGCAAACGTTGAACAAGCGCGTTCTGGCTTGCAACAAGCGAAGGCGGGCGTGGTGGTGGCACGCGCTAATCGTGAAGCTGCCGTTGCTGCCAAAGCCAGCGCAGCCGCTGGACGCAGTAATGCCCTAGCGGGCGTGGCCAATGCCGAAGCCTCGCAGGAAAGCGCCACTGCGGGCATTAGCAGCGCAAAAGCACAATTGCAACAAGCGCAAGCGGAATACAACCGTGTTGCCACGTTGGTGAAGCAACAACTGCTCCCCCGCGATCAACTCGACAAAGTGACCAGTGCTTTAGAGGTAGCGCGTGCTAGTTTAGCCGCCCGCCAAGCGGACGTTAAAAAAGCCAAGGCGGCTTATCAACAAGCACGCTCCGTGCTCGAACAAGCCAATGCCGCCATTAAACAAGCTGAAGTGGAAGTGACCAAAGCGGATGCCGCAATCGAGCAAGCCCAGTCCGATGTCGCCCGCGCCGAAACGGGTATTTTGCAAGCTCAAGCCGGTGTGTCACAGGCCGAAGCTGCCGTGAATAGTGCGGAAGTCAATATGCAGTACACCACCGTAAATGCCCCCGCTAGCGGCCAAGTGGGACGCGCCGTCAAAGTACGCGGTAGCTTGGTACAGGCCGTCAGCGATAGTTTAATGACCACCGTCGTTCAATTAGACCCCGCCTATGTTAATTTTGGTATGCCCGAATCACAGCATCTACAACTGCGCCGCGATTTAGAACAAGGCTCGCTGCAAATGCCGGAAGATGGCTTTAGCGTCAGCCTCACTAGCTCAGACGGTCAGTCGTTACCGCAACAAGGCAGCGTCAATTTTCAAGATTACAAAGTAGATAACAACACCGGCAATATAGCGATGCGGGCGAACTTTGCTAACCCAGACGAGCAACTCACACCGGGGCAATTTGTGCGCGTGCAACTAAATGGCGCTTTCCGCCCAGATGCGATTGCGATTCCACAACGCGCTGTTTTGGATAATCCACGCGGTAAATTTGTGTACGTGGTGGAGCAAAATGAAGACGAACAAGCGATTGCGGAAATGCGCCCCGTTGAAGTGGGTGAGTGGACTTCAGATGCGACGCAACAAGCTAAAAACTGGATTATTCGTAGCGGCTTACAAGCGGGCGACAAAGTGATTGTAGACGGCACAGCACGTATTTTCTTCCCCGGCATGCCGATTGTGCCTAGCCCTGTGGGGGCTGATGTTGACGCTGCGGCGCAGGAGTAAATCATGTTGTCACGTTTTTTTATTAACCGCCCTATCTTTGCGCTGGTTATTTCGATCTTTATTGTGCTGGCGGGCTTAGCCTCGATTCGTATTCTGCCCATTGCGCAATACCCTGAAATCGCGCCACCCACCGTGGAAGTCACTGCCGTTTATCCGGGCGCTTCGGCAGAAGCCGTGGCGCAAACCGTGGCGGCTCCTCTGGAAAATGCCATTAATGGCGTGGAGGACATGCTGTATGTAGGCTCTACTTCAACCTCCAATGGCGTCGCTACGATTACCGTGACGTTTGAAATTGGCACAGACACCGATCAAGCGGCCTTAAATGTCAATAATCGTGTTAAACAAGTGGAAGCCCGCTTACCGCAAGAAGTGCGCCGCCAAGGCGTTACCGTGACACAAGGCTCCTCGTCTTTTCTACAAATTCTAGCGTTTTCTGCCCCGGATGGGCGTTATGATGATTTGTATATCTCCAACTACATTACCTTGAATGTATTAGACCGCCTCAAGCGCATTCCCGGAGCTGCTAATGTGCAAATTTTCGGGGCGAAAGATTATGCCATGCGCATCTGGCTCAAAACCGACCAAATGGCGCAACTCGGCTTAACCGTCACCGATATTGCGGCTGCTTTAAATGAACAAAATGCACAGTTCGCCGCCGGTAAGATTGGCGCCACACCAACGGCTGATGATCAGGAAATGGTCTACACCATTACCACTAAAGGGCGTTTATCCACAGTGGAAGAGTTCGAGAATATTATTCTACGCGCCAATGGGAATGGCAGCACGCTGCGCTTAAGCGATGTCGCCCGCGTGGAGCTAGGTTCTAAGGATTATAATTTTCGTGGGCGTATTAATGGCAATCCTTCCACCTTAATTGGTATTTTCTTACAACCGTCTGCCAATGCGCTAGACGTGGCAAAAGAAGTGCAAAACACCGTTGATACGATGGCACAAGATTTCCCCGAAGGCTTGGAATACACCGTCGCTTTCGACACCACGCGCTTTGTCGAAGTCTCCATTCGTGAAGTGGTTAAAACCATTGCTGAAGCCATGCTGTTGGTGTTTTTAGTCGTGTTTATCTTCCTACAAAATTGGCGGGCGACGATTATTCCGATGCTGGCTGTGCCTGTTTCTTTATTGGGCACTTTCGCGGGATTGCATTTACTGGGTTATTCGATTAACACGCTCACCTTATTTGGCATGGTGTTGTCGATTGGGATTGTGGTGGATGATGCTATTGTGGTGCTGGAAAATGTCGAACGCATTATGGAAGAGGAAGGCTTATCGCCCCATGCTGCCTCGATTAAAGCCATGCAGGAAGTCAGCGGCCCCATTGTCGCCATTGTGTTAGTGTTGATTTCGGTGTTTGTGCCCATTGCCTTTTTGGGTGGCTTGAGCGGTGAGCTATACCGCCAATTTGCGATTACTATTTCCATTGCCGTTGGCTTCTCCGGCGTGGTCGCGCTCACCATGACACCGGCTTTATGCAGCATGATTCTGCGCCATGAACATAAGCAAACTAATTTTATTTTTCGCGGCTTTAACCGCTTATTCGGCGGCCTGACCCGAGGCTATGTCAGTGGCGTTGGCTTCTTCCTGCGCCATGGTTTTGTCACCATAATCTTATTTATTGGCATGGCAGCGGCTACCGGCTGGCTGTGGCAGAAAACGCCCGGCTCACTCGTACCAGATGAAGACCAAGGTTATTATATTAGCGCGGTGTATTTGCCCGAGGGCTCGTCTTTGGAGCGCACCGATAAGGTGGTCGCCGAAGTTTTAGAAGCGATTCAATCCAATCCCGCCAATGAAAACGCCGTAGCCTTCACCGGCTTAGACTTTCTAGGTGGCGGCTATAAAAATAGCGCAGCGACCATTTTTGTATCGCAAACCCACTGGGATGAACGCGAAGTCCCCGTCAAAGCCTTGGTCGGCGAGTTATTCCAGAAAACGGCGGGCATAAAAGAAGCCATGGTCCTCGCCTTTAAACCACCCGCTATTTTTGGCCTCGGCAGCACGGGGGGCTTTGAGTTTTATATTCAAAATCGAGGGGAAGATGGGGTCAAGGGCTTAGCCAATGCGCGGCAAATGTTCCAAGGTGCCGCCCAAGAGAACCCCGTATTAGGCCAACTAAATAGCTTATGGAAAGCCTCGATTCCACAGTTGTACGTGGACGTGGATCGCGAACGGGCTAAAGCTTTGGGAATTTCATTAGACAGCGCTTTTAATACGCTAGCGGCGGGCTTAGGTTCTTATTATGTTAATGATTTCAATAAGTTTGGCCGCGCTTGGCAGGTGCTCGTCTCTGCCGATGCCCCTTATCGCAAAAGCCCTGAAGATATAGGCCGCATGTATGTACGCAGCACTCAGGGAGAAATGGTGCCTTTGTCTGCCTTTGCCAAAGTGGAGTACATTG
>Ga0102930_1000344_pt1 | contig 15630 bp, 12 predicted proteins | sample SalPon1_B_H2O_MG_FD_84514 | JGI IMG/M metagenome (GOLD analysis project Ga0102930, IMG submission 84514) | Salt pond water microbial communities from South San Francisco under conditions of wetland restoration - Salt Pond MetaG R1_B_H2O_MG | ecosystem: Environmental > Aquatic > Non-marine Saline... | reverse complement strand
CCGGATGGTTTGTTCGCCGCCATTGAGATGATGGGGGCGAATGGTGTTGGCCGATCGCCCGCGGTCGAATCGGACGAGTTCCTGATGGGGTCGTTGACCGTGGACGATGTGAGGGAGTTGCCGGCGGGGCTTGAGGCCTAACTTGCCGGTGCGGTCAATCGCCAGCGCAAGCAGGGGAGCCGGCGACGATCCTAATTGTTAGGCGCGCCGGAATGATTGCCCGCCGCACTCGGGGCACTTGGGCAGGGGGCCGAAGGTCTTTTGATGAAGGACGGCTCCGCAATCCACGCACTTGAGTCGCTTCGGGCTGGTGACGTGCCCGGCGATCCATTCGCGCGGGTGGGTGCGTTCGGCTTCGTTGCGTATTTGTTCCAGGGTCACGTCGGTCTGGTCGGCAATCGAGAGGAGTTTGGCGCCGACATCGCCCGCCCAGTCGCTTAGGGTGTCGCGGATGGTCTCGCCTTCGCTGGCAAGCGTTTCGCGAGTGTGCTCAAGATCGTCCTTCACCGCCTCGACGATTTCATGGCGGAAGTCTTCGGTATCCAGCGAAGCGGCTTCTTCTTCGGCCAGCTGTGCAATACGAGTGCGATCGGCCGGCTTGTTCTCGGGCTCGTCGAGCAGACGGGCGTAGATCCGTTCTAGCAGTTGGTAATAGCCATGTCGCAGCGCCTCGTAGGTTTCGCTGTGGTCCCGATGCTCGTGTGCGCTGTCGGTCATTCGGTCTCGCCTCCGTGTTTGCCGGATAATTGGTCGGGTGGGCCTGTCCCCTGGGGTGTTTGCTGACCACGGATCCGCGCAGGTCGAATCGTGCAGGGGGTGCCTCCTTTCGGTATTCTAGTGCAATTGAACTGGCCTGCCCCCGGTGGCGTTGTCGTGAGAAGCCCGACGCCGCGCCGGGGGCGTTGCCATTGAACTCGATCGTCCCATCGTGAACGAAGGTCGGTTCCGCACGCAACGTGTCCCGGGAGATCGCCATGTCTCGGCCGATCGCGGATACCCCGTCCGGGCAGACGCTCAAATACAAGGTAGAAACAACCCCAAATGTACGAGCAATACAACCCCGCGAAGATCGAGGACGAGGCGCAACGCTTCTGGGAAAAGACGCAGGCGTTTCACGTCCGCGAAGATCCCACCCGCGAGAAGTTCTACTGCCTGTCGATGTTCCCGTACCCCTCCGGTCGTCTGCACATGGGGCACGTGCGCAACTACACCATCGGCGACGTGATCAGCCGCTACCAGCGCATGCTGGGCAAGAACGTCCTCCAGCCGATGGGCTGGGACGCCTTCGGCCTGCCGGCGGAGAACGCCGCGCTGAAGAACAAGGCCGCGCCGGCGCGCTGGACCTTCGAGAACATCGACTACATGCGCGGCCAGCTCCAGCGCCTGGGCTTCGCCTACGACTGGGACCGGGAGCTGGCCACCTGTGACCCGGACTACTATCGCTGGGAGCAGTGGCTGTTCACCCGCCTGGTGAAGAAGGGGCTGGCCTACAAGAAGACCGCGGTGGTCAACTGGGACCCGGTCGACCAGACCGTGCTCGCCAACGAGCAGGTCATCGACGGTCGTGGCTGGCGCTCGGGCGCGGAGGTCGAGCGTCGCGAGATCCCGCAGTGGTTCATCCGCATCACCGACTACGCCGACCAGTTGCTCGAGGATCTGGACAAGCTCGAGCAGTGGCCCGAGCAGGTGCGCACCATGCAGGCCAACTGGATCGGCCGCTCGCGTGGCGTGCAGCTCGACTTTGCCGTCGAGGGCGACGAGCCTTTGCGCGTGTTCACCACCCGCCCGGACACCCTGTTCGGCGTGACCTATCTCGCCGTGGCCGCCGACCACCCGCTGGCCGTCGCGGCCGGCCTGAAGGACGAGCAGGTCGCCGCGTTCCGCGAGGAATGCCGTCACACCAAGGTCGCCGAGGCGGACATGGCGACCATGGAGAAGAAGGGCATGCCGCTGGGCGTGAGCGCGACCCACCCCCTGACCGGCGAGACGGTGCCGGTCTGGGTGGCCAACTTCGTGCTGATGGAATATGGCACCGGCGCGGTCATGTCCGTACCGGCCCACGACGAGCGCGACTGGGAGTTCGCCAGGAAGCACGATCTGGCCATCAAGCCGGTGATCGAGGGCAGCGAGCCCGAGCACGACTACGCGCAAGGGGCGATGACCGAGAAGGGAACGCTGATCGACTCCGGCGAGTTCACCGGCCTGTCGAGCGAGGCGGCCTTCGACCGGATCGTCGCGAAGCTGGCCGATGCCGGGCAGGGCCAGGAGACCATCAACTACCGCCTGCGCGACTGGGGCGTCTCGCGCCAGCGCTACTGGGGCTGCCCGATCCCGATCATCAACTGCGAGCACTGCGGCCCAGTACCGGTGCCCGACGAGGACCTGCCGGTCGTGCTGCCCACCGACGTGGTGATGGACGGCCCGGGCTCGCCGATCAAGTCCGACCGGGCATTCATCGACACCACCTGCCCGGAATGCGGCCGAGCGGCCGAGCGCGAGACGGATACCTTCGATACCTTCTTCGAGTCGAGCTGGTACTACGCCCGTTTCGCCAGCGCCGGCACGACCGAGGGCATGCTCGACGAGCGCGCTGGCTACTGGCTGCCGGTCGACCAGTACGTCGGCGGCATCGAGCACGCGGTGCTGCACCTGCTCTACGCGCGCTTCTTCCACAAGCTGATGCGCGACGAGGGCCTGATCCCGGCCGACTGTGCCGAGCCGTTCACCCGTCTGCTCACGCAGGGGATGGTGAACAAGGACGGCGCGAAGATGAGCAAGTCCAAGGGCAACACCGTCGACCCGCAGGAACTGATCGAGGAGTACGGTGCGGACACCGTGCGCCTGTTCATGATGTTCGCCGCACCGCCCGATCAGGGTCTCGAGTGGTCGGACTCGGGCGTCGAGGGCGCGCATCGCTTCCTCAAGCGCCTGTGGCGGCAGGTCGCCGAGCGCCGGTCCGCCGGTATCGACCTGTCCCGGCGTATCGACTCGGCCGACGAGCTTGCCGATGCCGACGCGGCGACCAAGGACCTGTACCGCAAGCTCCACGAGACGATCGGCCGGGTCACCGACGACATCGACAAGCGCCAGACCTTCAATACCGTGATCGCGGCGAACATGGAGCTGTTCAACGAACTGGCGCGCTTCGAGGCGACCGACGCGGCGGGCGAGGCGGTCGTGGCCGCCGTGATCCAGGACATGCTGCGGATGCTCGCGCCGATCGTGCCGCACATCACGCACAACCTCTGGCGCGAGGTCGGCGGGCAGGGCACCATTGCCGATGCGGCCTGGCCGACGCTCGACGAGCAGGCGCTGGTCCGCGACGAGATCGAGATGGTGGTGCAGGTCAACGGCAAGCTGCGCGCCAAGATCCAGGTGCCGGCATCCGCCGACAAGGACGCCATCGAGGCACAGGCGCTGGAGAACGAGGACGTCCAGCGCTTTACCGAGGGCGGCGAGATCAAGCGCGTGATCGTCGTGCCGAACAAACTGGTCAATATCGTGGTGGCGAAGTGATGACGACCCGGGACATAACGCGCGCGCGGCCACGAGTCCGCGCGCTTTCCTTCTGGCTGGCGACCGCCGTGGCCCTCGGGCTGACCGGATCGCTGGCCGGTTGCGGCTATCACCTACGGGGCGTGACCGAGGTGGCGCCCACGTTCGAGCGGGTGCATGTCTCGGGTCTGTCGCGATCGGGCGAGGTATATCGGACGCTCGAGCAGCAGTTCACCAACGCCAATGCCCAGCTCGTCGCTGACGTCAGTGCCGCCACCGCCCGGCTGGTGGTCGAAGGCCAGCGCGTCGAAGAGCGCGCCTCGGTGGTCGACCCGAGCGCCGACGTGCGCCAGTACGAACTGCGCCACGAGCTCAGCTACCACATCGAACTGCCGGACGGCTCGCGCACCCCGACCCAGCAGATCAGTCAGGCACGTAACTACAACTACGACCCCACCGGCGTGCTCGCCTCGTCGACCAACGAGGCGCAGATTCGCCGCGAACTGGGCGAGCTGGTCGGCGAGCTGCTGTTCTATCGCCTGCTCGCGCCGGTCGACCCCGACACCCTGATCGCGCCGGGCGAGGGGGGCTGAGCCCGACGTGGTCGTCAAGCCACCGGAGTTCGAGCAGCGTCTGGCCCGAGGCCTCGAGCCGCTCTACGTCTTGGGTGGCGATCAGCCGCTTCTGGTCCAGGAGGCGCGCGATGCGATCGTCGCCAAGGCGCGCGAGGCCGGTTGCGAAGAGCGGTTGCGCTTCGAGGTCGACGCCCGATTCGACTGGGGCGCGCTGGAGAGCCAGGGCGCGAGCCTGTCGCTGTTCGCCAGCCAGCGGATCATCGACCTGCGCCTGCCGACCGGCAAGCCCGGCCGCGTGGGGTCCAAGTCGCTCGCCGCGCTGGCGGACCGGGTCAAGGGTGGCGGCGAGTCGGACGTGTGGATCATCAGCCTGCCGCGGCTGGACAACCAGTTGCAGAAGAGCGCCTGGTTCAAGGCACTGGCCAATGCCGGCGTGGCGGTGCGCTTTAACGACATCCCGCTCACGGCACTGCCCAACTGGATTGCACAGCGTGCCGGAGCGCAGGACGTGAATCTGACGCGCGATGCCGCCGAGCTGATCGCCGGGCGGGTGGAAGGCAACCTGCTGGCGGCCGCCCAGGAGATCGAGAAGCTCGCCCTGATGGACCTCGAGGGGCCGGTGGACGCAGCGAGGGTGGCGCAGGGGTTGGCCAACCAGTCGCGGGTCGATACCTTTGCCCTGAGCGATGCGATCCTCGCCGCCGATCGCGAGCGGGCGCTGTACCTGCTCTCGCGCCTGCGTGCCGAGGGAACCGAGCCGCTCCTGATCCTGTGGGTGATCGCCCGGGATCTGCGCGCGCTGGTCGCGTTGGCCGGCAACGACCAGGCCGGCTTCAAGAAGACACGCATCCCGGCCTTCCTCGCCCGTCGCTACCAGGCGCGCGCCCGCATGCTGCCGGCCGGCACCTGGCAGCGGCTGCTGGCCGGCTGCGCCGAGGTCGACCGCTGCATCAAGGGTCTGGGCGAGGGCTGTAACAGCGCCGACGGCGGCGCGCGCGTCTGGGCGCTGCTCGATCAGGTGATGCTGCACGCCAGCCGTCCGGGACGCTGAACCGTCGGCAACGATTCCAAACAACAGACATGATGTGGCGCGGGTCATCCCGCGCCGGCAACGATCAGGAGACTGCAACCATGGCCAACGAAAGCACCGTTACCGAAACGATCCAGGCGATGGGCGAGGCCGCCCGGAGCGCGGCCCGGGCGTTGTCCCGCGTCGACACCAACGCGAAGAACGCCGCCCTGATCGCGATCGCCGACCAGCTGGTCGAGCACACCGGCACGCTGATCGAGGCCAACAAGAAGGACCTCGAGGCGGGACGTGCCAACGGTCTGGACGATGCCATGATCGACCGACTGGCCTTCGATGCCGCCGGCATCCAGAAGATGGCCGAGGGCGTGCGCCAGATCGCGGCACTGCCGGACCCGGTCGGCGAGATCACCGACACGGTGTTCCGCCCCTCGGGCATCCAGGTCGGGAATATGCGCGTGCCGCTGGGCGTGATCGGCATCATCTACGAGTCGCGCCCCAACGTGACCATCGATGCCGCGGCGCTGTGCCTGAAGTCGGGTAACGCCACCATCCTGCGCGGCGGCTCGGAGGCGATTCACAGCAACCAGGCGCTGGCCGCCTGCATCCGCGACGGGCTGGAGGCAGCCGGTCTGCCGACCGAGACCGTGCAGATCGTCGCTACCACCGACCGCGAGGCGGTCACCGCCATGCTGCACAGCCCCGAGGCGATCGACGTGATCATCCCGCGCGGCGGCAAGGGCCTGGTGGCACTGGTCTCGCGCGAGGCGCGCATGCCGGTGATCAAGCACCTCGATGGCGTCTGCCACGTCTATATCGATCCGGATGCGGACCTCGACAAGGCCAAGGCGATCGCGATCAATGCCAAGACGCATCGCTACGTGGTCTGCAATGCCATGGAGACGCTGCTGGTCGACCAGGCGGTCGCCGAGGCCGTGCTGCCGGATCTGGCGAAGCGTTACGGCGATCTCGAGGTCGAGCTGCGCGGCTGCGAGCGCTCGCGGGCGATCGTTCCGTCGATGGCCGCGGCGACCGAGGAGGACTGGGGCGAGGAGTACCTCGGCCCGATCCTGGCCGTGGCGGTGGTCGACGGCCTGGACGCGGCGATCGAGCACATCGAGACCTACGGCTCGCACCACACCGACACCATCGTGACCGAGAACTACACCCGCGCGCGGCGTTTCCTGCGCGAGGTGGATAGCGCGTCGGTGATGGTCAATGCCTCGACCCGCTTCGCCGACGGCATGGAATACGGACTGGGCGCCGAGATCGGCATCTCCACCGACAAGATCCACGCCCGCGGCCCGGTCGGCCTCGAGGGGCTGACCTCAAGGAAGTTCATCGTGCTGGGCAACGGCGAGACGCGGCACTGATCCCGCCATGATCGGCGTTTTCGGCGGCACGTTCGATCCGGTCCACATCGGCCACCTGCGCCTGGCGACCGAGGTGGCCGAGGCGTTCGATCTCTCGCGGGTGCACCTGGTGCCGGCGGCCATTCCGCCGCACCGCGGCGAACCACTGCTCGACCCGGCCACACGGCTCGATCTCGTGGCGCGCTCGATCGCCGACGAGCCGGGGTTCGTCCTGGATGACCGCGAGCACCGGCGGGCCGGACCGTCGTATACGGCGGACACCCTGGACGAATTCGCCGCCGAATACGCCGGCGAACCGCTGGTGCTGATGATGGGCATGGATGCCTTCAACGGCCTGCCCGACTGGCACGAGGTCGAGCGCATCCTCGAGACGGCGCATATCGCCGTGGCCACCCGGCCGGGCTCGGAGGCCACCGGCACCGCCGCCGAGTGGTTGGCCGAACGCCGGGTCGAGCCGGCGGAGCTCGCCGATGCACCGACCGGGCGCATCGTGCCGGTGCCCATCACGCGACTGGATATCTCGGCCACCACGTTGCGGTCGCTGGTCGAGCAGGGGCGCTCGCTGCGCTACCTGGTGCCGGAGCCGGTCGTCGCGCATTTCAGTCGCGGTTGACCGTGTTCCCGGATCGGCCGACCATTGCCGTTTTTCACGAGCCCGTCTCGAACCGATTTTCAACCATGGGGTGGCATGCCGCCCCAAGCCGACAGGTTTTTTCATGACTGCCAACCAACCGCCATCCTCACGTACCGAGCCGGTCAAAGAGACCCCGCCGATGCCGGCCGAAGAGATCCTTGAGCACGTCGTCACCGCACTGGAGAACCTCAAGGCCGTCGATCTGGTCACGCTCGACGTGCGCGAGCGCTGCAATTTCACCGACTACATGGTGTTCGCCTCGGGCACCTCCGACCGTCACCTTCGCGCCATGGGCGACGAGGCGGTCAAGGAACTCAAGAAGCACGGCATGCGCCCGATGAACGTCGAGGGCGACGACACCCCGCAGACCGAGTGGGTGCTGGTCGACTTCATCGACGTGATCGTGCACCTGATGATGCCCGAGACCCGGGCCCTGTATCAGCTCGAGAAGCTCTGGTCGGCGCCGGCCGCCGACCCAAACGCGTAAGACGGGGTGCGGATCGAGTTGATCAGTGTCGGGCACAAGCTGCCCGACTGGGCCGAGGAGGGCACGCAGACCTACTTGAAGCGCCTGCCGGCCGGCTGCCCGGTGCGCCTGACCGAGATCCCGGCCGCGACGCGCGGCAAGAACGCCGACATCGACCGCATCAAGACGATGGAGGCCGAGCGCATCGAGCGGGCCATCCCCAGAGGCGCGCGCGTGATCCTGTTCGACGAGCGCGGTCGTGACCGCGACACCCGCCAGTGGTCGGCGGCGATGGGCGACTGGCTGCTGGCGGGGCAGGACGTGGCGCTGGTGATCGGTGGGCCGGACGGGGTGGCCAAGTCGTTGCGCCAGCGTGCCGACGAGACCTGGCGGCTCTCCGCCCTGACCTTGCCGCACCCGCTGGTGCGGGTTCTGGTCGCCGAACAGCTCTACCGTGCCTGGTCACTGCAGCAGAACCATCCGTACCATCGAGACTGACCCCGGGCCGGTCGCCCGGTTCGCGAGTCGACTCGTTAGAATGGTCGGATGACCACGACCCATCCCACCGCGGCGCCGGAACTCTGGCTCGCCAGTGGTTCGCCACGTCGCCGCGAGCTGCTCGAGCAGGCCGGCTTCCTTATTGCCGGTCGGGCACGTCCGCCGCGTGCAGTCGACGAATCGCTGGCCGCGCAGGAGACGGGCGAGCAGGCCGCGGTCCGGCTGGCGCGCGCCAAGCTCGAGGCGGCCCTGGATGATCCGGCCCTGCCGCAGGTTGCGGTGCTGCTGGCGGCCGACACGCTGGTGGTCGCTCCCGAGGGGCGGCCGATGGGCAAGCCGCGCGACGCGGCGGACGCCGTTCGCATGCTCGCCTCGCTGAGTGGGCAGTGGCACCAGATCACGACCGCGGTCGTCATCGGCACCGGCGACCAGTGCCGGGAGACGGCGGTCACCAGTCGGCTCCGGCTGGCCGAGCTGACCCGCGCGGAAATCCGCGCCTACGTGGCCACCGGCGAGCCGTTGGACAAGGCCGGTGGCTACGGCCTGCAGGGGCGGGCGGGCAGCTTCGTCGAGGCGATCGAGGGCGACTGCAGCGCGGTGGTCGGCCTGCCGCTGGCGGCCACGCGCCGGCTGCTCGCGGCGTTCGGCATCCGGCCGGCATGGATGGATCGCACCAGACACGATAACGAGAACCAGCAATGAGTGAAGAAGTCCTGATCAACATCACCCCGCAGGAGACCCGCATCGCGATGGTCGAGAACGGGGTGCTCCAGGAGATCAATATCGAGCGCTCGCGCTCGCGGGGCATGGTGGGCAACATCTACCGCGGTCGCGTCACCCGCGTGCTGCCGGGCATGGAGGCCGCATTCATCGACATCGGCGAGGAGCGTGCCGCCTTCCTGCACGTCTCCGACGTCGAGCTGAAGAGGGACGACGAGGCGGAGACCGGGCTGGAATCGGCCCCGCCCTCGATCGACAACCTGCTGCGCACCGGGCAGAACCTGCTCGTCCAGGTGATCAAGGATCCGATCGGCACCAAGGGCGCCCGCCTGACCACCGAGATCACCATTCCGTCTCGCTATCTCGTCTACGTGCCCAATGGCCGCAACATCGGTGTGTCGAGCCGGATCGAGGACAAGAACGAACGCGACCGTCTCAAGACCGGGCTGACCGAGCTGATCGTCGAGGAAGAGGGCTCGCTCGACGGCGTGGGCGGCCTGATCCTGCGTACCGCCGCCGAGGGGGTCGAGGAAGAGCAGTTGCGCCACGACTACCGATTCCTGCGCCGGCTGTGGGGCAACCTCGCCGAACGTCGCCAGCAGATGACGGATCCCGGACTGGTCTACGAGGACCTGCCGCTGGCACTGCGCACCCTGCGCGACACCCTCGGCCAGTTCGTCGAGAAGATCCGCATCGACTCGCGCGAGACCTACCACCGCGCGATCGCGTTCGCCGAGGAGATGGTCCCGGACATCCTGCCGATCGTCGAGCACTACCCGGGCGAGCGGCCGATCTTCGAGCTGCACAATATCGAGGAAGAGATCCAGCGGGCGCTGGAGAAGCGGGTGGCGCTCAAGTCCGGCGGTTACATCGTCATCGACCAGACCGAGGCGATGACCACCATCGACGTCAACACCGGTGCGTTCGTCGGTCACAAGACCCTCGAGGAGACGATCTTCAAGACCAACCTCGAGGCGGCCGCGGCGATCGCGCGCCAGCTGCGGCTGCGCAATCTCGGCGGGATCATCATCATCGACTTCATCGACATGGCCGAGCCCGAGCATCGCGTCCAGGTCCACCAGGCGCTCAACCGGGCCCTGGAGCGCGATCATGCGCGCACCAAGGTCTGTGACGTCTCCACGCTCGGCCTGGTGGAGATGACGCGCAAGCGCACCCGCGAGTCGCTCGAGCACGTGCTCTGCGAAACCTGCCCGGTGTGCGCCGGGCGCGGCTCGGTCAAGACCGCCGAGACCATCTGCTACGAGATCTTTCGCGAAGTCACCCGCGATGCCCGCCAGTACCAGCCCAAGTCGATGCTGGTGATCGCCAGCGCCTCGGTGATCGACCGGCTGCGCGAGGAGGACTCGACCTCGCTTGCCGAGTTGCAGGAATTCACCGGCGTTCCGCTTAAACTCCAGATTGACCTGCACTACCAGCCGGAGCAGTACGATATCGTCCTGATGTAGGGGCATGGAGGCAGGCCATGGGGGCGGTGCGGGACGTGCCGGCAGTCGGATGCGGAGTGGCCAGGTAAATGGGGATCAGTAGCGCAAAACGGGAACGCCGCCTTCGCCTGGCGTTTCGCCGCCTGTTGATGACGGGCGCGCTGCTGGTCGTGTTGATCGCCGCGCTGAGCGCGGCCTCCCGGGCCCTGTTGCCGTGGGTGGAGCGCTACCAGCCCGACTTCGAGGCGATGGTGAGCGACCAGCTCGACGTGCCGGTGCGATTCGGTTCGCTCGACCTGCGCTGGCAGGGCTACCAGCCCCAGGTGATCCTCGAGGACGTGCGTGTCGATGCCGGTCCGCGGGCCGATTCCCTCAGTATCGGGCTTGCCTGGTGGCGCAGCGTGGTCGAGCGCCGCGTGGTGGCCGACAAGATCACCCTGGACGCGCCGCGCTTCACCCTGATCCGTGGCGCCGAGGGCTGGTCGGTGGCCGACCTCGCCCTGGAGGCGCGTCCGGGGGTGACCGGCCAGCGCGTAGACTGGGCGCGGGTCGAGGATCAGCTGGCCCGGCTGGGCCACGTATCCGTGCGCGACGCCGTGGTCGACTTTCGCGACCCCGCCGGCCGGACCGACCGACTTACCTTCAGCCTGGCGGCCGAACTGGACGCCAGTCGCTGGCGCGCCTCCGGGGTGGCCCGCCTGTCCGGCATCAGCGAGGAGCCCATGCGCTTTGCCGGCGAGGGCGGTTTCGGTGAGCAGGACGACGTCTCGTTGTTCGTCCGGGTCGACGAGTGGGGACTGCCCGAGGTACAGCGCACCCTGGGCCGATATGGCGGGCCCGCCGTCGAGCGCCACCTGGGCGGTTGCCCGGGTGACGACGACCCGGCGCGCTGCGAGGTCGGCATGCCGCGGGTGGACTCGGGAACGCTCAATGGCCAGCTGTGGCTCGACTGGCGCGATGCGCGCCTGCAAGGGATGGCGCTGCAGGCCGACGTGCGCGAGCTGGCCGTGACCCGCGAGGCGTTTCTGGGAGGGCGGTCGCAACGCGCCGCGCTGAGCGAGGTTTCCGCGACGCTGTCCTGGCAGCGCGCGGCGGATGGCTGGGATCTGGACGCCGAGGCCGTGCGGATTCGGCCGGCCGACGGCGAGACGCTGCCCACCGAGTTCGTGCGTCTGAAAAACCGGGGCGAGTCGCTGCGGTTCGCCACCAACCACGCCGACCTCGGCCGCCTCGCCGTCTGGCTGGCGGCCGCGCCGCTGCCGGCCGACTTCCTCGAGCTGCTCGATCAGAACGTCCCGCGGGGACAGGCGCAGGACGTGCGTCTGCGCTTCGACCGGGACCGGCTGGTCGAGGGTTTTCTCAACCTGCGTGACTTCGGCAACACGACCGGGGTGCCGCTGCGGCCGGTGGTCGGGACCCGCTCCGGTCGGGGCGGGGCCGACCTGACCCTGTATCGGCAGCCGGGCGGCTGGCTGGCCCAGGTCGATCAGCATGACCTCATCCTCGCGGTGCCCGGCATGTTCCGTGAACCAGTGCCGGTCGACCACATCCGGGGGCGGCTGTACTGGTTCGACCGGGAGGGGCTCGCGCTCTACAGCCCGGACCTCGCGCTTGTCTCCAACGGCCTCGATCTGGGCGGGCGTTTCTTCTATCGGGAGGCGAGCGGCGACCGGCCGGCCTACCTGGGCGTCGATGCCGGCTTCGATCTCGGGGACACCCGCCGGGCGCCGGGCTACCTCCCGCGACACCTGATCGGACCGCAGACGCTGGCATGGCTCGACCGGGCGCTCGAGGGCGAGACGGCCGGCGGACGGATCGACGCAGGGCATTTCGTCTTCCACGGTGACCCGGCCCGGGCCCCGTTCACCCGGGGCGGGGGCTACTTCTCGGTCGTGTTCGACTTCGTCGACGTGACGCTGCCGTTCCGCCCCGGCTGGCCGGCGCTCACCGATGCGAGCGGACACATGGCCTTCGTCAACAAGCAGTACCACGTCGACATCGAACAGGGGCAGCTGGGCGCACTGGCCGTGGGCGGCTCGCGCGTGAGCATCTTCGATCTGGACGAGCCCAAGCTGCAGGTGGCGGTCGACCGCGAAGCCGACCTGCCGGACGTGATCGACACCCTCGAACAGACCCCGCTGGTGGGGAGCTCGTCCTTCGACTGGCTCGCCGCCGAGGGTGGCGGCCGGTTCGCGCTCGATCTGACCATCGCCCTGCGTGACGGCGCGCCACCGCCGACGGTCTCCGGGCGCTATGCCTTCGGCGACAATCGGCTCTCGATGGCGGACGGCCGCGTGGTGTTGACAGACCTGACCGGGAATCTGCGCTTCAACGGCGCGCGCTTTGCCGCCAACGACCTGCGCGGCGTGTTTCTCGATCGACCGCTCCGCGGTCAGGTCGAGACCAGGGACGGTGGGCAGACCATGCGGATCAGCGCCCAGGCGCGCGTTTCGCCCGGCGGTGTCGGCTCGCTCCTGGGCGAGGCCGGTGACGCGCCGGTGGCCTCGGCCCTGCTCGGTTCGATCGATGGCGTGACCGATGCCGACATCCGGGTCGATGTTCCCCGCGGCGGGGGCGGCGTGGACGTGCGGGTGCAGAGCGCACTTGCCGGGTGGCAGAGCACGTTGCCGGCCCCGCTGAACAAGCCGGCCGCGATGGCATGGCCGCTGCGCGTCGACTTTTCCCTAGTCGACGGGCACCTCGGCACGCTCTCGGCCCGCCTCGAGGGGACGGAGACCTGGCGGGCCGAACTCGGTTTCGGTGGCGACGGCACCCTGTCCTCCAGTCGACTGGGCAATCGCGATCGTCCCAGTGTCGCCGAGTCCGATTCGAAGGCTCGCCATCGGGTCGGTGTCACGCTCGATAGCCTGGCGCTCGGCCCCTGGCTGGACTGGTGGGCCACGCTGGAGCGCCCCGACGGTGGGGCCGCCGCCGGCGGCCCGGACGATCTCTGGCTGGACGCGCGCCTGGGACGGTTGCGCCTGGGTGGTTCCTGGCTCGAGGACGTCAGCCTGGGGTTCGCGCCGCGCGCTGACGGCTGGTGGCTGGGCGTCTCCGGTGAGGAGAACCGCGGCGAGCTGCGCATGAGCGGGCGGAGCGGCGGGTCGGTCGGTCGCCTGGAGGGACGGTTCGAGCAGCTCGTGCTTCATCGCGTCGAGCGGACCGAGGCCGAGCCGGCCGCACCGCCGGATGCCTGGTCACTTTCGGCCCTGCCTGCCGCCGATCTCTCAGTGCGCTCGCTGACCGTCGGCGAGATGGCGCTCGGGCGGCTCGAGCTGACCGCCGGCGCGGGCGGGGGCGACTATCGCATCGACCGGCTGGAGTGGACGCCGGTCGCGTCGCTGTCGGTTTCCGGCAGCGGACGGATCGAGAACGACGTCGGTGCCGGTCCCGGCGGACAGCAGACACAGCTGTCGATGATGCTGCGCGGCGACGATTTCGGGCAGGCGCTCGCCGCGATCCACGGTGATTCGCCCATTCGCGGCGGCAAGGTGGAGGAAGGCAGTCTCTCGATCAGCTGGGCGGGCAGTCCGGCCAGTTTCGCCGTCGGCCGGGCGGCCGGGCACGGCAGCGTCAGCCTCACCGAAGGGCAGCTCAAGGGCATCGATCCCGGCGCGGGTCGACTGGTGGGGTTGGTGAGCCTCGGGGCACTGACCGACCGCCTGCGACTGGATTTCCGTGACGTGACCCGCGAGGGGCTCTACTTCGAGCGCCTGGCGGGGCGATGGCGGCTGGACCGGGGGCTGTTGACGGTGAGCGGCCTGGAGATGACCAACCCCTCGCTCAGTGCGCTGGTCGACGGCGAGGTCGACCTGGTCGACCGGCAACTGGACCTGACCGCCCGGGTCTACGCGGATTTCGGCATGCTCCTGCCCCTGATCGGCACCGTCGCCGGCGGGCCGCTGGTGGGTGGCGCGGTGCTGGCCCTGCAGGAGACCTTCAAGCAGCTCGACGAGGTGCCGGAGCCGGCCGCCACCTACCATATCGGTGGCCGTTTCGATGAACCGCAGGTCACCCGCGGCGACAGGCCGTCCGCCCCGGAAGGCTTAGGAGGTAGCAGCGATGCAGACTGACGCTCCCACCGTGGCCGTCGCGCAGATGAACGGTCGCGGCGACTGGCACGCCAACCGGCCGATCGTCGACCGCCTCGTCGCCGAGGCGGCCTCTGGGGGCGCCTGTCTCGTCGTCCTGCCCGAGAACCTCCTGGCCATGCCGGCCGACCCCCGAGCCCTGCTGACGATGGCCGAACACGACACACCCGCGGCGATCGACGCGCTCTGCGATCTGGCCCGGTCGCACGCCATCTGGCTGATTGCCGGGACGTTGCCGGTGCGACCCGAGGATGCAGGCGCCGACCGCCGCGTCATGTCCCGCAGCCTCGTCATCGACGACCGTGGCGAGGTGGTCGCGCATTACGACAAGATCCACCTGTTCGACGTGATGCTGCCCGACGGCGAGAGCTACCGCGAGTCCGCCACCTTCATCGCGGGTGACACGCCGGTCCTGGTCGACACCCCCGCCGGTCGGCTCGGAATGGCGACCTGCTTCGACCTCCGGTTCCCCGAGCTTTTCGCCCGATTGGCCGGACAGGGGGCGGACTGGTTCTGCCTGCCCTCGGCCTTCACGCGGGCGACCGGCCAGGCCCACTGGCACGTCCTCACTCGGGCGCGGGCGATCGAGAACAGTGCCTGGGTGGTGGCGGCCGCGCAGGTCGGTCGGCATGCCGACGGTCGTCAGACCTACGGCCACAGCCTTGTGGCCGATCCCTGGGGGCAGGTGCTGGTCGATGCCGGCGAGCGCCGCGACTGCGTCGAGTTCGCCCGGCTGGATCAAGACTGGCTGCAGGGGCTGAGGGAGCGCTTCCCCGTTCGCCGGCTGCACCGGCGTGATCTCTTTCCCGAGGGCTGAGCACCACCGCCTCGCGCCCATGGCGCAAAACGCGCTTGGCCTTTACCATGGAAGCACTAACCATTCGCGCCGGCCGGCCACGAGCGCCTGTGCCTCCCCACCGAGTAGTTGAGAGAAGATGACCGTACAGACCGACGACCTGCGCATCGAGGAAATCCACCAGTTGACCCCGCCCGAGGTCTTCCGGGCCGAGTACATGCTCTCGGAACAGGGGGCGGAGACGGTCGACCACGCGCGCCGGAGCATCCAGAACATTCTTGATCGTCGTGACGATCGGCTGATGGTGGTCATGGGGCCATGCTCTATCCATGACGTCGATGCCGCGCGGGAGTACGCCGCCCGGCTGCGTGAGTTGGCCGACGAGGCCAAAGAAGACGTGTTCCTGGTGATGCGGGTCTATTTCGAGAAGCCGCGCACCACCGTGGGCTGGAAGGGCCTGATCAACGATCCGGATCTCGACGGCAGCTTCAACATCAACAAGGGGTTGGG
>Ga0102930_1000343_pt1 | contig 15633 bp, 15 predicted proteins | sample SalPon1_B_H2O_MG_FD_84514 | JGI IMG/M metagenome (GOLD analysis project Ga0102930, IMG submission 84514) | Salt pond water microbial communities from South San Francisco under conditions of wetland restoration - Salt Pond MetaG R1_B_H2O_MG | ecosystem: Environmental > Aquatic > Non-marine Saline... | reverse complement strand
CGGGTATTCTCTCGGCTGAAGTCGTTTACGGGTCTTGATCGCGTCCGCGCACGCAAGGAAGACAACGTCGAAACTCACGTGGTTCTGTCGGCGGTGGCACTGGTAGCAGCGTCTCTCACTGCGAAACGCCAGAACAAACCAGGGCTGATACGCTCACCAAGTCGGCTCATCTGACCATTCGAAGGTCTGTCCAAAAAATGACTGCCGCCGCCTGAGAGGCGTCGCTCTCAGGCGGCTCTGTTTTGTGACCATCACATGATCTATTGGGTCGAGACACCCGCTAATTCAGCAACCCCTATCAGATAATCCGTCATAAGAACGCACAGTCCACCGGTGAGGAGTCTAATCCAGTCAAGCTCGTGCCGTCGGTCGAACTAATTTCGAGCGTGCAATAGGGTATCGTAGAATGCTTTGACGACCTGCTTGGTGTCGTACAGTGAATCGAAGATACTCTCAGGCTTGTTGAACTCGATTGCGTTGAGTTTCTGGAGGATGGTGTTTTTCTCGCCTGTCTCGCTGGTCATCTGCTCTTTTGTGAACGACACCTGCTGGTGTTTGGTTCGACCGTGAGCGTCCCACGAACGGATTCGCGTTATAAAAGTAAACTCCTCAAAGTTATCAGTTGCCACAAGACCAGTATGGGTATTCACATTCGTCCGTGATTTGAATGAGTCTGCGGTCTCCCCAGGTGGTGCATTGATTAGCACCATGAATTCATCATCATCGGTGAGTCGAAGCACGAGTTCGTGATCCTCACCAAGTGTTGGTTCGGGCTGCAGTCCCCGTTTTTCTAAGGTATCTGCGACATCATCAAGAGAATCCCATGTCGCAATATCATCAGACGTGATTTGCTGCAGTGACATATACGTACCACAATATTACCATGTATAAAATCATCGTAAGCTATAGGTTCAACTCGCGTCTTGGCAAGGCAATTCGCTGTAGATTGGATAAATAGAGATTTGGCTCAGAGGGCTGCCCCGAGAGAAGGCGTCCGCATCAAGATAACGCTGGATGCGAACAGCGCCACGATAATAACCGCTACCGTGGGTGCGGAAGTCGTCAGAACTGTACCTGCGAAGATCGTCGCGAGGGCGTTTGTTCCTATCATAGTCAGAATCTTGTTTATCGGGTTGAGTCCTCGGAGACTGCCGCTTGTGGCATACGCCTCTGAGGAGTCGAACCTCAGCCCTGCCACGCAACCCTGCTGACCATTTAATGACTTCCGATAATATTATCTAAACGACTAGACCAAATAATACCTTCCGGTGCGTGTTTTTGCCTGAGTAAATTAACAAAAAAGGGATACGACCGGCATACACTTCCACGTTCTTTGACTGATCAAGGCCGTCATGGATCGTCCCAGCCGTGACTCTGGACGACAACGTAGTCAGCGTCAGCAGCAGTGTGAGAACTATCTAAGGACATGCCTTTTTACGGTCACAGTTCCTGATTGATTCGTATGACCGACAATTCAGACAGCGGGTCCGATTCCAGCAGTTCCTCATCGTCCGATCGACGCGAGCTTGGAGGATCGAAGCGAAAACGCACGCCGAGCGAGAACAGCGCGTCGAAGGGAGAGCCCATCGGGAAGTCCGGCAGTAAGGAGCCTTCAAACGGCAGTGAGGTGCCGAGTGCATCGACGCAGAGTATACCGAGCAGTGTCGATTCTGGACAGTCAGCGAGTTCTGGTGACGAGTCTGGCAGTAGTAGTGGGTCTGACAGTGGTTCGAATTCGAGCGAGTGATGCGGAGCGTGTGAATGCCGGTTCCGTTTGATACCGCAGTCTTCTACGCGGTGTTTGTTGCTCCTGGATTTATTGCGGTGATGACGGTGATCAGTCTCGCTGCGATTGAGGACGATCACTCATCATTTGTATTGTTGGTGTGGAGCCTTGTGGCAAGTCTGGTGATTGACACGGCATTTCTGGCGGTGTATCAGTGGCGGGTGGAGCCGGTGGAGTCGTTTGCGGCGTTACCGGAGATTCTGTTTACGCCAGCGTTCCGGGCTGATTATGTGGTCGGGATTCTGGTCGCGTCGTTCGGTGTGGGTGTTGTGGTGTCGATCGGGATCCTGCTGGATGTGCCGGGGTGGTTGCGGCGGTTGCTGCAGGCGAAGTCGAATATTAAGCTGAATCCACGGCAGCCGTGGGCGAATTTCATGCGGAATGCTGAGTGGGTGCGGATTAAGACGGCGGATGATCAGTTGTTTATGGGCGTGGTGTCGGAGTGGAGTCGTGCCGAGCGGTCGAAGGAGGTGTGGGTGCGGCGGCCGCAACGGTATAATGCGGAGATCGGTGAGTTTGAGCCGGTGGATACGGAGAATGCGTCGGAGATGCTGTTTCTTGAGAAGGATATTGAGCGGATGATGATGGTGACGCGAGATGCGTTACCGCCGGTACGTGATCGTGTGATCGTGCGGATTCGTAACTGGAAATCGAGTCGGTGGTTCCGTGCTGGACGTGGTTTTCGGGAGTGGGTGTTTGATCAGTTGCGTCGGTTGAACCGTGACTAATGCATTAACCCAGTGTTACTGTGGAAATCTGATTTCCAGAGATACCGTGGCCATACATTCATGCCAGTTGAACGGGAATGTCAGTTTAGATGCCGTTTATCGCTCTCCGTGGTGACGAGCGGGTGATCCCGGACGATGTGAGCGACGGTGAAGACGTGTACTGCACCGTGTGCAGTGGGTTGATGCGGACGCGTGGTCCGTTCGCCGATGGCCGTGATCGCCACTTCTATCATATCGATAATATGGGTGGAGGCTGTCGCAGTCCTGGTCCTGACAGTGATCTGGGACCGGCCGAGTCTGAGACCCATGAGAAGTTGAAGATGCAGGCGGTGACCGGTTTGCGGGAGTGGCAGGACGAATACCGGCGGTGTGGGCCGGAGATCGCGTTGGATGTGGCGGGGACGGCGACCGCGGTAGAGCAGCGTCGGGCTGACGCATTACTGGAGTTCAGTGAGTCTAACCGATTCTTCGGTCGCGGCGTGATTGTCGAGGTCCAGCACTTGAATACGGGGAAGGATATCCGGGCGACGACCCACGACTATCTGGAGCAGAGATTCAGTGTGTACTGGGCGACGGTCGACGACTTCTCCGGTGACGGGTTTCTGATCGAGGAGATGGAGGAGGCGTTCAATGCGGGTGGTGATACGGCGTTTACCCCGTACCGTGATCCGGCCCCGCCGTTGGAAGCGCCGCAGCCGTTGATTGCACCGGACGGGAATGGGCTGTATACGACGACGGACTTGGTTCCGGAGTGCGATCACGACTATGTGCATGCCGACAATGCGTACGAAGTCTGTGTCCGGTGCGGGATGAAGCTAGAGCGGTGTTTCTACGGTGAGAACTATGGTCGGTTACGGTCCACTGATACCGTGATGTATGGTGTGTACGATGAGGTACTTGTAGCGGCGGTGCGTGATTCGGTAGAGCATCCGGTGGAACTCAAGCCAGTGGAGAAGAAGGGTGAGCCGCCGGATCACGATCATTCATGGGGGCCGGAGATGCCGTTGTTTGATGCAAAGAAGCATCTGTGTTCGCAGTGTGATAGTGTGATGATTGTGACGTCGGAGAAGGTGCTTATTTCGAACAAGGAGAAAGAGGATGATGAGGCAGATTCGTGGCGAAAGGACCACGCACCGTGGGAATAACGCGTGCGATTCTAGACACTCTCCCTTCTTTTGCTCTGCCAAAACTCTCGTAACCGAGTTATACGGTAAACCAGTTAGATCTACTAAAATAGAATTAGAATTTTGGTCAATCAGTATCAGAACAAGCCTATGACTGAGGCTCGTCATCACTGCTCTCAGATTTTCCTCGCTGCCGCCACTACTGACCAATTGGCGTGAAATTAGTCAATCCGGTAGACAGCAAGTGCCTTCAAAAAGTTATTTCCACAGTAGCGAACCCGGCACCGTACACAGCAGCCTCGATAGAGATTGTGCTGACCAGGATCGATGAACACACGAACATCTTGGACAGGATCGCGTGAGTAGACTGCAACAGCCTCTTCTCCACCGTTTCCACTTGCTGGCGTCTGAATGTAAGCTTCGAGCATCTCTCCACGAGTAAAGTGTTCACGAAGATTTCGCTCCTGCGCCTGACGGTGGGCGCGCTCCTTGGCTCCTCGGCTAGTGTCTACAGACATGATTGAGTTATCGAACCTCTAGATGACTCTTGTATGCCTGTTCAATGGCCTCAAGGTCGTCCTCGAACAGTTCTGGGGGTGACTTGCGGCCAGCCTTGTCATCGTAGACATCCCGAACTTTTCCCTGAACTGCCGGGAGTTCCTTACCACTCCGTTCAGCGACTTTCTTTTGTGCGAACGTTCGCCTTCGTGACTCCCGCCCCTCGATGTCGAACGCTAGGTACCACCGAGCAGTTTTCAAGATATCGGCGAACTCCAATGATCGTTTCAGTGGATGAAGGTTGTCAACCTGCGATACAAGTAACTCGATCAAGAGTTTCTCATCTACCGCACGGTAGTCGTCTTCGTCCGGTTCATCCCACGAATCGTAAGGTGACCAAAGTCCCATATATACCCAAATGACGGGGACTATAAACAACCCCCATGAGCAGTTTTACGGTTACTAGAGCTAGTTCGAATGAAGCTGAGAGAAGAATTTTAATATTATGGTTTGTGCACAGAACCGCTGGCCAAGATATCACACACATAATGCGGTTTTACTAGAAGTTATTCTACTGTAGAACGAGAGAATAAGTATCGCTATCGTTTGTCCTGCCCGTTATATCAGCTGTTGAATGTTCTCATCGTCTGTTGTCAACATAGACTGTTTTGAGGAACTTTGTGGGACAGTTTCAGAAAACGATTCTGGCGAAACAGCCTGCTTCATCGCTTTGAGTTTTGAGCAGAGTTGGCCACTGGTAGACCGAACCAATTCATCGTCGGGCCAGGAGTGAACAGAGAGCCCGTCGAAACGTGTAGCCACTTGCTGGACCGTATTCAACTGCTCTAATGCGTACTCAACCCAATACTGGTGACTCTCCTGCATCCGCTGGAGTTCCTGGGCTACATCGTCATAGCCAGCCTCCTGCGCCGCGTTGAGACACTGTTTGAAATTCTGTCCTCGTGGATTGATTGGTTCGTGGAAGACAACAATCTCACCAAGTGCACGGAAGTAGCTCAGTAGTTCATGGAAGTCGTCTTTGTCCATCGTGGGATATGTAGGCGACATCGAGACGTAGACCGATATATTAGCCTGCTGGAGGCGGTCAAGGGCCTCCCAGCGCGTCATTGGTGCCGGGGCGTTTGGTTCCATGGCTTTGACCAGCGGTGTCTCAAAGGAGGGGATAGATGAGCCGACGGTAATTCGGTTACCGGCCATCTGAAACAAGTCGATATCGCGGACCACTGCAGGACTGCGTGTAAGTATCCGAACAGGGATCTCGTGGCTGATCAATTCAGCGACAGTTCCTCGGGTGATCTGGGCTGTGCGGCGATCCTGGTAACAGTCTGTTCCGCTGGAGAGCATCACGGCACCCCGGCCACGGTCGGTTTGCTTGCGATCACTGGGATCGCGTTCTTCAAGAATATTCCCTAAGCGATCGGGGAGGTCATCACGATACAATAGGTAGCTCCCCCAGTCACTCTGTGGGTCCTCGACTTCTGCTTGTTCGGCCAGCATATTGTCACGGCTTTCGATAGCTGGTGTCGTTGGCACGTAGCAGAACTCACAGCCATGCCGGCAGCCTGTGGCCACGTTGATAACATGGTCGCAGAGGCTCTTAGTGTGGAGATGAGACTCGCTCATGACCGACTTCGTCGGGTCGGTGTTTACCGTGAGATCCTGCTGATCGCTGCTGTCGCTAGCCATCGCACAATCCCAGCAGAGAATTTCACCTCCTGGGGTGGCTCCAAATCGAGCGTTGATTTCCTTGTCACACTTCCTACAAAGGAGTCCAGCTTGCCAGAGATCGAGCCGGTCAGTTGGGTCCCCGTGCTTGCGGTCTATCTTGCGGAGTTCATCAAGCGTGGGCTGGTCGTCGAACGACGCGATGGTTCTATCGTCATGTTCCACGGTATAGGTTCGCTCGAACCAGCTCGCGCCAGATTCCCACGTGAGTTTCATGTATAGTGCCCCTAACTTATGACTTATACTACATCATAAAAGAAGTCATCCTCGTACGGTGAAAGTAAAAATAGCATATAAAGCGTGGTGCACATATTTATATCCAGAAATAAATGACAAACACAAGATGACCGATGATCGATGAGCACGACGAGGTTACGACAGGAGAGGACCCAACAAAGGCTATTCTTAGTGAATCGGGTCTCAATAGCAAGCACCTCTGTGACTATGTGGTGAACGTGGCTACTGGGTGTCGCCACGGGTGCAAATTCTGTTACGTGCCTTCAACTCCGAATATCCGTGCTCGGCCCGATATGCTCAAAGACGAAGCTGATGTAGACAATGGCCAGAAGGAGTGGGGAAAATATGTCTTGTATCGGGATGGGCTGGGTGAGCGGCTGGACAGTCACTTGGACCGTAAGCGTACTTGGCGCGAAACAGAGCGTGGAAAGGGTGTCGTTGGCATCTCGTTCTCGACAGACTGCTACATGGATGGCCGTGCCGGGAAGATTACGCGGAACGTCGTCGATACGCTGACAAGCCATGAGCGATACGCGCGGGTACTAACTCGGAACCCCATTCTGGCCCTGCAGGACCTAGATGTATTCAAGAACGGTGGGGAGTACGTCACCGTCGGGTCATCTATTCCCTGCATGGATCCCAACCAAGTCGGAGCCATTGAACCGAATGCGCCAGCACCAGAAATACGATTGAAGGGACTAAAAGAGTTCAATGACCATGGGGTACAGACATTCGTGAGTATGAGCCCGACCTATCCGACACAGGACAAGGCGGCGCTTCGCAAGCAGCTAGAGCGGGTCGCCGAGTGTGACCCGGCTGTGGTGTTCCACGAGCCGATCAATCCCCGTGGGGGGAACTTCGAAATGACTGTTGAGGCTGCACTGGACGCTGGTGAGGCTAAACTGGCGGGAGAACTGGAGGCATTGAAAACGCGAGAGAGTTGGGTTGAGTATGCGACGAATCACTTGCAGTGGGTGCAGGAAATCGGACGGGAACTGGACCTTCCCGTTCACCTATGGCCCGACAAGCAATTGATCAAGCATGTCGATGAGGAGACCGCTGTGTGGATGCAATCGTGGCGTGACCGGCAATCGCCGGAGGAATTCGCCGAGCGGGACGTACCTGTTGAGGGTCCGCCAGTGATCCCAAGAAATACAGCGTAACCGACTGCGTGAGGTATCTACCTGAGGCCCTTACCAAAGAAGCAGTCCTCTCTAGATTGTGTTAGTATGCGCCATATTCGATGTCTATTTTATGAGATTAGGTAATAGCTGTGTCTAATTATCCAAAATCACCCAAGTTCGACTGGTTCTTTATTTTTTCTTCCGGGATCTCGTCGTCAATGTCATCATCTGGAAGATACTGCTCAAACGAGGATTGGTCATCGTGAATCACATCAAGGAAATTATCAATATCTCCCGCATGGACATCCTCAATAAATTGCTTCACATAGTCCACGACTTCAATATAGCCGCTTCCCCCACTGGTTTCACGCGTTGCATAGAGTAGATCATACTCGTAGCTTCCAACGTTTGCGTCTACGTTCGTCATGCGCTGAATACTCCGACCATTCTGTTTGAGACAATCTCCATAGAGTTCCTTCATTTTCGGTCGAACATTCGCCCGTGGAATATTGGCCTCGTTCAAATCCATGCAGTAGAAATCGTTCAATTCAGATGGTACTGGCTTCTTCGTCGCATTGCGGCCGATGCTAGTGGCTGTTGGGATATTGATCAGCAAGTCTCCCCACGGTTTGGGTGTCAGCGCGTCAATCGCGTCCCATTTGACATTGAGCTCTTGATTGTCGATGAAACAGTAGTAATTGAAGCCGTTGCTTCGAACGTCCATGATATCCTCAACGACTTTGGGCAACTCCTCGTTTGCATCTCCCTGAATGATCGTCCACTCTTCTGGCTCATGGGCATCAGCATGATTGTCGAAAATATACTGCATTCGTGTCTCCAGTGCTCTCGCTTTGTCCTCATCCCATTCAATCAGATACATTTTTTTGAATGGTTCTTGAGCTACCTTCGCTGCAATCACAGGTGAGCCGAGGAAACAGGAGTTTTCATCACCATATGTCGACACTCCTGACCCAGCGAGTGCATCGATATAAAAAAGGTCCTGAAAATAGTCGTTGCTCTCCAGAATATTTGTATACATATTGACTGCCGCGGAATGGAGAATCAATTTTAATGCAGACCAGCTATCAAAGTCGTTCGTAACAGGCGATAATTCACGTATCTCTTGAGAATCTTCAGTCAGTGACTGAATCCGCTTCTTTATATACTCCGACGAATCCATCATATTCGACAAAGACGTACTATCAGTTAATTGTTGTTCAGTCAGCAACCTATTTTTCGTGAATGTCTGAATATCTCATCGCAACAAGGACGTAGTGTTCTCTTCACTCGCTACTCGAACCTATATGAGGTACATCTACTGTAGTTTTCAGGACGAACAAGAGTACCAGAGTAGGATATGCCGTAATCGAGTTATACTGTTATCCGACCGAACCCTAACGTACAAGACTGCGAACACACATATTGGATATAAATATCCACGACGTGTAATCAAATATTAATATGCCGTTCATCGCTCGGGTCGATGGTGATCTCTGTATGCCGTTTGAAGTAGACGGGGACGACTCAGCAATATGTCCCTCTTGTGGTAATCGACTCACCATCCGCGATTCACATCATCGCGATGGTGCGTTTGTTGCCCGCCACTTTTTGCATCCGACAACGCCACCAGATGGGTGTCAGGGTGGTTCAACTGGGGAGTCAGTGGAACACCGTCGAATGAAATCCATTGCAGCATCCAAAGCTAGGTCGATTTTTGATGATGGGACTATTTCAGTTGAATCTACTGTTGATGATCGTCGAGCTGATGTATTAGTCCGGTTCGATGAGATACATCCTCGATATGGGTCCGGTATCGCAATTGAAGTACAACATCAGAACCATGCAAAGGATATCGAGGCGGTCCAACGAGATTTCCATTCTGCGCGATACAGTGTCCTATGGCTTGATTCTGACCAATACGATGGGTATGACGTGAGTTTCGACGCAGGCACGCTCTCGGCGTGGTGGCCCACTCAGATTCCAACTCCTGATGAATGGAGTGGCTATCATGGCGTCATCCACTGGCTTCGACAGCACCTCCGTCCAAGTGTTGAGCTTTCCATTCCTTTTCCAGATGAACTCTACTCATCAGATCATGCCGAGATCTGGGCAGAAGCCTTCTACAGAGGGTATGATTCGAATACCGATGGTTGGGTGACCATGTTCAGTGCGCCGGTTTTTGACAGCGGGCGAACGAGGAGCGAAGTAGGGGTTGCCCTGAACAGTCCAGGGTGGCCTACCATATTTCTCCGAAAGATTCAGGGAGATACTATTGAATTACGAGATGACTCAAATTTATACAAAAATAGAGACGTCCTTCGGCGTATCGCAAATATACTTAAACACTGGGATCATGATCAACGCCAAAATTGGGCCGAACGAATGACCAACGTTCGACATGGGGACTGGGTAACCGTTATAGATACAAAGAGTCCAATCGCCCACCTGAAGCTCCTCTGCCACGCACAAAGCGGCAATCCAACACTTACCCTTGACGATCACTACGAGAACGATGTATCAGCCAGAGTAGACCCTTCGATGGCCGCTGATAGTCTGAACAGTGTACTTCAAATCCTAGAACGGATTGCGAAGATTCGAGAACGTGAAAGGCAAAACAGAACGGCCTAATCTAACGATAACCCGACTCCTCTGTAGTCTAGTACTGAAAAAGATTAATCTTAATCTTAAGATTAATAATTGGTTCGGCTGGTTATTTGATTCCAGTCAAAATTCGCGCTCTATCTCCAGCTTCCGCATCGCCTTCTCAAAGACAGCTGGGTGGCGATGAGCTAATTTTTCGAGATGGTCGCGAATTGACTGGGAGGGATTCACGTCGACTTGATCGCTATTCTGAAGCTCCTGGTAGAATGCGTGCATTTCGGTCGTCACCGCGATCCCGACCGTCTTCTCTTTCGGCGCATCGTCACTATTCAGTGCCTCCAAATATTGCTCTGTGTCGAATTCCTCATTACGACTGCTGTTATTGCTCTCGGTCTGTTCGTCTTCCGCTGCATCGAAAGCGTCCGTCATTGGGTTATCACTCATTGTTTTAATCTTAAGGTTATAATTAAGCGTAAGTCTCGATTGTCTCGTCTGTGATGTCGACGCCGTTTCCATCGGCGAACTGCTGTGCCCCCGCTCGGTAGGCGTGGTAACACTGTTGGCGGATCGAGCGTGGCGTCCCATCGGATCGATCGACGATCTCTCGAATGGCTGAGGCCGTGTAAGGATCTGAAAGGTACCCGTCAGTGTACTCTTCGTCACGAGCCCACGCCAGCCACCGGGCGATGAGTTCTTCGGTCTCAGCGAATTCGAAGCGTTCGAGGGATCGGTTCTTTGCTACCAGTCGCGAGGACAGTGTCTCCCGCAGCTCGTCGATCCGATCGGCTGCTGCTGGTGTTCCAAACAGGAACAGGATGAACGCAGGCTCGTCCTCACCGAGATCGCCGATGCTCTGGAGGCCAGCGAGTAGCTGCTCGAACGTCCGGGTATTTCGAGCAGCGTCCTCGAGTTGGTCGACCTGGACGATGCAGGTTAGCCCTGCAGCCTCTAACTGATCGGCGACGTCTTCGACAACTTGCCGAACCTCGTCAGTTGCACGAGGGTAGGTTTCGGGAATCTCTAGTGCGTCATATGAGGAGAGCCCATCCAAGACCCGTGTGTAGAGCCGCCGTGTAGTAATGCTCTCGACTTCCCGGATACGGACGATGGCGAACTCATCGCTGCGCGGTCCTTCGCTCAGCGCGTCGTATACCAGCTCTCGAAAGTGTGTCTTCCCGGCTCCGCGTTTGTCGATGACCGAGACGTGACCGGCACGGGTGAGTATGTGGGAGGCAACTTCCTGGAGAAGAGACTCGTTGACCCGGACTGCGACCTGTGCATCGGGAAGTGATTCCGCTGCGAATGGAGTACGGTTCTTGATGAGGCCCAGCTGCTTCCCGTAGCTAGCATGGGCCTCCTCGACTTCGTCGAGTGCCGATGTGAACTGATCAGCCATTGTACGCATGGTATAATGTTAGGCCTAATCTTAAGATTAAGTCAGACGCTCGTCTGCCAGAGATTCGTTTCGGAATAGGGTGTGCTGATTAACGCTTATCTCGAACTGTCTGAGTTTTGGTCTAAACGTCCCTTTAAGTCACACTATAGCTCTTTTTGGAATTACTTGGGGCTCTTACCTAATTTGGTGAAAGAACACTCTACCTACTGACATTACCATTAGTCACCGTGCAAGATATAGAGAGTGAGTTCAGCAGACTGCTATCGTTCGTTTCAGCCTGTCGACGATGAACCACCTGTTAGGTAGGTGTACAAACATTGCGGAGCAATCTTCTAAGAATTCTATCGTTCGAGATGCTTTTCGTAGTGAGTTATACATCAAGTAGATTCAAGAAAGGATGGCCCATCAGGTTATTACATGAGTGACGGGAAGCTGGCCCTCGTTAATGAAATGGCCGACAGTGGCGACCTCATTGTAGGCTATACAGATGGTTCCGGGTCAGCCACCGTATCTAATCATACGGACGACGCCGAAGTCGGAGATATTGTCGAAGTTGAAGAGACCGTCCTTGACAGGGACAAAGCCGTAGAAGTCGTGAAGAAAGGAGGATACGACCGAGGACGAACTGTCGGAGTTGTAGAAGCCGTCTTCGACGATACCATTGCAGTAAGAACCGAAAACGGGCTTATCGAAATTAGTAGTCCTAATGGAACCGTAGAGGAGGGATACACTATCGCAATAACGCCTTCTCAAACATTTTCTCAGGTCTTAAGCGAGGACCCCATCGAGATTACGCCCAAGCCAGATCTCGAAGTAGACGCAATTAACCTGAACCTGGGATCTGAAAACGAAGACGAGCAAAAAGAACCTGAGCAAAGGAGCTTGTACCAACGCAAAAACATCGAAGAGGTCTCATTTGACGATATAATTGGGTTACAGGACGCAAAAGACCGGCTTACAGAGGCAGTTAGCCTTCCAATGGAAAAGCCCGACAAGATGGCTGAATTCGATCTTGAAGGCCGGTTCGGAATTCTGTTCTACGGGCCTCCAGGCACAGGTAAAACCATGATGGCAAAAGCAGCTGCCAACGAATGGGGATCTTCTGACTCATTCTTTCATATCGGCGGACCAGAAATCGTGAGCAAATACTACGGAGAGAGTGAACGCCAGATCCGAGATGTCTTCGAAGATGCTGAACAGAAGGCAGAGGAGGAAGAGGAACCTGCAGTAGTATTCATCGACGAGATCGACAGCGTCGTACCACGCCGGGATCGTGCTGATGAGACGGAACGCCGGATCGTTGCACAGTTTTTGAGTGAGCTAGATGGGTTAGAGGATCGTGGAGATATCGTAGTGATCGGTGCAACCAACTTGATTGAGGTTATTGATCCTGCGGTGCGACGACCAGGGCGGTTTGACGAGGAGATTGAATTCAGCCTGCCTGACGCCGGAGAAAGAAGAAGTATTCTAAAAGTCCACTCAAAGAATATGCCTGTTTCATCCTCCGTGGATTTCCAGGATATCGCGGAGCGAGCTCGTGGATGGTCTGGTGCCGACCTCGAATCCATAGTCAAGAAAGCCGGACTCATCGCCGCTAAAGAAGACCGGCCAGAAGTTCATCACGAGGACTTCATGATCGCTCTTGAAAGATTCGATAAGCAAAGACAGGCCAAACGCCAGCAGATAAACGAAGTGAGGCAGCAGGAATGACCCGTCTAAAAATCCGTCAAAGACTGTATTCAGTGGTTACACGGCTACAGCGATGGCTTGCTAATAACCAGTTTGACGATCTACGGGAATTCGTTTATTTGGACGAAATCAGTGTAAGAAGCTTGCTGGCTTCAACGGGGGAGGGGGGTATTGTTTCTGAGACGGTTGATGAGGAGGTGCGAAGGCGGCGTTCTGGGTCCAGTGCAGGTGGTTCGGTATCTACTGGCCCGGCATCTGTCAATGCGAAGGTTTCAGAGGAAAGTGAGCATCAAAGGACGACAGTTGAGACTCGGAACTACGACTTGATTCAGTCAAAGTTCACGAAGTTGTACAAGAGCGATGTTGTGGAGAAGAAGCTGTCACTGGATCAGATACCGGACGAAGATGAATCGGTAGACGACCCATTTTCAGGACTTGTCACCTCTGAGTTAGCCCGTGGTGATGTGGTCGAACTTCGAGTGAATATTTCAGCAAATCTCTTGTTCAGGTTATATCGGACAATAGATTACTTCACTGACGCGTTCGAAAACGAAATTAACTCTGAGACCGAAGAAATGCTGGAGCTAATCGGCAACAGTCTCGGTAATCGTATTCCAGTTGTTGGCAAAGCCGTTGACTACAAAGTTGTCGAAAAAGAAGACGAGAAGACAATCAAACGCAGCGCTGCACTGGGTCACGACGAGACGGAGGACGCAGAAGATCTTGAGGTTGTTACACTGCTAAATTTGGATAGTCTGTGGGTTGATCCGATACAGACCTTATTCAACAATGACCGGTTCGTGGTCTACTGTAGAGTGGAAGATGTGGACATTGACAGGTGGTATCCGTTAAAGGTGACTCGTGCAATCAACAGCCTCTCTAAACCGGCGGCGGAGAATTTGAACCAGGAGTTCGAACGAGGGCTACAAGAGGTAAGGAGACAGTTATCTGAGATTCAAAATTTCACCGACTGGTCTACTGATTCAGTTGCGCAGTGGAGCCAGGACATTCAGCAGTATTCTAAATCTTTGAAAAAAGAGTACGGTCAAGATGTTTCTGAAGATGAACAGGAGCAGTTGATTGTAGATGCTATGAGAACTGTTGATGTTGGCGATGAAGTTAGTCAAACAGCACAACGAAAGATGATTCTTGATGCGTATACAGATTCGTTTATCGAGATGTTCGACCTAAATCCTATAGGTGTTGAGAAACGTCAACAACTACGCTCAGACATTCCGGCAACTGGCGAGATTGTCGATCAGAACGATAAATTAGACGGGAGTAGCAACGTATTCCGAATTGAAGCGAAAACTGTAGCAATGTACTGGTGAAGGTGGCATCGAGATTTTTAGTATCTCCTAATTCCTTCCAACTCAATCTGTTTCGCTGTCTTCGGTAAGAGCCTTACTTGGATCGTGAGTCACATAGTGGACTCACGGATATGCAATAGTGTGTATTTGCTGTTGTTAACAGATTGTGCAAGCCTGAGATTCTGATATAATTATGGAATCAGTGCCTGTGCCCGTAGAGTTGTTTTCACTACACCTCGTTGGTGGTTCCCTCAATACGATCAGTGCCGATTCGATATGCTTGTGAGACATAATTATGCGGACATGGGGGTGTGTTGATGGACGACTCTTTGTGTGTGAAAATAGGGTGTGTGCGTGCAAAATGGACGAGATGGATTCGGAGCTCTGTGCGTGCAAAATGGATGAGTGTCTATATCTGCCTTGAGAGTGGCTAAGACAGGAAATTAAGTTTTAGAATATCTCGAATTCAGATTTTGAGAGTTCTGTGTGTGGGAAAGGGAGGAATTCATTAATCTTAACATTAAGGTTAAGTTTATTCTCTGTCGAACACCGGTCTAATCGACGACTTTGGGTAGGAGAATACCACTCCATTCGGTTCGTGTGTCTTGGATATATATGGCCATAGCTCACGAGAGTAATAGTTAAGACAGTACAGTGAGAATTTCCATGTATGTCTGAATCAGATCGGGATGGAGGTGGACGGTACTCACCATCGGTCACAGACGCCGACATTCTTGGGATTCTTGAGCGGGCATCTGCACCGGTGATGACTGCCACTGAAATCGCAGATGAGCTCCCTATTGGGCGGAGTGCTGTTCGAAAGCGACTCGTCGACCTGCACGAACGGAGAATCATCGAGCGAAAAAGCGTTGGTGCTCGATCAGTCGTCTGGTGGATCGTCGACGAAGACGATGAGACTCCTGATTTCAAAAGCGGATTTGGATCATTCGCTGAAACTGATCTCGAAGAGCAGGTTGAGAAAGCAAGTGACGAGCTCGACCAGGGGGTCGAGGAGCGACAAGATGCTTTGTTTGGACACTAGCTTTCTCATTGACTACCTTCAGGGTCGAGATCACGCACTGACGTTTCTCGAAGAGCGACCAAATGCTGAGTATGGTGTTCCAACGTTGGCATTGTGGGAACTCTATGCCGGGGCAGAACGATCTGATAAGAAGGGAGATTCGATTGCAGCGATTGATGACTCACTCGATTGGATCGATGTGATCGGATTCAGTCGAAGTGCAGCCCAAGAAGGTGCTCGGATTCGCGCTCGGCTATTCGATCAGGGTACACAAATCAATGCAGTTGATGTCCTCATAGCGGGTGTTGCTCGAGATAGTGGTGCAGACCTTGTCGCGATGGATCGAGATTTCGACAATGTTGACGGACTCAAT
>Ga0102930_1000342_pt1 | contig 15667 bp, 19 predicted proteins | sample SalPon1_B_H2O_MG_FD_84514 | JGI IMG/M metagenome (GOLD analysis project Ga0102930, IMG submission 84514) | Salt pond water microbial communities from South San Francisco under conditions of wetland restoration - Salt Pond MetaG R1_B_H2O_MG | ecosystem: Environmental > Aquatic > Non-marine Saline... | reverse complement strand
TTTTTTTAAGGGACTAATATTAGAAGTTAAACTCATCAAATTGAGTGTCTTCTAAGTCTTGTTTGTAAGCTCCAACTACATAAGATTCAATCTCACTTTCCTGAGGAGCTACTTGAACGTCTTTTGAAGAAGTCCAACTATTTATCCAATTAATTGGGTTTTTTTGCTTCTCAAAGATGGGTTCTAATCCAATAGCTTTCATTCGGTGGTTGGTAAGCCACATCATATATTTTTTCAAAATATCGGCATTTAAACCAAGTATAGACCCACCTTCGAAGAGATAATCCGCCCAAGCCATTTCTTCTTTAGCAGCATCTTCGAACATTTTAACGACTATATCTTCGCAATCCTTAACTACCTGTTGAAAACCTTCGTCCTCGTTGTTTTTCATAATTCTCAAAATGGTTTGGCTAAACCCTAAGTGTAGATTTTCATCTCTATTAATAAAAGAGATGATTTTAGCGTTTCCTTCCATTTTTTTATTTTCAGCGAAAGCGTATGAACAAGCAAAAGAAACATAAAACCGAATACCTTCTAAAATATTAATACTCATTAATGTAAGGTATAGTTTTTTCCTTTTTTCATACTCATCATTTTCATCCAAAGAATTAATCAAATCATCGTAGTATTTTGTAACACTGGTAGCTCTTTTCAGAACTTCTGGATCAGTTAAAATCTTATCGAATATCTCCTGTGGATTGGGGTACACATTTTTAATAATATAGGTATAAGAATAAGAATGAAGTGTTTCGAAAAACTCCCAACTTTTAGCAAAAGCTTCAACTTCAGGATTTGAGCAATCTTCCAACAGATGAGGTATTCCTCGAGATTGAACTGAATCTAAAAGGATTTGATAACTTAAGTTTTTAGTAAATATGAATTTCTCATGTTCGGTTAAGTTCTCATAATCGTTTTTTTCCTTTCCTGATAAATTTACTTCTTCCGGTCTCCAAAAAAAACCAAGTTGTTTTTTAAAGAATTCCATTATTTGGTTGTAACGAAACTTATCGTATCTCTGGACATTAAGTTCCTGTCCAAAGAATAGAGGTTCTTTAGTAAAGTCAACGTCGTTATTGAGGTTAATTATTGATTTTGACATTTTTTAACTTTTTTTTATCTATTTATTTATTTATTTATTTTTCTTCTTCAACTGATGATTTACGATAATCAGTTATCATCTTTTTCAATTCACCGATAGCTTTTCTAGCTCTTTTGTTAGATACTTTAGTATCTGAACTATGATTAGTAGTAAATTCTTCCCATAGTTTTTCCATTTCACCAAAAATTTTTCTTGTCTTTTCCATAATAATTTATTTTTTTTGAATTATCTATATATTGAAAAAATAATTAAAGTTGTTCTACTTCTTCTATATTTAGTTCTATTGGGGTTATAGTTCCAAAAATAGAAACATCAACTTTTATATTTTTTTTGTTTACACTATTTATTACAGCTTTGAAATCTTTGAAAGGTCCGTTTTTTATTTTAACTTTTTCTCCTACACTTAATTTTATATCTTTTTTAGATTGTTCAATAGAATCAAATATTCTAGAGACCTCCTTTTCTGTTAATGGCTGGGGGTTAGAGGCATCACCCATAATTTGTGATACTAAATCCGTGTTTTTTATTGTTCTACTTATTTCGGGATTAGTCACGTCTATTTTCATTAAAAAGTAACCCGGGAATAAAGGTTTTTCTCTGTATATCTTATTTTTATTTCTAAAAAAATAAGATTTTTGTTTCGGAAAAAATACTTCTTTGACCCAATTATCAAGATTATTTATCGAAAGATTTCTTTTTAAGTTTTCAATAGCTCTTTCTTCTTTACCCGTTACACACCGGATCATATACCATTTAAATTCTGATTTCATTGTATTTGATTATTTTTTATTTTATTTTGCAACATCCTAAGTCTGTCTTCTAATTGTTTTTGATTTTTTAAAATTAAATCTAATTTTTCATTTAAATTTGAATTTTTGTCACTATCAGTTAACTTTTTTTCAATTTTTTTAAAACTAAACCAAAGTTTTCGTGAATATTTATCCATAGTCTTTTATTTCTTTTTTAATTTGTTTGATTTCATTATTATAAAAATCCTCAAAATTATTTCTTAGATATAAAATATCTTCTTTTTTAAGGTCTGGATATCTTTCCATCATCATTGATATTTCTTCGTCATTATTCTTATTTTTCTTTTGCGAAGAGGGCCATATCCAAGAGTGATAATTTTTATTTTCGTTAAATAAAATTAACCACCATATATTTAAGACAGTTATATAGTCTTTAGTTTTATAATTTAAATTTAAAGATACATCTGGATATTTTCTACTAAGTAGTCTATTTATTATAAAACCAAACTTTTGTTTATTTTCGTCACTTAAATTTTTAAATTCATTTCTTTTAACAAATAAAAGATCTAACACATCTTTAAGATTTACTTTATCATTAGACTTCATTTTCTAAGATTTTATCGTTTTCTACGGATAAAAATTTAGTATTAAGGTCGAATTGACATTTGTCAACTGAAAAATCTCCGTCTCTTTGTTTTAAAAATTTAATTATGTATTTATTATTTTTCTTCATCTCGGGAGTTCTTATAATAGTTGCAAATACGTCTGATGTTTCAGCTATAGCTTTACTCTCAGGAACTTTATCTAAGGTTATATCACTAGCGTTCCATGCTTCTTTTGAGACTTGTATAGCGGTTATAGCAGGGCAATTCCTATTAGAACTAATACTTCTTAATCCTTCTGCTAGATGTTTTCCTTTAAGGTATAAATTACTTTCGATTCCCAGTCCCTTAACTGGAGCCATTAGCGTTAAATAATCTACAATTATTAAATCTGGTTTAAAACCTCTTTTATTTTCTAAATTATTTAAATGGGTCTCTAATGTATTGATAGTCGCGGAACCAGCCGAAAAAAACTTAACATTGATATCCCCGAGTTTTCTATTGAATAATCCAGCAGGATCTCCCTTTAAGTTATCTCCGTTTTTTAAACTATCGATTTTCTTTTTTATGTACTCAACATTTTTGCTTTTCTCGTCATAATCGTTAATTGGAATTTTAAGTCTCATAGAACCTAGCCTTTTCATAACCTTTTTTTCAGACATCTCTAAGGTGAAATAAACTACATTATAACCTAAGTTTGCGGCGTTGGAAGCAAAGTTCTGCAGCCAAAGAGACTTTCCTACATTAGTCTGACCCATAAAAATATTCAAGGTATCAACGTCAAAACCACCACCCAACATGGAGTCCAATGAGGGCCATCCTGTAGCTATTTTCGTTAAATTATGTTGTTGAAGATGGCTTTCAGGTTCGGTGAAATCACTACCAAGAGAAGAGTCTGCTTCGAAATTAACATTTGTTTTAAGTGAAACTATATTTTTTATGTTATCAGCTAACTCTTCGGTTTTGTTTAAATCTAATTCAGTTTTATCAAGTTCTCTGGTGTAGTCAATAACCTCATCGGAAGCTATTTTTATATTCTCATTTAAAATCCAAGCCTTAATTTTAGGTTTTATAAAATTTTCCTCATCGTAGTCATCTACAGAAGTCTGAAGAAGAACCTTTAAAGTCTTTTTTTGTATTTTTTTATCTTTATCTTTTATGGATATCATATCCCAAATTTGACTTGGTCTGGGAATATCTGCATTTAAGTTTTCTTTCATATACTCATGTATAGTTTCGTATATAAAATTAATTTCCGGATTTTTAAAGAAACTAGGTTCTACTAACCATAAATAACTTGGATTTGTGATTATGTATTTAAAGAATAACTTTTCTAAAGATATAGTCATAATGATGCTTGGATGTTATGGTTATAAAATTAAATAGATATTGATTTTCTAAGGTAATTTACATAACCCGTCAAAGAAAACACAGAAGTCTTTAGTTTCTGTGGTGAATTTGACAAAGGTAGCTTAAATTTTTAATATGTACAAATATATTTAAAAAAGTTTTGAAAAGTATTGAAATCATACAAATACCGCATTTACTCGACTAAGAAATAGTCGGTGAGTAGTTCATTGAACTGCAATAGACAGGGATATATATGAAGTAATTGACATTAAACTCTTTTCCTTAAGAAATTCATCTGGGACCCGGATTTGAATGTCATGGAGGACTGTCCTCAGTGCAGGGATTGAATACCCACGGAATTTCACCAATATTTAATCGGTGAATGGTTCACGATGTTTTAAAAACTATTTGACATATCATTGATTTGTTTGGTGATGAATTTGATAGTTGTTGAATCGATTTTATCGAACTTCAGTGGTTCGATTGAGTTTTGTTTTGATGTTATATTATACTGATTGATAAGATCTTTTACATCATCTTTTGTTAAATATTGACCAGTAATTGGGTTAAAAACTACTTCTGGGAATTGATAATCACTTCCGCCTCTCTGGGGTAAATTGGGATCTGTTTTATCACCCTTTCTACCGAAGTGTCCTCTGACTCCTTTAGAAGGATTTCCGAAGTCTGCTCCCCAATTACCAACATGAGCACCTTGACCATACCCAGGTGAATTCACCCCCAAATGGTTACCTGGCATTTGATGGTTTAATTCAAGTATAAATTCTTGGTAACTTTTTAGATATTGTCTTATTACTTTAGGTTTCATATTAGTATTTATATGACTCGTCAAAGAAAACACAGAAGTCTTTAGATTCTGTGGTGAATTTGACAAAGGTAGTCTAAATTTTTAATATATATTAAAATAAATCACTGAAAATATGGGACCCCCTATAAATTAATCAAACTATGGATCAAAAATTAATAGACGCTTTATCTAACTTCGGTGAAGCTATTGAAACATTAGTAGATACTCTTAAAGATCAGAAAAAAGAGAAAAAACCAACCAGGGGTATATCTGAAGCCTTATTCGGTAAAGGTAATTTAAACGAAACCCTTGTTAATATTCAAGATGATATAAAAGAAATAAAAAACGACAATAAAAGCATTCTCAAAAATCAAGAAGAAATACTTGAGTTAAATAAAAAAGAGCAGCAACAAAGAGATGCTGGTATATTCGAAAAGGGGTCAGAGCAGGTAGATAAAATTAAAGAAGGTGTAGGAACTATAGTTTTAATAGCAGGGGCTGTTCTAGCCATAGGGATGGCTTTCAAAATAATAAGCCCGGTGGATTTACCCTCAGTCTTATCTTTAAGTTTAGCGATAACAACAATTGGGTTAACATTAGCTCAGTTAAGTGAATCTGGTATTCCATCCCCTGAAGAGAGTTTAGATCTAGGGATCTCAGTTTTATCTTTTACAACCGGTATTATGCTTTCCTCTTTACTTATACAATACATTCCGAAAATCACACCTGATCAATTTTTAACTTTTTTGGGTATCGGCGCTACCTTTGGGTTGTTATTCTTTTTAGGATTCGGGGATGCTATCGAACAAATGAGTAAAGTGGATTTGGGGGATATATTAATGCTCCCGATTACATTGGTTGCTATTTCTGCTTCAATTAGATATTCTTCTGAGTTTTTAGCTGAAACCCAACCAATAGACTCCTCTCTTTTATTAAATATAGCTTTAATGGGTCTTGCTTTAGCTGCGGTTACTATCGCTTTTTCAATACCCCTTTTTGTGTTAAGTAAATTAGGAGCTAAGGCTATTCAAGGGGCGGTGATATCAGTGGTAGCACTGCCTTTAATATCTTTATCTGTTATGCTTTCAAGTTATCTTTTAAACCAAACTGAAGAAGTTGAAGCAGGTAAATTATACAATATTATGTTCATGGGGGTGACTTTAGCTATTGTCTCTTTAGCGCTTCTCATCCCCATTACCGCTATTGGTCTTTTAGTATCATCTGGAATTGGAGGTTTAGCTTTAGCAGCTGGAGCGTTAGGGATGGTTGTCGTGGTAGGTGCTTTAGCTACATCTTCTCATTTATTAGCATCGGGTGACTACTCAAATGGACCAAGTCCTGACTGGGCTATGGGTTTTTCTCTAACGTTATTAGCTTTAGTTCCAGCTATGATAGCTTTAGGTAGTATCTTATCCATACCAATAGTCGGAGCTATGATATTAGCGGGTGGGTTTACTGCTATGAATTTAGTAGCACAAAGTATAACAGAAGTATCTCACATACTAAATAAAGGGGATTATTCGAACGGACCACCTGTAGAATGGGCAACTGGAATAGCTATCACTTTAGGAGCATTTTCCCCGGTTTATGGAATGTTAGTTGCTAATAGTATAATAGGTGGTGATATAGGCCCAGAAGATTTCAAAAAAGCTATAAGAACAGTTTCTTTTGGAATCTTAGAAGCAGATACTATCCTCAGCTCCGGTGATTATACGGGTGGTCCTCCAAAAGAATGGTCTGAAGGGGTTGGAGAGGCTATAGGAGCGTTTTCTCCGGTATATAAAATGCTTTTAATTAATGGTTTATTTGGAGCAGCAGTCGGTCCAGAAGAATTTAGTAAAGCAATTAAAACGGTATCAAAAGGAATACTACAATCAGCTGAAACTTTAGCTGAAGGGAAAGCATCTTATGGAAATTATCCTTCTGAGGAATGGTCAGAAGGAGTGGGGAAAGCTATCAGCGCTTTCGCTCCTGTTTACGAGAGTATGAATTCATCATTGGGTGGGATCTTAGATTCAGTATTTGGTGGTGATACAGGAAAGAAATTTGAAAATGCTATGGTGTCTGTAGCTAATGGTATAGTCAAAGTGAGTGATGCGTTAGCGGGTAAAGATTTAAAACAAACTGAGATTGATCCAGATTACGCAGATGGTCTTTCTAAATTAGTTAGTGGTTTCGCTTTAGCTTACAAGTACATAATTGAAGAAGATATAGAAGCTGAAGATATATTAGAGGCTCAACCAGCTATGTTTGCTATAGCTTCCTCGATAGGTCCATTGAATAGTATGTTAAGTGAAGTTAATGAAATAGGGGAGTTTAATCTTGATTTAGTTGAATTGTCAGAAGGTATTGATGTTATGGCTGACTCAGTTGAAAAATTAGCTAATAGCTTAGACGAACTTTCCTCGAGTGGTGTTGATAATTTTAGAAATTTAACAGCTTCTTTTATAGGTCTATCGATTATCGATTCCGAACAACTATCCAAAGTTATTGACACTTTTGCTGAAAAAGAGGAAAAAATAGATAAAATAGTATCCACTACACAATCTTCATTTGGTGAGGGTATTAAAGACACAGCTTTTGGACTTATATCTTCAGCTAGTGAAGCTGCCAGTTCTATTATTTCATCAGTTACTGGTCAGGATGAAACAGAAAATGTAGAACCGGACACTAAACTAATTGATTTGTCAAATGTGGAACAAAAATTAGATAGTGTTATTGGAACACTACAAAATATAAACAGGTCTAACGAGAGTATATCCTCAAAACTCAATCAATTAAAAGAACAAAAAGAGCCAACATTAGATTAGTTCCCTTTTTTTTAAGATTTTTTAATTATATTAGCCTATTATTAACTTTTAAAAACAAAAAAATGATTGAAAAGGAAAAATCGGAAGATTCTATTAAAATCACCAAAAGTGCTTTTGAGGTTTATTCCAAAGTAGTTTATGAAACAATTTGGAACATAAATGGCAAAGATGTGAAGTTTAGGTATATCGAAACAAAAAACGGTTCAGAAGTCTTGATTTATGATCAAAATAACGAACAATGGATTGGATCTGGTGATTCTGGGATTAATGATGAGTATTTAGAATTAATCGAACTTATTGGTGATGTGTGTGAATTCGAAGACATAACCGATTTTAACGATTCGGAAGAAGTAAGATGGGATGGTGAAGATTTGATGTATCTGTGAAATAATCACCGACCCTTAGATGGAACTAAGGGTCGGTGATTTTTAATTTTTTGATACATAGTGGATAACTCACAAAAACTAAAGGTTTTTCGGGTCTTCTTTGACGACTAATATAATTTTAAATATCTGAAAAGATATCCATAATTACACTTATTCGTTGATTGATTTCCGGAAGACCTAACTTTTTTATAATAGAGTTTATAGGTTTTAAAATAACCTTGTAGAATTGTAAGTCATAGTCTACTTCGGGGGCAAATTCTAATGGGTATTCCCCTCTTTTAAAAGCAAACACATTATTAATAGAATTTTTAGTATAATAATACTTAATTTTATCACCAGACTTTATGAATTCATATTTCGTTTGAAGGTTTTTGTGTTTATTTAACAAAAAGTTATGGAAACCCGAAGCTTTAACAGCAAAGTGAGCCCCACTTACAAATTCTAAATTATTTTTATCATCTATGACTTTTTCCTCATACTTACTACAACTACTTTGACCCCCAATATCATTAACGTCAGCTAATTCAAACTGTCTTCTCATTTCCTTTATTATACCTATTAAGTCTTGTATTTTGAAGTCATCAGGGTTTTTAAACAAGTATTTTACTGCTTTATAAATTCCATTGTCTTTATCTCGAGCAAATAAAGGAGTTGATGACCTTACCAATTCAACACCTTTTGGTTGAAAATAGGAAAGAGGAGGGTGGTAAATGCCTTCTTCCCAGCGAATATGTTGTATATACTTCTTTTTTTCTAAATTTATAATAGATTCGGATATCTTTTCCAATTCAAAATCCTCGACATTGGAAACATTATACTTACCGGCGTGATCGTCTAGTTTATTTTTAAAATATTTTTCAACTCTGAATTTATCTAAGCCGTGAATAAACTCTAATTCGTTTTCCCAGTTATAGATTACCCTTTTTTGAAAACCATCTAATAAACCATCAACATTTTTTTCTTTCACTAAAAAACCATCTACGCAAACTAAGTCTAAATCTTCATCTATTTCATCAATTTTATTGATTTTATTATTGTTGTAAATAAACTGATCAAGATTTTTATTATATTCAATAAAACCTTTAAATTTATCGTTTTTTTTGTTGAGGTTACTTATTTTGTCTATTTTATCTGGTTGTGTAAGTATCACAAAATTGTTGGGACATTTATTTATAAACCTCTCGTTAAATACTCTATTCTGCCATACACAAGATTCCATAGACGGGTCAAAACCCACAAAAATAGAGTCCGTATCCCCATAAACCGAAACTGGTTTTGTTTCTGGTATTTTTTGAACGTTTTTAATAAACATTTTTCTATGGAGCTCAGTATCTTTATGCCATTTATTATACCAATAATCTTCATTATCTTTAGACATGGTCTTAGTAAGTTCCCTACCTTCAGCTGTTATTGTTCCAGCTACTTGGTTAGAGAACAAAATAAAGTATTTACTAGCATAAGCCCCATAAGAACCATTCAAACATAATTTAAGAGCTAACTGAAGTGAATTGTAATAATCTACTTCTTGTTTTAATTTACTTTTTTTCTTTTTTAATTCTTTAATCTTATGTTCGGTTTCTTCAGTCATAAATTATCTTTCAGTTAATCTTTCTAAATCTTCTATTTTAATATCCCATAAATTATCTGCTAAAATTTTTAACTTTTCTAAATTGTGGTCAGTTAAGTCACCTCGATTTGAGAATCTGATAGAGACTGTCTTATTTTCTTGACTAACTTCGTTTTGTGTTGTCATGTTATTGTTTGTTTTTTATTTGTTGTATTTGTTCTTTAACTTGTTGTGCTTTTTCAAATTTTTCTTCTTCTACCAACCTCTCTAATTCCTCTTCTAGGAAATTCAAGATAGTTTCGGCGTTTTCTTTTACTTCATTTTGTGAGGGGTTATCAATTTTATTTTCTATGTGAGTTATCTCTTTAACTGAATTTTCCCTATCGACCACGTCACCGTATAGAGTTATACTTTGTATTAAACAACCTAAAAATTCATAAAGTGTGAAATATTTGTTAGAAGATAGGATTTTATCAGCATTTTTACCATTTTTTATTTTAAAAATTTCATATTTTGTGTCAATGAAAACTGGGCAATCTTTTAGTTCACTTAAAGGCATAAGTGAAATGGAGTAATAATTATCGTCTTTATCTACGCCACTAACTAAAGGATAATCTATGTAGTCTGTCTTATTTTCACTTTCTTGATCTGAATATTGCCAAATATCACAGGTCCAATTAAAGTTTATAAAATTAATAGGAGCGATGTGATGTTTTTCTTTTTTAATTTCTCGTAAAAAACTACTCAGACTAACCCCACTAGAGAATGATTTAAATATAGTCTCTATTATATTTTGGTTTTTTTCTATATAATTGAATATATCGTGTAAAACAACACCCGGGTCCACTAAGACTTCATTGTTTAAGTTGAATGCTATATCGTCAATTAAAAAACCAGCATCATCGATTAACCCTTTTTTAGTAAAAGTAACTACCATTTATTAGTCAATTTGTTTTTTGTTTAGATAATCATTTATCTGTTTTAGTATATCTTCATCAGAAAGTTTTTGATATCTTTCTTTAAGTTCTCGATAAAGATTATCTTCATCTTTTTTTAAACTCTCCATTTTTTCATTTAGAGGATTATATAGTTTTTCTGCTTTTTTGGTTTGTATTTCCATTTTGGAAATGGCCTCTAAAACATCTTTTTTATATTCAACCTCAGAACTATAAGAATGGGTGTCATCTTTTATATCTTTTAATTGGCTAATTGATTCTTCCATTTTATCTTTTATATCTAAAACTTCACTTTCTAAATTTAAAAGTTCGTTCGATACTTTTTTATAATCTTTTCGAATATTATAAGCTCTTACTAAATATTTCTCACTAATCATAAAATATTATTTCTTAGATGATGTTTTTCTTTTGTTATAATTAGAAGATTTAGTGTTGTTGTTTCTATTATTGACGTAGTTATTTATGCTTTGTTTAATTTGCTTTTCGATAACAGTAGGATCTTCCATTATTTTCTTAAATACCATTTTAGTGAAATAATCAATCGCACTTTCATCAAAATTCTCTTCCATCATTTTAATCACAGATCTATTAGGTATTTTCTCATCAATCTTAAGATTTAATTTTAAAGGATGGGTTTTTTTAGCTTTATCAAACATCTGAAATACCGGGTTAGTTTCTTTTTCATCATCTACATTAGTATTAACTGCTTTGTCTGTATTACTAACATTTGATTGAAAACTTTCTTGAACTTCCTGTAAAGATTTATTACTTGAAGAATCTCCACTATTAGAGATGTCTTGATTAGAGTTTTTTTCAGGAGAATTATAAAGATGTTTGTATTTCTCTAAAATGGTTTGCTCATTTTGGACTTTAGTCTGAGGACTTCTTTTTTTACTTTCCGGAGGAACATCAACTCCTAATGATTTTAAGTTTTTCCTATGAGACTCTACGACACTCCCACTTTGTTTTATCTGTGAATGTTGATTGATTCTCTGGTCAGTGTTTACTTCTGTCATTGGACCATTATCTTCCTCTCCCACTACAATATTTGATCCTTTTAACATTCGTTGATATCTTGAATTGTTATAATCATCAAGATCTTGTGGTGAATGGTCTATTTGAGACTGACTCTCATTAATTTTATTGTGAGTAGAATGAGAATATGGACGATAAAAGTCGGGATCTTTCATTCTTTCGACTGATACTCGCTCGCCGTTATTTAAAGTAGCTATATTGTCTTCTATATCTACTACTGTAACAGTCCTGTTTCTTTTATCTAAAAATTTTTGGTTTATCATATTTAAAATTGAATTTTAGGGATTTTTTAGGGTTAAACTATATTTGAAAAGGAAAGCTTCAAAGTTATTTTGAAGCTTTCCTTATCCCATCCAAGTTTAAATGATTTTAAAAATCATCATCTAAATCATCCAAATCATCCAAATCATCCAAATCATTTGTCTTACTACCTTCTGTTTCAGTTTTATTAGAACTTTCTGAAGATGATGCTTGGTCGAAACTGAAATCATCGATACCAGGATCGGTCTCACTTTTTGAATGAGATGTTTTACCAGTCAAGTAATCAATAGCTTCATTGACTTTAGCTTTTGTTTCCGAGTCCCATTCTTTGCCAGCGAAACTTTCCAACTCTACATCCCTATCCAATAGAAAGTTGATGATTTTCTCTTGGTGGTTAGGTTTTATTTTACCTGTCTCATCATCCTTAGGAACTTTTGTTAGAACACCTTTTTTATTCGGAATAGAAATAGTTGAGGTATCTTCATTAAATCTACTCTTAGTGTAATCAGGAGCTGTGATGGTTGTTCCTTCTTGGTTTTTAAAGGTATTTTCCTTTGCTAGTAAAACAAAATCTTTACCATTTTCAAGTGAGAAAACATTACAACTTACTCCAGTAGTTTCACCATTTCTCTCACTTTCGATAATATCTTTTATTTGTTTTCCGTAAGAGAAAATCATAATCTTACCTTCGAGTTCTGGTTGCTGTTCATCCTCCATGACCAACACATAAGAGAAGTGCTTGTTTTGGTATTTAATCATTTGCGCTCTCTCTCTTGAGATAGCGTTATTTGATTTGTTCAACTCAAAGAAAGTAACTGCTAAAGGACCCCATTTTTCAGGAATGTAAGGTTTTTGCGTCTTTGGATTGATGTTAGTAGGATCGTCGTAATACCCTTTGAGATGTTTTTTATCCTCATCCTCAATTTTAAGGTAATGAGATACCTTTTGGTAGTGTGAGGGACCGACCGCGAATTCCATATCGTCAGTATACTTGGCACCCGCATAGGATTTGATCAATTCAGGATTCTTTGTAATGTTTGGAAGAAAACGAAGGACCGCTCGATACCCTCTTTTTTTGTTGTCTGGGCTTACTTTGTCTAAGTCTACCCTATAGAGTCCGTCTTGGCCTCTATCGTTTGATGAATCATCATAACTGGACTTTTTATCCAGTTCTTCGTCGTTAAATAAATCTGTGTTCATTGCTAATTTTTATTTTTGCTTATTTTGAGCTAAACTACGCTAGTTTTGCTGTTTTGACTTTTATGATTTAAATTAAAAAAGTTTAAAAATATATAGACATATGGAAAAAAAGTTAATTTATGTAAAAGAGTTTTGGGAGTGGCAAAAAAACATATACGGTATGTATAAACAAGCTAAACAATCTAAAGAAAAATTATTAGATTTCGTAGATAAAAAACCCAAAGAAAATGAATATAAATTTAGAACTGAAAAGCACGAAAAAATAAAGTTAAATTCTATTGTGGGTGGTAAATTTTTCGGAAAGGATCATTTAGGTAATGATATACAAGGTGATGTAAATGAATTAAAAAAGAGGTGATATGAGAAAATATCACCTCTTAGTTTTAAATCCAAAAGAAAATCAAAATTCTAAAATTTCTTTAAGTGCTTCAGACCTTTTATTTTTGATAGTCAATTTTTTGATTCTCTCGGACTCCCTTTTAATTATTTGAGAATCTTTCGTATTAAAAAGTTTAAGATAAGTTTTAAGTACAAGAAAACTATCAACCATAAAGTCGTTATCATAAGTGAATTTTAGTGAATTTTCATCAGCAAAGCTTAATCTTTTAATGTCCCTTCTGTTATTCTCACTTAAAAGACCTTTTGAATCTATATAAAGTCTATTCAAAAAAGAAATAAAATTGTTTTTCAGACTTGATTTACCTTCACTAAATACTTCACTTTCAGTGATTATTTTTTGAACATCACTGATCATAATATTTTTACCGATCAAATTATTCAATATCTCTATTTGCTCAGCAAAAGCTTCATCAGAGATATCCACATTCTCATTAGTATATTTAGTTATGCCCTTGTAATGTTTTTTATAAATACTATTGGTTTTAGAAATAAAATCAAAACCTTTATGTTTCAACCCATAACTAAAATTAAGAGCTCGCGACTTATCAGAGCTATTAATTAAATAGAAAGTTTTAAAAAAAGTTTCACCTTTAACTTCAACTGGTTCGGATAAAAGACGAATTTCCTGTCTTCCACCTACAACTTTAAGAGAATAATTGTCTATCTCATAACTCTTTAGAATATTGTCAATACACTTTTTAATAAAAGGCTTAAAGTCAAAAATCTCATACTTACCGGAGACCACTTTTCTTGACACTTCTCTACCTCCGAAATAAGTGACTACCTCGTCTGATTGAAGTTCTATTTTAATTTGGTTAATTTTTGAGATCAACTCCTCGTAGTTAAATTTCCTTATCATAGTAATTTGTTTTTTTTCCAGTGGACAAATATACAAACAAAAAGTAGACTAAACAATATATACAAAAAAAATTAGTATGAAAGACTTAAGAAATGACTACAACGTAAAAACAACTATCCCGAAGACAAAGAAACCTATAATTAATAATTTTAACTTAAGAAAGTTAATTAGGTATTTTACCATTTTGTTTTCTGTATTAATAATTACTAAACCTTCTTTGGTTGGACATTACTTAGGAGGCTGGTTTAATAGGCTTTACACATCATTTGAAAAAGAAATTTCAATTCCTAAGGAAGAATGGTATGTTGTTCTTGTGACAGTTGCTATGATTTTTGTTATATTTAAGTTAACAAGATTTGATTTCAATAGAGTATACAATAAAAAATCAAAGTGAAAATAGATTACTTCTTTTGAGAATGCACTAAAATTATTTCTTTTAATTCTTTTTTGAGTCCTTCTTTGAATTCTTTTGATTCAAAATCTTGATTATCAGTGTAATCTATTAGCAATTTACCGAAATCATCAATTTTAACATCATCAATTTTTACTTCTTGTAACTTTTGTTCTTCTTTAGTATCCTTTTTTAAATCATTATTATACTCAACAGAAGAGAAATTTTTATTTGAAAGGTGGGTTTCTAAGAGTTTTCTATTTTTTCTTTTACCAACTAATACTGAATTATTAATTTGAAGATCTACGAAATGCTTTTTAGTGTTTAAATGTTCTAAAAGTAGTATGTCTCCGTCGGTCTCAATTTTAAACCTCTTAAAAGTTGGGGATGTTTTGTTTTCGACAAACTGGGTTTTTTCTGTTTCTAAATCTAAAATCGTGAAACCTTTTTTATCGTCATAATCGTTTCTATCCATTTGATAAGGAGAGCCTATGAATTCAAAATTTCTTTTAACTTGTCTTATGTGTATGTGACCAGAAAAAACTCTTTTATATTTTTTAAACTCCTCTACTTCTATTTTATTTTTATTCCTATTAGCAACACTACTTAAATGCATCTTACACCCATTAAGATCGCTATGACAGATTAAATAATCACCATCATTGTTTTTAATTTCCTCAATCATATTATTTTTATATTCAACCCAAGGCATTAAAACTATATCTTTTCCATCAATAGTTAATTTGGTTGTTTTTTCATAAACATGAACTCCACTTAAGTGTCTAAACAGCTTTGGACTATTTATAGAATTATCTCCTTTATTCCAATTATCGTGATTTCCTACTATAATATGTATGGGTAATATTTTAGAAATTTCAATAAGAAGTTCTTCTACTTTATTTTGAACAATAATTGGTATAGAAGTTCTATTATCAAACAAGTCACCTCCATGAATCAAAACATCACCTTCCCTGGCGTGTTCTCTTAGGTAAGGTATGAATTGTTTATAGAAAAAATCAAATTGAATATTCATCCACTTTTTTAGATCAAGGGGTTTAATACCAAAGTGGGTGTCAGTTATCATAAAAATTTTACTCATACTTTTTTTTTAATTTTTACATTGAACGTCAAAGAAAGCACAGAAGTCTTTAGCTTCTGTGATGAATTTGACAAGGGTGGTTTAAATTTTTAATATATA
>Ga0102930_1000340_pt1 | contig 15704 bp, 18 predicted proteins | sample SalPon1_B_H2O_MG_FD_84514 | JGI IMG/M metagenome (GOLD analysis project Ga0102930, IMG submission 84514) | Salt pond water microbial communities from South San Francisco under conditions of wetland restoration - Salt Pond MetaG R1_B_H2O_MG | ecosystem: Environmental > Aquatic > Non-marine Saline... | reverse complement strand
GCTAATCGCATAATAATCGCTGCTAAAACATCTTCTTTAGCATTGATATGATTATAAAGGCTAGCCGCTTTCATATCAAGTTGACCGGCAATTTCTCGCATACTAGTAGCCTGAAAACCTTTTTGATAAAAAAGTTGTGCAGCCTGTTCAATAATTTGATCATATCTTGACATGTTAGCAAAAATAGCACATAATTAGACTTCACAGGCCAAAGCTTATCAGAAGATTATATAAAAAACAATTTTTTTAGTCGTGTCCGACTAAGATATGAGATTCAAAATTGGAGACTCAAGATTCAAGATAAAAGAATCAAGACTCAAATAACTCTATATTAACTAAATAAATCTTATAAAAGCCTTTTATTAGTCTTCTATCATACATCTAATTTAGCAAGTTATTATAAAATTAAACAGCTCAAATCACTCATTATAAGTACAAAGCATGGATTTTACTGATTTTAATCGGCCAATAATGATTTTTTTTATAATGTATAGAAATCTATATTTAGATTTTCTGTTTTATTATGTTACTTTTGCGTTTCGGAAATAAAGTTATTAATCCATGAAAAAGATCACAAAAAAGACCTACTTAGAATGGTACGAAGAAATGATGTTTTGGCGCAAGTTTGAAGATAAGCTAGCACAAGTATACATTCAGCAGAAAGTAAGAGGTTTCTTACATTTATATAACGGCCAAGAAGCCATACTTGCAGGGGCCCTACATGTTATGAATCTTGAAAAAGATCGTGTCATTACGGCTTATAGAAATCATGTATTACCTATAGGAATGGGTGTAGATGCTAAAAAAGTTATGGCAGAACTCTATGGTAAAGCTACGGGAACATCACAAGGTTTAGGTGGATCCATGCATATATTTTCAAAAGAGCATCGTTATTATGGTGGTCACGGCATTGTAGGTGGTCATATTCCATTAGGTGCAGGTCTAGCTTTTGCAGATCAATATCATGGAAGAGATAATGTAACACTCACCTTCATGGGAGATGGGGCTACCCGACAAGGCTCATTACATGAAACTTTAAACATGGCGGCTAGTTGGAAATTACCAGTAGTTTTTTGTGTTGAAAACAATGGTTATGCTATGGGAACATCCGTTTCAAGAAGTTCAAGCCATGAAGATATATGGAAGTTAGGATTAGGTCATGAAATCCCATGTGGACCGGTTGATGCCATGAACCCTGAAAATGTAGCAGAAGCTTTAGACGAAGCTATAGATAGGGCAAGAAGTGGTGGTGGTCCTACATTCCTTGATTTAAAAACTTACCGTTATAGAGGTCACTCGATGAGTGATGCTCAAGATTACAAAACAAAGGAAGAAATAGAAGAATATCAAAAAATAGATCCGATAAAACAAGTAAAACAGGTTTTATTAGATAATAAATACGCAACAGAAGATGATATTAAGGAAATGGACAAACGAGTAAAAGATCGCGTTAAGGAATGTGAGAAATTTGCCGAAGACTCTAAATTTCCAGACATCAACGTTATGTATGACGTAGTTTATGAACAAAAAGATTATCCATTTATACCCCACAAACTGTAACTTATGGCTGAAGTTGTAAATATGCCTCGATTAAGCGACACAATGGAAGAAGGTGTCGTTGCTAAATGGCTCAAACAAGAAGGAGATCAAGTTGAGGAAGGAGAAATCCTTGCTGAAATAGAAACAGATAAAGCAACCATGGAATTTGAATCTTTTCATGATGGTGTGTTATTATATCAAGGTATCAAAGAAGGCGATGGCGCTCCGGTAGACTCGCTTCTTGCTATCATTGGTGAAAAAGGTGAAGATATACAGGCCCTTATTGATGGTAATGCTGATAAAAATTCAGACAATAATGAAGAGGTGGCTGAAGTTGAATCCAATAATAATGAAGTTGCTGAAATGCCGGATGATGTTGAAGTAGTTACCATGCCAAGGCTAAGCGATACGATGGAAGAAGGTACCGTAGCTAAATGGCTTAAAAAAGAAGGTGACGATGTAGAAGAAGGTGAAATACTTGCTGAAATAGAAACGGATAAAGCAACCATGGAGTTTGAATCTTTCTTCAGTGGAAAGTTGATACACATAGGAATTCAAGAAGGCGAATCTGCACCAGTTGATGATGTGTTAGCCATCATAGGTCCGGAAGGAACGGATAAAGATCAAGTGCTTAAAGCATTAAAAAGTAGTCAATCATCTTCATCAGATAATGATAAAAACAAAACTGAAAATCAATCTTCAGAAGAAAGTGAAAAAACAGCTGCAGATCAAGAAGAAGTAATGAATGCAACAAAAGATACTTCTGATAATAAAGGCAGAATATTTGCTTCTCCTTTAGCAAAAAGCTTAGCTAAAGACAAAGGCTATGACCTGAGCAAAATCAAAGGAAGCGGAGAAAATGGCAGAATAGTAAAACGGGATGTAGAGAATTATCAACCGCAAGAAGAACCGACTCAAGCAGAAGCTCCAAAAGAATCATCCCCTGCTCAAGAAGCTCCTAAAAAAGAAGAAAAGCCCGTTGAGATTTATCAGCCTGTAGGCGAAGAAGCTTTCCATGAGAATAAGAATTCTCAAATGCGAAAAACAATCGCTAAACGCTTGTTAGAGTCTAAAAACAATGCGCCTCATTATTATCTGACCATAGAAGCAGATATGAGTCATGCCATGGAATCACGTAAAAAAATTAATGAATTGCCGGATACTAAAGTGTCATTTAATGATATGGTGATCAAGGCGAGTGCTATGGCATTAAGAAAACATCCACAGGTAAATTCCAGTTGGAATGGCGATACAACAAAAATCGCTGAACATATTCATATTGGCGTTGCTGTAGCAGTTGAAGAAGGCTTGCTAGTTCCTACTTTAGAATTTGCAGACCAGCAAAGCTTACGTCAAATCAACAATAATGTAAAAAGCTTAGCAAAAAAAGCACAAACCAAAAAATTACAGCCTGAAGAAATGGAAGGTAGCACCTTTACCATATCAAATTTAGGTATGTTTGGTATTGAAGAGTTTACCAGTATCATTAATCAACCTAATTCATGTATTTTGTCAGTAGGTTCGATTGTAGAAAAACCGGTTGTTGAAAATGGTGAAATAGTAGTAGGACACAGAATGAAGTTAACCTTAGCTTGTGATCACAGAACAGTAGATGGCGCAACGGGTGCTAAATTTTTAGCTACTCTAAAAACATATTTGGAAAATCCGGTAACCATGTTAGCTTAAAACTAACCCGCTTATGATGAAAAAAAATGTAGTCATCGCCGGTAGTAGCAGAGGAATCGGCTTTGAGCTTGTCAAACAGTTTGCCGATGATGGACATCAAGTAGTAGCGCTATCTAGAAATATTGGGGCTTTAAAAGAATTAAACGCACCACAGGTAAGAGCGATTAGTTGTGATATAGCCGATGAAAAATCTGTTAAAGATGTCTTGAAACATATCAAATTCAATTGGGATGCTATTGATATATTAATCAATAATGCCGGTAAATTCTTAAAACAAGACTTCAATAATACAAATATAAAGGACGTAAAAGAAGTTTATAACACCAATGTTTTTGGTGTTTTTAACCTAACCCATCAATTGATGCCATTGATGAGTGATCAGGCTCATGTGGTTACTATATCAAGTATGGGCGGCGTTCAAGGGAGTGTGAAATTTCCCGGTTTAGCAGCTTATAGCAGTAGTAAAGCAGCCGTTATTACATTAACAGAATTATTAGCAGAAGAGTATAAAGATCAAGGGGCCTCTTTTAACGTACTAGCCCTGGGAGCTGTTCAAACTGAAATGCTTGAAGAAGCTTTTCCCGGTGTTCAAGCTCCTAATTCAGCTAAAGAAATGGCAGAATATATTAAGCAATTTTCAGAAACAGCTCACCGATTCTATAATGGTAAATTATTACAAGTTTCCAGTTCAACACCCTAATAAGGTATGGAAAAAGTATTAGCCAAATATTTACCGGAGCGTTCTATTGATACAGTAGTCAATCTTATTAAAAGTCATGGAGTACATCTAAAAATTGTTAACGAAAGGAAAACCAGACATGGAGATTATAGGAGGTTGCCGGATGGAAGACATCAAATTACCGTTAATGCTAATTTAAACCCATATAGATTTCTTATTACCCTGATTCATGAAATAGCTCACTTAGTTGCTATACAAAAATATGGTCGAAGTATTAAGCCACATGGTCAGGAATGGAAACAATGTTTTCGTCAGTTAATGTTTCCTTTAATCAGGCCGGAAATATTTCCGCAAGCTTTATTACCTTTTATCGCTCATCACTTTAAAAACCCTAAGGCCAGTAGTGATACAGATGCTAATTTATCCTTAGCTTTACAAAAATTTGATAAATTACAAGATAAAACGTTTATTTTTGAGCTTAGAACAGGCAGTAAATTCAGGATCTATAATGGAAAAGTATTTATCAAGGGACAAAAAAGAGTAAAACGTTACGAGTGTAAAGAAGTAAACACAGGTAGGATATACATATTTCAACCCAACACTCCAGTAGAAATAATAAGATAATATGGAAAATAATAAATACGCTTTGATAATGGCCGGCGGAGTTGGCAGTCGATTTTGGCCGGTAAGTCGTGAATCATTTCCTAAGCAGTTTCACGACTTATTAGGTTGTGGTGAATCTTTATTACAAACTACATTTAATCGGCTGAAAAAGATAGTGCCGGTACAAAACATCTATATTCTTACCAATGAAAATTATCAAGGCTTAGTACTTGATCAACTGGATGAAATCGGGAAAGATCAGCTTATTTTAGAACCGGCTATGAGAAACACAGCCCCCTGCCTACTATTAGCCGGGTTAAAGATTTACAAGCAAAATCCGGATGCTAAAATCATAGTTGCTCCCAGTGATCATTGGATTGACGACGAAGATACATTTGTGAAAAATGTAAAAACAGCCTGGTCGAACTGTGATGATGAACGCTTAATGACGATGGGCGTTCCTCCTACGTTTCCTAATACCGGATATGGTTATATTGAATTTGATAATAAGGCTGATTCTGAAACATTGGAAGTGATAAGATTCACAGAGAAACCGGATTATCAAAATGCTAAAAAATTCTATAAAAGTGGAAATTATCTATGGAATTCCGGTATGTTCTTATGGAAAGCAACTGCTATACTAAAAGCCTTTAAGCTTCATGTCCCTGATATGTATCATTTGTTTTATTCAGGTTTAGACCAACTTAACACAGATAAAGAGAAAACATTTTTAGCTGAAAACTACCCTTTATCAGATAATATTTCTATTGATTTTGCTGTAATGGAAAATGCGGATAAAATTGGTGTAGTTAAAGCTGAATTTGATTGGAATGACCTGGGAACATGGGGATCACTTTATGATCAACTTCCTAAAAATAAACAGGATAATGTTGTAGTACATGCTAAAGTATTATCAGAAGATTCATCCGGTAACATCATCAAATCTGATCATGATAAGAAAGTTGTGATAGATGGACTGAAAGATTTTATAGTGGTTGATAGTGATGACGTACTCATGATAGCTCCCAGATCTAAAGAGCAATCTATCAAGCAAAAAAGAGAGGAAACTATAGAAAAATATGGCGAAAAAATGAAATAACTAAAGACCTTTTAAATTCGCTTTTCGGGCTTGTTTGAAAAGATTAGAAGAGTAAACAAAGTTATTCAAATGTTCATTCTCGCAATGATGCACAGATTGAGAATCACCGGTCCATTCTAATATACCATCTTTTAAAAATACAATCTTCTCGCCTATTTCGAATACCGAGTTCATATCATGAGTGTTGATCAAAGTGGTGATATTATACTCTTTAGTAATTTCCTGGATTAATTCATCAATAACGCTAGATGTTCTAGGATCTAAACCAGAATTAGGCTCATCACAAAACAAATATTTAGGGTAATTCACAATACCTCGGGCTATAGAAACCCTTTTTTGCATACCTCCACTAAGATCTGCGGGAAGCTTCTTATTTACCCCCTTAAGGTTAACCCGATCTAACACCTCATTAACGCGATTTAGCATTTGATCTGATGACATTGGATTAAACATTTTTAATGGAAACATAACATTTTCTTCAACTGTCATTGAATCAAATAAAGCTCCACCCTGAAAGACCATCCCCATTTGTTTCCGGAGCTCTCTTTTTTGTTTTGGGCTGAGTTTACCATATTCTTTATCTTCATAAAACACCGATCCTGAATCTGGTTGAAGTAAACCTATTAGACATTTTAAGAATACCGATTTACCTGAACCTGATTGGCCGATGATTAAATTAGTGATACCTCTTTGAAAATCAGTAGTGATACCTCTTAGAACATGATCTGAATTAAATGATTTATTAAGATTTTTTACATGAATCATATATTAACTAAGTAAGAGTTGAGTGATAAGATAATTAGAAACAATAATGACGATACTCGTCCAGACAAATGAAGTGGTTGCTGCTTTTCCTACTTCTAAAGCACCGCCTTTCATATAATATCCATGATAAGAGGGGACAGTGGCTAAAATCATCGCAAATATAAACGACTTGATGAAGGCATAGACCATTTGAAATGGAATAAAATCTTCTTTTAATCCTGTAAAAAACTGATCTGCACTAAGAAACCCACCGTAAACACCGGCGACATAAGCTCCTACAATACCTACAAACATAGATATAATTATCAGAAAGGGGAAGGCAAACATGGCTACTATTTTAGGAAACACGAGATAATTAAGTGAATTTATTCCCATAACCTCTAATGCATCTATTTGCTCTGTCACTCGCATAGTTCCAATACTAGAAGTGATATAAGAGCCCACTTTACCAGCCATAATAATAGAGATAAAAGTAGGCGAAAACTCTAAGATAATAGACTGGCGGGCTGCAAATCCTATAAGACTATTATCTATCAATGGATTGCTAAAATTTAATGCCGTTTGGATAGTAATAACGGCACCAATAAACAGAGAAATAAATACGATGATGCCTAATGAACGAACACCTAAATCATTAATTTCCTGAATAATTAGAGATCTCAAAACTGAGTATTTTGTCATCTTTCGGAAAATATCTTTCCACATGATGAAATACTGTCCTATGTGTGAAATATAGTTCATAATAAGATTGCTAAAATAGAAAATAATTTATTTATTTTTTTAACCTTAACGTAATATATAAAAAGATTTATAAGAGTAAATTTGTTTAAATAAAAAATAAACTATGCGCTTATTAACCCCTATTCTTATTATACTATTGATGAGTATGGTTCAAAAGTCTAATGCTCAATTTGATAAAAAAGAAAAACCAAAGTTAGTAGTTGGAATTGTTGTTGACCAAATGCGGTATGATTACCTGAGCCGATTTTATGAGGACTATTCAGAAAAAGGATTTAAAAAACTAATGCAAAAAGGTTTTTTTCATAGAAATACTCATTTTAATTATGTCCCGACTTATACAGGTCCCGGACATGCCGCAGTTCACACAGGAACAACCCCTGCAAATAATGGTATTATAGGAAACAACTGGTTTGATAAAACAACAGGTAAAAGTGTTTATTGCGTAAGTGATGAGTCACAAAATAGTGTTGGAACATCATCAAATAAAGGAAAAATGTCACCGCATAGATTGCTTTCTACAACCCTAGCTGATCAAAACAGACTTCACACGCAGTTTAGAGGTAAAACCATTTCTATTTCCATTAAAGACCGAGGCGCCATTTTACCTGGTGGTCATTCTGCGAATGCTGCATTTTGGTATGAAGGTGGAAAAACAGGTAATTTTATATCTAGCTCCTATTATATGGATAAATTACCCGCTTGGGCAAAAGATTTTAACCAATCTGATCTAGTTGAAAATTATTTGAAAGAATGGAACACCTTAAAACCAATAACAGAATATACAGAAAGCGGAAAGGATGTAAACGATTTTGAATTTGGTTTTGATGGTAAAGAAACTGCAACATTTCCGTATGATTTAAAAAAATTAGCGAAGAAAAATGGAAATTTAAATATTCTTAAATATACGCCTTATGGTAATAATATCGTAGCAGAATTTGCCAAACGAGCGGTGGATGGAGAAAACTTAGGAAAAGATGATGACACAGACTTTTTACTAGTCAGCTTTTCTAGCACAGATTATGCCGGGCATAACTTTGGCGTTAATTCAAAAGAAGTCCAGGATATATATTTACGATTAGACAGAAAATTAGGTGAATTCATAAGCTTTTTAGAAAATAAAGTAGGTAAAGATCAATTTACATTATTCTTAACTGCTGATCATGGAGCTATTCATGTTCCTAATTATTTAAAGTCTAAAAAGATAAGAGCCGGTTATTTTGATACTAAAATATTAAAATCAAAAATTGAATCTTTTTTGAATGATACATTCCAAGAAGATTTAAACTTAATCAGAAAAGTGTCTAATCAACAAATATTCTTTCATCATAAAAATCTTTTGAAAGCTGATATTGAATCTGACGATCTACAGGAAATATTAACTCAATTTTTATTAAAATATCCAAAAATTAATCGGGTTTTCTCAAGAGAAATGATTATGCATGGTAATCAAACAGATCGTGTAGGCAAATTAGTTCAAAGAGGCTTTCATCAAAAAAGAAGTGGCGATATTGTATATGCTTTAGAGCCGGCCGTAATAAGCTATCCGCCTAAAGGTTCCACTCACGGCAGTTCTATGAATTATGACACTCAAGTTCCATTAATCTTTTTTGGAAAAGGAATCAAGCCCGGCGAAGGCTATCAAAAAAGAAATATTACTGACATTGCGCCAACGATTTCTCATATTTTAGGTATAGCATTTCCTAATGCAAATATCGGCAATATCATTACAGAAGCTTTAGAGCAGAAATAAAATTACAAGTTTAAAAATTTATCTTTTATAAACGGGTTTTAGTTAATAGCTAGTCGTGTCCAACTAAGATGTAAAATATGAGGTAAAAATTAAACAACTCTATATCAACTAAATAAATCTTATAAAAGCCATTTATTAGTCTTCTATCATACACCTACTTGAACAAGGTATTATAAAATTAAGCGGCTCAAGTCGCTCATCATAAGTACAAAGCATAGATTTTATTGATTTTAATCAAACAATAATGATTAATAGCATCAAATTAATTAAAGCTCGTTTTTTATTTGCTGTAATTCTGCTTTTATATTTTGAAGTTTATGAATGGTATCCAGTTTAGGTTTATTAGATGCTTTTTCTTTTCTGAGGTAAGTTTTAGCTCCTTCTAAAGTAAAGCCGCGTTCTTTCACCAGATAGTATATCTTTTCTAATAGCTGAATATCTTTTTGAGAAAATCTGCGGTTTCCTTTAGCATTTTTTTTTGGTTTAATGGCCGAAAATTCTTTTTCCCAAAAGCGGATAAGCGAAGCATTCACCTCAAAAGCCTCAGCTACTTCACCTATGGTGTAAAACATCTTTTTATCAAGTGGTTTTTTTAGCATTAGTCTAAGGATTGGCGTTGCATTGCAGCATTTTTTCTTAAAACTGAATATTCTCGAGGCGTGAGATCTCCATAAAAATAATTAATAGGATTTATTATTTTATTGTCTTTATGAATTTCATAATGTAAGTGCGGACCGGTTGATAAACCTGTATTTCCTAGACCGCCTATCACATCTCCACGTTTTACCCGTTGTCCTTTAAAAACTTTAATTTCATTTAGGTGAGCATATATAGTTTTATACCCAAAGCCATGATCTAAAACCACTTGTTTACCATAGCCGCCCACTCTTTTTGCTTTTGTAACCCTGGCATTACCTGTTGCATAAACCGGCGTTCCTTCAGGCGCTGAAAAGTCTATACCTTTATGAAACTTCTTATATTTTAAAATAGGATGCATCCTGTATCCATAACCGGCAGAAATTCTTTTCAAATCATTATTCTGTATCGGCTGAATAGCTGGTATGCTTTTTAGCATTGCTTCTTTATTTTCAGCTAATTTTTTGATTTTATCAAGAGATTTTGATTGAATAACTAATCTTTTTTTAAGCTTATCTAAACTTTTATTGGTTTTAATAAGTAATTCTGAGTTATCATAGCTTTTAAGATCTTTATAGCGATTTACACCACCAAAACCAACATTTCTCTGTTCTTTTGGTATTGGGTTAGCTTCAAAATACACCCGATAAATCTTATTATCTCGCCTTTCTATATCTTCTAGCACGTTAACCATCTGGTCCATTTCTCTATTCAAAGACTTATATTTAAGCTTCATATTTCTTAGCTCTCGCTTATAAGCTTTTTCTTTAGGTGTTTCTATAGAAGGAATATTTAAATAAATAATAAACAACATAAAAGAAACAATCATCACACTTAACACAAAAAGCGCAATTAAACCTATACGTTTACTCTTATTTGTTTCTACTTTTTTATAGGAAAGCGTATCGGTATCGTAATAATATTTAAGCTTTCTCATTAAAGTTGTTATTTTAAAGTGGCCATTAATTTTTGCAAATATAATACAAATGGTTTTGGGTTAGGTAAGCCTCATTTACCAACCACCAACGGCACCGCCACCACCAAAACCACCGCCGCCGAAGCCACCACTAAAACCACCGCCGCCACCAAAGCCACCGGATGATCCACTACCAAAACCTCCACCACCTCTGTGACTTCCGCCCAAGCTGCTTAAAATCAAAATATCTAATAAATCAGGAGATCCTCTCCTGCCTCCATGTCCTCCATGATTTCCTTTATTTTTATTTTTCCTCATTACTAAAATGATAAATACGATCACTATAATTATCGGAAAAATTAGAAAAGACCAGGACACATCCTCTTTTCCCTTTCCTTTATATTGCATAGGGTCAAATTGACCGGCTAATATTTCTATCATAGCATCAGTGGCTTTATCTATCCCGGCGAAATAATTCTGTTTTTTAAATTCAGGGCGCATAATATCATTAATAATCACATTGCTATTCAAGTCTGTTAAATAAGGCTCTAAGCCATATCCATTTTGAATGCTTATCTTTCTATCATCTTTTGAAATCATAATGATAGCGCCATTATCTTTTCCCTTTTGACCAATACCCCATTTATGTGCCCAATCAACAGCATAAGTGCCGATATATTCGCCTTTTAAACTTTCTATAGTAACGATAACAATTTGCGTTGATGTAGAATCTGCATACTTTTGCAGTTTGCTATTCAGCCGATTTTCTTCTGCTTCTTCTAAAAAATCAGCATAATCATACACTGGTTTTTCTTCTTCAGGCGGTTGTGGAATTTCGCGTTGAGCAAGTAAACTTAGGCTTAAAAAGCTCAAGCTTAGCAACAACAAATTTTTAAGAACATTAGGCTTTATCATAATTTATATTTAAATCTTTACATATAGAGTTGAGCAAAATTAAGGTAAATATGCACAATTGAAGCAAGAAATGCCTATCTTATATGTATGTAAAATAATTAAATCATACTTTGAATAGCCAAATCATAACTATTTAAACCAAAACCACTAATGCTTCCTACACAGTAGGCTGCTATATAGGAGTGGTGACGAAAAGATTCTCGCTGATAAATATTAGAAATATGAACTTCTACAACCGGTGTTTTAATGGCTCTAATCGCATCAGCAATACCTACAGAGGTATGCGTATAAGCAGCTGCATTGATGATAACTGCATCAACCTGATCATCACTTTCCTGAAGCTCTGATATGAGTTCACCTTCGCTGTTTGACTGAAAATAAGAAATATCAATCTCCTGATATTTTTTTTGTAATTCATCTATATAATCATGAAAAGACTGATAACCATAGATTTCCGGTTCTCGCTTTCCTAACAAGTTTAAATTAGGTCCATTGATAATATGAATTTTCATGTGAATAGGTTTGGGTTTAAAAATACATATTTAAAAATAAAGTCTTGAACATAAATGTTTATTTACTAATTTTGAGCAAAAAATAAAGAAAAATGGCTTTAGAACAAGAAGTAATGGCACAGATTAAAGAAGCGATGAAATCAAAAAATAAAGAAAAGTTAGCTTCTCTTAGATCAATTAAAAATGAAATCCTTAAAGCAAAAACTTCTAAAGATGCATCTGAATTAGGTGAAGAAGACGAGCAGAAATTACTTCAAAAATTGATCAAACAGCGTGAAGATAGCGCTACCTTATATAAAGAACAAGATAGAAGTGACCTGGCTCAAAATGAACAAGCTGAAGCTGATTTGATTAAAGAGTTTCTGCCTGAACAATTAAGCGAAGCTGAAGTGGAAGCTCACATCGATGCGATTATTAAAGAAACTGGTGCTTCAAGCATGAAAGATATGGGGCAGGTTATGGGAATCGCAACTAAAAAAATGGCCGGAAAAACAGATGGTAAAACCATTTCTGCCATTGTAAAAAAACATTTGAGCTGATATTTTCCGGTTTTGTCATTTTTAAGTACCTTATATCTAAATTATTGCTGAACACCAAGATCAGTAAGTGCTACTTATTGTTGGCATCAGTTTTAATTACTAATTGCTAGATCACTAAATATTCGATCGCTTTAGGTTTAATACTAATAGTGATTTTATCATATTCATCAATAAGCTCTCCATCTATTTGTAGTTGGAGAGGCTTATCTAATTCTATTTCAGCATAATCAGATTGTATGATTTCATAATTTTCATAATCATTCCACTCTTCATTAATCGCACTTAAAGAGGCTGATATCAAATTACTATATCGCAGCGCTTTGATCACTACAACTTCAAATTTACCATCATCTATTTTACTTATTTTATTCAATTTGATACCTGTTGTGCCAAAGGTGTTTCCATTACAAATTCCTAGCATGACACCCTTTGAGAATATGGAATCTTTTTTATTGTTAATCCTGACCCGGAAATCAGTCACTTGCTGTAGATGCTGCAAAGCGTAACGGGCATAAGTAAACCAACCTCGGTTAGGATCTTTATCATAATCCTTAATCATATTTGCATTGATGCCAATATCAGCTAAATGTAACACCGGGAAACGATGATTGATATAAAGACAATCCATTTTAGCAGTTTTTTTAGTAGAAATATATTTTTTAAAAATGCTTATAGGACTCCCTTCAATATTCATATCAGCCGTCAGGCCATTAGCTGAACCTAAAGGAATAAAACCTACTGGTATTTCAAAATGCATTAAAATTGGACTTAACAAAGAAAACGTACCATCACCGCCACAAATTAGCATTCGGTCAGGCTTAAAATATGTAATCTGATCTCTTAGTTCTTGAAAATTATCTTTTTGCTTTGTTTCATAAATTTTAAATTCTATATTGTTTACTTCAAACAATTTGATTATTTGAGTTTTTAATTTTCTTTTATCAATATCACCGGAAATAGGATTGATTACTATAGTATATTTCATCAGTTATATTTTTAAAAAATTATTGATCTCATTTTTTAGTTCATCTTCAAATGCAATAACTTGACAAGTTACACCGGTTTTAACCAGTTCTTTCCATGCATCAGTATCAGATACATTAATAAATGCATTGGTCTGCCTAATATAAACTTTTTCAATTTGAGATTTAAATTGTTTGGCCGTTGCTGTATAAATATGTATATCTTTTTGTGTATCATCACCTAATAAAATAAAGTTTTTATCAGGCGATTTACTGATAAGTCTTTTTAAATGATTGATTTTAAAATTATCAGGCTTAGAAAATAATAACCTTCTGAAACTTAAATAAGGAGACAAAAGCATGGCTCCAAGTGGTAGATTATTGATTTTAAAAATATTATAAATAAGTCTAAATAAATTACTTTCACTTTTTGATAAATAGATGATTCTAAATTGGTGTCGTTCAAATTCTTGTAAAAGATCTACCGTAACATTTACAGATTTTCTTTTTTTAGCTCGTTTCAAAAGTAACGTGCTAAGGCGTTTAAATAATGATACCGTATTTGAATGAATCAAGGTGTCATCAATATCGGAGATTACCTCATATTTTTGTTTTTTTCTATAAAATTGAGTTGGATATTGCTGTATGATATCCATTTTCTTCTTTTTTCTATTCAATAAATAAAAATTATCTGATAAGGTTTCAGGGACCGTAACTTCAAAATAACCATTATGGTCTGTCTTAATTTGATACTCTTGTTTATTGATTATCAAATAAATATTTCTTTTTTTATACGCTAGATTAGCATAGGAAAATATTACTTGAATCAGATTTTCAAGAAAAGATTTGGCATTGTACTTTGCCTTAGGTTTATTTCTTAAAATAGTACCACTGACAAAGGTTTCATCACTTAATTCAATCATATTTATATGCCATACATAAGCCATTTATCAATAAATTTAAGACTAAAATACAAACTTAAATTTTGTATTTTATGGTATTCAATACAAGTATTAAAACTCATCTAAAAGAATCAACTCAAAATGGTCTAATGAAATCAGGAATTGTTGCCATTTTTAGTCCAAATAAAACATCTAATATTTTAAATGTCTTTTAATGTTGAATTATAATTTGTTATCCGATTAAATTTTAAAATATCACTCCGAACTATTTGAGGGCTAAAGTAGCTATTTATATGATTGACAGAAGGTTGATAAATTGCTTTGATAATATTTATTTAATTGATATTGAGTTATTTGAGTTTTAACTCTTGAATCTTTTATCTTGAATCCTGTATCTAAAAGCATAAATCTTGTATCTTAGTCTAATACCACTAATTTTTAACACCTTAAAACTATGTGTTTTCATACGTCCATTATAGAAAAAGTAAAAGATATAGAGCTGGAAACAGCCACACAACTGGCAGATGAAAAGCATCGCGAAAAATTTGACACACCGCAATATCACCTAAACGGTTTTACACATCCACCTATGCTTATCATAACACAAGAGCGCGACGACTTGTTAATACCAGCTTATTGGGGAATTGCACCTACTCATCAAAACTCGGATGAACTAAATGCATATTACAAGAAAGCCGTGAAGTTTGGCGGAGGACTTAACGCTAGAGATGATAAATTATTTGATCATTTTATTTACAAAAAGGCTATCTATACGAAGAAATGCATCATTCCGGTAAGCGGATTTTTTGAGCCACATAGCTTTCAAAATAAAAAATATCCGTTTTATTTTAAACCTAGGGCATCTAAGCTTTTACTATTAGGTGGAATTTACACAAGAATAGATAGTTTTATAACATTCAGTATCATCACTAAAAAAGCTTCACCTCTTTTTGAAAAGATTCATAATAAAAAGAAAAGACAGCCATTGTTACTAGATCAGGAAACCGCTGAGGAATGGCTTCAAGTTGTGGAGCAAAGCGCTATTAAAAACTTTTTGAATTTTCAATTTTACGATAATCAATTAGAAACCTATCCGGTTTCTAACGCTTTGTTTAGCCCCAAAGAAGCATCTAATCATAAGGAGATTATACATAAAGAAAATTATCCTGAATTAGAGTTTAAGTAAATATAAAAACCGAGCTAGATAAAGCTCGGTTTTTAATATGTTTATTCTTGGCAAATAAAAACTCAAAAACATATTTGATAATGAGTTATTTAAATTTATTCTAACATGTATTAACTTAATAAGATTAGACTAATATTTATTTATAATGCTCATTTATCAGCAACAACTTTCTCGGCCTGTTGCTCTTTTTCTGAGGCTACTCGGCCTAAATAACGCTCAGCGTCCAGGGCTGCCATACATCCAGTACCTGCGGCTGTTACCGCTTGACGGTATT
>Ga0102930_1000337_pt1 | contig 15784 bp, 13 predicted proteins | sample SalPon1_B_H2O_MG_FD_84514 | JGI IMG/M metagenome (GOLD analysis project Ga0102930, IMG submission 84514) | Salt pond water microbial communities from South San Francisco under conditions of wetland restoration - Salt Pond MetaG R1_B_H2O_MG | ecosystem: Environmental > Aquatic > Non-marine Saline... | reverse complement strand
ATTGTAAGCTTTCAGGGCCGCTTTCACTTGTTCAGCGTTATATGCTAATTTTTTGAACATGGAGCATCACGTATAATTATTCTCGGAAAAAGATGTCCCACGTCTACACGGAAACTGCTGTAAGCACTTCGATCGTCCCTCTGTCCGCTCTTTTTTACGCGAATGCGAACGGATTCATGCTTTGTATGCACATACCCGCGGACAAGGAGGTCCCGTTTCTCTACGCGCATCGAGAGACAGAAGTGACGCTTCCACGCAACACGACCTGGAGACTCGTCCGAAAAGAAATGGTCAAGAACACGGAACATGCCTTTGCGGCGGATGCGACACATTGGCACATCTTCGATCAAGAGACGGATTACCTCGAAAATGGAATTGTCTCTCGAAAAGTTCTTGTGCTGCACGTCGAAATCGTATAGCCATCCATCGGAAGGTGTTTTCCTTTTTCCCTTTTCCTTTGACTTTCTCTGTGCTCAAACGTACGTCATTGTAGTTCGTCGTGTCACTGTATTATTTTATCGAATACGCATGTTGTAAGTACATTACGGCGTTCAGGGTTGGATTACGCGTCCTGTTCGATCATGGTACGCTTTTCCTTGTCGCGCGATGCCTCAAACGTCGCGTTCCGTGGGCAGTTCGGGGATTCCCTGGGCGGCAAAAAATGACGCACAGTTTCCCGAACGTGTTGTGTACCGGTAAGCATCCGGGTCCGTGAACGCGCGCGGCGTCGGTACCATCGAACGACGTGCCCTTCGTCAGTGGGCGGCACGTCAAAGGGTGGATCTGCACCGGCTTCTGCCAGGACGGGAGAGAGACACTTTGCCCTCGCGGTCATGGCCGCCGACTCGGGGTCCCAACCGTCGCACACACTGAAGTCGTCCAGTCGTAGTCCCACACGTAGCCTTCGTGCCAGAACGTCGTGAAGCTGTCTTCAAGAGGGACCTCGAGGACAGGCCGTATGAATCGTACGCCTGACTCCCCCTGCGGCGCACCGTCGGTGCGCCGTCGAAAACGACGTCTTCGTTTTTTTTCGTATCGGATCGAAAAGACGTCATGAATACCACCGGCGGCGGCTCGGCGGCGAAAACCTTCTCGACGTGCGTGCGTCACAACTGCCCGGAGGAGACCAGGAAGGCCACCGAAGAGAACATCAAAAAGGCCGTCGCGGCGCACCGGGCGTACGTGAAGGGCCGAAGCGAAGACTACGCGGCGAAGATGATGGCCGCGATGGACCCGGAAAAGCTCGTGAAGGGCAAGAACAACGTGGCGTACCGGGGGTGCGCGCTGAAACACTGCGGTCACCTGGTGAAGGCCATGATCCGGGACACGCTCGCGGCCGCGCGGAAACATAAGTCCGGCGAGAAAAACCCGACGGTGCGCGCGTTCCTGGAGACCAAATTCGTCCCGAAGCTGGAGGCGCTGCTGGAACAGAAGACGGTGACGGACGCGATGCTGCGGGCGTACGCGTCGTCCGTTTACGCGTCACAGGCGATCCGATGACGATTCGCCGGTAAAAAAATCGAGAGCGGGAGTCGGACCGGACCGCACACAGAACGAAAATGATCGACGTCGACATCCGGGATCTTCCGGGAGAGCTGTTGGGAGAGATCGCCGGCTTCCTGAGCCTTCGCGACCAACGTGCTTTCCTCTGCACGTGCAAGGCGATCCACGATTCGCCGAGCGTTCGGGATTGCGCGAGGACCCTGGTGGTGGACGGCCGCCGGCGCGACGACGTGACCATCGAGGCGGCCGTGCGTTCCTCGCCTTCGAATGAGGTGATCAGGCACCTGGTGGTGCGGAACGTCGCCGGCTTCGGTAGCTCCGAGTACGGGGAAGACGTGAAGAAGCGGCTGTCGGGCTTGAAAACCCTGACGCTGCGCAACGTGACCCACGAGCGGACGCGGCTCGGCGGGACGGCGGAGGCGGTGCGGCGCTCGGCTTCGCTGTTCGTGCACGCCGAGACGTTGCATTCCGTGACCCTCGCGGCGTTCGACGACGTGGACTTCGTGTTCCTCCGTGCCCTCCCGGACAGCGTCCGGACCCTGCACACGTACAACCTGCGCAACAAGATGTCGTCGTCCGCCGACATCGGCCGAGGGTGCGCGGTGATCGCGGAGGCGTTCCCGAGGCTGGAGAGCCTGGTGTACGACGCGGTGGATTTCGTCCGCGACGCCGGTTCGCACGTCCCCGACCGGATCGACGCACCCGTCGACGCGGCGCCGCTGATCTCCCTGCGGAGCTTGACACACCTCAGTTTTCCGCGGGTCGGCAGGAAGGTGCACGGCAAGCACGCGATCATCGCCGCGAACAAGGCGTTGCAGATGCGAGCCATCAACGCCGCGTCACACCGGGACTACCCGATGATCTCACGGGCGTGATCATCTCTCGTCGGTCCGGTGGTGGTCCGCCCAGTCGTAGGCGTAGTCCCACACGTAGCCCTCGTGCCAGAACAGGTTGCGGAACGTGCGGCGCAGGTAGACGTAGTCCGGCTCCTGCTCGTAGTCCAGGCCGCGGCAGTACCGGAAGTACAGCAGGAGCTCCGCGGGCAGCCCGGCGCACAGCTCCTCCGGCGAGATTTTTTCTTTGCGTTTCCCGATGATGCGGGTCTTGCGGTCCATGTCCTTGACGCGGATGCCCTGCCACGGCAGCCGCCCCTTGAGCAGGAACACCAGGACGAAGCCCAGGGATTCCAGGTCGTCGCGGCGGCTCTGCTCCAGGCCGCGGTGCGTGTTGAGACTGGCGTAGCGCGGCGTGCCCGTGAGCTGCTTGCCCGTCTTGAGCGGCGCGTGCCGCTGTCCTTCGGAGGAAGACGTGTACAGCCGCTTGCACAGCCCGTAGTCGATGAGGTACACGTGGTGCGCGTGCTCCCCGGTGCCCATGAGGAAGTTGTCGGGTTTGATGTCCCGGTGCACGATGCCCGCGGCGTGGGACGCCTCCAGGCGCGCGAGCATCTGGTCCGCCAGCATGAGGACGGTCTTCAGGGACATGCGTCTGCCGTCCGTGCCGCCGCGACGCCGCAGGTCCTCCAGGCTGGCGTCGAACAGCTCCATGACCATGACGCGGTACTTGCCGTCGGGCGTGTCGCCGAACCAGTACACCTCCGGCGTCAGGAGGCGCCGTCGGCGGGCCACGCTCTGCAGCTTGGTGTACACGCGGTACTCCGTCTCCAGCTGCGGCAGCTCGTCCGTCTCGGTGCTCTCGAACTTGATCGCGACGGCCCGCGACGGGTGCGCCTTTTCCACGCCCCGGAACACGACCCCGAAACTGCCTTCGCCCAGGATTTTTCCCGTGCGGAACCGCCCCCCCGCCACGTCGGTGCCCACCAGTCGTCCGAAGCCGGCGTCGTCTTCTCGTGTTCCCTTCTTCCCTTCTCTCGCCGTCATCGTCGTCGTTACATACACATGACCACGAATAATATAAAAAAGATCACCGAAACACCTTGAAACCGTTCCCCAGCACCACGCGCACGCCCTGGGCGGTGTGTCTCCTCTTCTTCTTCTTGTCGTCTTCTCCTTCTTCTTCTCCTTCGGGGACATAAAGGAGCCTCTTGGCCGCCGCCGCGGCCCTCTTCGACCTCCGCTGTTCCTTGACGTCCTCCTCGCTGACCTTGGACAGCCTCACGCGCCGCACGTTCCGATCCAACAGCGTGGAGAACGTCTCGTACGTGGCCCACAGCTCCTCGGCGTTCACGCAGCCGGTGATGATGACCTCGCCGCTCTCGAAGACCAGGACGGTGACGTCGCGCGCGAAGTCGTCCTTGCCCATGACGCGGTGCTTGACGTTGAGGCCCGCGTGCATCCCCGGGTCGTACGACACGTTGTCGATGCCGTACTCGTGGATGAAGATGGAGCGCAGCGCGCAGATGTTCAGGCGGACGCCCACGCAGAAGCTGGTGTTGATGAGCTGCACGTTGAAGCCGGAGAGCGCGTAGGAACCCGCGACGGGCACGTCGTGCACGATCTCCAGGATGCGGCACACGATGCGCGCGACGTGCGCACACTCCCCCGCCGTCTTGCAGCCCGTCACGTGCAGCGTGCCGTTGCAGAAGATCTTGATGGCCTTGGAGTTCAGTCCGCTCCGTGCCTTGTCCTCCTCCTCCTTGTACTTGAAGATGACGGCGTTCTGAAACGAAGCGTTGGAGGGAGGCACCACGCGTCCGCGACGTCCCCGCGTCATCTCTTCCAGCAGAGCTTCCTCGTCTTCTTCTTTCTCGTCGTCTCCGCGAGCAGTCGTCTTCTTTTTCTTCTTCGCCGGTGGTGTCACGTCCGCGTTCGCCGTCCCCTCCTCGCCGTCGGCCGACCACTTCGTCTTCTTCCTCTTCGCCGCCCGGCATTTCCTCAGGTACTCCGCGAGCTGGCGGTCCGCCAAGCTGGTGTCGATGCTCCGCGGAGGTACCAGGACGTACTCGCCCAGCCGATTCTCCTCCATGAGCTCCGCGATGGCGCGTCGCTTCTTGTGGTTGTAGAAGCCCAGCACGGTGTCCTGGAAGTCCACGCTGGGCGCGGTGAGCGAGCACATGATGGTGATGGTCGCGATCTGCAGCATCCGCATGGAGCCCGCGATGTCGGGCAGCTCGCGCCGGTTGTGATCTTCTATGCGGGCCATCACTTCGCGAAGCTCCTCGTCGAACGCGGTCACCTTCTTCGCGGCTTCTCGTGGGGCGTCGTATCCCGCACCTCCTCGTGCGCAGCCACCGTCGCCGCGATACGTAGAAAAAAAAGAGTCTCCGCCTTCGTCCGCCGCGTCGAAGTCCATGTAGTCCAGGAGGGCCGCGAGCTCCGGGTCCGCGGGAGAAGTAGACATGTTTTATTTCTTATGTGCTTTCCTTCGGAGGGCTTTATATACCCGTGACTTCACACCGTCGCTTTTTCCTTTTTGACCCACGTGCCTCCGGCGCGGCGGAAGCCCATGGCCTTGAGGAACTCGGGGCTCTTGGAGACCGCCCGCGAGTCCTCGCCTCCTCGCGACCAGGTGGGGATCACGTGGGACGTGGGCAGCGCCTCCACGTCCGGATGGAACACGGGGAACTGGCGCTCCGAGACGGTCTGCATGCCGATGCGGGTGTCCTGGCCGTTCTGGAGCCGCGACTCCACCCGCGGATCCCCGTCGCCTCCCTGCAGGTTGGGCACGCCCAGGAAGGTCCGCGTGACCAGGGGGGGATTCGCGAAGCCGTCGTTCGCCTTCTCCCCGCGCGACATCCTCAGACGGGAGTCGCCGTCTATGCGTCCCGCGGGCGCGCCGTAGCCCATCCAGGTCTGCATCGCGCGATGCCGGGAGGCGGTCTCCCTGGCTTCCTTCTGGGCGTCCTCGATTTTCCCTTCTTCCTGTCCTCCCCCCGCGGTCCTCCGCGAGATCGCGGCGTTCATGCGGTCCCGAAGCCGAGAGTCGTCCTGACGTGCGGAAGAGCCGTCGTCGAACGCGAACATGAAGGACGAGAGTCGTGTAATGAACCGCCCGAAAAAAATTCATCAGTCCATCACCAAGGTGTTGGTGGTGCCGCCCCCGGCGTTCTTCTTGCTCCCGCCGCGGCCTCCTCCGCGCCCTGCGCCCCCGCGTCCGTTCCCTCCTCTACCGCCTCCCGCTGTGCCGGCTGCTGCGTTCGCCGCGTTCGTGGTGGGAGGAAGTGAAGGAGAAGACTCGGCGGCCGCCTTGGCGGCGGTGTCCCTCGCTCCGTCCGCGGTCAGCGCCTTGAATTCGTCCAGCATGCCGCTGCCGTCGTCGGCGTTCTCGGGACGCTCGGGAGGAGGAGGAGGAGGAGGGCGGCGCTGCTGCAAGTCCTTGATGATGTCGTCGATGACCGGGCCTCGCATGCCCGTCGCCTGATGGTTGGCGGGAGGAGGCTTATGTTGTTGTGGAGGCGGCGACGGGAAAGAGCGGGAGGCGGAGGCGGGCGGAGGAGGCGGTGGCGGAGGCGAAGGCGCGGACTGCTGCTGCTGCTGCGACGCGGAGGGTCCGCCTCCGCCGAACATGTTGCCCATCATCTTCCCCGCCATCCCCATGAGCCCCATCATCCCGCCGCCTCCGCCGCCCCCGGCCTTGTCCTTCTTGCCGCCCCCCAGCATCTTGCGGTTCATGTGGTGCATGACGCCGCTCCCCGCGAGCGCCATCATGAGGCGCAGCTCCGGCGCCATCTTGCTGCTGCCGCCGTACTTGGCGTGCAGCTCCTCGAAGATCTCGTCGTAGTCGTTGAGCTGGTCGTGGACGTTGACGGACCAGCCGCTGAGCTCCACGTCGAAGGGATCGAACGCCTCGTTCAGGTACTCGATCCCGGTCACGCACATCATCAGGATGTTCCGCTGGAACTGCACGCTGTTGTCCACGGACCGGTCGTTGCGCAGCCGCTCCAGCTCCGCCTGCATGTCCTCCAGCGGCGACTCCATGCTGAAGCTGCGCGGCAGCACGTGACCTTTGCGTTCCAGACGCGAGAACTGGTTCAGGATGTCGCGCTTCGTGGCCTGCAGCTCTTCGTCGCTGATCTTGGGGGCGGGAGGCGGCGGTGGCGCGCCCCGCCTGCTCCTGCTCCTGCTCCCACCGCTGCCTCGGTACTTCGGGGGTCGGGGGCGATGCCGGTACGAGGACGAAGAGATCACGCTGTCCTCCTCCGCCGCGTCTTCCTCGTCCTCGTCTTCTTCGTCTTCTCCGTCGTCGTCTTCCACGGAGCGCACGGACGTCATGGCACGCCTCCGCGTCGGTGGTGTCCCTCCGAACAGGGGGGAGTGTTGTGGCGGAGGTGGGGGCACGAACCTGGGCCACTCCGAAGGGGAGCGTTTGTGATCGCCGCCCTTCTTCATCATCGACGTCGACGCCCTGTCTCCGCCGCTGCCGCCGCTGCCGGCGTCACTCACCGCGTCGTTCTCTTCGTCTTCTTCTCCCTCCGCTCCGCCGTCGCCTCCTTCTCTATGTCGTGCACCCCCGCCGTGCGAGGACGCGGCGGGGCTGCCCCCCGGGGAGGACAAGCGCTTACGGGGGTTGGCCAGGAGGTCCAGACAGAGATCGTCGTTCGCGGCGGCGCTCCCACCGGCCGGCTGCTGGTGCTGCTGGTGATCCATGATGATACAATGTGAGGCCATAACTTTAAGACGCCACTAGACGCACCCGTCGTCCAGAGACGCACGCAGAAGAAAACGCATGACGGACGCCGAGGAGACGGCGGTCACCGCGTTCCGGAACGACGTGCCCATGAAGCACCCGTCCGAGGTCTCCGCCCAGGAGGGGGAAGTCGCGCGCACGTACACCACGCGCTGCAAGAAGGCCTTGGTGCAGAAGATCCAGACCCTGGACAACACCGACCACGAAGAGATCTTCGCGAAGCTCAAGGCCCACGGCATCCCGCACAGCCAGAACACCAACGGCGCGTTCGTCAACCTCACCTTCGTCCCGTGCGCCGTCATCGCGGAGATAGAGGCGTTCGTGGACTACTGCACCAAGAACCAGCGCGCCCTGGACGAGTACGACATGAAGCTCAACGCCTGCAAGCTGCACCAGAAGTACGACACGCTGTTGTCCATCCACGACACGTCCGCCGCGGAAACGGACGACACCACCACGACGCCCGACGAGGCCTCCGCTTCCGCCGACGTCCCTCCGGTCCGCGAAGAAGACGATGCCGAGAAGAAGCCGTCCGCCGTCGAGGACCAAGAGCGGCGGCGGGCGGCGGAAGAAGAAGAAGCGGCGTCCATCGCGGCGGCCAACCCCAAGAAGGTCTCCACGAAGTTCGTGGCGGCCAAGAAGAAGTTCGCGAAGAAGAAGGGAGGGGGCGAAGGTGCCACGGACGCTCCGCATCATAATAATAAAGGCGGCGGCGGAGGCGGGGGAAAGAAGGTCGAGGCGTCGTCGTCCTCGTCCGCCGCAGACCCGTACCACGAAGAACTGACGCCGGAATGACGCTCACGTTCGTCCTTCTCGCGGCGTTGTCGTATGCGCCGCCGTCGACCGCCGCCGGCGAGGCGTCGCTCCTCCTCTTCGGACCCTCCTGGACCACGTGGGCCGCGGCGGTGACCTCCGCGACCCATAACGTGTGTTCGGAGGCCTTCGCCGCGAAGGAGGCGAAGGCGGAAGCTGGCCAAGAGATCCGCTTGGACGTCGTCTCCTCCGCCGCGAAGGGGCGCCACCCGGAAGCAGCAGCAGCGACGAAAGAACGAGGAGGCGAAGGAGGCTTCGAGGACGACTCGCGGATCGTCCTCGTCTTCGAGTCCGCGGCCGTCGCCTGTTGCCTGTGCTGCTGCTTCTTTTTCTTGGTCCTCGTGAGCCATCGTCGTCGGAAGCGGTGCCGCTGGAGTGGGATGGTGTAGAAATATGACCTTTGTGTACAGTAAAGCATGAGTGCCGCTGCTCCCACGGACGCCGCGGAAGCGACGCTGGGCTACACGTTTCGAGGAGACGCGGGGGGGCGCACGGGTCTGTTCCGGCCCGCGGCGGGTAACCTGTCTCTGGAGGTCGGCGGACAGACCCGGGTCCGCGTGAACCCCGCGGGCCGCGTGGGCATCAACACCTCCGTGCCCCAAGCGCGCCTCCACGTAAACGGTGACGTCCTGTGCTCCGACGCGGGACAGGTGTTCGGCTCCTCCGGCGCGACGGCTTCGCGACCGTCCTTCGCATGGGAGGGCGACGCCAACACCGGCGTGTTTCGCGCGGCGGAGGACGAGATCGGCGTGAGCACCGGGGGGACGGAGAGGCTGCGCCTGGATTCCCAGGGCCGCGTGGGCGTCAACGTCTCCGCCCCGGAGGAGCGTCTGGACGTGCAGGGCGCCGTCCAGGCCTCGGGACAGATCAAGGGAGCGGCGTCCTCGACCGCCGCGGACCCCTCCTACACGTGGACCGGAGACCCGGACACCGGAATGTTCCGGGCGGACGCGAACGAGATCGGCTTCGGGACGGGCGGGACGGAGAGGGTGCGCATCGACGCCTCCGGCAACGTGGGCGTCGGGACCGCGGATCCCGCTTCGGCCCTGCACGTGACGGGCGACACGACGCACCACGGCAAGATCGTGGTGATGGACGGGCGAGGCGGCGGGGTCGATCGCGGAATACGGTTGTGGACGGCGGACGACCCGGCGTGGGGGATCTACATGGCCGAATCCGGGGGTGCCTCCACGGCCGGCTCGGTCGCGGTCGACGGCTACGCTTTCGACGGCATGGCCACGCGTTTCCGCGTCGGGGATGGATCCGTTCACGGCGTCGTGTTCGAGAATTCCGCGGAGGAGCGACTCCTGTCGATTCGCGGAAGCGACGGTCTCGCGTGGGTCCGCGGGAACCTCCTCGCCGCCGGGGACGTGGGCGTCAAGCTGGCCGACGGCGTGGCGCCTTCGTACGCCCTGGACGTCGCGGGTGGGGCGCGCTTCACGGAGGACCTCCGCGTCCTCACGGACTTCGCGACGCATGCGGGTGCCGTCCGGAAGCCCGGGGTGCGTTCGATGGGCGTGGCGTCTCAGACGTCCGGCGCGAGCGCCGGCGACATGGTGTGGCTGCTGTGTCGCCACGGTACGGCGGGGGCCAACGAGGTCCTGGGAGACCTGTTCGGGAGCCGCGGAGACGGCGGCGAGTGCCAGCTCTCCAAGGTCGCCATCCACGTGTCCACCTCGGACGTCACCGACGCCCCGGTGCGCGCGTTCGTCAAGACGAGCCAGGGCTCGCAGCAGCAGCAGCAAGCCGGAGAGGGCTGGAGCTTGGTGACCTGCGACTACGGGGGCGTGACGTACGTCGCGCTGCGGTACGTCGGGGCCTCGACGGTCACCCCCTTCTCTTTTCTGTATTTCACGGGCGTCGCGACGTCGGAAGGACCCGAGGACGCCTTCCGCAGCCTGCCCACCTCCGACGTGGCCAACGTGACCGCCCTGTCGAACGCGGACACCCTGGAGACGGTCCAAGCGGAGCGAATGGGCGTGAACGTCGCGACCCCCCGGGACACCCTGGACGTCGACGGCAGCGTGCGGGTGTCGCAGCAGGTCAAGGGCAGCGCCGCCGCCTCCGCGGACGTGCCTTCCTACGCCTGGGCGGGCGACGAGGACACCGGGATGTTCAGGGCCGCGGAGAACGCGATCGGTTTCGGGACTGCGGGGACCGAGAGGGTGCGGGTGGACGCGTCGGGGCAGGTGGGCGTGAACGTCGCGAACCCGCAGGCCCGCCTGGACGTGGACGGCGGCATCCGTCTGACGGAGCAGGTCGAGGGAGCCCCCGACACCGCGTCGGCCCCCACGTACACGTGGAAGGACGACGCGGACACCGGAGTGTTCCGGCCGTCGGCGGACGCGCTGGGTCTGAGCACGGGAGGGCAGCAGAGGATGGTGGTGACGGACGCGGGGAACGTGGGCGTGAACGTGGACCCTCCGGAGGAGAGGCTGCACGTGAAAGGCACCGCGAGGGCCACGACGGTGCTTTCGGGGCGCCTGGTGCTGACGCCCGGCGCGCGCTGAAGAAACAAAAACATAAAAATCGAAAGAGGATCGTCGGCGTGTCCCGACACGACAAACAAATGAGCTCTCCTGACGCCTTCCTCGCAGCTCCGATGAAACCCGACGGAGGTACGCAGTCGCGTACCGAAGGCCATATGCAGCAGGGCGAGAACCTGTTCTCCCGGTTTTCGAGGGCCGCGGGCGAGACTCCCCCGCCGGCTCCCGCCGGTGCACTCCGGACTCCCGCGACCCCCGCCAAGCCGGCCAGGCCCGCTTCCCCGACGGGACACGAGCCGAACTGTCGCAAAAGCCTGCATTTCGGGTGAGGCCGCGGCCGCCGGAGACCGCACTCCTCGTGAGGGTGCGCCGATCGCTCCCGAGCGCACGACGGGTGTGTTCCCGTCGTACCTTTTCTTCCGTGTATTTTTCTTCCGATGCTGTAAGAGTGTGCTCCACGCGAGAAGCCATGGACAAGCAGACGGAGTTCCTGAGAGCGCACACCCACGCGCACGCCGTGGCCTCTTCGCCCGACGCAGACCGCGAAGACTACGAGGAGGCCCTGGAGGCCGCGTTCGCCGTGGACGCGACGCTCACCGGCTTTTCGCACATCCGGTCCATGATCTGGCTGCTGCAGGGCAGGTACCACTGGGGCTCCGAACACATCTCCGCGTACCTGACGTACCTGCGCCGGAGGTTCCCGGAGGAGAGAGATAGGTGCGGCGTATCCGTGGCGCCGGAGGCGCTAGATCTGGACATGAAGGAGCTGCGGCAGTGGACGTTGCCCAGCGAGCACCGGCCCGTGTACGAGACGATCGTGATGTACCGTGACTTTGCGGAGAGCTGCGTGAAGCGATCCAACAGGTCGAACGCCGCCTCTTGTGCCGCGGCCGTGCTGTTCGTGAAGACGGCGGACGAGTTCCTGCAGATCGTGCGGGACGACTGGGACCTCCGCGGAGGAGAGACCGGAGAAGAACGACGGATACAAGACGGCGGAGCTCCGAACGAAGGCGAAAGCCCGGGCCCGACAGCTCGAGGTATCGATGCAGCCAAGGACGACGACGGAAAGGATATCGGAACAAGCGAGACCGATAAAACCAGTGAACGCGATAAACGCAAGAACTTCCGTGATTACGTCATTCACCCGACGCTGGCCCGTGAAATCGGGATAGACGAGCGATTTCGTCGAGGGATGGAAGACAACTCCGCAGAAATCGTGTTTTCGCAGGAAGTGTACCGACCTCTGTGGCAGGTCGTCGAACGCTACGACACGCTCTCCTCTTCCGAAGAGAAAGAAAAAAACGTCATCATCCGGTTCCTACGAGCTTACCTGGGAACGCACGTCGCTCGGGAGTGCACGTCGCTCGTGGACGACCTCGACGAGGCCGTGGCCACCGTCCGAAACTGGCGCGACGAATTCATCCGCACCGCCGACGGTGACGCAGCGGAAGATAGGAAAATTCGAGGAGGAGGCGGTGGAAAAGGCGACAAAGCCGTCCCGGACGACGTCATCTTCGACGCCTTATCCAAATTCCGCGATGACTTCACGCGTCTCACCGGCGCGGATCCGTTCGAAAAGGTTAAGCAGAAAAGTTTCTTCGAGGGACGACAAGTAACTGCACAAGAATCTAATTTAGAACCCGAAGCAGAAAGTTTTGCCCGAGGAAACGGGGGCGTCGTGAAGGTCCCGGGAAAGGAAAACAGTCGATGGTCTCGAGGTAAAGCAAATGTCGCAAATTTTTTTAAGAAAAAACCTCACCCGGTCGATGGAGGCGTCGTGAATGGACGAGAACCGGGTCCGGTGTATAATCCGTTATCATCAAACAAAAAGCCGCTGCCTTCTGTTTCGTCTATCACTGACTCACCAATTCGAAAAGAAATGGAGTCTAAACCATTAGAGTTAAAGAATTCACATGATCCGACACCCAATAATGTTAAACCTGATGTGAATATCAATGCAGAACTATACTTCAAATTAGCCAGATTACCCGATATATACATAAACGATGATGAACTCCAACGGTTTGTAAACTCTCTGGAAATACAAATAAACCGAGGAAGGTATGCACAAACAAAATTGTTAATACACAGAAATAGAAATGCAGCGCTAGATAAAATTGTAAAAATTATCATCAATGAAAAAAAAGCTATCGATGTCAAGGATAGTGTTAATATACTAAATGTGCTCGAGAAGTTTGCGATACATGAAAACTATAAAGAAATACCGAAGATATTGAATAATAATGTAAATGTTAGCTTCACGTCACGATCTTCACCATCGAATACAAACGGGTCAAACCAAACACATGGATCAAATGTAGACGATGCTATGAACTATGTGTCGAATTCGAATTCGTCATATTCGAGCTCGGTGTCACCTTCGGAGTCGTCCTATCTATCATCTTCGGGGTCGCTGTCATCACGATCCGATAATATACCTGATAATCATATCCTGAAATCCTCCGGATCCAAACAACATAATCATAATAACTTAGCAGTTTCGGATTATTCATCTTATTATAATTCTACCAACAAAGTCGGTGACAGTAGACACGGAAGTATAATAGGGGGCGGAGGGTCATGGTTCGACGTGTCCCCGGTGTCGGCGTCCCTGGCGAGGGCCTCCCGCTTCGGCGACGGCGTTTCCCTGGACGACCTGCGTCGCAAGGTCCGGGACCTGTCGAGGATCTGCAAGGTCACGGTGGAGGCCCAAGATGCGCGGTGGAAGGCGCTGAAACCTCGTCTCGCAGGGTGGTCGAAGCTGACTACGACGGATGATGATCGTGATACACTGTCGTCGGTCGTACATGCAACCTTTCGTGCGGTCGAGGCATTGTTACACACGGCGCGTCTCGGCGTCGTGGACACCGAAGGAGAAGAAAAAGCTGCTAGCGAAGAGGCCGATCCGCAGAATAAAAAGACCACCGACTCCGACGCGAAGCCGACCGAAGCCAAGAAACGTTTCTTGGAGGAAAAGCAGGCGTCCTCCGCCGCCGACGCGAAAGGCGAGGAACGCGAAGAGGAGGGGCTCAAGGGCGGCCACGTTTCGCCGGTGATCATGGGCGTCTTCGCGTCCGACATCGGCCTTCTGCTGCTGTTCAAGGTGCTGCGGGCGGCCATCCAGGTCCTGACCCTCTTCGCGGCGCAGAAGGTGTTCCAGGAGACGTACGTGCGCAAGGTGCACGTGGAGAAGGTGGACCCGCCGCCGTTGTGGAACCTGCTGCTCATCTACCTGAGCTTCGACGCGACGCTGCAGATCATCCTGATGACGGTGGCCATCACCGCGAGCTACACGATCGGCCGGGGCCCGTCCAAGTCCTTCGTCATCGACGACATGTTCCTGAAACTGGTGCTGGTGGACTTCCTGGGCACCACGCTGGTGACGCTGGTGCTGGGCGTGGTGCTGGCGCACTTCATCCGCCGCAAGCGGTTCTTCTTGTACAAGCGCTCGGGCATGAGCACCAGCGGCGCGTACCGCGACATTCTGGCCCTGTTGATCGGCGTGACGTTCTTCATTCCCTTCGGCGTCCTCCTCACGTGATCGTCTTCGCGGCTGCGGAGCACTCGAGGACGCGGCGCAGCACCGTCTCCGTGTCGGGGCGCTGTCGGGGATCCATGCGGGTGCACTCTTCCATCAGTTCGCACAGGGCTTTCGTTCGGGAGCGGACGTCGTGGTCGTCGTGCCCGACGTCCGCGAAGTCGAGCAGGCGTTCCGCATCCAAGAGCGCGGCGTCGACCCTTCCGCGTCGGAAGAAGGGGGAGAGCTCTTCGGTGGCGTCCACGTGTTGCCGTAGGACGACGGCTTCCGCGAGGAGGACCCCGAAGGAAAACACGTCCACGGCGGGCGTCATGACGGTGTCGTCTCCCGCGAGGTCTGCGAAGCCTCTCCGGTTCCTGGCGTACTCCGGGTGGATGGGGTCCTCCGCGAGCTCCACGGACCCGATGTCTCCCACGACGGCGACGACGCCTTCTCGTCGTTTTTTCAGGAAGACGTTGGGGGAGCGGAGGTCCGAGTGCACGTAGCCGTGGGCGTGGAGGTGCAGGAGTCCGCGAGCGACGCCGCCGAGGGTGTCCGAGGCGGTGATAGGGTCCGGGAACCACTCTTCCGCGGACTCTTCGGAGACCAGAGCTTTCCACATGCAGGTGTCCAGGGCGTCGGTGAGCGCCCCGAGCGGCGAGCGATCGTCCCTCCTCTTCCGGGGCTTCGCCTTCGTTTTGACGACGAAGCCGAGGAAGCGTAGGACGTGGGGGTGCGGCGCGATCTTGCGGAACGCGGCGCACTCGGTCCTGAATTCTCCGCGTGCTTCGTCGTCTTCCGCGAAGGGTTTCTTGAGCGCCGCGAGGAAGGAGGAGCCGTCGCGGTGTACACGGACGAGCGTGACGCTTCCGCGTGCGCCGACGCCCATCACTCGCTTCGGGTGCAGCTCTTGCACCTCGTCTTCCCGGAAGTGATCGTCGTGCCGCATCATATCATACGCGCGGTGCGTTCGATGCGACGACCGCCCGCCTCGATTTTTTTTCTTATGCTAGAGTATAACACATCCGGATCCGCCGCGCGACTTTTGATCAGCCATCATGGGAGGAGGACTCATGCAGCTCGTGGCCTACGGCGCCCAGGACGTCTTCCTGACCGGCAACCCTCAAGTGACGTTCTTCAAGAACATCTTCCGGCGCTACACCAACTTCGCCATCGAGTCCATCGAGCAGACCTTCACCGGCGCCGCCGACTTCGGCAAGAAGGTGACCTGCACCGTGAGCCGCACCGGCGACCTGATCCACCGCACCTACCTGCGCGTGGAGATCCCCGAGGTGAAGGTGTCACCCGGCCGTAAGTTCCGCTGGCTGAACTCCCTGGGCCACATCCTGCTGAAGACGGCGGACGTGGACGTGGGCGGCATGCGCATCGACAAGCACTACGGCGACTGGCTGCACATCTGGAACGAGCTGACCCAGACCGCCGGCCACCAGCTGGGCTACGCCAACATGATGGGCAACATCCCCCGTCTGACCAACGTGACCGAGGTGGACGAGAGCGCCACCGAGGACAAGATCGTGGCCGGCCACACCCTGTACATCCCCCTGGAGTTCTGGTTCTGCACCAACACCGGCCTGGCCCTGCCCCTGATCGCGCTGCAGTACCACGAGGTGCGCATCAACGTGGAGTTCGGCGACAAGAAGGACTGCTACTGGGCCCAGAAGTCCGACGGCTCCGGCGGCTGGGTGTCCGACCAGAACTCCGTGCAGGTGGACAGCCTGAACTCCGCCTCCCTGTACATCGACTACATCTTCCTGGACACCGAGGAGCGCAGGCGCTTCGCCAAGGTGGCCCACGAGTACCTCATCGAGCAGCTGCAGTTCACCGGCGACGAGAGCACCAACACCCAGAACAACAAGCT
>Ga0102930_1000336_pt1 | contig 15852 bp, 15 predicted proteins | sample SalPon1_B_H2O_MG_FD_84514 | JGI IMG/M metagenome (GOLD analysis project Ga0102930, IMG submission 84514) | Salt pond water microbial communities from South San Francisco under conditions of wetland restoration - Salt Pond MetaG R1_B_H2O_MG | ecosystem: Environmental > Aquatic > Non-marine Saline... | reverse complement strand
TCCTCTAATAATTAAAGATGAATAATAACCAAAACGGTCAACGTTATTTAGGGAAGGTCAAAATTCAAAATTTATCATAAGTCGTGTCCTATTAAGATAAGAGATAAAATTTAAATAACTATATATGAATTAAATAAATCTTATAAAAGTCATTTATTAGTCTTCTATCATACCCCTACTTGAGCAAGGTACATAAAATTAAGCAGCTCAAATCGCTCATCATAAGTACAAAGCATGGATTTTATTGATTTTAATCAGACAATAATGCTTTACTTCTTAAAAGTATATGCAGATAAATATTTTGTAGAGTCTTGTCTTATGTGTTTATGGTAAAAAAGATCACCATTATAAATCACAAAAAAGCTAGCGAGATATTCTCGAACAAGTAAAATTGTCTATTAATCCAACATATTCAAAAATTCACTTTCATTAATAATTGGGATTTTGAAACCTTCTGCTTTTTTCCTCTTGGAAGGTCCCATATTTTCACCGGCGATTAAGTAATCTGTGTTTTTAGATAGTGATCCGGTATTTTTTCCACCATAAGCTTCTATCATTTTTTGTATTTCTTTTCTGGAATACTGCTCAAAAACACCGGAAATCACAAACTTTTTTCCTTCTAAAACAGCATCTTGCTTAGATGAATTTTCTTCTATCTCCATAGACAATCCATTTGATTTTAAACGCTCAAGGATATCTATTTTTTTATCATCTCTAAAAAATGCCACTACGCTTTTAGCTATCTGTTCGCCTATATCTTCTACTTGAATAAGATCATCTACGCTCGCATCAGCAATGGCGTCAATATTTTTAAAATGTTGGGCGATTTTCTTAGCTACGGTTTCGCCTACATAACGTATACCTAAAGCATATAACACACGCTCAAAAGGAACTGATTTTGAACTTTGTATGCTGTTGATCATGTTGTTAGCCGATTTCTCAGCAATTCGTTCTAATGGCAAAACATCTTCTACTTTTAAATGATACAAATCCGCATAATGATGAATCAGATTTTCTTTTACCAATAATCCTACGGTTTCACCGCCAAGACCTTCTATATCCATGGCTTTTCTGGATATAAAGTGTTGAATTCTCCCTATGATTTGTGGCGGGCAGCCATCTTCATTTGGGCAAAAGTGAAGGGCTTCATTTTCCTTTCTAATTAAAGCTGTTCCGCATTCCGGGCATTGATTAATATAATGTGTAGGTTGCGAGTCTTGGTTTCGTTTTGAAAAGTCAACGGCAACAATCTTAGGAATAATTTCGCCCCCTTTTTCTACAAAAACGGTATCATCTTCTCTAACATCTAATTTTTCAATTTGATCAGCATTATGTAGTGATGCTCTTTTTACAGTAGTCCCGGCCAATTGAACCGGTTCTAAGTTGGCTACCGGTGTAATGGCTCCGGTTCTACCTACCTGATAAGTTATTTTACGTAAAGTGGTACTAACTTGCTCCGCCTTAAATTTGTACGCCATTGCCCAGCGTGGTGATTTTGAGGTATAGCCTAACTCATTTTGTGTAGCTAAGTCGTTTACCTTGATCACAACACCATCGGTTTCATAGGGCAACTTTCTGCGTTCTTCTTCCCAAAAATCTATAAACTGAAAAACTTCATCAATATTTGATGCTTTTCTCGCCTCTTTTGGCACGTAAAAACCCCATTTTCTTGCCTTTTCTAAAGATTCAAATTGGGTTTTTACCGGTAAATTATCACCTGATAAATTATATAATAAGCAAACCAAAGGTCGCTGCGCAACCACATCGCTATGTTGTAGTTTTAAGCTGCCCGATGCTGTATTGCGCGGATTTGCATAAGGCGTTTCCCCATTTTCTACACGTTTAGCATTAAGTTGAGCAAAACCTTCATGAGGCATAACAATCTCTCCCCGAATGTCAAAACGCTTAGGATAATCGTTTCCCTGAAGTTTCAACGGAACACTAGGTATGGTTTTGACGTTAGCTGTAATCTCATCACCCTGAACACCGTCGCCACGCGTAACCGCTCTTAAAAACGCTCCATTTTCATAGGTTAAGCTAATGGATGCACCATCATATTTAAGCTCACATACAAAATTGATTTCATCATCCGTTAGTTTTTTAATGCGCTTTAGCCAGTCGTTGAGCTCTTCTTTGCTATACGAATTAGCCAGTGAATACATAGGTTGATCATGCACTACCGTTGGAAAGGCTTTAGTAATTTGACCTCCAACGCGCTGCGTAGGTGAATTTGCATCTTTATATTCCGGATATTGATCTTCTAATTGCTGTAATTTTTTTAATTGCTCATCAAATTCAAAATCTGAGATCTGCGGTTGATCTTTTACATAGTATAGATAATTATGATGATGTAATTCTTGCCGTAACTGATCAATTTGTTGTTTTACCGAATTTTCCACTGCTTAATGCTTTTTGTAAAAATAAATATTTTCAACTTCTGACCCATTTCAAAAATCGTTTATTTCCCCGCATGTCTTTTCTGATGGTCAAAGATTCATGCCGAATAGATTTGAAAAGATCAGCCACCTTTTCAGCTGTAAGATGGTTGAGTTCTAAATACACATACTTTACAAAGTTGTTTGTTTTAACATACTCAAATATCGATTGGTAATATTGAATAGGAGCATCAGAAAATAAAGCAAGATGAGGTTCGTACCCAATAACATTGCTGTTCAGCTGATTCTTCTCTGTTTGTAAAACATAAGGCGGATTAGATATAATCACCTCAGGCTGCCCCTTTAAGACCTTTAATCGATTGATATCTAAACACATAACGTCAACTTTCACCTTGTTAAGTCTAGCATTTCTCTTTGCTACAAATAAAGCCGATTCAGAAATATCAACGGCTAAAACAGGATTTTTTAAGCTCTTAGCAACTGCTACAGCTATGCAACCGCTTCCGGTACCTAAATCAACAATAAGTTGATCAGAAGAAAATTGGTCGGCATCTGAAATTAACCAATCTACCAGAATTTCAGTTTCCGGTCTGGGAATAAGAACCTTCTCGTTTACTTTGATTTTACAATCTAAAAAATCTGTATATCCTAAAATGTATTGAATGGGTTCACCTTGATTCAAGCGCCGGCAGGCTGAGTAATAGTTCTGGATGTGCTCAGTATTTAAACTTACTTTCTTTCCTAATAGAAGATCGGTTTTATTTAAATTAAAATAATGTTCTATCAACCAGACAAATATATTCTTAAGTTCTTCCTGCTCATATTCTGCAAAATATTCATGATGAAGAAATTCACGCTCAAGTTGTTTTAAGTGTATTTCCTGCTCCATATAATTACAATTTCTTAAGAAGAAAAACCGTACAAGAATGATGACCGGTAGCTCCCATCCTTTCAGAGATCGTCTCAAAGCCGTTTTTAAAATAGCGTTTTTGAGCTGCTTTCATCCAGGGTAATGTTTCAATATAACACTGAGTAAAGGCATGATTTTTAGCAAAAGTCAGGCATTTTTGAATCATTTTATCTGCCAGACCTTTTCCTCTTGCTTCAGGCATAAAATACATTTTTTGTAACTCACAAATGGGTTCATCTTTCTTGTTAGATATAGGGGCAATCCCGGCACCACCTAGTATTTTATTTCCCTTAGTTAAAACAAAATACTCAAAACGCGGATAATTATAATATTCATATAACTGATGTAAATGCGGGTCTTCATAAGCAGTACCTGTTTTAGGTGCTTTTTGTTCCAGCAATACTTCCCTGATCATCTGAGCTAATGCCGTATTATGCTCAGGCTTTATCGGTTCAATTTGCACTGTATTCATCTCGTTTTTTTGCCCTATTTTTGGGCGGTGAAGATAACAGAAAAATACATGAACCGCTGTTTATACCTTGCTAAAAAAGGTATAGGCAAGACTTATCCTAATCCGGTAGTAGGTTGCGTTATCGTCCATGAAGATCAAATCATTGGCGAAGGTTGGCATCAACAAGCCGGTGAAGCCCATGCAGAAGTTAATGCTATTAATCAAGTTTCTGACCAGGAAAAATTAAAGGAATCCACACTTTATGTCAGTCTGGAACCTTGTAGCCATTATGGCAAAACACCACCTTGTAGCGACTTGATCATCAAACATCAAATACCGAAAGTAGTTATAGCCGTATCAGATCAATTTGAACAAGTAAACGGAAAAGGTATTCAAAGATTGGAAGATGCCGGCTGTCAGGTTGATATAAATGTCTTAAAAGAAAAAGCCGAAAAGATCAACCGCCGTTTCTTCACATTTCATCAGAAAAAAAGACCTTATATCGTTTTAAAATGGGCACAAACAGCTGATAAATTCATAGCTCCTAAGAATCAAGAAACCGGAAAACGATTAAAAATATCAGATACCTTCAGTCATCAGATTAGCCACAAATGGCGAACTGAAGAACAGGCTATTTTAATAGGTAAAAATACCGCATTACAGGATGAACCCAGTTTAACAGCTAGGAAATGGAATGGAAATTCGCCAATAAAACTGATCATCGATCGGAAGTTAGAAATACCCACTGATTTAAAATTATTTCAGGATAAGATGGATTCTTATGTATTTACAGAAAAAGCAGAGCAAAAAAATCATCCGGCGCATTTAATTGCTGTTGATTTTAAAAAATCAATCATTCCACAAATATTGAACATTTGCCATTCCTTGCATATTCAGTCCATTCTCGTGGAAGGTGGCGCGCGTACTATTCAAGGCTTTATCCATGCAAATTTATGGGATGAAGCTAGAATATTCACATCTTATCAAACAATTAATAGTGGAATTAAAGCTCCTAATTTAAGGGCATCTTTAAATAAAAACTTAAACTTACACCTAGATAATTTAACTATTTATTACAATGATTAAAAATTTACTATTTGATTTTGGCGGTGTTTTTTTAGAGCTGGACAAGCAAGCCACTCATAATCACCTTAAAAATTATTTTTCTGAAAGCATTCCTACTGATATTCAAAACCTTCATCACAAATATGAAAAAGGCGAAATCAACACAGATAACTTTATCCATGAGCACTTAAAACGTGTGCAGGAACTGAATAAGCAAAAATTTATTCAAATTTGGAACGCTATGTTAGGGCCATTGCCGATACATAGATTAGAATTTTTGGAAGCTTTAAAAAGATCCGGAAAGTATCAGATTTTACTTCTTTCTAATACTAATGAATTGCATATTGATTGGGTAAAAGAAAATGTACCCAGTTTTAATCGTTTTCAATCTTGTTTTGATAAATTTTATTTATCTTATGAAATTGGTTTTAGAAAACCCAATGCGGATATTTTTGAATTTGTTTTAAAAGAAAATAAAATAAAAGCTGATGAAACATTATTTGTAGATGACACAATAGACCATATAAAAACAGCAAAAAAATTAGGCTTTAAAACCTGGCATCTTAATGAAAAACAACAAGATATCACAGAGCTTTTTGACCTAAACAACGTGGTTTTATGATATATTTAGTGCTGAGTATTTTATCGAGCTGTTTGATTTACGTTGTATTCAAATACTTAGGTAAATATAATGTAGATAGATTACAAGCTCTTATAATCAATTATACTACGGCATTTATTTTAGGTTATAACCTAAGTGTCAACCAAAATTTCTTTTTTGAAGTAACAAATGAAGCCTGGTTTTATGGTTCAGCTATATTAGGCATTCTCTTTATTATTGTTTTTTATCTCATGGTGCAAACCACGCATCATCACGGTATGGGAGTTGTATCCGTTGCCAGTAAAATGAGCTTAAGCTTACCGGTTATTTTCGTTATACTCTACTACAATGAACCGCTTGACTTTTTAAAGTTAACAGGAATTTTATTAGCCATTGCATCTGTATATTTGGTATCGGTTAAAAAGAAAACCAACTTAAAAGCAGCCGGATTTATCACACTACTGCCCTTTTTAGTTTTTTTAGGAAGCGGAATTGTGGAAAGCACAATCAAATATTTAGAAGAAGCTTTTGTAGAAGATGATCAAGTGGCTTATTTTTCTTCTTCAGTATTTTTCTTTGCAGGCATCAGTGGTTTGATAGCTTACTTTATACAGTCTGTTTTTGATTATAAAGAGTTTAAATGGAAATCCTTAATCGGCGGAATCGCACTGGGTGTTCCCAATTACTTTTCCATTCATTTTTTTATAAATGCTTTGCGTGCCGGAGATTTTACGGATGCCGCTGTATTTGTAATCAATAATGTAGCCATTGTTTTACTATCTACACTTATCGGAATTATGATGTTTTCTGAAAAGTTAGAAAAACAAAATAGAATAGGTGTATTGTTAGCCATTATTTCCATCGGCATTGTAGCCATAGCAAGTTATCAGGTATGAAGGAAAAATCTACTTATCAAACCATTAAAAAACCCGTCAATAATCAATTATTTAAAGACAGAGGCAGTAAATTTATAGGCGATGCTTTTCCTGTACATGATGAGAATGATATAAAAAAACACTTGGCTGAAATTCAGGAAAAACATCCTAAAGCCAATCATCATTGCTATGCATATAGTTTAGGGCATAACGAAGCTTATGTAAGATATAACGATGATGGCGAACCTTCAAACTCAGCCGGCAAACCTATTTACGGCCAGATTTATGGATTTGACTTAACGGATGTTTTAATTGTTGTTACTCGCTATTTTGGTGGAACAAAATTAGGAGTTGGCGGATTGATTAACGCTTATAAAACCACCGCTAAACTATGTCTGAGCGAAGCTAAAATCATTGAAAAAGAAATTACCAGAAAATTAGAGGTGCGTTGTGAATATGAACACATGAATGAAGTTTTAAAACTGGTAAAGAAAGAAAACCTATTCATCTTAAAACAAGAGCTTGAATTAAATTGCCGTTATGTATTATCGGTAAATATCGATCAATTTTCAGAAATAAAGGAGCAATTTGAACTATTAAAAGGTATTCAAATACGTGAATTAGACAAGTCCAACTAAGATATGAGATATAGGATATGAGATATGGGATATGGGATATGAGATTCAAGATTGGATATTCAAGATTGAAGATAAAAGACTCAAATGACACAATATCAAATAAATAAAACTCAAACAACTCATTTAAGATTAAAAACCACATCAAACTGCTTAGTATTTAAGCAATGAATATTTTATTCGAACAACAATCTGAGTAAATGATAGAGATCATAAAATATCATTCATCATTAAACATATTTTTGTATTGTAAAAGATAGTTAATTACCTAACTTATAAAAATCTTGCCTGAGATTTACACTTACATCCATTCCTTTTTATTTTGATGAAGATCATAATTTACTCTATTGACAATAGCTACTGCCTGATCATAGTTAATAAAATGAACTTTTTTACTTCTGGCTGCTGTATTGATGATAAGATTTGATAAGTTTGATTTTCTTTGAAAAAAACTCTGTTTTATATTTATTGATTGTATCTTATATGTAGGAATATAAGAGGATTTGGTATGTATGGATCCACTGCCTATTTTAAGAAAAAGCGAGTTATATCCTACATAACTTTTTTTAACTGTTAAGTAATTGATGAATCCCATGAGTAGAAAAATGATAAGCCCAATAAACAGACCCACTTCCGGACTTATTGATAAATAAACAGGCACCCCAAATAACAAAGACATAAGTATCTGAGACCAAGCTAATGTGAAAAGGTAGCGAAGGTTTGAATGAGCGATATCAAAATCCTGATTAAAATCAGTGTTAAAAAGTGTTTTAAATATTTTAGAAAATTGAGATTGACTTACACCTACTATACCAATTTTTTGTTTTGTATTCACTCTGGCAGATGATGCCTGACTGACATACACATTGCTAATGTTAAACCATTTTTTTATTGGATTTATCTCCTGCTCAATAATTTGAGTTTTTATGGTTTTTATGTATTTATTTTCTCTTTTAATCAAACCATATTTCACTTCAAAGCCTTCATCTTTATGAAGAACACTTAAATTGAAATATTTTATAACTACAGATAATATGGTAATAAGAAAACCTAAAATCAATACTAAGGCAATAATAATAATGCTAAAACTTAAAGTTTTTGGTATGGTTTTATAAATTTGATCATTCAGGTCATTATTGTAAAAAAAATTAAACAAGTCACTCAGAATGTCATAAGTAGAAGTGATAATTAAAAATATAATTCCTATACCTTTAAAAAAATTAGAACTTATTCCAACTTTTAAGAGTTGTAAAAAATCTAATTTTAATACAGTAGCACTCGCTTTTGTATCAACATCAAGTTCTTGAGCTTCATGATGATCAGTTGCGTCTAAAGATTTTTTGATTTGGATAATTTGTTTTTTTAATACCTCAGCCTTAGCTTCTGAAAGTGCCTTAATTTTCACTTCTGCTTTTTTTGCACCCGCTGTATCAATCTTAATGCCTACTACACCTAAAAACTTTTGTATAAGATTTTGTTCTATACTAATGTTTTGGATTCTGTAAAAGGGAATTTCAAAACTACTTGTCTTAAAAACGCCATAGTCTAAACAAAAAGCATCTTTTTTAATATAAAATTGATAATTAAGATAAGATTTATAAGAATAAATAAACTGAAGTATAAGTAAAAAAGCGACTCCTATAAGAAAAATCCATAAATAATCTGTTCTTAATTTTTCATTGATAAAGGGTAAAATGAGTACAAAAAAATTTTGCCGAATATTTTTTAATAAATCAGTGAAAAATAGAACAAAGACAGCTTTAAGCGATTGCCTTTGAGGTGATTCAAAGGTGTATTGATCACTCATAATCTATCTTTTCTAGAACTTTAGATTTTATTCTTTGAGCGGTATTAAAATCAAGGCCGGCAATTTTTAGATCACCTGAAGATTCTCCGGCTGTATATATCAATAATGAATATAATTTAAAATTTCTCATCAGTAAATCTTGCCTGATTTCCACATGTTGAATTCTCTTAAAAGGAACAATTGTTTCTTTTTTAACCATATAGCCGCTTTGAAAAATAATATCTAATTCTCTAATCCCATACTTTCTGACTGCAAAGCCTTTAAAAAATTCAAGGTAAATCAAGATAAAAATCAATAAGCCCAAGCAAATTACTATTATTTGTAACCATACCGGCAAGTATAAATAATAAAATGATAAAGAAAGGACGATAGCTGATAATAACAAACCTAAACTATAACGTATCAGAAGTATATTTTTAAATTTTTTATCAATGCCTGTTAAATCAATAGACTTAAAGTCAGGAATATTATTTATATCTATAGCCTTATTGGTGAAATCTGACATGTTTATTAATCTAAAATTACAAAGCTTTTGCTGTATATTAATTCCTTACTTATCATCCATTTGCGTGCATTTTACTCATGAATTTTAGTGGAAATGGCCGAGCTTTAAAATTTAAAAATGCACCTTCTCTTTGAGAAAAAGATACTAATTGCTGTGATGACATACAGCGTTCAGATTCATTTGATTGTGTCTGAATTTCAGAATAAAAATAAGCTATATCATCATAGTAAGCACCGATTAAGCTGTGTTGTGCTACCTGCTCATCATGATGACTGCCTTTTGAACTAAGAATGAGTTGAGGTTTAAACAAATAAACAATAATTAGTATAAGTAATATAATAGACAAAACAATAGATGTAGCTAAAAAAAAATTTCTTTGTTTTTCTATTTTATTTTTAGACTGTTTAAGACTGTCCAGCTTTTTTTCATGAACTTGAATTTTATCATTAGCTAATTTAATTTTTTTGAGCATTTGCTGATGTTGCTCATCAGTCAGTACAGGCATATGAATTACAGCTTAATTATTAATCTTTTAATTTTATTTTACGCTAAGGTATCCATGGAATCGAACTAAAATCCGGTTTTCTTTTTTCTAAAAATGCTTTTCTTCCTTCAGCGGCTTCATCTGTCATATAAGCTAATCTAGTAGCTTCTCCGGCAAAAACCTGTTGACCTACCATACCATCATCCGTAGCATTAAAAGCAAATTTAAGCATCTTGATAGAAGTGGGAGATTTTTCTAAAATTTTATTTGCCCAGTTAATGGCTTCCTCTTCTAATTTTTCATGCGGAATAACTTTATTGACCATTCCCATTTGACAAGCTTCATCAGCAGAATAATTATCACCTAGAAAAAAAATTTCTCGAGCGCGTTTCTGACCAACCATTTTAGCCAAATAAGCAGAACCATAGCCTCCATCAAAGCTGGTAACATCAGCATCAGTTTGCTTAAATATAGCATGTTCTTTGCTGGCTAAAGTAAGATCACTAACTACATGTAAAGAATGTCCACCGCCTACAGCCCAACCCGGAACAACGGCAATAACAACTTTAGGCATAAAACGGATTAAACGTTGAACTTCAAGAATATTGAGTCTTGGCATACCTTCATCATCTACATACCCCTGACGTCCGCGCGCATTTTGATCTCCTCCGCTACAAAAGGAATATACCCCATCTTTAGGTGAAGGACCTTCACCAGTAAACAAAATGACCCCTATGCTTGTATCTTCTCTGGCATCTAAAAAAGCCTTGTAAAGTTCAGCAACGGTTTGCGGGCGAAATGCATTTCTAACTTCCGGCCTGTTAAATGCAATTCGTGCCATTCCTTTTGATTTTTTATAAGTTATATCTTTAAAATCACCGGTTTTTTCCCATTTCATGTTTTTAGTTTTCAATTTCTATCTCTTTATTTAATATTCCATTAGTGCTGTAATAATGTAAATCTTTGAAGATAAATTTTTGATCTTCTTCGCTGTATACGGAACATTGATCAATAGGATTTACATATAAATGTAAGGTCATTGATCTTCCGTCAGCTAAATTTTTGAGCCTATGATACCCCATTTCATCATTCATATAAGATATACCGCTTTTTTCCATTTTTAATTCATCTACCGGATAAGGTTGATCTTCTTCATCTTTTTGAAATCTCTGTTCATAAATTTTACCGGTTGCCAGATAAACCCAACACTCTTCTCCGTTATGACAATGAATTGGAGTTTCCTGACCTTTTTCCCAACAAAGTAGAAGCAGTTCATAATCTTGTTCTCGCTTAATGCAATTCCTGGTATATTGATTATTATCCCAAAAAGCATATTGGCTGAGCTCCTGTGCATCTAAGCTTAAGTTTTTAGCTAACTTGATATAGTCATTTCTATGCTCACATTGATCAAGTTGCTCTATAAGTTGATGTAATGTGTTTATTTTTCCCAAAATGAATAAATTTTTAAAATAATTAAGAATCTAAACTTTAGTAAACTTCTTAAATTATATATTTTCGTAAATATAAATTTTATGAAAGCCTTATGCAAGAAGACTTACATTTTTTTCATCAATTAGCAGATCAGATCGTAAAAAAAGAAGATGAAAAGCCCGTTGTTAAACCCATAAAACCAGAAGAGCTATTTGATGAAATAGATCTTGAATTAAATCAAGATGGAATAAGTGATGAAAGATTACATGATTTATTAAGACAAGTAGTGCTTAATACTCCTAAAACAACGACTAAAAAGTTTTTCAACCAGTTATTTGGCGGCAGAAATGCAAAAGCTACCTTAGGTGAACTACTTGCAGTAATGCTCAATACAAGTATGTACACTTACAAAGTAGGTGGTGTTCAAGTAGGAATTGAAAAGGAAATTATACAAAAAGTTTGTTCTTTGATCAACTATGATCAATCAGCTGATGGCACCTTAGCTCCTGGTGGATCTATGTGTAATTTTATGGCTCTGTTGATGGCTAGAGATTCTGTAAATAGAAATATCAAAAATGATGGCGTTCAGCAAAAAATGACCATGTATACTTCTGAAGAATCACACTATTCTATTACTAAAAATGCCATGTTTAGCGGATTAGGCATTGGACAAATCAGAAGGATACCAACTGATGAGCGCGGTAGAATGTTAGCTGATGAATTAGATAAACAAATACAAATAGATCTAGAAAAGGCTTATATACCTACTTTTGTGAATGCTACTGCTGGTACTACGGTTTTAGGCGCTTTTGATCCTGTTGATCAGATAGCAGAAGTAACAAAAAAACATAATATTTGGCTACATGTAGATGGTGCATACTGTGGTACAGTTATTTTTAGCCATCAATATAAAAATCTGATTAAAGGCATAGAGAAAAGCGATTCATTTTGCTTTAACGCTCATAAAATGCTTAATACTCCACTCTCCTGCTCCATTTTAGTTACTCAGAAAAAACACAACCTGAAACATTCTTTTGCTTGTGATGCTAATTATCTTTATCAAACAGATGAAGACGAATATAATTTAGGTAAAACTTCATTACAATGTGGCCGAAGAAATGATGCTTTGAAGTTTTGGGTGTATTGGAAATCGGTTGGCTCAAAAGGTTTAGAGCAAATGGTTAATAAACAGTTTGAGTTGGCTGAATCAGCTAGAAAATACATCAGAAATCATGATGATTATACACTTTACAGCTTTGAGGACTCCATATCAGTTTGTTTCAACTACAAAGACATTGATCCTAAAATTATTTGTAATGAATTGTATAAAAAAGGCGAGCTCATGATTGGTTATGGAAGTTATAATGGCACAGAATTTATCAGACTTGTGACCATTAATTCTAACAACTCTGAAAATGAAATACTGGACTTTTTCAAAATACTTGAAAAATTCACAGAAAAGGAGCTAATGGCTCTAGATGCATAATCAAATGTCTTTAACTTCATATCATTTTAGATGTTGGTTTGATTTATATGCTAAATAATCATGTTTTTATTTCAGAAAACGTCTAAGGTCTCATTATAAAATTTCATAGCTAAAATCTTACATCCAAAACCTTGTGTCTTTTTAGGACACCACTCATACATTTATTAAAGGATATATATTTTTACAAAATAAGCTTATAATCAACAACTTAAATTCCACTCATCCTTTTTTTGATATATTAATGGTAGTATCCGACTATATGAGATATAAGATGAAATTTAAATAACTCTATATCAAATAAATAAATAAATCTTATAAAAGCCATGTATTAAACTTCTATCATACACCTACTTTAGCAAGGTATTATAAAATTAAGCAGCTTAAATCGGAAATCATAAGTGCGAATCATTGATTTTATTGATTTTAATCGGTCAATTATGATATATTAATAAAGTAACTTTAAATAGAAATTATTATAAGCTTTTGTAAAGCTTAAAGTTTTAAAAATTAATTTATTTTGAGTTTTTTTTCAGCATTCTTTTGTTTTGTAGATAATTGTTTATAAATTTCAATTTAATTTGAACCCTAACATTGAAAAATATGGCTGAAGAAAACAATAAAAAAGAAGAAAATTTAGATCAAAATGTTCAAAATGAACACATAAGAGGTAAGCAATCTCAAAATAAGGAAGCATCTGATGATCCGCTAAAATCTTCTTCTGATGAAAGAAATCAAGATTATGATAAGACAAAGTCAGTTCAAAATGAAGAATCAGTAGCAGCTGAAAAAGAAATACAATCAGATAAAATAACAGATGAAGAAGAAAAAACTGAATCTTATAATTCAAATGAAAAGCAATCAGAATCAAAAGATGAGCTTGATAAAGATAATCAGCTAGCATCAGCAGATACTGATAAAGAATCTTCGGCTGACCCGCATAAAGAATCTGAAGATAAAGAAAATGATCAAGTTGAACCTCAAAACACTCAAGGGCAAACAACAAATGATCAAGAGGAAAATTCTGATTCAGATCATGAAAAAAATTATAAAGAAATGATTCCTAAAAAAAACTATTCTTCAATGTCACCTGATGAATTAGTAATGGAATTAACACATTTAGTGAAAAATGAAAAAGTTCAGCATATACGCGAACATGTCAATGATATCAAAGCAATTTTTGATAAAAAATTTGACGAAATCATTCAGGAAAAGAAAAAAGAATTTTTAGACCAAGGGGGTAATGTCATAGATTTTCAATATACATCTCCTATCAAAAAAAAATTTAACACCGTTTACTTTGATTACCGTGAAAAAAGGGATCATTATTACACACAACTCAAAAAAAACCTACAGCTAAATTTAAAAACACGCTTATCCATAATTGAGGAACTAAAAAACATGATCGGTTCGGGTGAGAGTATGAGTGAGAACTACCGAAAGTTCAAGGAATTACAAGAAAAATGGAAGAATGCCGGAGATGTTCCAAAAGCAGAAAAAAGTAGATTATGGAATGATTATCATCATCATGTAGAGCGTTTTTATGATTTTTTACATTTAGATAGAGAGTTTAGAGAGTTAGATTATAAGCACAATTTAGATCAGAAATTAAAATTAATATCAAGAGCAGAAGAATTAGCGGAAGATGAAGTAGATATAAACAGAGCTTTTAGAGAGTTACAACTACTTCACAAAATATGGAAAGAAGAGTTAGGCCCTGTTGATCAAGCTTATAAAGAGGAAATTTGGGAAAAATTTTCAGCCGCCACGAAGAAAATTCACGAAAAAAGAAGAGATTATTTAGCCCGATTAGATCAAGAACGCGAAAAAAACCTCGAAATTAAAAAAGATGTTATTCAGCAGGTGAAAAAAATCAGCGAAGAAGAGATAAAATCTCACCGCGATGCGCAGGATAAAATCAAAATGGTTGATAAACTTCGGGAGATCTTTAAAAAAGCAGGTAAAGTTCCTCGAAAAGATAAAGACCTCGTTTGGGATGAATTTAAACAATACAACCGAAATTTTAACAGAAAGAAAAACCAGTTTTATAAAAACCTAAAACAACAACAATTTGAAAACCTGGAGAAAAAGAAAGAGCTAATCAAAATTGCAGAAGAGCATAAGGATAGCGAGGATTTTGAAACTACTACGCCACTGATGAAAAAAATCCAGGATGATTGGAAACAAATAGGTCATGTACCACGAAAAGAAAGCGATAAAATTTGGAAACAATTCAAAGCTGCCTGTAATCATTATTTTGATAGACTTCATAATACCCAAGAAAAAATTCATGATGAAGCTTTTGAAAATTTTCTTAGAAAAAAAGATTTGGTCAGTGAGTTAAAGTCATTAACTATAAGTGGAAATAAAGACGAAGATTTACCTAATATCAATGAAATTATAGACAAATGGTCTGAATTAGGAAGCGTTCCTCAAAACAAAAAATATGTAGATGGCAAGTTTCATAAAACATTAGATCAGGTGTTTAAAAAAATAGAAGACATAGACTTTATAGAAGCCGAACTCATCAAATATGAACCCCGCATGCGCGATTTTGAAAACGCTGATTCAACCAAAATTATTAAAAAAGAGATTGGTTTTCTGCAAAACAAGATCGAAGAGACAGAAGCAAAAATCAATCAATTTGAGAATAACAAAACCTTTTTAAACACATCTGATGAAGCTAATGAAATGATCAAAAATATCGATGAGAAAATAGAAAGCTTCCAAAAAGAATTAGCCATGTGGAAAACTAAATTGAGTCAAGTTCGCGGTCTTTTAAACTATTGACTATAAAAGCATGAACAAAAATTGCATTATTTGTGGTGCTAAAGGAGAATTTCTTTACCAGGCAGAAACACAATCCCCCGTCTATTACAGGTGTGATAATTGCAGTTGTGTTTATGAAGATGAACAATACTTTATTTCAGCTGATGAGGAAAAAAAACGATATGATACGCATAATAATGATGTTGAAGATGTTCGTTATCAAAATTTTGTATCACCTGTCGTCAGGCAAGTAAAAAAATATTACAACCCGCAAAGCATAGGTTTAGACTTTGGTGCCGGTTCCGGCCCGGTGATTGCCAAGTTGTTAAAGGATGAAGCTTATCAACTGGATTTATATGACCCTTATTATTATCCAAATAATGAGCTAAATGAGAATCATTATGATTACATTGTATGCTGTGAAACCATGGAACACTTTT
>Ga0102930_1000335_pt1 | contig 15864 bp, 8 predicted proteins | sample SalPon1_B_H2O_MG_FD_84514 | JGI IMG/M metagenome (GOLD analysis project Ga0102930, IMG submission 84514) | Salt pond water microbial communities from South San Francisco under conditions of wetland restoration - Salt Pond MetaG R1_B_H2O_MG | ecosystem: Environmental > Aquatic > Non-marine Saline... | reverse complement strand
GTGATCGAGCAGGCAAAGAAGCGGCCGCTGACCGAGACCATCCGCACGGTGGGCACGGTCGGCTACGACGAGGACCTGCTCGCCCACGTCCACCCGCGCGCCAGGGGCTGGGTCGAACGACTTGAGGTGGCCTCGATCGGTGCCACGGTCAAGCAGGGCGACGTGCTGTTCGAGTACTACTCCCCGGATATCGTCTCCGCCCAGCAGGATTACCTCGTGGCATTGCGCCGCGGCATGAACGACCTTATCGAATCCTCGCGCGCCCGACTGGAACTGCTCGACGTGCCCGAGTCGGTGATCGACGCGGTCCGCGAGCAGCGCAAGGTCCAACGCACCATTCCGTTGCTCGCCCCGCAGGACGGCTACGTCGCGGAGATCAACCTGCGCGAAGGGATGTACATCGAGCCGGGGCTCGACCTCTACACCATCGCCCGACGCCTACGGGTGTGGGTGAACGTCGACGTGCTCGAGCGGCGCATGCAGTCGGTCAACGAGGGGCAACAGGCCACCATGCGGGTCGACGGCCTGCCCGGGCGCACCTTCGAGGGCACGGTCGATTTCGTCTACCCGGAACTTGACCCGCAGTCGCGCACACTGCGGGTGCGGCTGGCCTTCGCCAACGAGGACGGCCAGCTGCGTCCCAACCAGTTCGCCGAGGTCACGCTCACGCCCGAGGAGGCGCCGCGGTGCTCACTGTGCCGTCGACGGCCATCATTCCCGCCCCGGGCGGCGCGCGCGTGGTGGTACGCACCGGCGAGGGGCGCTTCCGCCCGGTGGCCGTCGAGACCGGTGCCGAGGCGGGTGGCTACACCGAGATCGTCGCGGGGCTGGAGGCCGGCGAGCAGGTGGTCGCCTCGGGGCAGTTCCTGATCGACTCGGAGTCCAGCGTCCAGGCCGCGTTCTCTCGTCTGTCGGGTTCGGGTGACAGCTCGTCCTCCGGCGGCCAGTCCGGCCACCAGCACTAAGGGGAGGCAGACATGATCGAACGCATCATCCACGCCTGCATCCGCTTTCGCGTGCTGGTCGTGTTGCTGTCGGCGTTACTCGCGGCAATCGGCTGGGGGGCTTGGAAGGCGACCCCGCTGGACGCGATCCCGGATCTCTCCGACACGCAGGTGATCGTCAAGACCACCGTCCCGGGCCAGTCGCCCCAGGTGGTCCAGGACCAGGTCACCTACCCGCTGACCACGCGTCTGCTGGCCGTACCCGGCTCGACGGCGGTACGCGGCTACTCGTTCTTCGGTGACTCCTACATCTACGTCACCTTCAAGGAGGGGACCGACCTCTACTGGGCCCGCTCGCGGGTGCTCGAATACCTCAACCAGGCCGCCGAGGACCTGCCGCAGGGCGTCACGCCCAAGCTGGGACCGGACGCCACCGGCGTGGGCTGGGTCTACCAGTACGCGCTCAACGACCCGACCGGCCGGCACGACCTCTCCGAGCTGACCACGCTGCAGAACTGGTTCCTCAAGTTCCAGCTCGAGTCGGTCGAGGGCGTCGCCGAGGTGGCCACGGTCGGCGGCATGGTCCGCGAGTACCAGATCATCGTCGACCCGCAGCGCCTGCGCGCCTTCAATATCTCGATCAACCGGCTGCGCGAGGCGATCTCGCAGGCCAACCGCGAGGTCGGCGGCGGCGTGATCGAGCGCGGCGGCGCCGAGTACATGATCACCAGCCGCGGCTACCTGCAGTCCGCCGACGACATCGCGCAGATCCCGGTGGACGTGACCGATTCGGGCACGCCGATCACGGTGCGTGATCTCGGCCGGGTCGAGGTGGGCCCGGCCGAGCGGCGCGGTATCGCCGAGCTCGACGGCAAGGGCGAGGTCGTCGGCGGCATCGTCGTGATGCGCAGCGGCGAGAACGCCCGCGAGGTGATCGGCGCGGTCAAGGAGAAGCTCGAGGACGTCAAGCCGGGCCTGCCCGAGGGCGTCGAGGTACTGACCACCTACGACCGCAGCGGCGTGATCGAGCGCGCGGTGGCCTTCCTGGAGAAGAAGCTGGTCCAGGAATTCCTGGTCGTCGCCCTAGTGAGCCTGCTGTTCCTGTTCCACCTGCGCTCGGCCCTGGTGGCGATCGTCAGCCTGCCGCTGGGCATCCTGGCCGCCTTCATCGTCATGAACTGGCAGGGCATCAACGCCAACATCATGTCGCTCGGCGGCATCGCGATCGCCATCGGCGCGATGGTCGACGCCGCGATCGTCATGATCGAGAACGCCCACAAGCACCTGTCGCGCTACCGCGAGACGCATGGCCATGCCCCCGAGGGCGAGGTGCACTGGGGGCTGATCGCCAAGGCGTCCAGCGAGGTGGGCCCGGCGCTGTTCTTTTCGCTGCTGGTGATCACGCTGTCGTTCGTGCCGGTCTTCGCCCTCGAGGCCCAGGAGGGACGCCTGTTCGAGCCGCTGGCCTACACCAAGACCTACGCGATGGCGGCCGCCGCCGGACTGGCCGTGACCCTGGTGCCGGTACTGATGGGCTACTTCATCCGCGGACGGATCCCGCGCGAGGAAGCCAACCCCATCAATCGCTTCCTGATCTGGGGCTACCGGCCGCTGCTCTCGGGCGCGCTGCGCTTCCCCAAGACGGTGTTGGCGCTCGCCTTCGCCGCCCTGCTTTCCATGGTGCTGCCGTTCGCCGGGCTCTCCGGGTTCCTGGCTCCACTGAAATGGGCGGGCGACACCGACTGGCAGGCGACGGTCACCGAGTGGCAGTCGGACATCGAGGGCCAGTGGCGCGACTGGTTCGACGACTCGCCTCGCCTGGCAAGCCTCGGGACCGGGCTGGGTTCGGAGTTCATGCCGCAGCTCGACGAGGGCGATCTGCTCTACATGCCGACCACCCTGCCGGGCCTGTCGGTGGGCGAGGCGCGCCTGTTGCTGCAACAGGTGGACCGGCTGATCAGCGAGGAGCCCGAGGTCGAGCGCGTCTTCGGCAAGATCGGCCGGGCGGACACGGCGACCGACCCCGCGCCGCTGACCATGATTGAGACCAGCATCACCTTGAAGCCGCGCGACCAGTGGCGCGAGGGCGTGACGCTGGACGACCTGATCGAGCGGCTCGACGACAAGGTCGACTTCCCCAGCCTCAACAACGCCTGGGTTATGCCGATCAAGACACGCATCGACATGCAGACCACCGGCATCCAGACGCCCATCGGGATCAAGATCACCGGCTCGGACCTCGACGAGATCGAGGCGGTCGGCAAGCAGGTCGAGACCGCGCTCAAGCAGCTGCCGGGCACGCGCAGCGCCTTTGCCGACCGCACTTCCGATGGCCGCTACGTGGTGATCACCCCGGACCGCGAGAAGGCCGCCCGCTTCGGCCTGAACATCGGCGACATCCAGAAGGTGATCAGCCTGGCCGTCGGCGGGGTCAAGGTGACCGATACCGTCGAGGGGCTGGAGCGCTATCCGGTCAGCCTGCGCTACCCGCAGGCCGACCGGCATTCGGTGGAGAAGCTGCGCGACCTGCCGATCGTCACCCCGGGCGGCTCGTCGGTCGCCCTTGGCCAAGTCGCGTCGGTGGAGATCCAGTCGGGCCCGCCGGTGATCAAGTCGGAGAACAGCCGCCCGGCCGGCTTCGTCTTCGTCACCACCAGCGGCGTCGATCTGGGTGGCTACGTCGCCCGGGCCAAGGAAGTGCTCAAGGAGGAGGTCGACTTGCCGCCGGGCTACGCGATCGAGTGGGCCGGCCAGTACCGCTACATGGAGCGCGCCGCCGAACGCCTCGAGCAGGTGGTGCCGCTGACACTGGCGATCATCTTCGTGCTGCTCTATCTCACCTTCCGCCACGGCGGCAAGGCGGTGATGATCATGGCCAGCCTGCCGTTCGCCCTGATCGGCAGCTTCTGGCTGTTGTGGGCGCTGGGCTACAACCTCTCGATCGCGGTGGCCGTGGGGTTGATCGCGCTCGCCGGGGTGGCCGCGGAGTTCGGCGTGGTGATGCTGATCTACCTCGACCAGGCGATCGAACGCCGCCGCGAGGAAGGTCGCTTCAACACCCGCGCCGACCTCCGCGAGGCGCTGATGGAAGGCGCGGTTCTGCGGGTGCGACCCAAGGCGATGACCGTGGCGGTGATCCTCGGCGGCCTGATGCCGATACTGATCGGTGTTGGCACCGGCTCGGAAGTGATGTCGCGCATCGCCGCCCCGATGGTCGGCGGCATGATCAGCGCCCCGATCCTGTCGATGATCGTCCTGCCGGTGATCTACTGGCTGTGGCAGCGGCGCAAGTTGCCCGAGGCCGCCTGATAGCCCGCCAACCGGAAAAGGAAAAGGCCAGGTTTCCCCTGGCCTTTTCTTTTGCACCTTTCAGGCCGGCTCAGTCACCGGCCGCGCTACCACTCTGGGCTTGGCTTTGGACTGGTAACCTGGCCAGAAGCCTCGCGACGAACCGGAACGGACGCCAGAGATGACCAGCAACCCCCAACGCACGCCATGGCTGGGGCTACACGACCGCCTCGAAACGCCACGACTGAGCGAAGCGCTGAACGAGCTGGGATTGACGCCGCTGGCGCACTGGCAGAAGGACCTGCATGCCGACGAGCTTTCGTCGTTGCTGACCAGCCAACTCGCACGCTCCTTGGCGCAGCTGCTCCTCTCCTTGCGCGAGGGTGAGACGAGCGAGTGGCAACCGCGACTGGAGGAGTTAAGAGCCGCCTTAGCCGCCAGTGATCACCCGTTCAGCGCACTGGTCGATGAATTGCCTCGCCCACCGTTTCGCCGACTACTCGAGGTGCTGCCGCCGGAAGCGGTCACCGTCGGCCAAGGGCAAAGCGAGCGCCCCGACACGCCCTTGGGCATCTCCGCCCTACTGACCGGCTCGTCGCGCACGCCCAGCCTGATCAGCCAGATCCGCGCAGAGCTACTCTCCGCCGATCGCGCCGACTGGCTGGTCTCGTTCATCAAGTGGAGCGGCATCCGCCCACTCAAGGAGGCCTTGCAGCGCTTTACCGAGACCCCGGCCCCGGACGGCGGCCCGCGCCTGCGCGTAGCGACGACCTCCTACCTCGGCGCGACCGACCTCAAGGCGGTCGAATTCCTTACCTCCCTGCCGCATACCGAGGTGCGCGCCTCCTTTGATACCCACCGCACCCGGCTGCATGCCAAGGCCTACACCTTCCATCGGCAGACCGGGTTCGGCGGCAGTTACGTCGGCTCGGCGAATGTCTCCAAGGTGGCTCTGGACGAGGGACTGGAGTGGACCGCGAAAATCAGCCAGCACGAGCTACCCCAGCTGTGTCGGCAGATCACGGTGGCCTTCGAGTCACACTGGGACGATCCGACGGAGTTCGAGCCGATACATCGCAGTGATCTGTTCCGTTTGAAGGCGGCCCTCGATGCGGAAAAGGGCGCGAGTTCGGGCAACCCGGCCCCGGCGTCGACCTTCTTCGAACTGCGCCCCTATGCCTTTCAGCAAGAGATACTCGATGCCATTGCCCGCGAGCGAAACGCCGGCTTGCACCGTCATCTGATCATTGCTGCCACAGGCACGGGCAAGACCATGGTTGCCGCCTTCGACTATCACCGCGTGATCCGCCAGCGAGACGATGGCACGCGCCCCAGCCTGCTGTTCATTGCCCACCGCAAGGAAATCCTCCAGCAGGCACTAAACAGTTTTCGCCACGTTCTGCGCGACAACAGTTTCGGTGACCTGTTGGTCGGCGATAGCACACCCGCACAGCAGCGGCACCTGTTCTGCTCGGTACAAAGCTGGCATAGCCGCAAGCTCAATGAGCTCGACCCAAATCATTTCGACTATGTAGTGCTCGACGAGGCGCATCACGCCTCAGCTGACAGCTACCAGGCATTGCTGACGCATCTGCAACCAAATACGTTGCTCGGGCTGACTGCCACGCCGGAACGCACTGACGGACGCGATATCCGCGATGACTTTGGCGATCGCTACACGCACGAAATCCGCATGCCAGATGCGATCGAGCAGCGCCTGCTCGCGCCGTTCCATTATTTCGGTATTGGCGATCACCCGGACATCGATTTGAGCGGCCTCGACTGGCAGCGGGGTGGCTACATTACCGCCGAGTTGCAAGCAGTGCTCGGCGCGAATGACGCCCGCGCCCGATGGGTCTTCGATCACCTGCAAGACACCGTTGCCGACACCGCCCGCATCCGGGCGCTAGGCTTCTGCGTGAGCCGCGAGCATGCCAGGTTCATGGCACGCCGGTTCGACGAATGGGGCCTGCCCGCTTTCGCCCTGACCGCCGACAGCACTACTGAGGAACGTCGACGCGTTCAGGGCGAGCTGATTCAGCGACGCATAAAGATCATCTTTACCGTCGACCTTTATAACGAGGGCGTCGACATACCCGAAGTCGACACCCTCTTGCTCCTGCGGCCCACCGAGAGTCTGACCATCTACCTGCAACAGCTCGGACGCGGCCTGCGACTGCACGACGAGAAACCCCACCTGACCGTGCTCGATTTCGTCGCCCCGCAGCATCGCCAGTTCCGCTATGCCGACCGCTTCCGCGCGCTGAGTAATCAACCACGCCGACGCGTGGACCGGCAGATCGAGCACGGCTTCCCCTGGCTGCCGTCCGGCTGTCTCGTGGACCTCGACCGGGTGGCCCGGGAGCACGTGCTCGACAACATCCGTCAGCAACTGGGAATGCGACGCCCGCAGATGATCCAGCAGCTGCAACAGCTCGTCCGCGAGGAACCGGCAGCCGGCTATCGCGCCATGCTCGACTGGTTGCACCTCGACGACCCCGACGAGCTGCTGCGGCATGGCCCACCCTGCCTGCTTCGTGCCGAGGCGAGTGGGCAGGGGCTTGAGCCCATCGAACGATACCGGAAACCCCTTACCCGGGGGCTACGGCAGTTGGCGCAGTGCGACGACGTAGCGCTGTTGGAAACACTCGCCAGCCATCTGGATGGCATCCGATCAGCGGACACGGAAGCACTGGCGCTGGCTTACGCTTTGGTCTGGCCGAATGATCGACCGGAAGACGGGTCGTTGACGGCAATCGAGGGATTCATCCGCGAAAACGAAGCGTTGCGTAACGATCTACTGGACATCGTTCGCGATCGTCGCGAGGCAATGCTGCCGGCCAGCGGCATCCGCCTTCAACGCACCGGTCCGCTGGAACTGCATGCCAACTACACCCGCGAGCAGATTATGTTGGCCTTGGGGAAGGGATCGCTGGAAAAGCCACATCCGTCTAGAGAAGGTCTGGTACATGTCCAGGAACGCCGCGTGGATGCCCTCTTCGTCACCATCGACAAAGCCGAGTCCGAATTCAGCCCCACCACGCTCTACGAGGACTACGCCATCACCGACCGGCTGTTCCACTGGCAGAGCCAGTCGCGCACAACGCCGCAATCGCGTACCGGGCAGCGCTATATCCACCACCGCGAGCAAGGCTACCAGCCCATGCTGTTCGTCCGCCCGCGTCGCACGCTGGCCAACGGATTGACCGCTCCGTTCCATTTCTGCGGTCCATTGCGTTACCAGCGCCACGAGGGCAGCCAGCCGATGAGCATTGTCTGGGAACTGGAATATCCATTGCCGGCGCACTTGCTGCGGGAGGCGCGGTTGGTGGGGTAATAACCCGCCAGAGCGCAGATACCGGGCCAAGGAGGAAAAAACGAACTGACGTAGGATGCGGTGAGCATCGCGAACTGCATCACCGTGATGCGAGGTGCGGGTCTCACCTCACCGCACCCTACGGTCTCAGTCGCCGGCCGCGGCACGGGCAAGCCCGGCCAGCGCCTGTTTCATCTTGGCCTGCACCGGCGCGGCGCAGTCGCCGATGCCGTGTCGCTCGACCAGGTACTCGGCCTGGTTGTAGCCGATCCGGACCATCTCACCCTCCTGCCAGATCAGCATCTTCATTGGCAGGTCGATGGCCACGGTCGGCGCGCATTGCATCAGCTGGGTGCCACCCTTCGGGTTGCCGAAGATCACCAGCCGCGTCGGGTGCATGTCGAGCCCCACGCTGGAGGCATTGGCGCGGTGATCGATCTGTGCCATCACCCCCATGCCATTGGCCTCGATCGCCTTCACCAGGCGCTGCTCGGTCTCGGCCACACCGTGCTGACTCTCGGTGACGACCATGCCCTCGGCCGCCAACGAGGCGACCGGTAGCAGCAGCGCGAGCCCGATCAACCCTCGCCCCAAGCCTTGAATCAAACCCTTCATGAGCCGATCTCCTCGAGTGGTGGCTGGCCCACGAGACTAGACGACTCGCCGCCGTGTCATCAGTCGGCGGCCGACTTGTCGTCGTCGGGGCCCGACAAGGTCTCCGTCAGCTCGGCCGCCGACAGCGGGCGCGTCTCCTGGGTGACAGGCTCGGGCGAACCGATCTCCTTGTCGGCCGAGACCGTCTTGAGATCGCGGAACTTGCGCGCGCTCGGCAGCACGCGCGTCTCCAGCGAGCCCACCGCACTGTTGTAGGCGTTGACCGCCTGGTTGAGGCTCTTGCCCACCTTGGACCAGTGGTCCGAGAGCGTGCCGATGCGCTCGTAGAGCTCCTTGCCCAGCGCGGCGACCTCGGCGGCGTTCTGCGCCATCGCCTCCTGGCGCCAGCCGTAGGAGACGGCCTTCAAGAGCGCGATCAGCGTGGTGGGGCTGGCCGGGATGACGCGGTTCTCCGCGCCGTACTCGATCAGTCTGGGGTCCTCGGCCAGTGCCGCGGAGAAAAACGCCTCGCCGGGCACGAACAGCACCACGAATTCGGGGCTGGGATCGAACTGGTCGAAGTAACTCTTCTTCGCCAGCTGGCCGACGTGCGTACGCACCTGGCGGGCGTGGTCGACCAGCGCGGCCTTGCGGCCGTCCTCGTCCTGCGCCTCGACGGCCCGCAGGTAGGCATCCACCGGCGCCTTGGCATCGACCACCACCTGGCGGCCGCCGGGCAGGTGCACGATCAGGTCGGGACGCAGCCGCGCGCCGTCGGTGGTCTGGCTCACCTGCTCCTCGAAATCGCAGTGCTCGAGCATGCCGGCCATTTCGACCACGCGCTTGAGTTGCAGCTCGCCCCAGCGCCCACGGGCCTGCGGCTGGCGCAGCGCCTTGACGAGATCCGCGGTCTCGCGGTGCAGCCTTGGGAGGTGGGTCTGCAACAGGTCGTTGACTTGCTGGTTGAGCGCCGAGTAGGCGCTGGTGCGCGCCCGCTCCAGCCCGTCGAGCTTGGTGTCGAATTTCTCCAGGCGCTCGCGGATCGGACCGGTGAGCTGCTCGATCGCCTTGTGCCGGGCGGACAGGTCGTCCTTGGCCTGGTGCTGGAAGCGCTCGAGGTTCTCGCGGGCGAGCTTGAGAAAGGACTCGTTGTTGCGGGACAGGGCATCCGAGGAGAGGCTCTTGAAGGCATCGGCCAGCTTCTCGCGTGCCTCGTCGAGGAGCTTGAGTTTCTCGTCGGCCGCCTCGCGCTCCCGCTCGAGGCGCTCGGTCAACTCGGCCCGTTCCGCCCTGAGCGCCGAGGTGTTCGCCCGCTCGGTCTCGAGTGCCGCCTGCGCCTCGCGCCGCTGGCTCTCGACCGCCTCGCGCATCTCGACCAGGTGCTGGCGCTCGGTCTCGAAGCGGGCCGCCTCCGTGCGTGCATCCGCCAGCATTTCGCGCGCGGTGCTCAGCGCTTCGGTCTCGGCCTCGAGCAAGGCCTCGAGACGTGCCTGCTCGTCGACCAGGCGCTGGCGTTCGCGGCTCTCGTCGCGCAGCCGGGCGCCCAGCCAGGCACTCGCCACCGCCGCGGTCAGCGCCACGGCGAACAGGCCCCAGGCAATCGGGTTGTCGATCAGCACGTCGATGGCCGTCATCGGCTCTCCCCTTCATCCACCGGCCAGGGGCTGCCCGCCCGGTGCGTGTCTATCAGTCGGCGCGCCCCGTCGACGTCCGCCCCGATCTGTTCGACCAAGGCATCGAGCGACTCGAAGCGCCGTTCGTCGCGGATGTCGGCAAGGAACTCCACGTTCACCAGTTGCCCGTAAAGGTCGCCGTCGAAATCGAGCAGGAACACCTCGAGGCGCGCCTCGCCCCCGTCGACGGTCGGTCGGGTGCCGATATTGGCCACCCCGTAACGTGGCCCGCCATCGATGCCGCGCATCCGCACCAGAAAGACACCACGCAGTGGCGAGAGACGACGTCGCAACGCGATGTTGGCCGTCGGGAAGCCCAGCTGGCGACCGCGCTTGTCGCCATGCATCACCCGGCCACAGAGGAAGTACGGGTGCCCCAGCAGGCGGGCGGCCGAAACCACGTTGCGCTCCTCGAGGGCCGCGCGCACTCGGGTCGACGAGACGCGCTCGCCGTCGAGCGTCACGGTCACCGCCCGCTCGACGCCGAACCCCAGCCGCGACGCCATGCTTTCCAGCAGCCCGAAGTCGCCGGCACGCCGGGCACCGAAACGGAAATCGTCACCGATTACCACGTGGCGCGCCCCCAGCGCCCCGACCAGCAGTTCCTCGACGAAACCTTCCGCCGGCATGCCCGCCAGTTCGGCATTGAAAGGCATCAGCACCAGCCGGTCGACCACGCCCAGCGCCTCGAAGGCGACGAACCGCTCGCGCAGACGGGTCAGGCGCGCGACCGGCTCGATGCCTTTGGACTCGGCGAAATACTCGCGCGGCAGCGGCTCGAAGATCACCACCACCAGCGGCAGGCCCAGTGCCGCCGCCCGCTCGGCGGCCTGTTGAATCACGGCCCGATGGCCGCGGTGCACGCCGTCGAAGTTGCCGATGGTGATCACCGTCCCATCGGTCGGTGCGGCGTGACGGGTTGGCGAACGGGGCGCGAGACGAATCAGCTGCATGCGGTTTCCATTCTGGGCCGGTGGGTAGGCCATCCGGACGACATCACTGGCGCTCGGGCGGCACGTGACGATCGAAGGCGACCACCGCCAGCAGGCGGCGCGGCGTCTCCCCCAGCACGGCTGCCGCGGCGACGAAGACGATCACCCCCAGGACGATCAGGCCGAGCACCGCGCCGAGGCGCTCGAACCACACCCAACCGGTCCAGACGTCCGCGGCGGGGCTGACCCAGAGCAGCAGCCCGGCCATGATCAGCGCGGCCAGCGTGATCCGGCCGATGAAACGGCGCGTGCCGGCCTCCACCTGCCAGGCACCGCGCTGGCGCAGGGTCCGGCCGAGCAGCAGGGCGTTGACCCAGGCGGCCATCACCGTGGTCAGCGCCAGACCGACGTGCGCCAGGTGCCCGCCGAGCCAGAACATCCAGGGCAGCACCAGCAGGGCCTTGAACACCAGGTTGGCGACCACCGAGATCACCGCGATACGGACCGGCGTGGCCGTATCCTGCCGGGCGAAGAAGCCCGGCGCGAAGATCTTGATCAGCAGGAACGCCGGCAGGCCGAGCGCATAGGCGGTCATCGCCAGCGAGACCATCGCCGTGTCACTCGGCGTGAAGGCATCGTACTGGAACAGCGTCGCCAGGATCGGCACCGACAGCCCGATAAGCCCGGCCATCGCCGGCACGCCGATCAACAACGTCAGGCGCAACGCGCCATTGACGGTGCGATTGTAATCCTCGTCGCTGCCCCGGGCGAAGGCCCGCGACAGCGCCGGCAGGATGACCGTGCCGATCGCCACACCGAACACGCCCAGCGGCAGCTCCACCAGCCGGTCCGAGTAGTACAGCCAGCTCACCGATCCGGCCACCAGCAACGAGGCGAGGATGGTGTCGACCAGCAGGTTGATCTGGGTCACCGAGGCGCCGAACATCGCCGGCAGCATCAGTCGCAGCGTCTTTTTCACCCCGGGGTGCGGCCCGATGCGTGGCCGTGGCAGCAGGCCCAGCCGGGCGAGGAACGGCAGCAGGAAGAACAGCTGCAGGATGCCGGCGACGAACACGCCCCAGGCGAGCGCCATCACCGGCTGTTCGAAGAACGGCGCGGCCACCAACGTCGCGCCGATCAGGCTGACGTTCAGCCAGACCGGCGCGAGCGCCGGCATGGCGAATCGGCCGAAGGCGTTCAGGCTGCTGGCGGCGAAGGCGGTCAGCGAGATGAACAGCAGGTAGGGGAAGGTGATCAGCAGCATCGTCTCGGCCAGCTCGCGCTGCGCCGGATCATCCGTGAAGCCCGGGGCGAACAGCAGCACCAGCAGCGGCGCCCCCGCCAGCCCCAGCGACACGACCACCACCAGCACGGCCGCCAGCGTGCCGAACATGTGATCGACGTAATCCTTGAGCTCGGCACGGCTGCCGGTCTCGCGGTACTCGGACAGTACCGGCACGAACGCCTGCTGGAAGGCGCCCTCGGCGAACAGCCGCCGCAGGAAATTGGGGATCTTGAAGACGACGAAGAAGGCATCCATCGCCGCGCTGGCGCCGAACACCCGCGCGAGCAGCATGTCGCGGACGAAGCCGAGCACCCGCGAGATCATCGTCATCCCGCCGAAGGCCGCGCTGCTCTTCCAGATGCTCATGCGGTCATACCAGCCAGTTCACGTTCCCGACGCCACCGAAAAACCGGAGTGGATCGGTTCCGGCCGTCCATGATGCGAGTCGGTTTCGCTTGAACGCCGTGCCCGACGCCCGGGGCGATTTTCTTTGCTCCCGCGAAAGAAAACCGCCAAAAAGAAACGCGCCGGATGTTTCGCCGCGCAGGGCGCGGTCCCCTGCGTTTCTCGTTACAGCCGAGCCGTGCCGACGGGCATCCCTGCCCGACGGCACGGTTGCGCGCGTCCCTGCGCGCAATCCTTCGGACTGATTCGGCTTCCACTGCGATACTCGGCGAAACATACGGGATCGACTCACCCTCTGGTGGTTTTCTTTATCTCGGTGCCACAGCCAGTAGGGTCACGGCGTCCTTTCGGCGGCTTTCTGCCCCCACAACGGTGCCACCACCTCCCAGACATTCTCCAGCACCTGCTTCTGTCCCTCGGCGTTGGGATGAATACCGTCGTCGAACATCAGCTCGCGCTCGCTGGCCGCCCCCTCGAGCAGGAAGGGCAGGCCCGGCAGGTCGTTCTCGTCGGCCAGCCGCGCGTACATGGCAGCGAAAGGATCGGCGTAGGCCGGGCCGTAGTTGGTGGGGAGCATGATGCCCAACAGCACCACCTCGGCACCGTGTGCCTCGACGCGGTCGATCAGTGTCTGCAGGTTGGCCTCGATGACGGTCAACGGCAGGCCGCGCAGGCCGTCGTTGGCGCCCAGCTCAAGCAGCACCCAGTCGTAGTCGCCGGTCTCGAGCACTTCGGGCAGGCGGGTGAGCCCGCCAGAGGTGGTCTCGCCGCTGGCCGAGGCATTGGTGACCTCGAACTCGCCCGGCGCGCGCTTGTCCAGACGGTCCCGCAACAGTGCGACCCAGCCGTCCTCGGCCGGCAGCTTGTAGGCCGCCGAGAGCGAATCGCCGAACACCAGCACCTGGGTTGGGGCCGGGATCGGTGCAGGCGGGGTCTCGTCACCTATACTCGCGCCGACTCCGAAACACAGCAGCAACAACCCGGCGATGCCCGCCGGCAAGCGAACTCCGAGCATTTTCCATGTCTTCATCCGATACCTCCCGAGACGACAGCCAGCCGATCCTGACCGTCGAGGGCGTGACGCAGACGGTGCGCACGCCGGAACCGCTCACCATTGTGCACGAGGCCTCCCTGCAAATCTGCCCGGGCGAGGCCGTCGCGCTGGTGGGTCCGTCGGGGGCGGGCAAGTCGACGCTGCTGGCCCTGATGGCCGGGCTGGACACGCCCAGCGCCGGGCGGATCACGCTTGCCGGCTCGTCGCTGGAGGACCTGGACGAGGACGGCCGGGCCGCGGTGCGCGCCGGACGGGTGGGGTTCGTGTTCCAGTCCTTCCAGCTGATCGACGGGCTCAACGCACTGGAGAACGTCGCCCTGCCGCTGGAGCTGACCGGGGAGCGCGACGCCGACCGACGCGCCCGTGAGGCGCTCGAAGAGGTGGGCCTGGGTGGACGCCTGCGCCACCTGCCCCGCCAGCTCTCCGGCGGCGAACAGCAGCGGGTGGCGCTGGCGCGCGCTTTCGTGATCGAGCCCGACGTCCTGTTCGCCGACGAGCCCACCGGCTCGCTGGACACCGCCACCGGCGAGCACGTCATCGACCTGCTCTTCCGGCTGCGCGAACGCCACCGCACCACGCTGGTACTGGTGACCCACGACCCGGCCCTGGCCGCCCGCTGCGACCGCGGCTTCGAGGTCAACGCCGGCCGGGTGAGTGACTGGCAGCCGGACCCCGACGCCCTGCGGAGCCCCACATGATGCCCGGAGCGATCCATAACGCCCGACTGGCTTGGCAGGGGCTGGTCCGCGAGGTACAGAGCGGGCTGCTCACGCCGATGCTGCTCGCCCTGCTGGTGGCCGTGTCGGCGGTGACGGCGGTGGGCTTCTTCGTCGACCGAGTCGACGGCGCGATGCGCGCCCAGGCAGCCCAGTTCCTGGCCGCCGACGCCCGGGTGGAGTCCCCCGACCCGCTCGGCGAGTGGGCCGCGACCGCCGAGGAACAGGGCCTGACGACCAGCCAGCATGTCACCTTTCCCACCGTGGTGCTCGCCGGGCAGCAGAGCCAACTCGTGGGCCTGAAGGCCGTCGACGGCACCTATCCGCTGCGTGGCGACCTGCGCATCGACGACGGCGAGACGGTAACCACCGTCGAACACGGGCCGCCGCCGGGACAGGCCTGGGTCGCCCGGCGCGCCCTGCTGTCGCTGGATGCCGCGCTCGGCGACTCGATCGCGGTGGGACAGACGACGCTCGAGATCGCAGCGGTCCTCGAACGCGAGCCGGACGTGGGCAATATCTTCGCCCAGGCCGCCCCGCGGCTGATGATCCACCGCGACGATCTGGCCGCGACCGGGCTGGTGACCGAGACCAGCCGCGTGGAACACGCCCTGCTGCTCTCCAGCGACGCGCGCGACGCCAGCGACAGGCTGGACGCTTTCGCCGACCGACTGCCCGACGAACTTCGGCTCGAGCGCCCCGAGTCCAGCCAGCCGGCCTTCGAGACCGCCTTCGACCGGGCCGCGCGCTTCCTGGGGCTGGCCTCGGTGGTCGCCGTGCTGCTCGCCGGCGCGGCCTTGGTGATCGCCGCGCGCCACTACAACCGCGTCCAGCAGGGCGCGGCGGCCCTGATGCGGGCGATGGGCGCCTCCTCGCGACAGATAGGGGCGATCTACCGCTGGCGCCTGCTGATGCTGGCACTGCTGGCGGCCATTCCGGGCATCGCGATCGGCGCGCTCACGCAACTGCTGCTCGCGGATCTGATGGCCCAGGTGCTGGAGGTCGACCTGCCGCCGCCGGGCTTCACCCCGGTGGCGCTGGGTCTGGCGGTCGCCCTGGTCGCGCTGTTCGGCTTCGCCCTGCCCAGCCTCGTGCAGCTCAAGCACACCCCGCCCCTGCGCGTGCTGGTCGAGCACGCCGTCGCCCCCAGCCCCGCTGCGACACTGCTGTTCGGCGCGGGCATCGCGGCGATCACGTTGCTGGTGTGGTTTCAGGCCCGCGATGCCGCGCTGACCCTGTGGGTGATCGTCGGGCTGGGCGTAAGCCTGCTGGTCTTCCTGGCGGTGGCGTGGCTGCTGGTCACGCTGCTGCGGCGCTGGCCGGCCCGGGGCGTGGCCCGCTTCGGGCTGGCGCGCATGGCCCGGGCGCGCTGGGTCTCGTCGACGCAGATCGCCGCGCTGGCGCTGGGCGTCACCGCCGTGCTGCTGCTCTCGGTGGTCCGTTCGGACCTGATCGACGCCTGGGAGCGCCAGATCCCGGCCGATGCACCCAATATCTTCGCCATCAACATCCAGCCGGAGCAGGTGGACGGCATGCGCGCCTTCCTGCGCGAGGCCGGCATCGAGAAGCCGGGCTTCTACCCGATGGTGCGCGCCCGCTGGACGCAGATGGGCGGCGAGCCGGTGGAAAAGGGCCAATACGAGGGACGCGCCCATCG
>Ga0102930_1000334_pt1 | contig 15864 bp, 15 predicted proteins | sample SalPon1_B_H2O_MG_FD_84514 | JGI IMG/M metagenome (GOLD analysis project Ga0102930, IMG submission 84514) | Salt pond water microbial communities from South San Francisco under conditions of wetland restoration - Salt Pond MetaG R1_B_H2O_MG | ecosystem: Environmental > Aquatic > Non-marine Saline... | reverse complement strand
CGAAACCATTGAAAAAGAGACGGGGTATTTCAGCTCAGAGCAGGGACGCTGGTCAAGATCACATGCTTTAACACTGGACGACTATTTTTCTTACTTTTATGAAATTCGATTTGGACAAAAACCAGCCCCTAGTACTGCAATCAATTACTTGCGAGCTAAGCCGTCATTCATCCAAAGCAGTGAATATGAAAACGAAACTTAAATTGTGGATAGAAAAACTATTTCTTTCACATGGTTATATCAAAACGTCCACGCTTAGCGCACAGCTCAACTTTGCGCGCAATGTTACTAAGAGGAAATCTAACCGATGTTCAATCCAATATTTGATCCAAAAATCACCATTTTGCATCAGAATGCGATGCGTATTTTTATCGAAAGTATCACTGACCACATAACCCCCAACACAGTCACGTTCTATGCGTATCGAGTGGGCGCGGAATGTCTGCACGTTTTGAAACTTGATGACCGACTTGAAATTACCATTACCGATGGAAAAACCGACATACCAAACAAAGAAAATTGTTTGGATTATCTACGCACCGGACATATCCAAATCGGTGTGTTTGACAGCATGGATGTGGCCTATACGATCAACAACTTGCTCAATACATTCAAGAAAAAAAATGAACGACTCATTTGTTCTTTTTTACAATATGACGAGCAATAATATGAATGTTTTTCAAACTGTCGAGTTCATACGTTACATACTCTTCTTTTTCACTGACTTTTGGAGCCAAGAAATAAACATTGAAGTAGTGACAATCCAACGCAAGAATGGATTCAATGTAGTTGCGATAACGGTATGACTCCATAGTTTTCTGATCACAATACAAGTACGCCTGCTTACCCGTAACCTTGTCATAGAATTTAAATTTGAAGCCTTTCCCATATCGTTTTACAAGCGTTGCACCACCATATATCACACCGATATGTTTGTAGTGATGGTAGTATCTAACAGGCTTAAAGTACTGATATAGCAAAACGCGACCAATACCTTTGACATTTAAACGCATCTGTTTGAATTCCTCATCAGTCAAAACCTCTTTGGCTTCAAGCCATGTTTCAACCAATCGAGACAATACGGATGTAACGGTTTTAGATGGAGAGCTTTTCAACGGTGAAGAACGCTCGCGACTCTGGTTAGATCGTTCTCCTAACTTTTCTGCCCCTAATACGGCTTCATCACTTTGCTTCGAAAGGCTCTCATCTTCTAGGTTTGGAGAAAATTCATCAATAAAATGATTAAGCTTATGGCGTAGTTTACGTTGAGAGTAATCTTCATCTGTCTCATTTTTACGTTGTGTTAATTGCTCTTCATCATTAAGCAAAGACCATTCACAATCAGGATGGTGCTTATCATTCTCTCGATAGTGAGCAGCTTTGATGACGGGTTGACCATCACGACTCTCTTCACATAGCTTGTCGTAATTAACTCCAGTAACACGCACTCCCATATCATTGTGGTAACGACAACGCTCATCGGAGCATAAAAAGTTAAATCGTCGCCGCCCCTTTTCTGGGAGAGAAAAATATTCTCGCCTCGCCGTATCGATGCTAATGCACGAATCCAGTTCAACACAGTAAGCTCGTTGTATTTTTGTCGTTGGCATAGCGAATACTCCACTCAATCCGAAAAGACTTTTCGCATGATACCAAACCAAGAGCATAAAAAATGACTTACTTAACATAAGGATTTATAAAGAATGAACACCATCGACAAAGCCGCAACGGTCAATCAATTGTTGATGATGACCGGCTTGCGCCACTACCTCGACCTTGAGGGGTTAACCGAAATCGCCATTAATCGCCCAGAAGAAGTCTGGTTTGACCGTGGCAACGGCTGGGAGCGCGACACCCTGCCTAATCTCTCGTTAACCATGTGCATGAACCTCGCCAAAGCCCTTGCGACCTTTGCCGGACTGACCATTCCATTAGGGGAAGCGAATCCAGTGGCGTCCGTGATATTCCCCGACGGCGAACGGGGACAAATCGCCATTCCTCCTGCCACTGAGAACGGCATTGTCAGCATGACCATTCGTAAGCCGTCCTTAACGCGTTTTTCTCTGGCAAGCTATCAAGAGAGTGGACGGTTCTCTGCGTTTAAAGATATGGATGTCAATCATCTTGAGCTAACCCCTATTCAAGAGCAGTTGCTGGCACTGAAACAGCAAGGCGACATGGCGGCGTTTTTCAGCCTCGCGGTCAAAAGTAAACTCAATATGTTATTGGTTGGGGGCACCGGCTCTGGCAAAACCACTGTCATGAAAGCCATGGTGGATGAATACCCACGAGACAAACGCTTATTCACCATCGAAGATGTGCACGAACTGGACTTACCCAACCACCCCAACCACCTTCATTTGTTTTACAAGCAAGGCGGCTTAACCCCAAAGCAAATCATTGAATCTTGTATGCGCATGAAGCCTGACCATGTGTTATTGGCCGAGCTGCGAGGGGATGAAGCGTGGACGTACCTTGAGATGCTGAACACGGGGCACGAGGGTTCTATTACGACCATCCATGCTAACGACTGTTACTCCACGCCAGCCCGTCTTGCTGGATTGGTGAAACAATCCGACGTCGGACAGACCCTAGACTACCACCACATCATGCGCACCATTCGAACCAGCATTGATGTGATTGCGTTTTTCAAACACACCCGACTGACCGAAATCTACTATGACCCCGTCGAAAAGAACCGACTATTAAGTGAGGGATAACCATGGCACTATCGAAACAGAAAAAAGGAGCATTGCTTGGCATGTTCCTTTTTTTTACTCTGACGTTTTTTGTGGGCGGTTTATACGCTGGCGGCGCCGTGTATTTCAAACTGACCCACATTCCCTTGGAACACTTGTCTTACCGCAGCTTGTTCGACCAATGGCAAGCCTATCGTCATGAACCTGACATCAAACCGTTTTTGCTCATTGGACTGGTAGTGTGTGGGCTGATAACCCTCATTCCCACTTTCATGGGCATCATCATTGCCATCGCCAGTCAGGAAAAAGAAGAACTGCACGGCAGCGCCAAGTTCGCTACCGACATGGACTTGGCTAAGTCTGGTCTTTTCCCCGACCCGAAAACGAAAAACAAACCGCCGAGTATCTTGCTAGGCAAAATGCCCAAAGGCCGATTCAAGGGGCGATTTATTGAACTGGAAGGGGCGCAATTTGCCGAAGTCGCTGCGCCGACACGAAGTGGTAAAGGCGTAGGGATAGTCATTCCCAACTGCGTGACCTATCCTCACTCCTTGGTGTGCACCGACATCAAATTCGAAAACTTTGTCAAAAGTGCCGGATTTCGGCAACAGTGCGGCCAAGAGGTGTTTTTGTTTGCCCCCGACGGTTTTGCAGAAAACGAACAAGCCCGAGAGAACGAACAACTTCGCAGCCACCGCTGGAACCCGTTTGATTACGTCCGACGCAGCAAAACCTTCCGCATTGGTGATGTGCTCAACATTGCCAACAGTTTGTATCCGGTTTCAGGGGACAAAGGCGACATTTGGAATGAATTGGCTGGTAAGCTATTTAAAGGCATCAGTTGTTGGATGCTCGATACTGAGGACATCACCGGTATTACGCCCTCTCTGCCTTACGTGCTCAAGTTAACGGGGGTAGATGGAGGACTGCGCGCGTGGATGCGACGCGAGTTAAAAAACGACTACGTCTCAGACGATGCGCGCTTTGAGTTCAACAACTGCTTATCCATGGCCGAAGAGACCTATTCCAGCGTCGAAAGTAACTTGCTCAGCCCTTTAGCGATTTTCAGTGACCACGTCACGGCGGCGGCCGTCAGTGCTTCCGATTTTGATTTTCGAATGCTGCGCAAAAAGCCGATGAGTATCTATGTGGGTTGTCAGCCAGGGAACCTCAAAAACTTTGGCAAACTGCTCAACCTTTTCTTTGAGCAACTTATCTCGGAAAACACTCGCACGCTCCCCGAACATGACCCCACCCTGAAATACCAAACCTTGCTGCTGCTCGATGAGTTCACCGCCCTTGGGCGCGTCAAACAAATCGAGAAAGCCATCAGCTACACCGCCGGTTATAACCTGCGCTTTTTAACGATTTTCCAAGATGAAGGACAACGGGAAGACGTCTATGGCAAAGAAAATGCAAAAAACATTGCCAAAAACCACGCCGTGAAAGTGGTGTATCCACCTAAAGAAGTGGATGACAACGTGAAACGCCTCTCCGATACGTTAGGCACCAAAACGGTGAAAAAACGCAAAACCAGCCGCAGCACGGGAAAAGGCTCAAGTCGCACCATCAGCGAAGACGAATTGAAACGCCCACTGATGATGCCGCATGAAATCGTGGAACTGGGGTTCGAAAAACACCCAAAAGCGACGTCACTCGGTATTAAGACGTTAATTTTGAAGGAGAACCAACGCCCTTTCATTGCAGAAAAAATCATCTATTTTGATGAGCCAACATTTGCTGAACGTGTGCGCTATGCCGAGAGTCACGTTCCAGACATCCCTCGATTAACGATTTAAAAGGAAAACCTCATGAAATCAAAACTCATGATAGCCGCGCTCAGCGCGGCTTTTTTATTGCCAGCTCAACCCACTTACGCCGCCAGTGACGATGAATGCGCCATTTGGCTTTGCCTCCCTACTGGCTTCCCGAGCGGCTGTGGCGACGCAAAGAAAGCCTTTAAGAAACGCATTAAAAAGTTCAAACCGCCCCTACCTAGTTTTTCATCGTGCTTGTTCTCGGGTGATTTACCGGCCTCAACGCCATCCAATGACACCGACATGAGCGCCAAAGATGGACGTGCAGCCTACATCCCACCACGTAGCGTCTGCGTAGATTGGATACGCACCAATCATTGGGAGCGCTGTAGAAAAACGGAAATGATACCCAGTCAAATCATCAAAGATACAAGCTGTCACATCAACGGCAAAGAGGGCACATCAACCCCCAAATACTGCACTCATACCATCCGCTACGTGGAGACCTTCCAAAACGGTCAGCAATACGGCGAAACCTATTACTTTGACCATGCCGGAAATTCTTATTTTGAAGGAGCCTTGAAATGATCCTGTACATTGCAGAAAAACCTTCCCTCGCCAAAGCCATTTTTGAAGGACTCGGCGGCAACCCTCAAACCCAAAAAGCCGAGGGGTACTATCAACACAAAGAACACATCGTCACCTACTGCGTCGGGCATTTAATGGAGCTGTACGACCCTCAAGATTATGATGAACGCTACGCTAAATGGACATTGGCAGATTTGCCTATTCCTACTGTCTATCCACCCAAACTCAAAGCTAAACCAGACACCAAAAGCCAACTACAAACGGTACTTAATCTCATCAAAAAAGCCGATTCAATTATTCACGCTGGCGACCCTGACGATGAAGGGCAACTCTTGGTCGATGAAGTGCTTAACTACGCGCAAAATACCAAGCCAGTGAAGCGGCTGCTTGTCGCCGACTTGAACCTCGCCCCCGTGCAAAAAGCCTTAGCGAACATGAAGCCAAACGATGCCTTCATTCGCTCCGGCATGAGCGCGTTAGCACGCTCGATTGCAGACCAAAGTTTTGGCTACAACCTCACGCGCGCCTGTACGTTAAAGGGGCGAGAGAAAGGTTTCCAAGGCGTTTTGAACGTAGGACGTGTACAAAGTGCGGTGCTCGGTTTGGTGAACGCCCGAACCCTTGCCAACCAAAACCACCAAGCGAGCTTCTATTATGACATAACCGCCACGTTTGACTGTGACGGGCACGCTATCAAAGCCAAGCACAACCCGTCCGATGCCGACCAAGTCGATGAGAAAGGGCGACTGATTTCCGAGTCGAACGCACGCTTTATTCAAGATAAGGTGAAAGAGAAAAACGGACTCATTACCTTGGCCATCACCAAGCCTGAGAAGAAACAGTCGCCTCAACCGCTTAATCTTTCTACGCTGCAACAGCTTTGTGCCAAGGCGTTGGGGTTCAGTGCAGAAAAAACCTTAACCGTCACGCAAAGTCTGTATGAAACGCACAAACTGTTAACCTACCCACGAACGGATAACCGCTTCTTATCGGATGAACACTTCTATCAAAGCCGTGACGTACTGAATGCGATTGGTACGACCTTACCAGTCTTGCGCGAGGTAAGCGAGCACGCCGATACGACCCAGAAACACAAGGCGTTTAACACCGAGAAGATAGAGGCGCACCACGCAATCATTCCAACCATCAAATCGAGCAGTGAAAGCGCCCTGTCCGCCGATGAACGTCACGTCTATGAGCTGGTTGCGCGCTACTTCATTGGCTTGTTCTACCCTGAGTCGGTGCGCGACAAAACCAAAGTGATGTTTGAAGTAGAAGGGGTGCAGTTCAGTGCAACCCAAAGCGTATTAGTGCAGCAAGGTTGGGAAGTCCTGCATCGTTCAGAAAAAGAAGAGAACAGCGCAGCACAAGATTTTGATTTGTCTGAATTAAAATCCAACTCTCAAGCGACGTGCCTCAATACTGAGGTGGAAAAGAAAAAGACCAACCCACCGAAATACTTCACCGAATCGACGCTCCTGTCTGCTATGACGCGTGCGGCGAGCTTCATTGACGACCCAGCGCTGCGCGCCAAACTCGAAGCCAAAGATAAGGACAGCAGTGACCGAGGTAGCATTGGCACCGAAGCCACACGCGCCAGTATTCTCGCGAAACTAGCGGCCAATACCAATTTGGTCACCATCACCGAGGAAAAGGGGTACAAGGAAAAGGTCTGGAAAACCACCAAGCAAGGTCAAGAGTTTTGCCAAGCCTTGCCGGATGAAGTGATTAAACCCGACATCTCCGCGATGTGGGCAGAAAAACAAGCCCTTATCAAACAAGGCGCAATGACGGTCGAAGACTTCATCGCCGACGTAGACCAGTACATTACCACGCGCATTGATGCGCTCAACAAAGACGGCATTAACATTACGGCCAATACGGTGCCGTGCCCTGATTGCGGCAAGCCACTCTTTCAGCGTATAGGCAAACACGGCAAGTTCTGGTCATGTACGGGCTACCCTGAGTGCAGTAATGCTTACCCTGATAAACACGGTAAGCCCGACTTCACGCCACGCGCAAAACCGGTTGTGAGTCAACACAAATGTCCGACATGCGGTAAAGGACTGATACGGCGCAAAGCCAGTCGAGGCAAGGGGAAGTATTTTTGGGGCTGTTCGGGGTATCCCGATTGCACCACCATGCTGTTTGACCGCAAAGGGCGTCCTGATTTTGATAGCGCAAATTGCTAAAGAAAAGCCCCCTTCGATATTGAAGGGGGCTTTTTCCGTTTCAGCGCTCAGGAACATCATTTGATGTTTCATATTACCTCTTGTAAGCGTCCTACTTTTTATTTCGAATATAAGCAGGAATAGATAACTCATCGTCATTGTATTGAATATCTACCGGAGGATGTGCCTCCACGATGGTATTTAACTCGTCGTAAGTGATACCGACCACTCGTGCCGCCGTCATCAACCCATTGATAAACTGCTTTTTCTCATGCTTACGTTGGCTATCACTCATTGGTATACCACGATAATCAATGAACTCTTGTTCAATCAACGTTAATAGTTCTGGATGCTTTGACATACTACCCCCTTTATTTGAGTTTCATCGCTTGCTGAGGCTCTGATTGTGATACCAACTCGCCACGCCCATCGTACGTTTTTGGGACGGGCTGCTCACCTTGAGCCACTCTCAAATCCAGCTTCCCTGTTCGCAACATCGCCACATCGTAACACGACAAAAACTTGTCGCACTTGGCGATTTGACTTAACACGCGCTCATCGATGACAGCGGGAGATTGTCCGTTAATCGTCAGTATCATCTTCTTATCTGACGATGACCAGTGATAATCGGTTGTGTAGTGCTGATTTAAACTCAGTGGTGTTTGGCGCGTCTCTTGTTGATAAAACTGAGCTTGATTATTGACCGGAAATATCTGCTGCGTTCGTTCACCAAGTCGTATTCCCTCGGCAATCCTCGCGGCTATCTGCTCAACATGCTTTAACGTAAAAGGTTGACTCGACAAGTCAAAATTCACGTCTAGTGTGGGCTTGTTTTCAGCAACAAAACAAAAGACTTCTTCTGATTGTTGCATCTCCGTTCTGTCCGAGTAGTGCTTTTCAACATAAGCCCACGCTTTTTGTAAATTTGGCTCATGCTTGTTTTTTACGATGGTCTCTAGAATATTTTGTTTCTGCTCCACACTACAGGTATTCAGCGCATAATGCCCCAACACTTCGTGTCTTACTACTTTGAGTCCGGCTTCAATTGCTCTTCCTCTTTCATCTCCTCCAATACTTTGGCTATTCCCTCCCTCACTTTGTCCGTGACTCCCCTCGCCTGATAGAATATGGGAACAGATGATCTCAACTCGTCCGTCTCTAGGAAAATAGGCCCCTTGGTATTCTCTGAGTTCTGGGTATCTTTCGATGATTTGGGCATCATACAGCTCCTCTACGCTCTCTCTTATTTTAAATGTTAACGGTAAATTGCCGTTACACTCCCTATAAACCAGTGTAACAGCCTCTTTCATTTCTTCTACAGTCACGGCTCTTCTCATGGATCACCGCCGCACTATTTTAACTTCGGGGCGTGCGTTTGCTGCGTGTTTTCCTCCACCACGCGAGCCTGAGCATCATACGTTTTCGGCACCGGCTGAGCCTCTTTCGATTGTTGTCTATCCAGTAAACCAAACTGAATCTCTTTCACCGCAAAGTACTTTAAAAACGCATCTTTCTGCGCAATACGCTCGATAACCGAAGCTTCAAACCGTGCTGGCGATTCCCCGTTTATCGTGACCTGCGTTTTACCACTCAATTTGTCCCACGCATAATCCACCTTGAACGTGGTCGGCTTGAGTATTTCCTGGCCGTCATCTTGTTGAGCGGCAGATTGATGCTTCACGCTCTCTTTCACTTCAACCACCCATTCATTACGCGTCGCTTCGATGCTTTCAGGCGGTAGCTTGTTGCCTTGTTCATCTTCTTTTTGAATCGGCACTTCAACCTCTGAGGTGCCAGACTTAAAGACGCGTACTTCATCCCCAATCTGCGCCCCACTCGCTTCCATCGCGTATTTCAACTTCACGCCCCACTTCGTTTCACCGTTACTTAACTCAACAAAATAGCTTTGCGCGTTATCCTCTTTGTGTTGGTAAGGCGCTTGGCCGTGCGCCACTAACGTGACCGGCTCTTCTTTCTCCTTCACGACCGTTGTCGTTGCAGCCGCACCGTCAGGCGATGCCGATTGAGGCGTGGATTTCACCCCGTCACTCTTCTCAGAAGAAAGGGCGTTGGCTTGCACAGCGGCACTCTCCATTGAGGCTGCTTGTTTGAGGTCTGCTTTGCGACGAATGAATTCCGCTTCCATCGCTTTATCCGCAAAGACGATGTTCAAGTCTTTACTCAATGCCACATCCAGCACTTGCGCTTTAAACGCTTGATTGCCTGTAATTTTGACCGTGCCGTACTTTTCTGCCGCCAGTGTCAGGGCAGCGGCGGTGTGATTCATGTCTGGCTTACGGTTTAACATAACTATCTTTTCACCGTGATCACGAAATAACGCATCCCCCGTGTTCTTGTCGAGAAACTCCACAAACTGCCTTTTCTCGTTCTTGCTCGCCACCAAATCATTCATGGTAAGCGTGATTTGCGCCGCCGCTTCTCTCGCTCTTAAAATACGCTTGGCACTTTCTGTTAAACTAAAATCCTCGTTCGCCGAATGGATGGCGTTGTCTTTCGTTTCCGGTTTACGAAAACGCGCTAAGTCCGTTAATGCCATAGTCTGTCCACCTCTATGCTCTTGTCGTTGTAAATGTTTTAGCACGCGTATCGACTCGTTCAGTGCGTCTGAGGGGCGAGCCTTACCTTGTGTCACTCTGTTACTCACCAAGACGATCGAATTCACCGCGTGTTGTTCCTGGTGTTGGCGTAACGCGTGCACTTCTTGCCTTCGCTGCTGACCATACACCTGCTTTAAAATGCCTTTGGTTTCTTCCCAATCTAATCCCATGTGTTGGGTACAAAAGTCACTGACGTTATAAGCGCGCTTGCCAGCTCGAATACGTGCAGAGCCGTCCTTCGCACGAAATTGGCGGTAGTGGTCTTGTACCAAGCCATGCGAGCCAGAAAGATGCTCAAGCAAGCGCTCTGCTTTAAGGTGTTGTCGAATGTCGCGAAAACGCGCCAGTTCATCTTGAGTGTGTTTGTGCTCCTGATAAGACTCAAACAATTGCGTCACATAGCTTTCACTGTGCTGCGCATCGTGTTTAAGGCGTTTGACGGTAAACAGGGTTTGATTTGGGTTAAAGCGCTTTGGTTTGATGAAACGAGCCGGAATGCGGCGAGCGCGAGACGGTTTGAGGGGGGCACGCTTGGGTGCGCTGACCTTGAGTCCAGAGGTTTGAGGCAAACCTTTCGCGCTCTCACCAAACGAGGGTGGCAGTCCTTTCTCAATACCACGCTTGAAAGAAAAACGCTTTACTCGTCGTCTTGGTTCATCACCAACCCGTCGCAGTTGAGGATCTCGACTGGCTTGTTCGCCTGCCAAATGATACGACTCATGATGAGGCAGTAGTTTTGCAGCACCGTTTCGCCGTTGTCGTCTTGCTGCATCCACATGCTGTTGGGGCAGACCTGACATGCGGTCGGTGTGGTTGGCAACATCTTGGGTTCCAGCTCGTGAAGCACCAAGCTCTCGATCACTCTTCCGTCTGCTCGATGAAAGATACTGGCTTCGTTTGAGGCGGTGACTTCCCTCTCTTGAGGCTCGCTCAGAAAGTCGGGCTCCGGTGCTAAGGTCATATCGTCCATAATAGGCTCTTCGTTGTTCATCTAAAAACGCTCCTTTTTGTTCGTTAGGTAAGGATTGGTATTGCTGACGCAGTGTCGGGGAACCGGCATGAATGTATTTCACTTCATGAGCGCGTTCATTCACCCACTCGTCCACCAAACGATTCACTTGCTTTTGAGTAGGTTTCTCACGCTTCAATAATCGACGCTCAATAAAGTCTGGTTGAAAACACGCGTCCGTTAAACGCACATTACGTGTGCTGCCATGTGGTTTGATTTTTAAATATTCGTCCGGCTTACCGGCTTTACCAATAGAAACCTCACCATAGTTTGCCAACTCTTTTTTAAACGCTGACATGCTGGAAATGTTCTTTTCCTGTATGACATCAAACAACTCGGATTTTAATTCACGGTTCGCGCCTTTAAAATTATCGCCTTTATAGCGAGCGATCAGTTTCGATTGATCAACTTTAAATAGTCGTTGGTTATCAAAGGGAGAAATTAAATCATGCTTATTATTAATTTTTTCTTGTATTGCATCAAAGTACTCTAGGTTCGTCTTGTAAAAACCTCTAGGATTTAAATTCTTACCATCGAGCAAGTTCTTTTTTGGAATAACAACATGCACATGAGGAAAACGTTCAACTGTTTCCCCTGTGCTTTTATCTCGATATGACTTTATTTTAGGAAGGTGTATTTCAGCATAGACATTATATTCCTCCGGCAAATACGCCGCCATAAAGTTATGCTTATATTCGTCATACACTTCACGGATTTTATCTTCACTTATATCTCGCTCGGCAAAGCTGAGCGTTATATGAAGATAATTTTCTGGTTTGTCCGTTTTCGCCATATCTTTAATAATGGCATCTGTTAATGACAAATCACCATCAATACAAATTCGCTTATCCAATTGGTCGCGGTGCATATCTCTGTCAGATTTTATCCCATCACGTAAATATTCTGCGATGCCATCTTTCCCACCACGAACGCGAACTAACATTGGTCAATCCCTTTTTCAAAAGCAGACCGTAAGCCAATCAATTCATTCATCATTCTGGTATAATGCTGTTCACGAACAACCTCACCTCGATGCGCTTGGTTTAACCTTTTTGCGATCTGATTGAGGTTATTTGATGCTTTATTTGCGAGAAAGACCATTCGTTTTTTGGCCTCCTCCTCTGAGGACTTCCCCAAATAAACGACATTATTTTTATTCGACAATATGACATGACGAAATAACGTTGCCTTTTTAGTTCCCGTTATTTCGATTAATTTTTTAAATGGCGCATACTCGCTTGGTGTCAATCTTGCCTGAACGTGAATAGAAGCAGATTCTTTTTCCATATATAAACTCGTAGAGTTTCTGGGGTATTAGGGGATTTTATCCCCTAAGCACTCGAATGTATACATTCGACCGCGTGCCTATGGAAAATAAAAATGTCGAAATGACATTTTTATTTTCATACATTCACTAGTCTTTTTTCACATGTTAAGTTATAACAATCACAAGACGAGCATTTAATCATCATAGTCTAATCATACTTATATCACTGTTTTATCACAGAGAGGACTTATGTACTCAGAAGAAACGCTTAATAAGCTTATAAAGGATATTAAAAATGACTTGGATAGCAAGCTAATGACTACGCAAGGTGTATTCTGCAAGTACATTTCCAAATTAATTGCGTTTAAACGAAACGGGTTTAGTTATTCAAAAATGCATGAACATGGTCAGTTCAGCATTGGTAAATCACATTTCTACAACTTAATTCATAAAGCAAAGACAAAACGTGCAGACACACAAGCCAATGCTGCAAAAGAAAATAGGACAATATCGGCTCTTGATGCATCTCATGACGAAGAAACAAAACAGAAGCAGACTCAACATGAAGTTAACCCAAAAATAATAAGTCACTTTTCTGAGGCTGACTGGAAAGCCATTGGCATTCACAACGATTACTTGATCAGTGTATTACTCGAAACTGACCTCTCTCCCGACGAAGTCAAAAGCTGGAATTGTCCCAACCAAATTCAACTGAGCACCCGGATCTCTGAATATCGACACCGAAAAATGAAAAGGAAATAATCATGTATCTTAATATTGCTGTCGTTAACAACTCAGGAAATGTGGGTAAATCCACTATCTGTGACATCCTATTAAAACCAAGACTAGAAGGTGCGCAAGTCGTCAAAGTCGAAACCATTAATTCCGATGGAACAACTGATGAAAAACTCTCCGCTGAACAATTCGAGGACATCCTTAATAAAATGGATGAGCATGACTGCTCCATCATTGATGTCGGCTCTTCCAATATCGAAAACTTCCTCTTAAAAATGCAAGAGTTTAAAAGCAGCCATGAAGATATTGACTACTTCTTAGTTCCGGTTACCCCATCCAATAAACAACAAGTCGATTCCGTCAGTACAATTGAAAATTTAATGACGCTCGGCATCGAGCCTGAGCGTATTAAAGTCGTGTTTAATATGGCAAACAAGAAAATGCCCGTCGAGAAAGAGTACGCGGAATTCTTACGTGGCTTACCTTCCAGTATTTCACTCGATAAACACGCTATCATTTATGAGTCAACCGTATTTGACTTACTCGCAAAAATTGACCGCCCTTTCCTTGAGGTATTAAATGACAACAGAGACTTTCGAACGCTGATCCGACAAAGTGAATCAAAAGAAGAACGTAATATCCTCTCTTTTGAACGCTCTGCCTTTCGATTAGTCAATGGATTTAATGATGAACTGGATACCGCATTTACCGCCCTTGACTTGGCGTAAGCAAGAGAAAAAACATGAGTAGTTTAGCCCAAATAACAAAAGAGCTGACGCTTGAAGAACTTCATGAACTGCGAGAAGAAATTCTTTCACTGTCTGAGGCACTCAAAACCGTTCCCAGTGAATATGATGCTTCATTTCAGCAAAAAATGAACCGTGTCCTCGATATCACCAGTGAAGTAGAGCATCACACCCGACAACTGCGCAATGGCATCGAGCAAGCGCAAAAAGCCTCTCATGAGTCGTTAAACCGTGAGATACGAGACATCATTCAGCAACATCATATCGACAACCAACAAATGATTGCGCGCACGATAAGTGGCTATATCCCCGTTAACAAAGGCTTCTTCTTTGCCTCCATTATCGCCGCTACTCTGATTGGCGGCGGCATCATGGGCACGGTCTTTTATTGGCTGGCATTGAGATAATGGACGCGCGGCACGGCGTTTACCTACCCACAATCGGCGGGAGATTTTCCCTAGCGGTCTCACGTTCCCTCATGTGGATAGGTAAACGCCTCATTCATCCCTGTTGTTTAATTAAAAAATAATTACAATGATGACTCTTACCTTTATTTTAATTTTTATTTTGGATTGCACTCATGGAAACCCTATTAAATATCCGCTCACTGCGAAAACAAGCGCGTGACTACGAACTTACGCAACTTGAAGAGATGTTAAGTAAATTCACCCAAGTGGTCGAAGAAATACGTGAAGAAGAGCAACAGCGAGCCGCTGAGCAAGCAGAAAAAGAACAAAAACTTAAAGCCTACGCCAAAAAATTAGAAGACGCAGGCATCAGTATCGAAGATGTCGCCGCACTGCTTGACAATAAAACCACCACGAAACAGAAACGTCCTCCAAGACCGCCAAAATATCGCTACACCGACCTAGATGGTAAAGTCAAAACATGGACAGGCCAAGGGCGCACCCCTTCCGCGCTCGTCGGTAAAAACCTAGATGACTTCTTAATTCAATCCTGAGCCGATAGGCTCAATCCTGGCGAGGCGAATTCTGAGCCGAGCCTGCGTGAAAAATCCAGCCCGTTAAGGCTGGATTTTTTCATTATGCGAGTAAAAATTGATGCGCTTTACTGGCAAGGCTCGCCGCCTTGAAAATGAATTTCTTATCACTGTTTAATTTTTCCAACCAGCTAGCAATATAGCTTTCGTGTTGAACCTCGCCCGTGATGCCAAGGTCAGCACAGCAGAACGCTGCGCCCAATTCCGCGACCAGTTCCTCAAAGGCGTAATCGTTAGAGCCAAAGCTATTTTTTAAATTGCGGTCTAGGCGGGTTTGATGTCCGGTCGCATGAACCAATTCATGCCACGCCGTCGCGTAGTAATCACTTGAAGATTGGAAACGGTCTTTTTCTGGTAGCGTGACTCGGTCACGACTCGGTGAGTAAAACGCACGAACGCCGCGGTGCTCAATGGTGATAGTCGTCTTCGCTATCGCTTCCTCGACGTGATCCAATACTTCAACATCGTGTTTGGTGCGCGTTTCGTTTACGCTTACGGCTGGCTTTTCGATGCCCTCGATTTGGTCAAGGTTAAACACCGTAAAGGTTTTAAGCATCGGGATAGCTTCTTTCTCGCCGTCTTCGCCTTCTTTTTCCCACAGCTTGTAGTAAATGATTTGGGTGCCTTTTTGCCCTTTCATCACTTGACCGCCCAACTCTTGCGCTTGTCTGTACGTCAACCAGTAAGGACTTGAAAAACCTTGCTCGACCGTTTCAGACCAAAGCAAAAGGATGTTGATACCTGAGTAAGTCGATTTTGTTTTTAAGTTCATCGGCAGCATTGAGCATTCATTGGTTCTATCCCAAGGACACGCCCACGGCTTCACCCCATTTTCGAGTGCCGCTATCACGCGGTCAGTGACGATTTGGTACACGTCCTTAGACACTTTCGCGAGCTTGCGCTTTTTGCTCGCTTTGCGAGCTTTACCCATTTCATTTTTGGCAGTTGCCTGAGACTCCAAGTTCGATAACTTGGTCGCCTTTGGCTGATTTGAGATTGTTGAGTGGATTGCGTTCGAGTAAGTCATGGCAAAGTTTCCTAAGTTAGTGAATTTTTTCATCTTCGTTGTCGCCTGACTGTCTACTCCTCAAACATGGTTCTAATCTGCAAGGGCGTGAAACGGCGGAGCGAACCCTTGCGGATTAGGTTCTGATTTGAGGATAGTTACAGGAAGTTGCGAGAACGTTGAGGAAAATCACTTAGGAAACTCAATGACTGGCGAGGACGTGAGCCACGATTACAAGCTCTTATCAGGCAATGGTGAAATTCTTTGT
>Ga0102930_1000332_pt1 | contig 15915 bp, 17 predicted proteins | sample SalPon1_B_H2O_MG_FD_84514 | JGI IMG/M metagenome (GOLD analysis project Ga0102930, IMG submission 84514) | Salt pond water microbial communities from South San Francisco under conditions of wetland restoration - Salt Pond MetaG R1_B_H2O_MG | ecosystem: Environmental > Aquatic > Non-marine Saline... | reverse complement strand
TGGATAGGGCTCTCAAATTCGGAGCCGATCAGGTAGTTAATATACAGCCCGGCGCTTAGGTTGCGGAACGGGTGGCCATTGATGAAGATTTGACCGGAGGCGTTGGTGCCGATGTCGCAGTGGAAGTAACTGGTGTAACGGAGGCTATAGACGAGGGGCTTCGTCATTTGCGCAAGGGTGGTCGGTATCTTGTGATGGGGAACATTATTCCTGGCAAGGAGGCCCGCTTCGATCCTGGTCGGGCAGTTAGAAAATCCGTTTCAATTGTGACGGCGATGCGTTACCCGCCGTGGATTCTGCGCGATGCACTGAAATTTTTGAATGAACATGGCAATAAATATCCATTCAAAGACTTAATCGACGCAACTTATGAATTAAATGATGTCCAGACGGCATTAGCAGACTCGCTGAACCGTGATGTCGGAAGGGCGTGTTTCCAGCCACACCAGAACGTGTCTTAGATGAAGATGGTCTCTAATCCAACTAACTGAAAAGGTACAATTTAGTTACAGGGCTTTGTAATTTAACGCATGCCCACAAGAGTCACTATATCACAAAGCGATCTCCCGGGGACTGATGTGGAGCAATCCGTTTTCATGGATGCAAAAGGGGATTATCAAATTGTAACCGGGCAAGCCACTACAGAATCAAAACTCATAGAAATGGCGGAGGGTTCAAAAGGTCTGCTTTTGCAGTATGCGGAAGTATCCGAGCGAGTTCTCGCGTCACTTCCTGAGCTTAAAGTAATCTCCAGGTATGGAATCGGCGTCGATACCATAGATATCGATGCGGCCACTAAATATGATGTCGCGGTCACAAATGTCCCATCCTACTGTGAGGAGGAAGTTGCCACACATGCACTAGCACTTCTCCTCAGCGTGGTAAGGAACACATCTGGATATGATAAGCAAATTAAGAGCGGGCTATGGGACTGGAAGGCGGGAAAGCCTCTCTTGCCGATGAGGAATAAAACGCTGGGATTCATGGCATTTGGTAAAATCCCAAGAACATTAATCCAAATAACGGCAGGATTCGATCTCGAGTATATAGCGTATGATCCATATCTGAATCCGGCAGACGTGCAAGACGTTCCAGTTGAGATTGTGAGTTGGGACGAACTTCTGACTGACTCTGATTATATATCAATCCATGCCCCGTTGGTGAATGCGACGAGGGGGAAATTCAATCGCGCTGCATTTTCTAAGATGCAAGACAATGTGATTCTTATCAACACCGCACGCGGGGAGATTGTAGATGAGGATGCTCTTGACTGGGCTCTCTCGAAAGGTGAAATTTTTGGAGCAGGCATAGATGTTATCGAGGGGGAGCCAAGAGCTAATTCCCCCCTGTTCAACCATGAGAACATTGTCATATCACCGCATGTGGCTTGGTATTCAGAAAGGTCAATAAATGAATTAAGGCGTAAGGCGGCAGAGAACATCGTATTATATTTACAAGATCAGACGGCGCATGGCATCATCAATCCAGAAGTAATCGAACCGTCGTTTGGGCATCAATAATTGAGTAAATAGCGCCACTCAATTAGCAAAATCGCTACAAGTTGAAATCAGGATTCCGGTTGACGCTTAGTCATTTAAATCAGACCGTCGACGAACACGCCAATTACCCTGAAAGGTCCAGTACCCAGAGGCAGGGAGATGTTCATGAAATTTTTGAACAAAATGAATATCAGCATTGTCGAACCCGTGGAAAACACGAAATTTTTAAGTAACGAGCCGTAACCTAGAGCCGAAACTTGAAACAACATATACACGACCGTGCTTGGTAAGAATCCTACAGGATTGAGAATTAGTAAATAGGCAATCATAAATCCGACAGTCGAGTACGTTTGCCGAATTTTTTTGTTATCGATGTATGTACCAAGGAATAGATCTTGCATATTCCGTACAATTGTCCCAATAATTTTAGACAACCCTTGCTTATACGTCATTCGACCCAAGTTTGAAACAGTTAAAACTATGATTACGATGAGGATTAGTTGGGGCCAAACGGCACCACCGGGATCACTAGAACCAGTTCGAAGTGATGTGTAATTGAACGCTATGACAAATAACCCTAAAGACATCAGTAAAATAATCGTGGTGATGATGAAATCAGGTACCACATTTTCGATGTTATCTTCGGACATAATTTTTACACCCAGCTTCTAACTACCCCTCATATAATCTTTGATAAATTTGTTATCCAATATCAGTGGCACAAAAAACAATAAGACAGCTGCGGTTAATAATATTAAGGAAATCGGCCGGTTTATAAAAACAGCAATGTCGCCGCTGCTTTTTATTAGTCCTCGCCTCAGTGATGGTTCGGCAATAGGTCCAAGGACGAGTCCGATAATGAGAGGAGCCACGGGATAATCATGCTGCTGTATATAAAATGCCAATACCCCCGCAACAAGCATCACCCATAAATCGAATGTTATGTTCCTAGTTGAAAATGCTCCGATTACCGAGAACACTATAATCAGTGTAAAGAGTAACTCTTGCGGCACATCTCTGATCTTTGAAAATATTTCAACTACCAACTGATTAAACAATAATAAACTCAAATTAGCCAGCAAGAGCGCGACGAACACCGTATAGACAAGTGACTCGTTATCACTTATAAAAGATGGTCCGGGAGTTAGTCCATGTAGAACAAATGCCGCAAGTATCACAGCGGTGGTTCCACTTCCTGGTATACCAAGTGCGAAAAGTGGGACGAATGCACCACTAGCCGCAGCATTATTTGCAGTTTCAGGAGCGGCCACACCTTCTGGTACCCCCGTTCCGAATCGTTCTCGAATGTGTTTTGGCGATATCCTTTGTCCAAATGTGTAGCCAAACAGTGCACCCGTCGTAGCACCCGCACCGGGCAAAATCCCGATTAAGGTACCCGCTATTGAATTAAATCCTAAAATACGTTTGAATCGCGAAAAATATCTAAATGGTGGCAAGAGATTTCGCCGTCTGATCTTCCCCACGTCTTGCACATCACTCACCATTTGACCCCCAGAATACAGTTGTTTGAGCACTTCAGAAATTGCAAATAGACCCAGTATCATTGGGATTAATTCGACCCCATTGAGCAGAAGATTTTCACCAAAAGAATAGCGTGGAGACCCTGCGAGCGGGTCAAGTCCCACAGTGGCCAAAAACAGCCCAATGAACATCGTAATAGCCGATTTGATAATATTGTTTGCACCAATCGTGGTAACCAATGCTAACCCTACTATAATTAATGAGAAGTATTCGGGATCGGATAACGTCCTCGACCATTCTGCCAAAGGAGGAGAGAATCCAATCAAAATTAATACACCAACTGTCCCCCCCACCGCCGACGAAAACACCGCGATAGAGATAGCTTCCTCCATGCGCCCCTGCTGATTCATAGGGTAACCATCTAGAGTCGTCATAATCGCTTCAGGCGCTCCCGGGACCCGGAACATAATGGCAGAAATCGAACCTGCATAAACCGACCCAACATAAATAACAGACAACAGCAAAATTGCTGTTGTTGAATTTAGCGAATACGTCAAAGGAATCAGCAAAACCACGGTCATGGTTCCATTTAATCCAGGTATAGCCCCGGTTAGCAGCCCCAATGTCAAGCCCAATGAGAAAATAATGAGATTAGTCGGCGTAAATATTGTATCAAATCCGACAACTAATTGCTCAATCATATTTCGGTACATTAGTCCGGATACCCTAGTATTTGTAATTTATTATTTGTGGATTAGAACCAGTGGGTGGTCAAAATATTGACACGATATATTCTGGAGCATTCGACACTTACGAGATATCATTTACCAAATTGGTGGTGAAATAATCAAAATAATAATAATTCATCACTCCAGTGATACGTATGGACATGGAATACACCTCTTTGGGAAACTCCGGAATGAAAATCAGTAAAATTGGCCTGGGATGTATGAGTTTTGGCAATTCCAGTTGGAGACCATGGGTATTAGACGAAAAAGAAAGTCGCCCTATAATCGAATCCGCTATCGATCATGGTGTAAATTTCTTTGATACAGCCAATATGTATTCTAAAGGTGAATCTGAGCGATTGCTAGGTTCGGTGTTGCAAGAATATAATTCAGATTTTCCAGTTGTTGCTACTAAACTATATCATGACATGGACACTTCGAATCCAAATGCGTCAGGTTTGTCCCGGAAATCGCTCAGACAGGAGTTGAAGAACTCCCTCAGTCGATTAGGAATGGACAATGTAGATTTATTGCAGATACACCGGTGGGATTCTAATACCCCAATCGGGGAGACTCTCTCGGCTCTGGCGGATATCATTTCTCATGGATTGACAAATTATATCGGTGCTTCATCAATGCGGACGTATCAATTTGCAACGGCACAATTTACCGCCGATTCTATTGGTGTGCAACGGTTCACTTCAATGCAAAATCACTACAATCTAGTCAATCGTAGCGAAGAGTCCGAAATGATTCCATTCTGCAGACAGGAGGGCGTGGGACTAATCCCTTGGAGCCCTCTTGCGAGAGGATTCCTCGCGCGCCCACACCGCAAGTTTGCCAGCTCAAAACGGGCAAAATTTATGCAAAGTCATCAAAGATTCGGCAGAAGACTAGATCGTTATAAAAGCGATAATGGAATCATTGTTAACGAACGAGTAGAAGAGCTCGCAGATTGCAAAGATGTGTCTATGGCGCAAATCTCAATCGCGTGGCTACTGCATCAGGAGGCGGTTGACGCTCCAATTGTGGGCGTAAGAAGTTTAGAACATCTACAAGACGCGATTGAAGCGGTTGATATCAAATTATCTGATGACGACCTTCAGTACCTTTCAATGACCAGTAAAGCAAAAGATGAGGGATTGTTTTAATTTGTCACATCGATGGCCCGACCCGCTCAATCGCAAATGAGACCAGCCCATGCTCTTCCGCTCTTGTCAACTTTCCACCGCACACCCCATGTATCAACTTTTCTAAATCTGCAGGGGTTTGATTATACGCATTGACATCTATATCCTCGCTCATTGCTTCATAAATTGTACGATTTCCTGTCACTTTTAATACTGGCACCACAGGATGGCCCGTGGGTATACCATCTGAGGTGACGTGAATAATTAGGTGCGCTCCCGCAGAAACAAGTCCAGTCATTGCTTCTTCTACTCTCGATGAAGTATCAACAAAGTATAATCCTGGTTGATCTGGTGCTTGATGACCGTATCGAATCACCTGATCGATTTTATTCTTCCCCAGTATTTTGAATATCTCTTCAGATGAGGATTCTGTAGCTTCACGAAATACCCTAATTTCCTGGGGAATCTCGGTTTTATATCTGTCTACCAATTTTTGAATTTCCGGCAAAGCATCGCTGGAGCACCGATCCGAGAAATCATTTTCATGTGCGACGAATCTTTCACGCCCACCCAGCAAAATCGTTCCTCCGTGACCAATTACTCGATTAACCAGCTTCATAACAAGTGGTTCTGCTTTCGTAAGTGTTGATTCTGTAAAGTCGCTCGAAATGATACCTACTTTTAAATCTCCAATATCAATTTTGCCATTGTGAGCTATCTTATTTTCGGTCTTCAGCTCGTTAGCAAGATTAACCCCCTCTGTTATGCATTCAGCTGTACCGCCCACACCTTGTATGGAGAGTTCCCTGACTGGTATTCCAGAATTCTCAAGTTCTTGAGCAATTTCCGTACTCTGAACCTCTTCACAACCCAACCCAACCACGACGACTCCCTGCACATTAGGATTTTTACCAATAGAAACTAACGTGTTCTTTGTCTGATCATTATCGGCTCCTAGTTGTGCACACCCATGATCGTGGGGGACACTGACTGCATTTGCCAACTCCGCCGCAATTCTGTCGGCAACAATGTGAGAACAAATCACCGATGGTAACACACAAATATTGCCTCTTATGCCTTCAGAAGTTCTGATATTTTGTGGGGTTTGGGACCTATGTTGCACTGAATCGTCACTCATCTTTATGTCTCCGCCTCTAAATCTCCACGCCCTCTATTACTATCGCAATTGTGGACATGAACCCACTCGCCGGACTCAATGTCTTGATTAGCGATTCCAATCTCTTCCCCATACTTTATGATTGAGTCGCCTGCAGTAATGTCTTTAATCGCTACTTTGTGCGCAAATCTGATTTTCTGCTTCACCCTGATAGACATATCCTGCTGGTCAATTTGATCTCCTGTTTTGCACTCTCTCAACGCCGTGCCAACATTATCATGATTCGATAAAATTAGTATTATTTGTTCTTGTATGTATTCACTCATAGAGGTACGTTTACCGAAGCTCATTTTGTTGTATCTCGTTAATTGCAAACTCCTCTAGTCCACGACGTTCAGCCTCCGTCGGCATGCCATTCGATATTTGGACTATTTTGTTGAAAATTTGCTCTCCCACTGAGGATAAGGACTCTCCTTTCAAAATCCCACTAGCATCGATGTCCATATTGTTGGCCATTTTTTCGTAAGTCTGGGGATTACCAGTTACTTTGATTACCGGTGCGACAGGATTTCCGGTCGTGCTTCCACGTCCAGTGGTAAAAACAATAATTTGTGCGCCACCCGCAACTTTTGCTACTACCGATTCAACATCATACCCCGGTGTATCCATCAAAATCAGTCCACCGCCCTTCGATAATTGTTCGCCATAATCTACAATATCCTCAATCGGCTTCGTGCCACCTTTGGAGATAGCCCCCAAACTTTTTTCTTCGATAGTTGTCAATCCTCCCTCCTGATTTCCCGGTGTAGGTTGGGCGCCTCGGAGATCGACGCCCATCAACCCGCCCATCCTTTCCCTCTGGTCTACTTTTTCTAAAATTCGGTTTGCCACGGACTGGCTAACACTCCTCTTAGCCAAGATATGTTCAGCCCCAATAAATTCTGGGGTTTCACTAAAACAGGCTGTCCCTCCTGACTCTATCAGACGGTCACAAGCATTACCCACCGCAGGATTAGCAGCGATACCACTGGTAGCATCACTACCACCACACTCCACCCCCACGATCAATTCTTGTATATCGACTTGCTGCCGGGTCAATCCGGCGATCTCTTCGTTGAGCTCACCGACCAACTTGCTTCCTCTAACCAATGTAGGCTTTGTTCCGCCTTCGTCAATCAGAGAAATTATCTCAACTGCTTTACCGGTTTGGGCTATTCCACCACCAATCTTCTGGACATCGACAGCCTCTGTTCCTAGGCTTACAATTAGAACTGCTCCGAAGTTAGGATTCTTTCCGATTCCAGTTAGAACCCGTTCTGTTTGTTGCCGAGCAGCTTTTGGTTGATTACCACTAATTTGATGAGGCGTAGCCTTCGCAAATGATCCCGCATCATCGGCAATTTTACTCGCGACACTACTCACACTAACAGACACTGGAATAACCCCAACGTGGTTTCGCACTCCAACCGTATCGTCCGGACGCCTGTAACCACCAAAATTTATACTCATATTTAGTCACAGGGATTCATTGTTTAAAAACTCTAACACCCTTTGACTATCCTTTACGAATCTGATTGAGCTGGTCTTCAACTGATTTGACAAACAAAGGGGCATCTACTGCTAGGGTTATATACTTCATACCCAAATTTATCAAATCATTGGCCATTGCAACATCATCTGCGAAACCTCCAATAGCCACGTTCGATTTCTCCCCAAGCTCTACAACTGATTCGATAGCATCAGTTACATCTGGGTGTGTGATCTCACCCGGGATGCCAAGCGATTGGGATAGATCGTAAGGACCCACAAACAGCACATCGAAGCCCGGCACCCTGATAATTTCGCTGGCATTTTCAATACCTGATTTTCCTTCAATTTGCAAAACAACTAACTGAGATTCATTCTGCAGTTTTGTGTACTCGTCCATACCTGCATATTTTCCGGCTCTGTTATACTGGGACAACCCACGATGACCAATAGGATCGAACCTTGATGCGTCGACAGCAGCTTTAGCATCTTCAATGGTTTCGATTTGCGGTATCTGAACGCCTCCACCCAAATCCAATGCACGCTGTATTTCACTCGGTAGATTGCTACGGACTCTAATTACCGGAACCATATTTGCGTTCTCCGCTGCAACGCACAATGGTAATGTGTCACTTGCTGTAAGACTGCTGTGCTCTTGATCAAAAACCACAAAATCGATGCCCGCAACTCCCAAAGATTCTGTTATCTGGAGCGAGTCAAAGATTTGGAAAGTACCGATAGATGGGTGCCCGGTTGTGAATGGCTTCATACTCCTAAATAACTCTCTTTAAGCAGTAAAAATAACCTCAAAACGCACTTCCCACCGTGTACTCAGATCCAATGCGATCCACAGATTCTATTAACTTATTCATGTAGGTTGGAATATCTGATGATGCGATTGGATTTCCATGCACCGGTGCAATGAATGAAGGATCTAAATCGTCAATAATCGTCTGCAACGCGTCACCTATCACCCGCGCATCAACATATTTGAGCCAACTCAAACTCTCATAATGGAATTTGTAAATCGCCTCGCGAGGGATACCAGTACCAAATTCTGGTGAAATGTAGTTACACTGGCCAGGGTCGTGGTGATTACCAAAGCCATCAGCAGTAAACAATATTCCGGTATCATGGTTGAATATCCAAGTCGTATGCGACCTGTCGGCCAATGGGGGATCGACGAAACTAAATTTCAATCCATCTATAACCATAGACTCTCCAATTGTGCATTTTATAGCATCATCTAATCCTTGCACTTCTGGTGCGCCTGACGAAGCAATAAGTGTGAGCTTCCCATATTTTTCTTGAACTGATTTGACGTTACCAGAATGAGGGTAATCAGAGTGGGAAAGAATTAAACTCGATATCCCCTCATTACCGCTGACATCTTCGATTTTAGTTTTGATCGATTTTCGATGATAGTACGAACCGGAATCAATCATGACGTGCTTATTATCTCTTTTGACGATATAGACTGACACATGTTCGTGCGCATCAGCGTGTGCATAGCATTCATTTATCCAGTATGTGCTTTCACCAAGCTGGCGTATCCCTTCAGACCTTGCTGATTCGGTCATCCAAATGCTCCTATTCGGCCATCTTCGCTAATTAGTTCAACAACTGATTTCATTTTTTCCAGTTCTGCAGCTGCATCTTGCCTTATGAAGTGCCCATGTGCCGGCGCAACTTGTTCAGGTGAATGTTCAGCTAAAATATGATCAATTTCTTCATTCACCTTTTCGGGTTTGACATATTCCAGCCAGAACATCACCCTGCCATGAAATTGCATAAGTTGATCTTCAGAAATAGGGTAATCAAGCTCATCGGCGAACAGCATGCAATCACTTCCGTTGTGCGGGAATCCATGCCAATCAACAGTAAATAATGTATTTGTTGTTTCCTCAGTCATCCAAAGGTGGATCGCAGAATCCACAAATGGGGCTTCATGAAATTTGATTTTGAACTTACCGAGTTCTAATTTATCTCCATTCCCCACCAGCTTGCTACTATTCAATCTGTACAGCTCATGTCCTGTTCCGTATTTAGGGGCTATCAGTTGAGCTCCCGGATAGGTATCTAAAATCGCCTTGGTGTTGCCTGCATGAGGCACGTCTGTGTGTGACAGTACCAGATAATCCAAATCTCGCTCACCTAGAATTTCTTTGACCTCATCCAAGACTTCATCGGTCGAAGCAGGCGAGAATGTATCGAAAAGCAAACTATATTCATCAACCAACAAATAAATGCTCTGAGGTATATGAACTTCTTCATTCCCTTTGTACCATTTCGGGGGATTAACTTGGTCCACAAATTCCGTATTGTTCGTCGGGCATTCCTGTAGCCAATAGAATCCATCGGTTATTTTCCGGTACACATAATTAATCAACTTCAATCGCTAATAATGATTCCGGTAACTTAGTTATTGGAAAAGAGGTTTATAATAACTGAAGTCCAAGTATAGTTATGGACATTGTGTGTGCTGTCGACAGTTCGGAAGACAGTTTTAAAACACTTAGAGAGGCTGAAACTTTGGTTGAGCAAATCGGTGGGAATCTGAAAATACTACATTGTATCGAACATCAAGAGTTTCGTCAAATCCAGTCGGAGAGTCACGATCATGGTAACGATCCGATCATGATGGATGAAATTTTATCCATGGCGGAGACAAGAATCCACGATGTTGCTAGCGAATTAGCCGTACCTTACACGGCAGTCCCCTTGTTCGGTAATCCTTCCTCCGAAATCATAGATTATGTTGACACTAGTGAGGTTGATTATATAGTGCTGGGTGGTACTAAGAGGTCTGCAGCTGGCAAGATTCTATTTGGAAGCGTCACGCAGAGCGTATTGCTGAACTCATCCGTCCCCGTCTTAATGGTTCCAACAGTAACTTGAATTACTGAAGACTACACTTCCCTCATCTATTCATCGATTCTATATTCATTCAATACACTTTCATCTAATTCGATACCAATTCCTGGCTTCTCAGGAGGTCTAATACGTCCACCATCTTCGACATACACCGCATCCTGATTCTTTACGTATGGGCTAGTGAGATATTGGCCAGGATCATCTACCTCATCTGAGTAGACAGCAAACTCAATTCTGGAACATACGGGACTGGCAGCGGATACATGAAGACTAGCCGCATAGTTTATCATGGGCCCATACGCGTGCGGCAAAAATTCCTTATTGAACGCCTCCACCAATGTTGCGACCCTTGAAGCAGCTGTTACACCACCGACTAAATCTAGGGTTGGCTGGTAAATCTCCAACGCATTCTCCCGAAGGTGTTGCACAGCTGAATACTGAGTGTGGTGGGTCTGAAACCCGGAAATGGGGATTGTTGTTTGATTATTTAGATTCGCCTGCCCAACGATGTCTGTGTGCTCGATTGGTTCCTCAAACCACTCCAAATCATACTCACTGGCTGTTTTTGCTACAGCTAGGGCATCATGATAATTGTAACTTGTGTTCGCATCAATGGCCAAACCGAAATCATCCGGGAGACTTTCAGCGATAGCTCTGATACGCTCCCGGTCTTTTTGTACCCCAAAACCGCACACAATTTTCATGTGGCAAAATCCTTTCTTCGCCAACCACTTCGCATCCTCTATCAAATCCTCAGTAGATTTAGGTAAGGGGAATGTTGCGTAAGCTGTAAGTTCCCCTGCTTCACCTCCCAACAACTTGTATAGTGGCATATTCGCAGTTTTTCCTACCAAATCCCATAGAGCCTCATCAATCGCACTTAAAGCTCGGAAGCCCTTGACCCCTCGTTTAACATGAACATACATTTGATTCCACAGATCAACCACATTTGATGGATCTTGCCCGATGATATGATTGCCCAATGCAGTGATATTAGATGCGACAGCCCGTGCACTGTCTCCACTAGGATCATCTACAAATGTTTCTCCAATACCTACCATCTCGGTATCAGTGTGGATTCTCACTACAATCGGCTGTACAGTTGTTTCGAAGTCAGATTTTCCACCAGGAATCTTGACAGAACCTATTGCGTTTCTCAGGGGTATGGACTCGACATTTATTATCTCCATCGTCCCAATACGTGTAGGGCTAAGATATAAATTTAAAGAAGTAATTGTGGAGGTATCGGATTACTTACGCGTCGTATTCTTGCAGAGCAGTGCGGAACATCTCAACCATATCTGCTAGTTCTTCCATATACTCTGGTCCTGTAAGGTATCCTTCTCTGATATTTAAGTAATTTGCTGCCTCGAATTCCTGATACTCTGGCGTTTGCAACGATTCTCTAACAAGCTCAGACCAAAACTCAAGAGCCTCGTCTGGAACTCCGCCCCGCGCCACCATGGCCCTCTTAGTTCCAAACTGGGCATCCCATCCAGTATCGTTGACATTGGGGACATTTTCGTAGCCCTCAACAGTCTGATCAATTCCTACGTACAATAACTCAATGTCACCGGCCTCAACGACTGGTTCCAGTTCAACGAGTTCGCCGTAACCACAGTCAATTTCACCGGTAATAACATCATTCTCCATCCGGCTGGCATCATCATAGGCGACGACTTCCAAGTTATCCAGGAAACCCGCTTCTTTCGCAAAGTCGATTGGGAATACTGCTGAATCAAGGCCACCGCTAATGCCGAACAACACCTTATCAGTTTTGCCTTTATCTACGAGTTCATATATGTCAGAGAAACCTGCTCCGGATCTCCCACTTGAGAATATCCAAGTGGTGTCATACTGTGCTCGAGCGATGCCCGCCCAATCTTCGAGGGTGAACGCATCTGTTCCTCGTGCGATGTTAGGAGCCAACACATTGGTATCGGCGAATATAGTGTGCCCATCTGCTGGTTGGTTCAATACTGCCGTAGCAGCGTTCATCCCACCAGCACCTGTAATGTTCTCAACATTTAGTTCGATATCGATTCCGCGGTCGCTCAAAATATCTGCGGCTGGTTGCGCAATTTGTCTAATTGCAGTGTCTGTTCCACCACCAGCGCCCCAGGGGACAATCATACGTACATTCTGAGTAGGTGTCCATCCCTCTTGGGAACCATCGTCATCTGAACCATTCTGATCTCCCCCTGTGCATCCTGCGAGTCCGACAATTGTGGTAGCACCAGCAATTTTTAGGGCTTCACGCCTCGTGGAATAGTCTTTATTCGGCATATTCTTTTGATTATATTGTACATGATTATAAATAATTTTCCAATAACGCTAAAATATCCCTATTATCAAGATGCCTGCAATTCACGATTCAACACATTGCGAATCTCATACCCGAACCAAACGTTTCATATTCTGATTACCTGAAAGCCCCAGACAGGTCTAAGCTTTCCAGGGATGTAGATTGTAAGGGAGGCCGAGTCACCGCGGTTTGTATCCAACCCCTGCGCTCTAGAACTGCTTTTGTCGATGGAGCAAATCCATACTGTAGACATGTGCGAAACACGGGTTCGATAATCTTGGCATGTACAACGTTTGATTCTTGTGAATCAGGCGATTGACACAACTCTAGATATTTTTCTGGAAATGCATTTGAAAGTGCATTAATACCTCCATCGAAGCCTATTTGAAGTGATTGTTGCAAGAGAGCATCAAATCCTTGATAAACTTTGAATCCCTCAGGACAAATTTCTTTTGCAGCTAAACCATACTCAATACGTCCGCTAGAATCTTTTAATCCAATATATGCTTTCTCTCGGCTGAGTCTTTCGATCACTCCGAGGGGTATGTCTTCGCCTACACACGAGGGGATGTTGTAAATTATTAGTGGGAGGTCAGAATCCTTGCCAACAGCATCAAAAAAGTCGAAAATCCCATCGGGACCGTTGGAAGTATGGAAATAGGGCGCTGTCAACACTCCGACACTTGCGCCTGCGGACATAACATTACGACTCCACTGTCGAGCTTCGGCGATGTTGGGCGGGAATCCCCCAATCAATATTTCAGTATCTGAAGGAACGAAATCGACAGTAAATTCCAGCAAACTCATGATTTCGGTCTTGGTAAGCGAGGCGAATTCACCAGTAGTTCCAGCGGGCATAATTCGTTTGATCCCCCGGTCTGTTAGCTGCGTCAACAGGTGCTCTAATGATTCAAAATCTATGTTCTTCGAATCATCAAATGGCGTGACAAGAGGTGTTGCAAGATCCATTGTAAAATTGATTACTTGTACAGTGAACATATGCTTTGCTGAATGGCATTAAAATTGTAATTTGGTTAAGTACGGAAACAGGGAATTCTGACTTTCAATTGGTTCAAACTATTCGGGGGTGCTTTTGACATGGTCAATTCAAAAGTTATTAATCACACAGTGTCGCTTTCGTAGACTATATGAAATTCTACAAGCAAAAAAATCCAAAATCAAGTCTTATCGCCGAAACCGATGGCAGTTACTATAATCTGACTGCTGCGCGAAGTAGGGTGAAAGAACTCAAAGAGCTGTTCAGGGCGAGTGAACTGAGTGGCATTAAATTAAGCGACTTGACTGAACAAATTATTTACGAGGAAGGAACGCCAAATGTCAATTTGCTTCCTGATCAACTCGAGATACCGTTTTCACCGGACGAAGTTTGGGCGGCGGGGGTGACCTACAAAATCAGTGAGGAAGCTAGACAGCGCGAAAGCGAGATGTCCGAAATCTACTTAGATATTTATGAGTCGAAACGGCCAGAGCTTTTTTTGAAAGCTACCCCATCTCGTGTAGTGGGACCAAATGATCCTATTGGGGTTAGAGAGGACTCTGAATGGAATGTTCCAGAACCTGAGTTAGGTCTCGTTTTATATAAAGACGAGTTGATAGGTTACACTGTTGGCAATGATGTCAGTAGTAGATCAATTGAAGGAAGTAATCCGCTGTATCTGCCTCAAGCGAAGGTGTATAATAGAAGTTGTGCCATCGGACCATCATTCTTATACAGCGACCAGTTGGAGCCCTACAATTTTGAAATAAGTATGGAGATACTGCGTGATGGGATCAGCGTGTATGAAGGTTTAACATCTACTAATCAGCTAAACCGGTCCTTCGATGAACTAATTGAATATATGAGCAAATCAAATATTCTCAATGATCTCACAGTGTTGTTGACTGGTACATCATTGGTACCGCCTGATGAGTTTGATTTAAAAGATGGAGATGTAGTTAACATTACGATTGAAGGCATAGGTACGTTGACAAATCCTGTAGTATCTGTCTAACTAACAGGAAGCTTTATGTACAAATCACATTCTGAGAGAATTGTACGGAACACAACGGTGCAAATGAACGTCGGTCGATAAACTTCTCAAAGCATAATTTCTGATTAAATGAGAACTGTTACGAATTGGAAATTCGATGAAGCTGACCTATTATTATTTAAATAGGACTATAATTTCCTCAATTTGGTATGCTCACACTATGAGTAAGCGGGGGAATCCCATCGATGCTGATCATAACTTGATCACCGTCCTGAAGCGGGCCAACACCCGCTGGCGTTCCAGTTGCAATTAAATCACCTTTTTCAAGCGTTATGTACTTAGTTATCTCCTCGATTATTTCGGGAATTGAAAAAATGAAGTCGGATGTGTTGCCTTGCTGTCTCGTCTCCCCATTGATTTTCAACTCAATATCTGCAGATTCAGGGACCGCATCTGGGGAGGTAATTACAGGACCTATTGGTGCACTGTTGTCAAAGGATTTCGCCCTAACCCAATTGTCCTCAACCGTTTGATCGGCACGGTTTGATATATCATTGACGCATGTATAACCGAGTATAACATCGTCCGCATCTTCGGCGAGGACATTGCTACACTGCTTTTTTATTGCGACTCCCAGTTCTGCTTCGTATTCCAAATTTTTATTTTCTGGTAGCAATTTCGCCACGCTCCTTGCTGCTAATACCGTGTTAGGGGTCTTTACAAACAGAAGAGGTCTACTTGGGATCTCCATATTCAGCTCCGCCGCATGGTCTGCATAATTCAAACCGACACATATGATTTTACTTGGGGAGGTTGGTGGGAGAAGTTCGACTTCTGTATATAGATATTCTGAATCATTGGTGTATATTGTATCACCGATAAGTTCACCAACACATACCTCATGCTTGTCAAGGCAGAATCTTACTGTGTGCACAAATTCAAGTAGATACTACCGCATATAATAATATTGAAAACGATGATACTCAGACAGTAATCTACTCTGCACGCGGATTTTGTTTAAAGATCATTGAGAATTAAACCATATCTGCTACACTACAAGCCAAAGATTATTGAGCAACAATTACTAGCAATTTATTTTACTCTATCAGTTGCATAGATGATTACATTAAAGCATGGAATGGTTAGGGTGTTGGTGTATGACAATTTCGCCATACAAGGTTTAACTTCATCGCAGTTACGTTCATCGTCGTAGATCAAATGCTTTCTTTGACGAAAACAAATGCAAATATCAACAACGCTTC
>Ga0102930_1000331_pt1 | contig 15919 bp, 14 predicted proteins | sample SalPon1_B_H2O_MG_FD_84514 | JGI IMG/M metagenome (GOLD analysis project Ga0102930, IMG submission 84514) | Salt pond water microbial communities from South San Francisco under conditions of wetland restoration - Salt Pond MetaG R1_B_H2O_MG | ecosystem: Environmental > Aquatic > Non-marine Saline... | reverse complement strand
CGGCTCCGGCTCCGGCACTTCACGCATCGCCGTAGAACAACACGTGCTTCAGCTCGTCCAGCGTCAGCCATCCTCTCGGGTCTCGGAGATCGCCGTCGCACGTCCCCTTCGAAGGCATACGCCGCCGCCTCTCGAAACGCACCAATCGCGGGGCGGCGACGGTCGACGCCGTGGGATCGCACTCGATCCGAACGAACGCGAGGGATTCGTCGTCCACGACTCGTTTCCCGGCACGACCTCGCGTCCGGAGTACGCCTTCCCACGTCACGACTTCCTTGATGTGCGCGATCTCGTTTTGGGTGTTCACGCGGCGGTAAGAGGTCACGGTGTACATGTCGCGACCCCTCCCTTCTCCGTACGGGGAGGACGCCGTCGACGACACGCGGTACCTGTACGGCGACAGCTTCATCCCTGCCAGCGCTCGCGTCGTCTTCTCCAAATAAGCGTCGCGGCTTCGCTCCGCTGTGGACTCTTCCTTCGCCTTGGTCATGAAGGCCGATGCTGACGACGGGGTCACACTCCTTTTCGAATTTTATGTCTCCTCTTCGTCCTCCCCGTGGCGGAATCCACGACATCATACGCGACCGCTTCGTGAGGATGCTCGGCCGCCGCCGCGGTGATAGCGGAGGAGGACGAGGAAGGCATCAGGCTCTTACCCGTCTTCGTGTCTACCACCATCGCTTCCGCGAGACTCCGCGGATGGTCGCTCGTGTACACCGCCGCAGGCATGGTTCCTCGAAAGAGATACATCCATTCGTCCAGGTCCGGGTTGGCGCGGAGGAGGAAGCGCGTGGAGGACGATACGTCTCGGCGCCGCGTGTTCGTTCGCTCGTACCCCAATTTTTTCGCGTACCGCCGTGCCCCTTCCGGGTCGGCGCGCTGCACGACGTGAACCCTCTCGTGAAGGAACAGACGTCCCAGTCGCGGGACGTCGTACTCGTCCAGCACGGACAGAGGGATACAGATGAGATCCCCGACGGTGTGGGGATAGCCGTTTTCGGCGCGATCCACGAGGATCGCCACTTTCCACCGCGACTCCCCTGCGAGCGCAGAGATCCACGATGCATACGGCGTCCCTTTCAACCCTTCCTCGACGAGCACACGAGCGTGCCGCACACCCTCTTCCACTTTTCGTCTTCTGTCCTCGCCTATCGAGGACCGTCCTACGTGACTGGAAAGGTATCGTTCCTTGGCTTGACCTATGTCTTTCGCGCCACGCGCGGAGGCGTCGGCGAAATCAGAGGGGGGCGAGGACGGTTCCAAGTGCCCGCTGTTCAGAACCACGCGCCGAAACGCAGAGGGAGACACGATTTCCGCCGTTACAGGCTTATTACGTCCGCGACACAGTAATAACAATAGTAATAATAACGACGACGACGACAAGACGACCAACACGATCGTTCGCACGGGAGTACCCGGGGTACCTCGTTTATTCATCAGAGTCTGTGGTTGTACATCACCCTCCGAAAAACAAAACAAATCACGCAATCTCGTACAACCTCCCCTGGAAGGCGACGGCGGGGGTGTACACGACGGGAATGCAGTCTTTCAAGACCGACCGCACGCACTGCTTCCTGGTCGGCTTCATGACCGTGGGCACTCGCACCACCACTTGCTCCGCCTCCTTCACGACACCCACTACGTTGTCCCCCGTCGGGGACGAGAAGTCCACCTTGACGCCGTCCACCACCTCCGGGATCTTCCTCGCGACCGCCTCGGTGAACGACTTCAAGCCGGACGTCGCCTCCTTGCCCACCGAGTAGATGGCCACGATCGCAGACGCCACTCGTTCCCTGCGCACGAAGGTCGTCATATGGGGTCGGTCACCGCGTCGCCCGTCGTATCCACGAAAAAGAGAGAAACATAAACGTTTTCGTGTCGTGGTCGCCACCCTCGCTCGCAGCTTACCTCGGCGTGTTTTTGGCGGCGTCCTCCGGTCGGTCCCTCCTTTTGGAAGAAGACGAGGGCTTCTGCGGTCAAAGAGGGGAGGCGTAGGTGTCAGATCGAATCGGTCACATCACACCGATCGAATTTCATTCCGCAGCTTACACACCGACGCGAGGCATTTTCACCGTAGATGATCCGCCGTCAGATCAGTTCACTTTTCGTTCGACCGTCCTCACCTCCGTCGTCTCTCCTCTGTCCTGCGGTCTCCTGTGCGTCGACGACCTCGGCGGAGCGGCGTTTTCCTTGTCGCCCTCCTCGGACGCCACGCGCCTCATCTTGACACCTGTCGTGCGAAGACACGTGCGTGCGTGTGTGCGTCTTCTGACCTTTTTTTCTACGGGGGGAGGAGCGACTCGAGTCGTACCGTCACTTACCACGCCGGTCGTCCTCCTTCTCGCCTTCTTCTGCTGCGCCGCGGGGGCGTTTCTTGGTATTGTCGGGGGGTGCTGCTACCACCGCGACCTTCGATCGAACAAGTGAGAGACAAGGGAGAAGACGATCACGACCGACCGAGCGAGTGCTTTCGCGTGCGTGATCGAGACAAACGAACGCAAGCGGACGACATCGTTCGAATCCTTCTCGCTCACCTCTCCTTTGCGTCGATCGCCCCGTCGAGGAGGAGGAGAAGGCAGCACGTCTCTTCTGTCGCCGCCGCGGCGCTCGCGCTCGTCCTTCCTGCGGCGGTCCTCCTCCTGCTGCACTCCTCCTCCGCGGCGCTCGTCCTTCCTGCGGCGGTCCTCCTCCTGCTGCGCTCCTCCTCCGCGGCGCTCATCCCTCCTGCGGCGCTCCTCCTCCTGCTGCGCTCCTCCTCCGCGGCGCTCGCGCTCATCCCTCCTACGGCGCTCCTCCTCCTGCTGCACTCCTCCTCCGCGGCGGTTACGATCGGTCGTCTCGGACCTGCCGGCGTTTTCTGCGCGAGAAAAAGATGGATGAAGAGGTGTGTCGTGTGACGCGTGACAAGAGGGAAGACGGACAGGCGGTATTCCCTTCGTCGTCTCACCTTTTTCCCGAGCGGGCTGTGGTGGCTCGCGGCGGCGCACGGGGGAGGGCGAGGGTGACTCGACGGGCGGAGGAAGAAGAGGAAGGTGAGTCCGCGTCGTCTTCTCCTGGCCGTCGGCGGGGACGGCGGACGGTACCATAGTCGCGAGGTCCGCACCCGTCAATTCGCCTTCCTCGTCGGTCTTCTTCTGCTCATCGAGCGCGGCAGGTGGAGGAGGAGGCCGCGGCAGCAGGTTCCACTGGATGGGAGATTTGGGCTTCTTCGGTGGCTGTACCTCCGCTCGCGAGGCATCTCCGCCTGTCGTCATGTTCGTCGCAGATGTATTATTATTTCTCGGGTCCTTCGTCCTCTCACCATTTTATATGCATCGCGACACGAGCTCGCCTTTCTTTTTACCTGTAGCTTCTCGGGGCGTCTGCTGTTCTTCGCGTCGACCACTCGTCGCGGAGCTGTGTGTTCCTCCTCTGCCCTTTCTGCGGTCGCCGCTCATGTTCTCCGTGATGCTGTAGCTGTAGCTGCTGCCGCTCGCGGAAGAGTAGGTGTAGGACTGGGAGTCGCTGTAGGACAGAGAGCCGGAACCGTCCCCGGAGAGATCGCGGGACATACTAACTAGATGAATCGATCGATTATTATGGGAACGTACCCTGACACACCGTTATTTATACTTTCGCCGTAACCGAAATAACCGTATTTTGTGTTCTTTTTTCTTTCGCGGGTGTATTATCGCGTCGCGTTCGGTTCGCGTGTGCGCCACCCGTGACATGCTCTGCGACATCGGCTACATCATCAAGGATCACATCCCCGCGATGATGCAGCTCATGACCGACCACATCCGCAGCTACAACATGCAGCTCCTCACCACCAAGTGCCTGAACACCGCGGTCATGATGTGGTACCTGTTCCTGGGGGAGAGGACGGACGTCATGAACGCGCCGGAGACCTGCGACTCGAAGGAGGTGAGGGAGCGCGGGATGCGAGAGAGGAAACGCTGCGGCCGCACGGACGAGTGGGCGCACAACGACACCAACCCGTGTGTGGTCGTCCGAAGGCTGAGGGATTCCCTGTTGGAGCCGCAGGAGGCCACGCAGCAGGTGAGGACGGGGAGCAGGGCCGGCGACGTGAAACAGGTGATGAAGCGGACGCTGTACTACGTGATGCTCACCACCTGCAAGTTGCGACCGGCGCGTGAGCACGCGGGCCCGTGGTGGAATCCCGGCGGCGTGCCGTTCCCGGGGCACGTGTTCGTGGTGGAGAAGGTGGGCGGCGACTGCAACCGCTACAACCTCTTCCAGTCCTACATCAACGAGTACACGCTGAGCGGGCACTCCATCTACAACCGCTCCTTCGCGGTTTCCGAGGCCAAGATCCGCGACATCATGAGAGGAATCGAGCGCATGTACACCGAGCCGACGTGGAGCGCGGAGACGACGGCGTTCTGGAAGCGCTTCAGCCACGTCGACACCAGCGGATACGAAGGCTACCGTTTCTGCGACGAATCCTACGTGTGTTTCCGTACCGCCGACACCAGCAACTGCGTCCACCACCTCGCCCGCTTCCTGAAACAAAAGCTGACAGAGATGAGCGACGCGCTGCGGTCCGCGCCGGACGCGGTGTACGGCGACGCCTCACGCTACAACAACACCGACGACACGGGCCTGCACCTCCTGAGCAATCGGGAAATGCGGGAGGAGATCGAAACGATGCTCGCCAAGATCTGAGCGCATTTTTTGTGGGCGCATGACAACGAAGCGCACACATGCCGCTACACCGGAGGGACAGAGGCCACGCGGGGGTGCTGCTGGCCACGGCGTGCGCCTTCCTCTACTGGGCCCGGTCGGGCTTCGACCTGTCGCCGCTGGAGTTCGTGCTGGTCATGGGGGTCATGTGGGCCGCGCTGGTGTACGTGTGTCTCCTCGGCGAGGGGCGCCTCCTGCGTCGCGAGCTGTTCGCCGAGGGGGAAGGCGAGGAGGGGGGGATCGGCGCCATCCTGGGCGTTCCCAAGAAGATCCAGGAGATGCTCGCGCCGAAGTTGGAGAAAGTCAGCAAAAACTTCGCGGGAGAGACGGACGACGACGAAGACCGAGCCGCTGACCCGTCGAACGGCGGAGACGGGAAAAAAAAGGCGGCGTCATCCTCCGGCAGCATCAAGGCCCTGAACGCGTCTTCGATGCAGATGCCCTCCGCGGCGTCCGACGCGGAGGTGAAGGACATGGCCCGCGCCTACAAGTCCATCGATTACCTGTTGTGCAGGGTCAAGCACCGTGACCGACCGCTGTACGACGCGGTCTTGAAAGCGGCCTGAGTGCGGGCGCCTCCGCGTCACGCTTTCTTTTTCTTGCTGCGGAGTCCGAGTTTTTCGTACCACGTCTTGGCCTTCTTGGTCTTGTGGGTCTTGGTCTTCTTCTCGTCTCCTCCTCCCTCTCGTCCGGGGTCCTGTGTTCGCGGCGACGTCACGTAGGAACACGCATCTCCGCTTTCGAGCGGAGGGATAGTAGATGCGCGGCGTTCCGCGTCCTCCCGCGGCGAAGAGGACGCGACCGCTGACGGGGGCGGCGTATGGATCTCCCTGCGGACGCGCTCCACCGTCTCCGGCCCCAACTTGATGCGGATCAACCTCATTCCTGGCACAGCCACTCGGGCAGACGGCACACGCGCGACTGGAACAGACGGGAAACGAGGTCGTCTTATGTCCTCTCGACTTTTTTCGGAAAACAGAAGCAAGAGACGCCATGGGACAGAGCCTTTCGTCCGTGTTCGACGACACCGTGTTTTCGAACTTCGCGGTGGCCAGTCAGGACATGGCTTCCCGCGAGGATTATCGGCAGAACCTTCGGAAATGCACCGTCATGTGCAAGTACTACGCGTCCACGTGTTTCCCCTACTGGGACGCCGACGCGCGGAAGGTCTTCGTGCGCCCTCCCAACCCCTTCAACCTCGTGAACCAGAGCGCCGAAGGCGCGGGGGTGCACTGGGGGACGCTGTTCTTCGTGATGGCCCTCAGTCGGGAAGTCAACTACAACCTGTCGTTCCAGCTCGTGGTGGACGCCAACGTGGACGTCATGCTCCGCCATCTGTGCCGGGAGATCGTGGAGAGCGAAAGGACGGCGAAAGACGAGGGGGACGCCTTGTCACACGCGAAGCGTCTGAAATCCATGACGCTCGACACCGCGGCGCGGATCGTCGCGACCGCCGTATTCAAGAGTTTCGTGCGCTATTCCACCCTGATGGCGCACCATTTCCCTTCCGCGGACAAAATCCATCCCGACTCCCCCGCCGAAAGAGACGTCACCGAGCGCCGCATCCGAAACGTCGCGGATATCCTGCGTTACGCTCGCTCCAAGAAGGACGTCACGCGTTTCGAGAGGACGTTCAGGGCCGCTCTCGACGCTTACGTGAAGGAAATTCCGTGAGCCGCGCCGGGAAGTGCTGCCACACCGGCGACCTGCAGAGCACGCAGGTGGGGAGGGGGGCGCTGCGGAGCCAGCGTCCCGCGCACGACGTGTGCATCGCGTTGGAACACGCGGGACACCAACAGCACGACGGTTCCGTGAGCTCGGCGTAGCATACCGGGCACTCCGCCGCGTCCAACTCCTTACGCTTGCGGAAAAACAATGCCTCCGCGACGTCTTCGTTCGTGGTCGCCACCACGATGGGACGGTGTACGTCTTCGTCCGTTTCCGTCGCGGCGACACACCTTCCCTCCGCGGCCTCCGCGAACAGCCGCAGCTCCTCCGGCGACAACACGCGGTCCCGACGAACGAAGAACGCCAGGTCCTCCAGGCGCAGCACGCGCAGCAGCACGAAGCACACGTGCTTGCAGACGCACGAAGACGTCGAGCAGTTGGTGCGCGCGTCGGGGCAGGTGCATCCCACGACTCCTTCGCCCGTCGCGGACACGGTGTAGGGAGTGCCTCCCGAGCCGCCGACGACGAGCTCGTGGCGACGGCTTCGCACCGCGTCGTGGCGAGGCGTGGGCATGAGGAACAACGGTTCGCGGAAAACGCGAAGGGCCCTCGTCTGTTGGGCGGGGACCGTGATGTCCGTGATGATGCGACCGCGGAGGTCGCGGGACCTCTGCATACCGGATGCACGCACTGCCGTGTCTTTGCAATCGAACGACAAATAAAAGCGTCCGGCTCGCGAAGACGTGGTAAGTGAAAAACGACCGCATGGAGTACGGAGGCGTCTTGTACATCGAGCCGCGCACCATGTCCGCCGCCGTCCGGCAGACGAGGAGACCTGACGCGGAGTCCGTGGCGTGCTGGTGGGAGACGGTGCATCGCACCTTCGCCGTCGGCCGAAAAAACGACGGCGACGGCCGCGGAGGCGGATTCGCGCTGCCTCCCGCGTTTCCTTTGGGCCTCGTGCGGGCTCTGGCCAAGCTGAAGACGCAGGAGAAGAGGATGGGCTGTGCGTACTCTCCGGAGATCTTCGCGCGGGCGGTGGCCACGCCTCTCCCCGAGTGACCAGAAAAATACCACACGAGCACTCGCCGGAATACACGCTACTCCACGATCATTCGTCGGAAGGGGAGAGGGACCTCTCTCCGGTGTATTCGTCCCACGGGCATTCGTACCATCCGCTCCGGTAGAATCCGACGAGGACGCCGATCAGCCCGTGGAGCACTTCCATGTCGCATACCGCGGGTATCCCGTGCTTGGAGCACGCGTTCCGGAACTTGCACGCGGCCACGCCCAATGTGTTGAGCTCGGGTCGCGGAGAGAACGAGAGCTCTCGCAGCTCGTCGTCTTGCGGCACGACGCAGTCGTCGACCTTCGTCACGTCCGCTCCGTCCGCCCCCTTCACGGCGTCCTGGTAGCCCTGAAGCAACCCCTTGAGACCGAAGGCGCGTGAGATGGCCGACCCGTATTCCCATGGGTGGAACGTGGGGGTCAGCATCTTGCTCGCGTGGTAGACGATCCTCGAGCCCAAGTAGAGTCTACGATCGTGCTCGTCCAGATCATCGGGCATCGTGCCGCAGACCGTCCGCCCGTCCTCCTTGACGTATCGGAACCCGACCACGTCAGACGGAACCTCCGGGGCCGGGACTGCATCGTGGAACTGACCGAGCGATAACTTCTTTGCGCCGCCACCAATGTTCATCTTCCTCTTTGTCATTGTTGTTGTCAATCCGTGCCGAGGACAGCTTCGGGAACCGGCGTCGATTTTCTTATTTTTCTTGCTCTACGACGAAAGGGTTGGAACTCAGCTGCTCCAGGACCATGGCCGGCTCGAAGCGGTCGTTCTCTCCCTCCACCTCCGAGACGGCGGGTTCCCTGGTGATGCCGCCGATGCGGCGGACGGCGTCCGCGTCCAGCACCGCTTCGTCGTCGTTCGCCACGGAGGGCAACGAGCCGGCGCCCAGACGGCTGCGGAAATCCTCCACCGAGCCGTCGCCCCCGCCGTTGAAGCGCGGGTCCGAGACCTCCTCTCTTTCTCGCGAGGAAACCGGCATGCCGTCGCTGCCCGAGGAGATCTTGACGGAGGAGCCCGCCGGCTCCCGCACTTCCAAGGTGCGCTCCCGGGCTCCGCCGTCGTTCACCGCGCTCAGCATGGCGTCGTAGGACATGGGGGCCTTGGCGACGCCGCTGGATCCCGCAGTGCCGTAGTACTCGGCGTCCCCGGTGGTCTGGCGGTTGGTGTCCTTGGCGCGGGTGTTGCGATGCGCGACGTCGTGACCGCCTTCGCTCACCGCGGCCTTTGCGCCTCCCGTGTACGACTCCTTGCCCACCACCTCCTTGCTGGTGAAAGGCGCGTGCGTCGCGGCCACCGTGTAGCCCGCGTTGGTGCCCTGCATGGACTGCACCCCCGCCGCCGCTCCGCCGCGCGTCTCGTGCAGCATCAGCTGCTTGGTGGTGGTGCCCGGCGTCAGGTCGGCGTCGCGCTTCTCGGGCTTGGTCACCTCCCCGCGCAAGTTACGCGTGGCCTGGGTGTTGTCCGCCGTCGTCTCTTTCACCGTGGTCCTGGCCACGTCGTCGGGGTCCCTCACGTCTCCCCTCATTTCGGCGTTCCGCACGGACGCGAAGGACGTCCCGTCCGCGGCGGCCGTGGTCTCCTTCACCGTCGTCCTGGCCACGTCGTCGGGGTCGCGTGCGACCGGGCGATGCGCGCCGCCGGAGAGGTTGGCCTTGGGCGCGGGCGCCAGACCGGTCTCCTTCAGGGTGGTGCGCGCGCGGGACTCCGGGTCGTAGCACACCGGCTTGTAGGCGACGGTCCGCACGTTCGCCGTCCCCGGCCGCGCGTCCTCCGTCGTCTCCTTCACCGTGGTGCGCGCCACCTGCTCCGGGTCGTACGCCACGCCGCGCGGAGCTCCGCCGCCCTTTACGGCCGCCGCGCTGACGCCTCTCGTCCCCGCGTCCTCCGTCGTCTCCTTCACCGTGGTGCGCGCCACCTGCTCCGGGTCGTACGCCACGCCGCGCGGAGCTCCACCGCCCTTTATGGCCGCCGCGCTGACGCCTCTCGTCCCCGCGTCTTCCGTCGTCTCCTTCACCGTGGTGCGCGCGACGTGGTCCGGGTCGCGCACCGTGGCTTTGGCGGGCATCTGCGGGTTCGGGCCGCTGCTCCCCTCCGGCCGCGTGTTCTTGGTGGTGAACTGCTTGCGCGTCATGCGTACGGCGTCGGTCAGGGGGGCCACCGCCGCCTTCACCGCCCCCGACACGTTGCTGCGGTGCACCCGTTTGCCGGTGACGTCGCGGTTGTTTCCGTACACCATGATGCTGTCGCGACCGTAATCGTAGTCTGCGCCCTTGCCCGTCCGGGTGGCGTCCGCGGGAGCCGGATCGCCGCCCGACAGCCCCGAAGTGCGCAGGGGGGCGCCGGAGGCTCGCGAGCGGAAGCCCTCCGCGTCGGGGCCCGTGTCGCGCGCCGCGCCGGTGTAGTACACGTGCGTGGCGGGACGCGTGGTCTTGCGCACCATGACCTTATCGGGCCGTGCGGTCTCGCGCTTCACCGCCCCCGTGGTCTTCAGGAAGTCGTCGGTGGAGGTGCGCTCCTTCACGGTGCTGGGCGCCCGCTTCTCCACCGCGCCGATATCCCCGCGCTCCTTGCCCTTCATGCCCGCCACGGTGCGCCCCTTGTAGCTGATCTTGGGGTCGTCGGCGCGGCGGATCTCTTCCGTGGACCGCGGCTTGGCGTACTCCCGCTGCTTCAGGTACACGTCCTCCGGCGTCGCGCCGTCTCCTTCGCCCGCCGCCACGCCCGGTCCCACGCGTACCTGCTGGAACGGCATCTGGTTGTTCTTGGACTTGGGCTCCACCATGCGCGACTGTATGAAGTCGCTCTGGTTGGGCTGGCCGTTGGCGAAGGACACGTCCGTGGAAGGCTCGAACAGCGGCGCGATCTCCTGTTTCGGACCCACGGACGCCGTGTCGTCCACGGTGCCGTGCAGACGCGAGAGGTGCGTGCTGGCCACGCGGTCGTGGTCCATGTCCTGCGTGACCCGGGACCCGAAAAAGGGCGTCATGTTGGTGTGCGTGAACTCCTCCACGCCCATCAGGTTCCCGGTGAGCGGCGAGCGCATCAGCCGCCGCTCCTCGGCTTTGCGGCCGAAGGAAGACGCCTTGTCGGCGCGACTGCCGCCCGTCAGGGAGTCCAGGCCCGCCGAACGCGGGATCACGCCGGTGCTCCGCGGGTCGCGAGAGGCCTCGTTCATACGGCGGACGGCGTCGAACTCGCCCTTGCGGGCGCGGGCCACGGCGTCTCCCTGGTACACGTTGGGACCGTTGGGGATCTCGCGACGGGCGCGCCTTTTGCTGACGTGGCCTGCGGTACCGCGACTGAGACGACTGCTGGACACCCGCTTACGTTCCTCTTCGCGTCGCTGTTTCAACATGTAACCTATGCCCGCCAGGGCGCCGAAGGCGTACAGTTCCAACATGGGGCTCGCTTTCGCTTCTTCGTACTGTGTACCACGAAAAGAAAACGCGTGCTCTTCGCACGCGCGAGAAGTCCGCGAGAGGAAAAAAAACAGGACATCGGGTCGTCGGTCCCCTCGCTTCAGGGAACCGCCGGAGCGGGAGCAGGAGCCGCCGCCGGGAGCTGCTGGACCCACGTCCGGGAGTTGCCCGGCACCTTGCGCTTTTCCGTCTCCGATGCGTTCATCACCGTCGTCATGACGTCACCCTTGCGGCACAGCGCGCGCATCAGGCCGGTCTCGCAACAGGAGATGTCCGTCATGGGGGTCGTGCGCTCCTCGCCGCCCTCTCCCAGCTCGGTGAGAGGGTTCGGGTACTCCGCGGAGGCTTCCCCGTAGGGGGGAGGAATCGCGTACACCTCTTGTCCTTCCGGCGGCGTGAGACCCGCCGTGGTATACACGACCAGCATCTTCGCGCTGGAGCGCGTCAGCGCCCGATCGACGCGGCCCGCCAACTGATACAGTTTGATGGTGTCGTAGCTCGGCACCAGGATGACCAGACGCGGGGAATCGCCGTGCTGGTCGTCCAGGTCGATGCCGTGGCCGATGACCGCGACATTACCGATGAGCAGGCGGCGACCGCTGTTCGGGTCCTGGAACAGCCGCCTCCTCTCCTCGCGGAGTTCCTTCGCGGTGTTGCCCCGGATCACCAGCGGCTCCCACCGGGCCAGGCGCTCCGTCAGCGTCTCCAGGGTTTCCGTGTAATTCAGGGCGATGACCACTTTGGCGCGAGGGTTGACCTCCAGCGCCCGCTCCGTCAGGGCAAATACGGTGTCCTTCTTGCTGAACTCCAGGTCCATCTGACCGTAGGTGATCTTGGAGCGGCCTTGCGCCGCGACGGATGTCGCGTTCGCGCCGCCAGAAGACGCTGCGATGGCACGGCTCCTCTGGAGCATCGCCAGTCCCAGATGGATGTCCTCGGTGGCGTACCTCACTCGCGTGTCGTCCTCCTCTTTGAGCTGGAAGAGCGCACTGACCACACGGACGCCGCAGCCGGTGTCCGCGGACGGCATCTTGCAGGAAGACTGCCGGGGCAGCACGCACCTCACGAACAGCAGGAAAGCGTAGCGGCGCGTGCCGTCCGCGAGGGCTTTCACGGCCTTGGCGCCGACGGGGTTCTCGGGCAGACCAGCCTGGCGGAACCGCTGCGTGATCCTCGACCGGGTGCGGGAGTCCAGCGTACCCCAGCGGACGACGGCGTCCCGCACGCTCTCGCGCAGGGCCGCGTCCGCTTCCACCGGCCTGCTCTCGCCGCCCAGACCCAGCATGCGCAGTTGCTCCGCCTCGAAGGCCTCTCTCTCGATGTCGAACACGAGGTCGCGGTCCGTCATGGTGATGCAACGCTCGCGAAACGCTGTCATGGTCGGCGTCAGGGCCAGAGCCCAGCGCAACACCGCGTTCGGGCCGAACTGGTCGTTCCCCGGGAGGCATTCCTGCGTCTTCTGACGGTACACGTACCTCTCGGGCTGGTCGGAAGGCAGGTGGCCCATGGTGCGCAGCATGTGCAGCACGTGCTCCTCTTTGTCCATGGGACTGGCCGACGTCAGCAGAGCGTAGCTGCACGGATCGCTGTCGCGGTCGCTCGTGCACTTCAGCAGCGCCTGCGCGGCGCTCGTCGCGTTCGCCGTGCTGTTCTTGATGCTCTGCGCCTCGTCCAGGACCAGGAAGACTCCCGGGCTCCTCACCAGAGCGTCCCAGCGCTCGCTGGTCTCGTAGAGCACGCGGGTCTTGACCACCTTCTTCTTCTCGTCGTCTTCCTCGCCCTCCGCGTTGAGCACCACCTCCTCGTCCGTCCGGACGAGGAGGCCCTGCGCGACTTCGCTGTGCGAGACGGACGTGGTGTACTTGCCGTCCTCCGAGGTGACCTCGCGGTCCGGCGCGGTCTTCCTCTTCCTGGTTCCCCCCAGGGCGTTGTAACTCATCACGACGACGTCTCTCTCCCAAGCGTGGCCCTCGATCGCGTCTTCCCACTTGCGGGTGAGGGCGGCGGGGCACACCACGAAGAGACGGTGGAGGTCCCGCAGTTGCAGCCAGGCCATCAGGGCCTGGAAGGTCTTCCCGGAGCCCGTGGGGGACAGGTCGAAGCCCACGCCGTACTCCGCGAGCAGAGTCCGCAGATTGAAGACATGCGCGGCCTGCGCGTCGTCCAGGGGCGCGATGTCTTCCATTCTTTCTTTCCTTTTTTTTCTTCCGCCACATCCATCGATTTTTTGCGACGGAATATACGCAAAAAAGGCCGGACTCACACGAAAAATAAATGCACTCTCTCGGTTCCTCGGAGTCGGCAACACGCGGATCGCTCGAATCATCTCGTGCGACGGTCTTCGTGGTCGTCCTCCGTGACGGCGAGTCGCCATCTCGACTGCGCTTCCGCGAACGCTCGCCGGTGGGGAGAAGGAGCGTAAGCGTAAGCCAACCAGGCGGACTGGATCACGCTGGCGGCCCGGTGCTTGCGGCGGTGCGTCACGCGGGCCGCGGCTTCCGCGACGACGCGCAACGCGCGCAACCTGCGTATGGCCTCCACCTTGACCTCCGTCGACGGATAATGCCTGACGACCACGTTTTCGCTCCCCAAGAGGCACACCGCCTGCGCGAGAACGCAGCCTCGGTCTCGTATCGCCCGTCGCAGTTGGCCGCGGCGCGGCTCCTCTCTCTTGTTTTTGCGGCGGTTCTTGGATGTCGGCAGGTTGAACGGGTGCAATGCTTCGGAGAAGAGATCGAAATACCACTCGAACTTGTTCTTCTTCAACGTCGCGGGGAACGCGCAGATCGACAGATCCTTCCCGGACGCCCAGGCCAACGTAAGGGATTCGGTCACGTTGGCACCCGCCCCCCAGGGGACGCCGGCGTCGTACAGCGCGTCCAGCTTTTCTTCGCTGTAGAAGCCGAAGCTGTTGACGGCGGCGTAAGCTTCCGGTCCGGGAAGACTGGACGTCGAGGCGGCGTGACGCAGGAGGACACGTAGCACGTCGGGGCGCACGTCTTGGGTCGCCGCCGCTTCTACGCACAGAGAAGTGGCGTCACACGGTGAGATGCCGTCGGAGCACACGTATTTCAGGCAAGCGACGTCGGACCCGTCGAAGACGGCCCGGCGCGCCACTCTCCTCGCGTCCCAAGGCGTTCCTCGCTTCTGGCGCAGGTACACCAGAAGGCGGACGTTACCGCAGGCGGCCGCGTGTTCACAAGATCGCTCGTCCGGCACCGCCCTCAGCCGTTCGCACAGCAGATCCTCGACGATTCTTTCGTGCGGGCTTCCGGGAAAAGCGTGTTCGGCCGCGGCGGAGCACAGGTCGGCCCCACGTCTTCGGGAACTTTCGTGATTCCTCGAAACAGCTGCGATCGCCCACCGTCTCGCTCCTCCGTCGCACGACAACATCAGCCCCCGCAGGAATTTCTCGTGACCCATCCACGCCGCTCTCGTCAGAAATCGACGCGGACGCCGGGTGGTCAACCAGATGTCTCCCGCGCCGTAAGCCACGAGCTCCGTGAGCCCCCCACGCATGGTAAGTAGTCACGTTGGTTGTGGCGGCGACGATGCCGTTCTTTATGAGCTGCTGATTTACAATCGCGACAGACGGCGTTTTCGATTTTTTTTGTGCGGTCGGATCGACCCCCTTCAGGCCGAGCAGACTTCGCAACCTCCTCCTCCCTCCGCGGAGAGATCGCGGGAACAGGCTTGAGGCGGCGGTTCTTGTCGGTGCTGCTGGTGCCTTCCGCCGCCACCTCCGCGCCCCGTCCCTCGACCACCCCCTTGAGACGTCGACGGTCCGCCGCCGATACGCAGAGCTTCGCGGGCGGGCTTGCTGCGCAGGTAGTACAGCCCCGTCTTGAGGCCGTGCTTCCACGAGTACAGCAGGCTGCTGTACAGTTTGCCGGTGTTGGGCACCGCGAAGAACAGGTTCATGCTCTGGCTCTGGTCCACGAAGGGCGCGCGGGAGACGGCGTGCTGCACCAGCGCGCGCTGGGGCACCTCCCACACCGTCTTGTAGATCTGCTTGTAGCGCTCCGGGACGCCGGGGATGTCCTGCACGGAGCCGTCGTTCCGCACCAGCGCCTGCACGAAGGCGGGCGTCCACAGCCCCAGGCGCCGCATGTCCGCCATGAGGTACCGGTTGACCACCATGAACTCGCCGGCCAGGGTGGTGCGCTTGAACACGTTGCTGTGCGCCGGTTCGAAGGCCTCCGAGTTGCCGATGATCTGCGAGGTGCTGGCGGTGGGCATGAGGGCCGTCAGCAGGCTGTTGCGCGTGCCGTAGCGCACGACGTCCGCCTTCAGGGCCGCCCAGTCGGGGCGGCTCGCGTCCGTCCGGAAGTGCACGTGTCGTGCCTTGTCGCCACCCGCCTTCAGGAACAGGTCGAACTGCAGTTCTCCTCGAGAGAAGGGGGAGCCCGCGAACCGCTCGTACGGTCCGTACACCTTGGCCAGCTCCACCGACTCCTGCAGCGCTCCGTAGTAGATGGTCTCCATGATGGCCGCCTCCAGCCGCATGGCCTCCTCGTCCTCGTACGCGAGTCCCATGCCGAACAGCGCGTCCGCGACGCCCTGGATGCCGATGCCCACGGGCCGAGCCGTCATGTTGGACCGGCGCGTCTCCGGCGTGGGGTAGAAGTTGACGTCGATGAAGCGGTTCAGGTTCCGGGTGATGAGGCGTGCCGTCTGCCGCAGGCCTTCGAAGTCGTAGCTCCTCCCGTCCTCCGCGACGAACCGGTTGACGGCGATGGACGCCAGGTTGCACACCGCGTAGTTGTCGGCGTCGGAGTACTCCGTGATCTCGGCGCACAGGTTGGAGGACCGGATGGTGCCCATGTTGTTCTGGTTGCAGCACCGGTTGATGTTGTCCTTGAACAGCACGTACGGCGTGCCCGTCTCCAGCTGGCACTGCAGCACGTGGTTCCACAGCACCTTGGCCTTCAGGCGCTTGGCGTAGCGCTCTTCCGCGACGTACTTGGCGTACAGCGCGTCGAAAGCCTCGCCGTAGGTGTCGTTCAGGCCGGGGCAGGCGTCGGGGCTCATGAGGTACCAGTCGCCGTCGGACTCCACGGCCCGCATGAAGACGTCG
>Ga0102930_1000330_pt1 | contig 15947 bp, 14 predicted proteins | sample SalPon1_B_H2O_MG_FD_84514 | JGI IMG/M metagenome (GOLD analysis project Ga0102930, IMG submission 84514) | Salt pond water microbial communities from South San Francisco under conditions of wetland restoration - Salt Pond MetaG R1_B_H2O_MG | ecosystem: Environmental > Aquatic > Non-marine Saline... | reverse complement strand
TGTTCGGCCATGCCCAAAGGCTTTGCCAGCGAGCAGCACGTTGGTCAACATATAGCGCTACAACGAGGATGCTAGAAGATTGGTTTTTAGCTTTAGCAGATAAGCTGTCGCAGCTCCCTTAACACTGACCCACCTGAACCAACATCTTTTTATTATTCTTTTAACAAGTTCTTGTTTTGTTATAGTGTGATTAAGTATCTATAAGGTATCTTTAAATCTACACTAATCATTCTTCTAATAAGGGGCACCCATAACAATGAGAAAATTTGACCGCTCGCTGCACATAATGCTATTAAAAGCGCGTAAGTCTATTATGCGCAAACTCATGCCACACCTCCATCGCTATGATATTACGCCCCAACAATGGCGTGTTTTGCGTGCTTTATATGAAAAAGAATCTATGCATGAACAGGAGCTATCTGAAGCTTGTTATGTTTTACAACCTACTTTGCAGACTGTTCTAATAAGACTTGAGAACCGCTATTTAATACAAAAGGAACAGTCGGAAGATGGTGGCTTGTGTTATTACGCCCTGCGGCAAGAGGGCTTTGGTTTGGCACGCAAAATGTCATCTGAATCAGAAGCGCGCTATGAACGCATTAAGCTAGTTTTCGGCGAACAAAAACTTGAGGCGCTCTATGAACTACTGAATGAGTTTATTGATAAAATGGAAGAAGCCGACGAAACCGACAAAGAACTCGGCTTTGAGCGTCGTTCTTTTCCTAGAAAGCTTGAATATTATGATGAAGATGTCGATGGCTTGTCCAAATAGGACAAGCACAACGCTTAACGGCCACTGATCAAGACCACGCCCAATAAACGCGGGTCATTCATGGCATTGTCCTTGCGGGCAATCCATGACACTTTGCGCTCACGCTGACCGCCATCATCATCATCATTCACTTGAATCTCCACGCCCAAACGGTGTTTGACAGCCACATCCGCACCCAACATTTCCCAAGGCAATAAGGCATTAAGTGTGTAGCCATCCTCATTGCGCACAAAATCAAACTCTAAATCGGGATGAATATACTGCGGTGATTTAGGGTCTATAATCACTTGATCACGCCCCCAGGCAAACGTCATGCGAAAGTCATTGCCGCCATCATACTGTGGCAAGCGGCTATTATCAGCATCAATATAAAGCTCTATAGAATCATCATCTTCGGGCCTTGTTGAGTCATGCACAATAGCTTCATCATAAACACGTACCGTTAAATACAGATAGTCCTTATCCCATTTGGCTTGCCACTTACCAAATAAATTACGCTTCTCCCATGTTTCGCCTACGAGCAAGTTATCCAAAGTTTGTGGGTTTTCCAACAGAAAATGACGCTCTGGATCCCGTGCCGGACGAAACACAATCACAGGCTCATCAGGGCCACGTGGCTTCTTAGGGGCAAGCTGAGGGTTAGAAACCGCTGCCGTTTGGCCATCAAAAGGTTTAACACTCGGCACGACCCAATCACGATTAGCCTGAATAAAATCCAATACGGCTTGATATTTAGGCGCTTCTGCAGCGGCTTGGCGGATATGTTCTTTAATGCCCCAGCAGCCAAACCATTGGCAAGTACGTGGCGAGGCGAAAACCATATACAAGCCCCCCCCGGCATCACGCCAAGCATTGAGCATTTCTGTGTAAAGTGCCCCCATACGCTTATCGCGATTCGCAGCAAAAAAGAGTGGATTAGGATGCTCGTCAGGCTCGCGTGTCGCCCAATCAACCAAGCCTTGCCCGCCCTCATAAGCCAGTAATTGCATACCGTAGTGATGCGCCACATCTACTTGTTCGCGCACATGAGCCAACACTTGAGGGAGAGAACGGAAGGAATCTTCAGCAGTGCTGAGCTCAAAAATATCGTCCACCGTTTGCGCTTCACGAAAGCCTTTAATATTGCCACCAAAATACGGTGCAATCGCCAAAGCGTCAGCATGTTTGAAACCTTCGTACTGCCCTAATAGTTTGCGTGAAAGATCGGGACGTGTATCCCAAGAACCCAATACGCGTGTCAAGCGGGCGCGACTTCCAAACACTTCTTCCCAAATCGCAAAAACTTCCCCTGCTCGTTGTATATAATATTGATACCCGGCCTCAACAGCATTAACACTATATTCGGCTTCTATACCTTTTTTTTGCGTATATTCGCTGTGCGAAAAAGCGGTATTCCAGACCTCATTGGTGTACTCAATATAAATATTCAGCTCAGGTTCGAGATTGTCGCGCACATAACGAGCAAAACGGCGTACATAATCATCATCAGCCGCATGGGGCAAATTAAACCAAGCATCCGCTTGCAGGCGATTCGCTAACTGAACTTGAATCTCTAACGGTGCACCGCGCTCGCCATAATCGCCACCCCACGTCGCTTCTTGCATATTGGGGCGTTCATGCCAGTAGCGCTCAGGATTACGCGTAATCCCCGACATGGGCATTAAACGAATTGCACTAAAATCTTTTAGAAAATCTAAATACGCAGGACTAAAAACAATACTTTGATAGTAGCGTTCAAACGGTAAATACTTGCCTGCCTCCTTACTGCCACACTGACTAGCGCCTTTAACCCATTGATAAGGTTCATTTTGACAGATACCGCCGGGTAATAAAATTCGAATATTGCGAATAGGGTCTTGTTCATCTAAAGCAGTCACAATAAGACTCGCATTCAGCTTGCCCGTCTCGCCGGGATGCAAACGAATCACTTCGCGACCACGCTGCTGCTTAATACGCTCCACGCCATGCCCGTATTCAAGCTGGCCCTTACCATCGTACAACACTACCAAATCACCGGGCGGCAAAGCTTCAGGCGGCATTTTACCCAAGAACTTAGTCGCCGCAACGTCACCGTTTAAGCGGATTGGCCAACCTTGGGCGTCGTATTCTGCTTGCGTGGCATTATCAAGTTCTAAAACATTGTCGGCAAAGGGGCTTGCTTGGCGGAATAAGTCGACAAACGGAAAACTAGCGTCTTCATGGTGCAACTCATTGACGTTAATGCCCACAGGCGGACGTGGTTCTACGGGGGGAACAAGCGGAATTTCAGCACTTAAAGGCGTGGTCTCAACAACTGCTAAATCTTCCCAAGCTTGTCCTGTTGAGCGGGGTGTATAATGTGTGGTCGGTTTTTTAGCTGACTGTTGCTCTGTTACGGGCTGGCTTTGCCACGGTGCTCCTAACCAGAAAACACCCGCCCCCAACATGCCTGCAACCAATAGCAGAATAAGCAGAAACATCCCTGTTTTTTTCATTTGATTCCGACTTTATTTGTAATAACAACTCGGCAAGGATAATAGAGATGGGTATTTTTGCAAGCTACAAAAAGCTCCCGGAGAAGAATGGGCTATTATTATCTCCGGGAGATAGAATGCTCGCTTGCCTGCTTCCTCAGTCAAGCAGACGGTTTCCCTCGCGAGCGGCCATTATCATAGTACAAGCGCTCTTGAATTGTAACAACTTCGCATAAATTCTTTACAGCTCAGGCTGCTCCATTGTCTAACACCACTATTTGGCCGTGCCCAGCATTCCCTAAAGCAGCCCTTAAACCAGTCACCTGCTGTTGCGGGCAATGGATTGTCATCTGAATACAATCACCATACTGAAGCTCAATAATCTCACTGTGGTATGTTGCCAAAGTTCGGCGAGCGACATCCTCTAACGCATACGGCAATTGCAAACTGATAGGCTGCATAATGACTTTCTCTTGTAGTGGCAAGGCGCGCATCGCCTCACTTACTGAGCTGGAATAGGCTCTTACTAAACCACCAGTGCCCAATTTGACACCGCCAAAATAACGCACCACCACGGCTACAATTTCACTAACGCCGCCATGCTGTAACACATTCAGCATTGGCTTGCCTGCTGTACCGGCTGGCTCACCATCATCACTACAACTTAAGGCTGTCGTCTGGCCTAATTCACCCGCTATAAAAGCCCAGCAAACATGGCGTGCATCAGGATAACGTTCACGCATAGATTGAATAAAGGCTCGTGCAGACGCCGCATCAGCCGCGTGCCCTATAAAACAAAGAAAACGACTATTTTTGATAAGCTGTTCATAGTGAACTGTCTTTGCAGGAATTATTAAATGATCAGAGTTCTGTTCAGCCGTCATAATCGTCCAACTATTTGCTTCAATAAAACCTCACAGGCTACCTTAAGCGAACCATTTATCCGAAAAGCAGAGCGCCAAAAGCACAAGTTCTTCTAGCCCTGGCGATTATTCTTTAGTTTTAGAATGGCAGTTATAGGGATATTGATTCAAAACTTGCGGGAGAATAAGCATGCACCTAACGAGGCTAACAACGGTTAAACCCACTTTAATACTGTCATTTATCAGTCTATTGGCTGCAATACTCTTACCTGGATCGTTAGTCTGGGGACAAGTATCGCCCATCGACCCTATATTAATGAAAAAAGAACCCAAACAAAGCAGAACGACACTACCACTAAGCGGTATGAGTGATTATGTCTTGAGCCACAGCGGCTATGAACAATTGCTAAGCACTGAAGATTTTATTAAATTACAGGACATTACCCAACACTGGTGGCGTTATCAAACAGGTGCCCAACACCGCGATCGCATCCAGCGCACACGGCGTTTACGTCCATTTAAGTGAGCATGTAAGCACCAACGCTTGGCTTATTGACAGCCATGTTGCATAACATTAGCCCAGTCTCCTGAGTCGTCATGTATCACACGAATCCGGGATAAATAGCCATTTTCAATCTGTAATGAAAAAAAAGCATAACTCGGCATGTGAAGTACCTCAGATAACAGCATCCGCACCACACCCGGATGAGTCACCAGCAACACAGTCTGACCACGGTATGTTTTTATTAATTGCTGCCAGCCTGCTAGGACGCGTTGTTGAAAATCATTAAAGCTTTCTCCGTTCGGTGGCGTTACAGCAGCGGGATCACGCCACCATCGCCCAATCGTAGTACTATCATTGATCATAATGCTACACGGCAACTGACCTTCCCACTCACCAAAATTCATTTCGGCAAAAGCTTCGTTTGTTTGCGCAGGAATATCATGCTTGCGCGCCAGCCATTCCGCAAAAACCGTGCAGCAAGAGCGGGGCGAAGTGATAACAGCTTGCCAATCATCACGACGGCGCACAGCTTTTTTCAAGCCGCGTAAACCTGCCGTGCTCAAAGGACTGTCTGTTAGACCGCAAAAGACCTCCCCTGCTTCTACATCAACACTAGGTAGGAGGTCTATATAGCTAATAAGCACACTCACTAGGCGTAACGCACCTGAATAATTTCATACTCACGGATACCACCTGGCGCTTGCACCGTCGCAATATCCCCTTCTTCTTTACCAATCAGCGCGCGTGCTATAGGCGATGAAACAGCGATCATATGTTGTTTAATATCGGCCTCAATGTCCCCAACAATCTGATAGCTCGTCGTTTCACCACTTTCTAGCTCTTCTAACTCAACAGTTGCCCCAAAGACGACTTTGCCTTCATTCGAAGCACCAACTGTTTCAACGTCAATAATTTGTGCTGTTGCTAAAACACCTTCTAACTCTTGAATACGGCCTTCACAAAAACCCTGCTGCTCACGCGCTGCATGGTATTCAGCATTTTCTTTTAAATCACCGTGAGCGCGCGCGTCAGCAATAGCTTCTACAATACGGGGGCGTTCTTCAGTTTTTAGGCGATTTAGTTCATCTTTCAGGCGTTCAGCCCCTTTAGCGGTTACGGGTGGTCGATTCATAATAGTGACTCCTTCCTTATATTTATTACATTATTCCCTGATGCAAATCCTGTAAGCGATACACCGACTCATCATCGGTATAGCTCATGGCCAGACACAAGGCGCGAGCACCTTCTAAGGTCGTGGAATAGCTGATTTTATGTTGCAACGCCTCGCGGCGTATTTCAAACGAGTCATGAATAGATTGCTCGCCTTCTGTGGTATTAATAATTAGATCGATTTCATCGTTCTTAATTCTATCCACAATATTCGGACGGCCTTCACGCATTTTATTAACCACTTCACAAGCGATGCCTGCCGCTTCCAATTCACGCGCAGTCCCGCGCGTTGCGACAATACGAAAGCCTTGCTCCACCAACATGTTGCCCAAGCTTGGCAAATGCCGGCGGTCAGCTTCCCGCACGCTCATAAAAACAACCCCTGATGTCGGGAAAAAACTGCCTGCTGCATGCTGCGATTTCCCAAATGCTTCTGCAAACGTTTTTCCAACACCCATAACTTCCCCAGTTGACTTCATCTCAGGACTGAGAATTGGATCAACGCCAGGGAATTTAATAAAAGGGAATACCGCTTCTTTTACTGAAAAGTAATCTGGAACAACTTCCTCAGCGGCTTGTTGGCTAAGCAAACTTTGCCCTGCCATACAGCGAGCAGCCACTTTAGCTAAAGGACGACCGATGGCCTTAGAAACATAAGGCACCGTGCGCGATGCACGTGGATTAACTTCTAAGACGTAAACGTCGTTGCCCTGTATGGCAAACTGTATATTCATTAGACCAACCACGCGCAATGCTTTGGCTAGGCGAGTGGTCTGGTCACGTAACTCGTTCTGAATGCTGTCACTCAGAGAATACGGTGGTAAAGAACAAGCAGAATCACCGGAGTGAATACCGGCTTGCTCAATATGCTGCATAATACCACCGATTAAGACATTGTCTCCATCACAGACAGCATCAACATCCACCTCGATGGCATCGTCTAAGAAATGATCTAGCAAGACCGGCGCTTTATTAGAAACCGATACCGCTGTATTCATATAACGACGCAGCTCGTTCTCATTGTAAACAATTTCCATCGCACGTCCACCCAACACATAAGACGGACGCACCACTAAGGGATAATTTATTTCCGCGGCTAAACGCAAGGCTTCATCCAAACTGCGTGCAATACGATTCGGGGGCTGCTTTAAATCTAATTTATTAATAAGCTGCTGGAAGCGTTCACGATCCTCAGCCAGATCAATAGAGTCAGGCGATGTGCCAATAATAGGCGCACCATACGCTTCTAAATCACGTGCTAATTTCAAAGGTGTTTGGCCGCCATACTGCACGATCACACCAACAGGCCGCTCCAAATCCACAATTTCCATGACATCTTCGACTGTCAGTGGCTCAAAATATAAGCGATCTGACGTATCATAGTCCGTGGAAACAGTCTCTGGATTACAGTTCACCATAATGGTTTCATAGCCGTCTTCACGCAAAGCTAGAGCCGCATGCACACAGCAGTAATCGAATTCAATCCCTTGGCCAATACGATTCGGCCCGCCCCCTAAGACCATAATCTTTTTACGATCCGTTGGCTTAGCTTCGCACTCTTCTTCATAAGTGGAATACATATAGGCGGTATTGGTTGCGAACTCAGCCGAGCAGGTATCAACACGCTTATAAACCGGACGCACCCCTAGTTGACGCCGCGCATTACGCACACTGCGCTCTGACTCGCTACCGATTAACTTACATAAACGCCGATCACTAAAACCTTTACGCTTCAGCAAGCGCATATCAGCAGCGCTTAAGTCGTTTAATAAGCGATCTTTGAGCGACTGCTCCAATTGCACCAGCTCCTCAATTTGCACCAAGAACCATGGATCAATTTTAGTCAACTCATGAATCTCAGCCATACTCATGCCATAGCGAAAAGCATCGGCCACATGCAATAAACGCTCAGCATGCGGTTCAGTCAACTCACGCCGCAAACGCCCCTTGCTCTCTGGGTCGCTTGGATCAAGACGCTCATCTAAGCCATCAATGCCTGTTTCCAAACCGCGTAACGCTTTTTGCAAAGACTCTTGAAAAGTACGCCCAATCGCCATCACCTCACCCACCGACTTCATCTGGGTCGTCAGGCGTGAATCAGCCTGCGGAAACTTTTCAAAGGTAAAGCGTGGAATTTTAGTGACCACGTAATCAATCGCAGGCTCGAATGAAGCAGGCGTGGCCCCGCCGGTAATCTCATTACGTAATTCATCCAAGGTATAGCCAACTGCTAATTTAGCGGCAACTTTAGCAATAGGAAAACCCGTTGCTTTTGAAGCCAAAGCAGAGGAACGGGATACCCGTGGATTCATCTCAATCACAATAATGCGGCCATTATCGGGATTCAGCGCAAATTGCACATTGGAACCCCCCGTATCAACCCCAATCTTGCGCAACACTTGCAAGGATGCATCGCGCAATAATTGATACTCTTTATCCGTTAAAGTTTGAGCGGGCGCGACTGTAATAGAGTCACCCGTGTGCACCCCCATGGGATCAAGATTTTCAATGGAGCAAACAATAATGCAATTATCGTGGTGGTCGCGCACCACTTCCATTTCGTACTCTTTCCAGCCGAGCAACGACTCTTCGAGCAAGACTTCATGCGTCGGCGACATTTCTAAGCCGTGCGACACAATGGTCTCAAACTCCTCTTTATTATAAGCAATACCGCCCCCGGTTCCCCCTAAGGTAAAGGAGGGGCGAATAATCACAGGGAAACCAATTTCAGCTTGTGCTGCATAGGCTTCGGTCATGTTATGCGCCATAAAAGAGCGCGCTGACTCCAAGCCAATGTCATCCATAGCGACACGGAAATCTTCGCGGTCTTCAGCCATTTGAATCGCAGCTTCATTGGCGCCAATCACTTCCACGCCATACTTATCCAATATGCCGTGTCTTGATAAATCCAGTGCACAATTCAAGGCAGTTTGTCCGCCCATGGTTGGCAACAATGCATCGGGCTGCTCTTTGGCAATGATCTTTTCCACGGTTTCCCAGCGGATAGGCTCAATATAAACCGCATCGGCGGTCTCAGGGTCGGTCATAATGGTGGCGGGATTAGAATTGACCAAAATAACGCGGTAGCCTTCTTCACGCAGCGCTTTACACGCCTGTGCGCCTGAATAGTCAAACTCACAAGCCTGCCCAATAACAATCGGGCCTGCGCCAATAATCAGAATGCTGTTGATATCTGTCCGTTTAGGCATAGGTAACTTCTTAATGTTGTGGTCAGGCTGAACGCGCGGTGCGCATCATGGCAATAAAGCGATCAAACAAGGGCGCCACGTCATGCGGGCCAGGGCTTGCCTCGGGATGCCCTTGAAAGCTAAAAGCAGGACAATCCAAGCGTTCAATCCCTTGTAGCGTATTATCAAACAAAGAACGGTGAGTGGTGCGCACTGTTGCTGGCAGGGTGCGCTCATCGACAGCAAACCCATGATTCTGGCTACTAATCATAACGTGTTGTGTGGCTAAATCTTGTACCGGGTGATTCGCACCATGATGACCGAACTTCATTTTAACGGTTTGGGCACCACTGGCTAAGCTCAGCAACTGATGCCCCAAACAAATGCCAAATAGCGGTAATTGGCGTTCAGTCAATTGTTGAATGGCGGCCACTGCATACTCACAAGGCTCTGGATCACCTGGCCCATTGGACAAGAAAACACCATCTGGGTTCAGCGCTAATACAGCTTCAACAGGTGTACGCGCTGGCACGACCGTCACGCGACAGCCACGATCCACGAGCATGCGCAAAATATTTTTCTTTACTCCAAAATCATAAGCAACGACATGACACTCAGCTTGTTCCGCCGTGGACGCCCGCGGCACAGCCGGATTACGCTGCCAGGTGCCTTCAGTCCACACATAAGGCTCCGCGGTTGTTACCGCTTGCGCCAAGTCCATACCTTGCAGACCTGGGAAGGCTTGTGCAGCCGCTTGCGCTGCCTGCTCATCAAGCGCTTCACCCGCCATAATACAAGCGCGTTGCGCGCCTTTTTCGCGCAAAAGGCGCGTTAGGCGGCGCGTATCAATATCCGCAATTGCGACCACTTGATTGCGTTGCAAATAATCGGGCAACGACGCCTCACCCCGCCAATTACTAAAAACCGGCGGCACATCACGCACCACTAAACCTGCCGCATGAATACGGTCAGATTCAGTATCTTCAGCATTAACACCCGTGTTACCAATATGGGGATACGTTAGGGTAACAATTTGTTGGGCATACGAGGGGTCGGTCAGGATTTCCTGATAGCCAGTCATCGCTGTGTTAAACACTACTTCGCCGACTGTTTGTCCATCGCAACCGATGGAACGCCCCCTAAATATGCTCCCGTCTTCCAATACCAGCAAGGCCAGCTTGTTCAAAGGAACCTCCAAGTTCTACATACAATAACGGGATGAGCAGACCTACCCATCCCGTGAAATTCGTAGGCCGGCATTTTACCTGTAGCTTAACAAGCTGTCTATGTAAGATAATCTTCATTCGCCACGATCAACAGGAGGCACGCGGCACATAGGGACATTCCAAGCGAAACGTTTGTGGTTTTAAGCTGAGCTCAGCTGATTATCAAGCGGATATATCAAAATGGTTTTATGATTTACTGTTCGATGATGCTCGTCTTTATGCAGCAGCTTAAATCCCGTTCATTCAACAGTTTAGACAAGCCAGCTAAAAACTATTTTACCCCAAACTGCGAATTATCAAAGCATTCATTAGTCACCGCTAATAAACTCTTCGGCTCACACGAAGAGGAGCGACACGTATGAATGAACAGCTAAGCCGTATTGATCGGCGACGCTTCCTAAGCTTAACCGTTGCGGGCGCAGCCGGTTTAGCACTGGGTCTACCGTCATTACACGCTGCAAAAATCAATAGTAAAGCCCGCATTGTTATTATTGGCGCGGGCGCAGCTGGATTAGCCTTAGCCAATCGCTTAGTTGAACGTCTAGAGGGGGCTAGCATCGCCCTTGTTGATCCACGTAAACAGCACTATTATCAGCCTGGCTTTACTTTAGTTGCTAGCGGCTTAAAAGGAGCTGACTACCCAGTCACGCGCACTGCTGCCTGGCTGCCGCAGGGCGCTGAATTAATCGCTGAGGCGGCGGCTGAAATTGACCCTGAAGCTAATAAAGTCATGACTTCAAGTGGTAAAACCTTGAAGTATGATTACTTGCTATTATCACCCGGCCTGATCTTAGATTATGACGCTATTGAAGGTATGTCCTTGGATTTAGTGGGCAAGCATGGCATTGGTTCTTTGTACGCAGGGCCTGAGTACGCTCATAAAACTTGGCAATTAATGGATCAATTCACCGACAAAGGCGGCGTTGGTTTATTTTATCGCCCTGCTACGGAAATGAAATGCGCGGGTGCGCCCTTAAAATACACCTTTTTAACGGATGATTACGCCCGCCGCAAAGGCCAACGCAGCAAAACACAGATTCGTTACCGTGCGCATACGGATAACTTATTCTCTGTGCCGATTGTGCATGAAAAAGTGCGCATGCTGTTTGCTGAACGTGATATTGAAACACAATACGATCATGTCTTAACCGCCATTGAGCCTGGTAAACGTATTGCCACGTTTAAGACGCCCACAGGCACTGTGGAAGAGCCCTTTGATTTCACTAATGTCATCCCGCCCATGCGCGCCCCCGATGTTGTAATGAACTCACCCTTGCCGTGGCAAAGCGGCGCTTGGGGCAAAGAAGGCTGGGTTGAAGTGGATAAACAAACGCTACGCCATGTACGTTATCCCAATGTGTTTGGTGTGGGCGACATTGCCGGTGTGCCGAAAGGCAAAACCGCCGCCAGTGTGAAGTGGCAAGTGCCCGTAGTGGTCGATCATCTAGTGGCTGATATTAGCAATAAGCAGAGTGAAGCAGCTTATAACGGTTATACGTCTTGCCCTTTAATCACGCAAGTGGGACGCGCTATGCTGGTCGAGTTTGATTATAACAATAACCTTACCCCCTCTTTCCCCGGTGTTGTCGCACCGCTCGAAGAGCTATGGGTCTCTTGGCTTATGAAAGAAGTCGCTTTAAAACCCACCTATTACGCCATGCTGCGTGGCCAAGCCTAAATAAAGGAGCAGACTGATGAAAGATTTCACACTTGGCTCATTGCTGGCCGTTTTTTCAGAAATGCTGGGCGCTGGCATGTTTTGGCTTTTGGTATTATTGGCTTTGTTGTTAGTTGTCGCGTTTATTTATGTGCTATTCAAACGCCCGCGTGCAGCGCCTAAACATCGCCAACTACGCCATTTTATTCGCTTAATCATCGCCGCCGTTGGTGCTGTTGCAGCTATTGCAGCGGTACTGGCGATCAGCAGCTCTACCTTAGCGAATATCGGCGGGCCGATTGATGTCATGGCGCTTGCTGCAATCGCTTTGTTGGGAAGTGCTGTGCTCATGATGCTGGTCTATACGCTACAAGGTCTGTTCACTATTAAACGCTCTAGTAGCAATACAGCAGCACATACCGCTAATACACAGCAAACAAGCTAAGCTGAGTCGCGGCTAATCCCTAAACTTTGTAGATGACGCGGGCTGTTTTCCCAGTCCGCTTCGACTTTGACCCATAATTTCAGCATCACTTTTTGTTCTAAGAAAGCCTCTAAAGCAATACGCGCCGAACTGCCAATACGTTTCAGCATCTCGCCTTTATTGCCAATAATAATACCCTTTTGGCTTTCCCGACTGACCCAAATCACAGCGTCAATTTCAATCAGCTTAGGCTTTTCTGTAAAGCGTTCGATCGTGACAGCGCTTGAATAAGGCAGTTCTTGATTCAGATAGTGCATTAATTGTTCACGCACCAATTCGCCACTCATAAAACGCAGGGATTGGTCAGTCACATCGTCCTCAGCATAAACCCATTCACCGGCTGGCATAGCCGCTTGTAGCGTTTGCTTGAGCTCAAGCAGATTAGTCCCTTTGGTGGCGGATAAAGGAAAAACATCCGCGAAATCGCGTTTACTATTAACCTCTTGCAGCCAACTGAGCAGCGCTTGTTTGTGCTTAACGCGATCAACCTTGTTGGCCACTAATAACACAGGCACGGATACATCCTGTAGGTGCGCTAAAACTAAATCATCTTCATCGGTCCAACGCTGTGCTTCCACGACCATAATAATGACATCAACTGTTTCTAATGCCGCTATCGCCTCACGGTTGATCGTTTTATTCAATAAGCTTTTGGCCGTTTTGTGCATGCCGGGTGTATCCATGAAAACCATTTGCACATCGGCTTCACTTAGAATACCGCGAATATTATGGCGCGTGGTTTGTGGCTTATTCGCCACGGCTGCTACTTTAAAATCCAGCAATTCATTTAATAAGGTTGATTTCCCCACATTAGGGCGTCCCACAATAGCAACCTGCCCAAACTTAGTCATAAACTTAATACCTGCTCAAAGGCTTTAGCAGCAGCATCTTGTTCCGCTTTACGCCGACTACTGGAAATACCTTGTGTGTAAATAGATAAAACGGGAATGCGACACTCCGCGGTGAAGGTCTGGCGATGTGCCTCCCCTTCAATATTCAATAAGTTATATTCAGGCAGGTCGTGACCGTGTGACTGCAGGTATTCTTGCAAGCGGCTTTTGGGATCTTTTAAATCATCTTCAGTGGGTAGGTTATTCAAACGCTCATCGTAAATGGCGAGCACGAACTTTTCCGCCTCTGGTAAACCCTGCTCTAAATAAATACATCCAATTAAAGCTTCCAAGGCGTCGGCTAAAATAGATTTACGTCGGAAACCACCACTTTTTAACTCGCCCGGCCCTAACAATAAAAAGTCACCTAACTTTAGATCGGCGGCTAATTGTGCTAGGGCTGTTTCATTTACCAAGGACGCGCGTAAGCGGCTTAAGTAGCCTTCGCTAGCGCGTGGGATACGGCGGTAAAGCTCCGTGGTGATAATAAGCCCAAGCACACTATCACCAAGAAACTCCATACGCTCGTTATTCTTACCATTTGCACTTCGATGTGTAATGGCGCGGATAAACGTATCCGTCGCCATTAACTCTTGTGACAACCATTTGTTGAGTTTTTCCAAACTTGCTCTGCCTCCTCAATTTAAGGCTTTATTTTAGCTCCACTGCATGATTAAAATTCATCAGGAAATTAATATTCGCAAACCAATGTTTCTCAACCTCATAATCGACTTTAAGCATTTTTACCGTATGATCATCAGGGTGTTTGCCTATAGAAAAATATTCACGTTCAATATTATATAAGCCATTTATATTAAGATAGTTATCTAGTTTACGTCTTACCAATAGCGTATTATTCGCTTTTACGGTTGGATCTTGTGCTATATCGTCCATCAAAGAGCGTACGGCGTAAAACTCCGTATAAGAAGGTATAAGCTTAACACCCGTAATAAAGATAAAAATAATAAGCAATAGCATGACTAAAATGCTGGTAAAACTTGCACCTTGTTGTTTTCTTTTCATGACTGTTCCTACTTTAACGTTATTGTTGTTCGTTATTATTTGAGGCACGTACTTTTAATCAATGGAACCAATACGCGAAAATGAAAAACCATCGCCATTCCAATTAAAATGAAACCATACTAACATAGCACGTCCAACTAAATGATCCTCTGGCACCACTCCCCAAGCACGACTATCATTGCTCATATCACGGTTATCCCCCATCACAAAGTAATACCCTTCAGGTACGGTAATACGACCAACGGGACCGCCGCGCTCAGGGATAATCAACATATCATGACTTTTATCGTCAAGCTTTTCTGTTAGACGAAAGGTTTGATGCACAAGATTACGTTGATCGCGCGCTTCATATTGCCCCACGGGTATATGCTCAATCTGCTCACCATTAATACGTAATCTTTTATTGTTCCATTCAATCGTATCACCTGGCACACCGATAACACGCTTAATATAATCTACTTCTGGTTTTTTAGGGTAGCGAAACACAATCACATCGCCCCGCGTTGGCTCCCCCACAGGTACAATTTGCGTGTGGCTAACAGGCAAACGAACACCGTAAGCGAACTTATTAACCAAAATAAAATCACCGACTTCTAACGTAGGTAACATGGAACTAGACGGAATGCGAAAAGGCTCTGCTATAAATGAGCGCAATAATAAAACAATTAATAAAACAGGAAAAAACGAACGCGCATACTCCACAAACCACGGTTCATTTTCAGCTTTCTTAGCTGTTGTACGTCGCCATAGGACGTAAATTAGCCAAATTAGTCCCGTCACTGCTGTAGCCAACACCAGCCAGAACTCCATGTCGATGTCCATGTGATTGTCTTCCTATCTTGTCATTTTACTTATCATTTGCTTTCAATACAGCAAGAAACGCTTCTTGTGGAATTTCTATATTACCCACTTGTTTCATGCGTTTTTTACCTGCTTTCTGCTTTTCGAGCAATTTACGTTTACGACTTACATCACCGCCGTAGCATTTTGCTAATACATTTTTACGCATCGCTTTAACCGTGGTGCGAGCAATAATATGTGCACCAATCGCCGCTTGAATCGCCACCTCAAACATTTGCCGTGGAATCAAATCTTTCATCCGTTCAGCTAAGGCTCGGCCACGCACTTGAGCAAAGTCACGATGCACCATTAAAGCTAAAGCATCCACCCGATCGCCATTAATTAGAATATCCACTCGCACCATTGGCGCGGCTTCAAAACGATGTAACTCATAATCAAACGAAGCAAACCCACGACTCACTGATTTAAGACGGTCAAAAAAGTCTAACACCACCTCGCTCAGCGGCAAGTCATACGTTAAGGTAACTTGATTACCTAAATACTGCATTTGCTTTTGCACACCACGTTTTTCAACACACAGGGTAATTACATTCCCAACGTAGTCTTGCGGCACTAAAATCGTACCCCGGATAATAGGCTCATAAACTTCACTAATTTTATTAACCGGCGGCAAGTCAGAAGGATTATGCACTTCTAGTATTTCGCCATCGGTCGTATGCACTTCATACACCACAGTCGGCGCTGTTGTGATTAAATCTAAATCATACTCCCGCTCTAAACGTTCTTGGACAATTTCCATGTGCAGCATGCCCAAAAAGCCACAGCGAAAACCAAAACCCAGTGCTTGCGATACCTCAGGTTCAAAAAACAAAGAAGCGTCATTCAAATTCAGCTTCTGCAAGGCTTCGCGCAACG
>Ga0102930_1000329_pt1 | contig 15956 bp, 16 predicted proteins | sample SalPon1_B_H2O_MG_FD_84514 | JGI IMG/M metagenome (GOLD analysis project Ga0102930, IMG submission 84514) | Salt pond water microbial communities from South San Francisco under conditions of wetland restoration - Salt Pond MetaG R1_B_H2O_MG | ecosystem: Environmental > Aquatic > Non-marine Saline... | reverse complement strand
GCAGACCGTCGACGATGACACGCTTGACCAACAGCTCTCGACCACGAGGTGTCAAACGGGCATTCTGGTGGAGGTTCATGCGGGGCTCCCGAAGTTTGGTTTGAATTTGCACCCCCAGTCTTCCGGGTACGTTCCGCATGAACAACCTATCGAGAGATCACAACTAGCGACCCACCCCCGCCCGGTCGCGCACAAAAAACGCCCCGCGTCCGCGGGGCGTTGTCGTTTCAGGCGTCGCTGGGCCGAAGCCGGCGCGCTGGCTGCGCCTTACACGCTGTAGTACATGTCGAATTCGACCGGGTGCGTGGTCATCCGCAGCAGCTGGACTTCCTCGCCCTTGAGCTCGATGTAGGCATCGATCAGGTCGTCGCTGAACACGTCGCCGCGGGTCAGGAATTCGCGGTCCTCGTCGAGTGCCTTGAGGGCCTCGTCCAGCGAGAAGGCCACCTCGGGGATGTTCTTCTCTTCTTCCGGCGGCAGGTCGTAAAGGTTCTTGCTTGCCGCGTCGCCCGGGTGGATCTTGTTCTGGATGCCGTCGATGCCGGCCATCAGCATGGCCGCGAACGCCAGGTACGGGTTGGCGGTGGAATCCGGGAAGCGCAGCTCGATGCGGCGCGCCTTCGGGTTGGCGACGAACGGGATCCGGATCGAGGCTGAGCGGTTGCGGCTGGAGTAGGCCAGCTTGACCGGCGCCTCGAAGCCCGGTACCAGGCGCTTGTAGCTGTTGGTCGACGGATTGCAGAAGGCGTTCAGCGCGCGGGCGTGCTTGATGATGCCGCCAATGTAGTAGAGCGCCATCTCGGACAGACCGGCGTAGCCGTCACCGGAGAACAGGTTCTTGCCGTCCTTGCCCATTGACTGGTGGACGTGCATGCCGGAGCCGTTGTCACCGACCAACGGTTTGGGCATGAAGGTGGCGGTCTTGCCGTAGGCGTGCGCGACGTTGTGGATCACGTACTTGAGGTCCTGGACCTCGTCGGCCTTCTTGACCAGCGTGTTGAACGCCACGCCGATCTCGCATTGTCCCGCGGTGGCCACTTCGTGGTGGTGTACCTCGACTTTCTGACCCATTTCCTCGAGCACCAGGCACATCGCCTGACGGATGTCGTGCAAGGAGTCGACCGGCGGGACCGGGAAGTAGCCGCCCTTGACGCCGGGGCGGTGGCCCATGTTGCCGTCCTCGTAGACGCGCTCGGCGTTCCAGACCGCTTCCTTGGAGTCGATCTTGACGAATGAGCCCGACATGTCGGCGCCCCAGCGAACGTCGTCGAGGACGAAGAATTCGTTCTCCGGCCCAAAGAAGGCAACGTCGGCGAGCCCGGAAGACTGGATGTAGGCCTCGGCGCGACGCGCGACCGAACGCGGGTCACGGGTGTAGCCCTGCATGGTGTCCGGCTCGATGATGTCGCACACGACGATCAGCGTCGGCTCTTCGGAGAACGGGTCGATGTTGGCCGACTCGGCGTCCGGCATCAGGATCATGTCCGAGGCGTTGATGCCCTTCCAGCCGGCGATCGAGGAGCCGTCGAACATGACGCCTTCCTCGAAGGTGTCCTCCTCGATGTGGCTGGCCGGGTAGGTGACGTGCTGCTGCTTGCCCAGCGTGTCGGTGAAGCGGAAGTCGACGAACTTGACGCCGTGCTCTTCCATCAGGGTCATGACTTTGTTGGTCGCGTTGGACATGGAATCCTCCGGTGGATGTTGAATCTCGAATGCGGCGGGCGGGGACCGCGCGGCTGACTGCCGACATGATCCGCTGATGCCCGACTTGGTGCAAGAAAAGCAGAAACCGTGCCGGTTTGCGTAATCGGGGTGCGGCGTCGGGTCGTGGTCCCGATGCCGGCCTTCCGTGTGGCGCAAGCTGTTGTTTCCGCGTGATCCGAGCGCCGGATCGAGGCATCGGGGCGGGTGCATCGTGGTGTCCGGCGCGAGTATCAGGATCCGCTACGACCTCAATTTGCACCAAAATAGCTCGTCAGGAGCTTTCAGTGCACCCGGATTGGGCGTTTGGGTCGTGTTCATTGGCCAGGGGGACGACTGTCTGGTGGCGGCCGCGGGCGGCCGGGTGATGCGGGCAGTCCAGGGCCAGGCAGGTCATGCCGTGGCGGCAGGCTTGTGCGCAGGCAAGCAGTGCGAGGCGCCGGCACAGGGCCGCGCGACCGCCCTCGCTGCGATCGAAGAGGTCCGCCACCGACAGCTTGCCGTCCGCCACGAAGCGGTCGAGCTCTTCGTAGCGGAAACGGGCGATCACCTGGTCGGTGTCGGCGGCGCGGACCTCGACCCGGTCGCCGAGAGTTCCGCAGTGGTGCATCAGTCGCATGGCGGCCTCCGGGGAATCATATGCGCGAACGATAACGATTCCCGTTTGCGAAAGCAACGCCTCCTCTACCAGGGGATGGTGGTGCCGTCGATGTCGATGAACCGGCCGCGGTCCGCCTCGGTCAGCCCGCTCATGTTGCGGCACAGGCCCGCGGCACTCTCGGCGGTAGTGATCTCGGCGTTCGGGCCGCCCATGTCGGTCAGCACCCAGCCCGGGTGCAGTGCGACCACGTTGATGCCGAGCGGCTCGAGGTCGATCGAGACGCTCTTGATCACCGCGTTGACCGCCGCCTTGCTGGACCGGTAGATGTAGCCGCCGCCCGAGCCGTTGTCACCCATCGAGCCGACCTTGCTCGAGAGGATGCCGATCTTCTTCTCCTCGCTGCGGGCCACCTGGTCGGCGAAGGCCTGCATGACCAGCATCGGGGCGATGCTGTTGATGCGGAACACCTCCAGCCAGGCCTCGACGTCCTCGACGTTGCCGAACGCCACACCGCGCGGCCCGTAGATCCCGGCGTTGTTGATCAGCCAGTCGATCGACTCGTCCGCGAGCTCCCGGGAGAGGCCGGTGATGGCGGCCGGGTCGGCCAGGTCGAGCGCGTGGCGCTCCAGGGTGGCGGGAAACCGTTCGGCGAGCGCGGCCAGCTCGTCCGAGCCCACCGGGTCTCGTGCGGTGGCATGCACGCGCCAGCCGTCCTCGAGCAGCTGGCGGACCAGGTCCAGGCCGATGCCCCGATTGGTGCCGGTGATCAGTGCGGTCTTCATGGCGAGTTCCTCGTTCGAATCGTGCAAACCCGGAGAGGGTGGTCCGGCCAGCCGGCGGATGCAAGCGGAGCGTGGGGTGGCGCCTCGGGGAAGCCGGGCGCGGCTCGAGCTGGGCGGCGAGGGTCGATGCGTGCGGGGCCCGCCTACTCGGCGAGTCGCACGACCAGCTCGCCCTCGTCGACCCGGACCGTCTCGATGCCCTCGGCCAGCGCTTGCCAGAAACCCGGATCGTTGCCGTATTGCTCGACCAGGTCCACGCCGCGCAGCCCGCCGATCCAGGCGTTCGGCAGCGGCACCCCCCAGAGACTCACGCCGGTCACGACGACCGCGAGGCGTGGCTCGCCTACGGGCCCGAGGGCCTGGCGTACCTGCGCCCCGGCGGTGACCCGCAGGGTCTGGCCGCCCATCACGGGAAAGTCGGGCGGCAGGGGAACCAGCAGTTTCACGCTGATCAGGTCGCGGGAGAGGTCGATCGCCAGCCGGCGGGCCAGTTCGGGGTCCCGGGCGATCAGGGCGTTGAGCTCGCGCTCGTCGAAATGCACCTCGCTTGGCCCCTCCGTGCCTCGGTAGGGCTCGGGGCGCAGCCGGCCCTCGGTATTGAACTCGTCGACGTTCGGGGCGAAGCGGTCCCGGGGCGCGTCGGGCGGGCCTTCCGCGGGACCGACGCCGATGGCGGAGAGCTTGCGGTCCAGCGCGGCCTGTTCCTCGCGATCGAGCGTGACCGGTTCGAACTGGTCGGCGAACAGCACGTAGCGCACGGCCAGCGCGCCGGCGAGGAGGGTGACGATCATCGTGGCGATCACGATCAAGGTCACACCCAGCCAGCCGATGCCGCCTCTCGGCGGCCGCGGTGGCGAAGCGGAGTGGTGTTCCGGGTTGGGTGACGTGTCGGTCACGTGCGGCTTCCTCCTTGTGCCCCGGGCCGGGATCGGCTCGACGGGAGCCTGCACGCATGCCAAACCGAAGGGTGGCGATTCGGTGTCGTCGCAGGCGCATCACGCTTTCGAGTGGAGGACGAATGCCTTGCGCCGGCCCGTTTCGGGGCAGGCCGGTCGGCATGGCATGCGTGCAGGACTCCCTGGATGGAGGCTAGCACGTTCCACGCACCGCAGGCCCGGAGGGGGTCCGGGCACGAGCGGTCACGCGAGGTGGGCGTCAGAAGGTCAGGTCGGCACGCAGGCGTGCATTACGTCCCATGCCGAGGGCGTAGCCCTTGTAGGTGTCGAGGAAGTCGCGGTAGGTCTCGTCGAGCAGGTTGTCCACCTGCAGCGACAGGCGCAGCTCGCTGTCGGCGTAGACCGGGAGGCTCACGCCCGCCTGCAGGGACAGCAGGGTGTAGGCGTCGGTGGAGGCGGTGCCGAACGGCTTGTTGTCGAACTGGGCGAACGGCTCGTAGGGGCCGGCGGCATCCTTTTCCCGGTAGTGGTTGACGCCGAGGCGGGCGTGCCAGTCGCGGAAGGTCTCGCCGCCGCCGTGGTCGAACGCGATACCGGCGCGCAGGCTGTCGGCCGGCATGAGCGGCAGATCACGGCCGTCGTCGAGTTCGCCGCGCACAGCGTCGAGGCCACCGTCCAGGGTCCAGTGGGGAGCGAAGCGCCACTGGCCGGCGATCTCGATGCCCCGCAGGCGGGCGTCGTCCTGGCGCGCGGCGTAGATGGGGCGCCCCGCGTCATCCGTGTTGCCGGTGTTGGCCAGGTAGATGTAGTCGTCGATCCGGTTCTGGTAGACCGTGGCCGACCATTCGACCGCGTTGCCCTGCCAGGTCACGCCCAGGTCGGCGTTGAGCGAGGTTTCCTCGGTCAGGGACGGGTCGCCTTGTTGCCGGGCGGCGACGCCGCCATGGACGCCGTCGGCGAACAGCTCGAAGATCGACGGCGCGCGGAAGCCGCGGCCGAGATTGGCCTTCAACGTCCAGTGGTCGTCGATCGCCCAGGCGAGCCCGGCCGAGCCGGTGGCCACGGTGTAGTCGCGCTCGCGGGTGTCGACCGAGGCAAATTTATTATCATCTTGCTTGGCCGACTGCTCGATCTGGTCGACCCGGGCGCCCAGCTGTACGGTCACCGCGTCGATCTCGCGCTGCTCGAAGGCGTAGATGGCCCACTCCTCGCGTTCGGCGCTGGGGGTCAGGCCGCCCGCGCGCAGGTCCTGGTCGACATCGACACGTTCGATGCCGATCTCGCCACGCCAGCCGGCCCATTCGGGGTGTTCCACCCCGAGACGGGCCGTCCGCCGGTCGCGACGGATATCGAGGTCCGGGCCCTGGGCGTCGAGCGTGTCATAGTCGGCACCCGTCAGGGCCTGGCGAACGTTCTCCTGCCAGTGGAGGCGTGACTTGAGGCGCCAGTCGTCGGCCAGCGCGTATTCGCCGGCGATCACCCAGTCGCGGTTCTCGAGATTCTGGCCAGCGGGCTTGCCGGTTGGCACGGTCGGGTCGTCTATCAAGAGGAAGTTTTGTTGGGATCGCCAGTCGGTGTAACTGACCTCGACCTCGCCTTGCTCGCCGGTATAGCCAAAGGCGATGCGGCCATTACGGTTCTTGTAGTCGGTATGGTCGAGTCGGCCGGCGAATAGTGGGTCGCCGGCTTGGCCACTTTCGACAAAAGTGGCTGCGCTAGGGCTTTTGAAGTCACCAGCATCACGCCAGTTGCCCGTGATCGCGAGACCGAACCCGCCCTTTGCTGCACGGATTTCCCCACCCAGGAGCTTTTCGTCGTTGTTACTGGCAAAACCGGAAGTGAGTCGTCCCGAGACGTCGGAGCCGTCCGGCGCGACCGGGAGGTCCGGCGAGATCATGTTGACGACCCCGCCCAAGGCGTCGGAGCCGTAAAGGACACTCATCGGCCCGCGCACGACTTCAATGCGATCGGCGAGCAGCGGGTCGACATTGGCAGGGTGGCGCACGCCGTATTGCTGGTAATCCTGCGCGATACCGTCGTTGAGTACCCGGATGCGATTGCCGGAGAGCCCGCGGATCACGGGATTGCCGATCTGGCCACCCGTGGCGATGGTCGCGACACCGGGGATGTCGTCAAGCGTCGCACCGAGTGAAAGTGACTCTGCCTGGCGTTTTTCGTCACCGCCGAGTACATCGACTGATGACGGGGCATCCTCGGCCTCGGTGGCGAACGGCGTGGCCGTGATGGTGATCACGCCCAGGCGGTCGGCGGCGAGGCTGGCCGGGGCGTGAGTGGCGAGCAGGCTGGCGCATAGCGCGGCAAGGGCGTTGCGGCGGGACATGTGAGCTCCTCTTTACCAAAGATGTCTTGTGAACACGATCGGCCGGGCAGGCCAGCCCTGACCGAATACAGATGTTATAACATAACGTATGCGTCGATTGGCCGGCAACCCGGTTGTCACGGCCCTGCAACCTGCGCCCGATACGTTGCGCATCCTTTTTGGCCGAGGGGGACGAGAGACGATGCCGCGTTTCAACTGGGGGATATCGCAACGCCTGTGGCTTGGGTTCGGCGCCCTGTTGATCCTGCTGATCACGGTCGCGGCGGTCTCGATTCTCCAGTCGCGTGATCTGGCGACCGTCGTGCAGCGCTTGAGCGTCGAGGTGGTCGAACGGGTCCAGCTCTCCCAGGCGTTGGTCAGCGAACTGGAGACCTTCCAGACCGCGCAGAAAAGCGGTTTGCTCGCCCGCGCGACCTTGCGCATCCCCCAATCGCGCGACTACTTCGACCGGGCCGAGCAGGCCGCGGCGCGCGTCCCTGAGCAGATCGCCGCGATGGATGCCGGCGTGAGCGAGCGCGAACGCGGTCTGGTCGATTCGTTCCGTGAACCGTGGCAGGGCTATCTCGAGGTCCACGAGGTCGTGCGTGAGAAGGCCTCCCGGGGGCAGATCGAGCCGGCCCTGGCCTTGCTGGAGGACGAGGGGGCTCCACGACTGGACGAGGCCCGGGCGGCCCTCGCCCGCCTTACCGACTTCCTGCGCGAGGACCTCGAGGCACAGCGCCAGTCGGTGGCCGAGCGCATGATGCGGGATCAGTCGATCCTGATCGGCATCGTTGTCCTGTCCCTGGTGATCGGCGGGATGCTGGCCGTGACGACGGCCCGCTACCTTCGCGGCAGCCTCGACCGCGTGCGCGCGGTCGCCGCGCGGGTGGTCGAGGGCGATCTCACCGCGCGCACCGGCCTGTCGCGCGACGACGAGATCAGCGCCATGGGCCGGGCGCTGGACGGCACCTGTCGGCAGTTCAAGGACGTCGTCGGCCAGGTCGCCGACGTGGCCAGGTCCATGAAGGAGCGCTCTTCGTCGCTCAGCCAGGCGGGCGAGCGCGTCGTCGACGGCATGCACCGTCAGGAGGCGGCCACCGAGCGGGCCAACGACCTCATGAGCCGCAACATGGCCGAGGTCGAGGGCGTCGTGGGTCACTCGGATCGCGCGGCGCGCTACGCCGAGGAGGTGGATCGTCTCTCCAATGGCGGTATCGAGCGGGTCGAGGCCACGCTGACGGCTCTGAAGGAGCTGACCGATCGCCTCGACCAGGCCGGCACGATCATCCATCAGCTCGACGCGCATGGCGGCGAGATCGGCTCGGTGGTCGACATGATCCGCACGGTCAGCGAGCAGACCAACCTGCTGGCGCTCAACGCCGCGATCGAGGCGGCCCGCGCCGGGGAGCACGGCCGCGGCTTCGCCGTGGTTGCCGACGAGGTGCGGACCCTGTCGATGCGCACCCGCGAGTCCACCGACCGCATCGCCGAGATGATCGATGCGCTCAAGATCACCATGCATCAGGCCGCCGAGCTGATGACCGACTCGGGCGAGTACGCCGCGCGGACGCTGCGCGAGGCCGAACAGGCCGGCGGGCAGCTCCGGGAGATCGACCAGGCGGTCAGCCAGATCCGCGAGATGAACGGCCGGATCGCGAGCGCCGCGCAATCGCAGCGCGACGAGGCCCAGGAGCTGGGGGCGGCCCTGCAGGAAATCGCCGTGCTGGCGGGCGAGGCGATCGAGGTCAGCCGCGAGAACGAGCGCATCGGGGGTGCGATGCGGGAGCAGTCCGACGATCTCGGCAAGCTGGTGGGGCGCTTCCGTCTTTCCTGAACGGTCGACGGGCGGGCACAAAGAAAGGCCGCGCGACCGGGACCCGGTCAGTGCGGCCTTGCTCTGTGCGGTGCCGCGGCTCAGCTGCTGGGCTTGTCCAGCAGCAGCGAGCGTTTCATCTTCTTGGGCAGGGGCAGGCCCATCAGCTCGAGCACCGTCGCGGCGATGTTGGCGATGCCGCCGCCGTTGCGCAGGCGCACCGGGGTCTTGTCGATCACGATGCAGGGCACCGGGTAGACGGTGTGCTGCGTGTGCGGATCGCCGGTCACCGGATCGACCATCTCGTCGCAGTTGCCGTGGTCGGCGGTGAGGATGATCGAATAGCCCTTCTCCCCGGCCGCATCGACCAGCCGGCCGACCTCCTGATCGACGGTTTCCATCGCCTTGATCACCGCGTCGCGCACCGCGGTGTGACCCACCATGTCGCCGTTGGCGAAGTTGACCAGCACGAAGCCGTACTGGTCGGCACGCACCGCGTCGATGGCGGCGTCGGCCACTTCGCGGGCGCTCATCTCGGGCTGCAGGTCGTAGGTGGCGACCTTGGGCGAGGGCACCATGACGCGGTCCTCGCCGGCGAAGGTCTCCTCCTTGCCGCCGTTGAAGAAGAACGTCACGTGGGCGTACTTCTCGGTCTCGGCGCAGTGGAACTGCTTGATGCCGGCCTGGCTGATCGCCTCGGCCAGCACGTTCTTGGGCCGCTCCGGCGGGAAGCCGATCGGCGAAAGGAACCGCGGGTCGTACTCGGTCAGGCAGGTGACCACGATCGGCTGGTAGTCGCCGCGGTCGAAACCGGTGAACTCCGCCTGGCCGAGCGCCTCGGTGAGCTGGCGCGGCCGGTCGTTGCGGAAGTTGAAGAAGATCATGGCGTCGTCGGACGTGAGCGCCTCGAAGCCGTCGAGCACCGCCGGGCGGATGAACTCGTCGGTCTGGTCGGCCGCGTAGGAGGCGTCCAGCGCCTCGCGCGCGTCGGAGAAGCGCGGGCCGTCGCCGCGCACGATCGCGTTGAAGGCCTCCTCGGTGCGCTCCCAGCGCTGGTCCCGGTCCATGGCGTAGTAGCGGCCGCTGATGGTCGCGATGGCGCCGTTGGCATCCGCGAGCTTGGGCTCGATCTGGTCGAGATAGGTCCGGGCCGACTTCGGCGCGGTATCGCGTCCGTCGGTGATCATGTGGACCAATGGCCGGGCGCCGACCTTCTTCGCCATCTTGATCAGGGCCAGCAGGTGGCGGACGTGGCTGTGCACGCCGCCGTCGGAGACCAGGCCGATCAGATGGATCGGGCGATCGCGGTCGGCGGCCTTCTGCATGGCCTGGTTCAGCGCGGCGTTCTCGAAGAAGCTGCCGTCCTTGATCGCATCGTCGACGCGTACCAGGTCCTGGCGATTGATCGCGCCGCTGCCCAGCGTCAGGTGGCCGACCTCGGAGTTGCCCATCTGGCCGTCCGGCAGCCCGCAGGCGCGGCCCGAAGCCTCGATGACGGTATGCGGATGGTGGGCGAACAGTTCGTCGAGGCGCGGCGTGTCGGCCAGCGTGACGGCGTTGTGCTTGCGGCTCGGGTTGACGCCGACACCGTCCATGATGACGAGCAGGACGGGGCGTCGAGGGGCGATGTTGGACATGGTGCTGTGTTCCTTCAGGTTATGCGCGTTGACGAACACCTGAACGAATCGGGTGGCGCGTGGCGTCCTTCCGGCACGTGGGCGGGCAGCGTGCCATCCGATTCATTCGGGGTTTCGTGGGCGGCGCCCGCGTGTCGGGCGTCGCCGGGCGGCAGGGTGCCGCGCCGGGATCACTTCCGTTCCGGGGATTCCCGGTCGGTGTCGTCATCCTCCGGCGGCTTGCCCTGCCGGTCCTCGCCCGTCGTCGACTCCTCGTCCGACGGCGGGCGCTCTCCGGTCTGGTCCCGGGGCGGGGGCCGGTCGATCGACTCCTGCTCACGCTCGATTTCGTCGAAGGCGCGATCGAAGTCGAAATCCTCGTCCTTCTCGGTCTCGTGCTGCCGTGGCGCGGCCGTCGTGCCGCTGCCGCCGCCGCCAGACGGGCTGCCGCCGCCCGGGCCGCTGTCGTCCGGTCCCGGCTCGTCGTCGTTCGGCAGGACCGGGCCACCCTGGCGCTTCAAGAGGATGCGGCCGATCACGATCCCCAGCTCGTAGAGGAACCAGACCGGGATGGCCATCATGAACTGCGACAGGATGTCCGGCGGGGTGAAGATCGCCCCGAGGATGAAGGCCACCAGGATCGCGTAACGGCGCTTTTCCGCGAGCTGTTCCGGGGTGACTACGCCGATCAGGATCAGGAGCACCGTTGCCACCGGCACTTCGAAGACGAAGCCGAAGGCAAAGAACATTGTGATGGTGAAGCTGAGGTACTCGTTGATGTCCGGCGCGAAGTTGACCTCGGCGGGGCCGACGCCGGCGAGGAAGCCGAACACCACCGGGAAGACGGCGAAGTAGGCGAACGCCGCGCCGACGTAGAACAGTACCGTGCTGGAGAACACCAGCGGCACCACCATCTTGCGCTCGTGCTGGTAGAGCCCCGGGGCAATGAACGCCCACAGCTGGTAGAGCAGAAACGGGATGGCCAGGAACAGCGCGGTGAAGCCGGCGAGCTTGAGCGGGATGAAGAAGGTCGAGGCGACCTGCACCGCGATCATGGCGGTGTCTTCCGGCAGGAAGCGCGACAGCGGCTCGGAGAGGAAGCGGAACAGCTCGTTGCGGAACGGGAACAGCGCCAGGAACAGGACGAATACGACGGCAACCGACTTGATCAGCCGGTTGCGCAGTTCGACCAGGTGCGAGACGAAGCCGGCCAGGCCGGACGGTTCGTCAGTTGTCGCGTCCGCGTTCCTTTGGTTCATCTTGACCTTTCGTCGTCGATTCCTGGGGCGTGGCCGGTTCGGCCGGGGTGTCGGGTTCCGGGGCGGCGAACGGGCGCTGGAAGCTCTCGCCCGTCTCCGATGCCAGCCGGCTCAACTCGTCGTCGAACGCGTCCGGAGCTGCCTGGCCCGATTCGTCGTCCTTCGCCTTGAGGCGGGATGGCGTGTCGGTGGATTCGGCGTCCGTCGCCTCATCCTGGCGCGCCTGTTCGCCGGCGGCGGAGTCTCGCATGGTCTGCTCGGCGTCCGAGAGGGCGCCCCGGACCGAGTTCTCGGTGTCCGAGAGGTCGTGGCGGGTCTCCTCGACCATGGCGCGCAGCTTGGAGATCTCGGATTCCTGCGAGTTCAGCAGTTGCTTCATGTCCTGCATGTTGAACTCGCTGTCCATCTCCGCCTTGGCGTTGGCGACGAACTTGCGGACCTTGTAGGTCCACTCGCCCGCCTTGCGCGCCACGCCCGGCAGACGCTCCGGTCCGATGACCAGGAGCGCGACCACCAGGATCAGGAAGACTTCCCAGAAGCTGAAACCGAACACGGATCAATCCCGACCGGCGCGGATCAGCTGTCCTTGCGCTCGGAAGACTTCTCGGCGGTCTTCTCCTTGCCGGCCTCGATGGTCTCGCTCTCGATCACCCGGTTGGCGTTGGGCTGCTCGCCTTCTTTGTGCTCGAGGTTTTCGGCGCGCTTCTGCTCTTCCTCGTCCTTCTCGGACTCTTCCTTAACGGCCGACTTGAAGCCCTTGATGGCGCTACCGAGGTCGGTGCCGAGGTTCTTCAGGCGCTTGGTGCCGAACAGAAGCAGCACGATGGCCAGAATGATCAGCCAGTGCCAGATGCTAAAAGTACCCATGATCGCGATCTCCTACAGGTGTCCAGTCAATCTTGTGTGCGCCGGGCCTTTTCTTCAAGGCCCGACAGTCCGAAGCGGCGGTCGAGCTCGGCGAGCACGTCCGCCGGGGTGCGGTCGGCATCGGCCAGCAGTACCAGGCTGTGGAACCACAGGTCGGCCATCTCGTTGATCAGTTCGTCGGGGTCGTCGCCCACCGCGGCGAGCGCGACCTCGACCCCTTCCTCACCCACCTTCTGGGCGATCTTGGCCCGACCTTGTCTGTACAGGCTGGCCACGTAGGAGCCGCCGGCGTCGGCGCCCTTGCGCTCCTCGAGCAGGGCGGCCAGTCGCTCGAGCACCTCGCTCGACGAGGCAGAGGCGGGATCAGCCGTTGCCATAGATCGCCTCCGGCGATTTCTTCACTTCGTCGGTCACCTGCCACTCACCGTTCTCGAGGCGGCGGTAGAAGCAAGATTCCCGGCCGGTGTGACAGGCGATGCCGCCGGCCTGTTCGATCGACAACAGCAGGACGTCGCCGTCGCAGTCAAGCCGGATTTCGCGGACCTGCTGCGTGTTGCCGCTCTGCTCGCCCTTGTGCCAGAGCTTGCCGCGCGAGCGGGAGAAGTACACCGCTTCGCCCAGTCCGACGGTCTTCGCCACCGCCTCTCGGTTCATCCAGGCGAACATCAGCACGCGGCCGGTTTCGGCATCCTGGGCGATCGCCGGCACCAGTCCGTCGGCATCGAAAGCGATCGCCTCGATCCAGTCGGTATCGCGGGTTGCCGGGGTATTTGCCTGAGATTCGGTCACTTGCGTGTCGTCGTGTAGCGGTGGGCGGGCGGCGCCGGAGTATATCAGGGATGCGGGGAAAACCGTCAGCGGCCCGAGGGCGCGCCGTCAGTCCCGCACCTCGATGCCGGCGTTGGCCATGACGGCCTTGGCCTCATGGATGCTGTAGGTGCCGAAGTGGAAGATGCTTGCGGCGAGCACCGCGTCGGCATGGCCCTGGAGGATGCCCTCGGTTAGGTGCTCGAGGTTGCCGACGCCGCCGGAGGCGATCACCGGGATCGGCACGGCATCGCTGATCGCACGGGTCAGCTCGAGGTCGAAGCCCTGCTGCATGCCGTCGCGGTCCATGCTGGTCACCAGCAGTTCGCCGGCGCCGAGATCGGCCATGTGCTTGGCCCACCGGATCGCGTCCAGCCCGGTCGGATTACGCCCGCCGTGGGTGAAGATCTCCCAACGCGGCGGCTCGTCCTCGCCCGAGACGCGGCGGGCGTCGATGGCCACCACGATGCACTGCGAGCCGACCGCGTCGCTCATCTCCCTGATGCGCTCGGGGTGATGCACCGCGGCGGTGTTGATCGAGACCTTGTCGGCGCCGGCGTGCAGCAGGCGGCGGACGTCGGCTAACGTGCGGATGCCGCCGCCGACGGTCAGCGGGATGAACACCTCGGCGGCGACCGCCTCGACCACGTGCAGCATGGTCTCGCGGCCCTCGTGCGAGGCGGAGATGTCGAGGAAGGTCAGCTCGTCGGCGCCGGCCTGGTTGTAGCGGCGCGCCGCCTCGACCGGGTCGCCGGCGTCACGCAGGCCCTCGAACTGCACGCCCTTGACCACGCGGCCTTCGGCCACGTCCAGGCAGGGGATGATGCGCTTGGCGAGCCCCATGCCTTATTCGGAGAACGGCGGGATGCCCGCGCGGTCGTCGATGCGCTTCTGCGCTTGCTGCAGGTCGATGCTGCCCTCGTAGAGCGCCCGGCCGATGATCGCACCGGAGACGCCGTCGTCGGCCGCGTCGATCAGGCGGTCGATGTCGCTCATGTCGGTCACCCCGCCCGAGGCGATCACCGGAACGCGCACCGAGGTGGCCAGCTTGCGGGTCGCCTCGATGTTCGCGCCCTGCATCATGCCGTCGCGGGAGATGTCGGTGAACACGATCGCGGCCACGCCGTCCTGCTCGAAACGCTGGGCCATGTCGTAGACGTCGTGGTGCGAGAGCTTCGACCAGCCGTCGATGGCCACCTTGTCGTCGCGGGCGTCCAGGCCGACGATGATGTGGCCCGGGAAGGCGAGGCAGACGTCCTCGACGAAGTGCGGCTCGGAGACGGCCTTGGTGCCGATGATGACGAACTCGACGCCCAGCTCCAGGTACTGCTCGATGGTCGCCTCGTCGCGGATACCGCCGCCAACCTGGATCGGCAGGTCGGGGTAGGCCTCGCAGATGGCCTTGATGACCTCGCGGTTCTTGGGGCTGCCGGCGAAGGCGCCGTCCAGGTCGACCAGGTGCAGGCGGCGCGCGCCGGCCTCCACCCAGCGACCGGCCACGGCGACCGGGTCTTCGGAAAAGACGGTGTCATCCTCCATGCGGCCCTGGCGCAGGCGCACGCATTTGCCTTCCTTCAGATCGATGGCGGGAATCAGGAGCATGGTTCAGGCGTCCTCGATACGCGTGAAGTCGTGTTGCAAGGCGGTCAGGAGCCCGGTCCGGACCAGCGGGTGAAATTGGCCAGGAGCTTGAGCCCGTCCTCGGCGCTCTTCTCCGGGTGGGCCTGGATGGCGAAGACGTAGTCGTCGGCCAGCGCGGCGGTGTAGGTCAGGCCGTACTCGGCCGTGCCCACCTGCTGCGCGGAGTCGGCCAGGTCGCAGTAGTAGCTGTGCACGAAGTAGAAGCGCGCGTCCTGGCGAATGCCCGCGAACAGCGGGTGATCCTGCGTCTGGTGAAGCTGGTTCCAGCCCATCTGCGGCACCTTGAGGTGATCGCTCGTCGGCGCGAAGCGCTTGACCTGTCCCGGGAACCAGCCCATCAGGTCGACGCCGTCGTTCTCCTCGGAGCGATCGAGCAGCACCTGCATGCCCATGCAGATGCCCAGAAACGGCCGGGTCCGGGCCGCCTCGCGCAGGGCCTCGGGCAGGCGGCGCTCCTTGAGCTTGGCCATGCACTGGGCCGCTGCGCCCTGCCCGGGGAAGACCACGCGCTCGGACTCGAGGATCACCTCGGGGGCGTCGGTCAGTACTACGTGCGCGCCGTCCGGGGCGACGTGCTCGATGGCTTTGACCACCGAGCGTAGATTGCCCATGCCGTAGTCGACGACCGCGATCTGCATTACAGGGAACCCTTGGTCGAGGGCACGGCGTCCGCCTGACGTTCGTCGGCACTCAGCGCCATGCGCAGGGCCCGACCGAACGCCTTGAACATGGTCTCGGCCTGGTGGTGCGCGTTGCGCCCGCGGACGTTGTCGACGTGCAGCGTCGCGCCGGCGTGGTTGACGAACCCGCGGAAGAACTCCTCGACTAGCTCGGTCTCGAAGCGACCGATCAGCGAGCGGGTGAACGCGCAGTGGAACTCCAGCCCCGGTCGGCCGGACAGGTCGATCACCACCCGCGAGAGCGCCTCGTCGAGCGGCACGTAGGCGTGGCCGTAGCGGAAGATGCCGCGCTTGTCGCCGACCGCCTGCGCCACCGCCTCGCCCAGCACGATGCCGCAGTCCTCGACCGTGTGGTGGTCGTCGATCTCGGTATCGCCGTCGCAGGTCAAGGTGATATCGATCAGCCCGTGGCGGGCGATCTGGTCGAGCATGTGCTCGAAGAAGGGTACGCCGGTTTCCAGGCGGGCCTTGCCCTCGCCGTCGAGGTTGATCTCGAGAGAGATGCGGGTCTCGTTGGTCTCGCGGCGGATCTGCGCGGTGCGTGCGGCCATGGTCGGTTCGCGTCTCGGGCGGATTGAATATGGATGCTCGGGAAGCAATCCCGAACCGGGAGCATACAATGCCCGCCGCGGCACGTCAGCCTCTGGGCGGAAAACGGCCGTCTTCGGGTCGCCCCAGTCCGCCCGTGACGGGGTTGACCGCGCGACGATTTTGCCGTTAAATGCGCAACCTCGTTGCCGGGCGGCGGTGCCTGATCACCCCGAGAAGGCCGGCGGCGAACAGCGGACATGGCCAGATAGCTCAGTTGGTAGAGCAGGGGATTGAAAATCCCCGTGTCGGGGGTTCGATTCCCTCTCTGGCCACCACTACCCCGGCGCAAGCGCCACAGGAACCCGCAAGTCGGATCGCGACTTGCGGGTTTTTTCGTGCCCGAACCCTCCCCGCCCCGCTCGGCTCGTTCCCCGTTTGT
>Ga0102930_1000328_pt1 | contig 15982 bp, 15 predicted proteins | sample SalPon1_B_H2O_MG_FD_84514 | JGI IMG/M metagenome (GOLD analysis project Ga0102930, IMG submission 84514) | Salt pond water microbial communities from South San Francisco under conditions of wetland restoration - Salt Pond MetaG R1_B_H2O_MG | ecosystem: Environmental > Aquatic > Non-marine Saline... | reverse complement strand
GTCGGTCCGCGTCGACCACGACGGCGAGACGTTCGACCAGCCGTATTCGGCCCTCCTGATCGCCACCGGCGGCCGGGCGGCCACCGGCTCGTTCGACATCCGGGGCATCGACGGCGCGTTCACCCTCCACAACATGGACGCCGCCGCGGCGATCGACGCCTACATCGCCGACCCCGAGGAGTACGATTTCGGGCGCGTCGACGACACGCCGGTCGACCGCGAGCGCGTCGCCCGGAATGCCGACCTCGCTGCCCCCGAGACGGCGGCCATCGTCGGCGGCGGCTACGTCGGCGTCGAGATGGCCGAAGCCCTCCGGGGACGGGGCCTCGACGTGCATCTCTTCCAGCGCTCCGAGCACGTGCTGTCGCCGTTCGGCGAGGCGGTCGGCCAGCGCGTCGAGACCGAGCTCGCCGAACAGGGAGTGACCGTCCACACGAACACACCGGTCGACGCGCTGGTCGGCAACGACCGGATCGAGGCGGTCGCCTTCGAGGGGAGGGAGTTAGCCGTCGACCTCGCGCTCGTCGGCGTCGGCATTCGACCAAACACGGAACTGCTCGCCGAAACGGGGGTCGACCTCGGTGCGGACGGTGCGATTCGGGTCGACGACTACGGGCGGACGACACTCCCCGATATGTACGCCGCGGGCGACTGTGCGACCGCCACCCACACCGTCACCGGCGAGGAGGCGTGGTTCCCGCTGGGGCTGACAGCCAACCGCGGCGGCCGCGCCATCGGCTCGACGGTCGCAGGCGAGCTGACGCCGGTCGGCGAGATCGCTGGCACCGCGGTGGTCAAAGCCTTCGACCAGGAGTGTGGTCGCGTCGGCATCGTCGACGAGGCCGAAGCGACCGACGCGGGGTTCGAGCCGGTGTCGACGACAATCACCGCGGGCTCGCGGTCGGGCTACTACCCCGGCGCGGCCGACACCGACGTGACCCTCGTCGCGGATCGGGAGACGGGGCGACTGCTCGGGGGGTCGATCGTCGGCCCCGACCGGGCCGCAGTTCGGATCGACACGCTGTCGACCGCCCTCGAAGCGGGGATGACCGTCGCCGAGGTCGAACGGCTGGATCTGGCCTACGCGCCGCCGTTCAGTCCGGTCTGGGACCCGATCTTGGTCGCGGCGAAGGTGCTGAACGGTCGGCTCGAATAGGTCGGGTTTTGGAGTGTCGCCGCGACCGGCAGGTCGCTCCCCATTGGATAATCTACATATGGCTGTCGGCCCAATCTGTAGCTATGACGCCTGAACAGAACGTCGGCGGCACGGATCGGCTCGGTCGCGCAGTACTCGCAGTCGTCCTCTCGGTGGTCGCGCTGAGCGCTCTCCGCAAGCGGAACTATCGGACGTCGCTCATCGCGGGAGCAGGGGCTCTCGGCCTCGGCTTCAACGCGACGACCTGTTTCTGCGGGCTGAACGAGGCCCTCGGCGTCGACACCACCGAGGAGTAGCTACCCGGCGAAGGAGTAGTTACCCGGCGAGGTCGACCAGATCAGGATGCGACTGCAACCGCTCGGGAAGGTCGACCAGCGGCGTCTCGCCACTGGCCACGCGGTCCCGAACCGCCTGCCACTGGCTGTGGCGAGCCAGTATGACGACCGGTACCGTCTCCAGATCGAGCAGCTTGGCGACCGCGAGCCGGTTACGCCCATCGTAAAACAGGAGTTCGCCATCACGGCCGACAGCGAGGGCGATCTCGCCGTCGACTGTTCGGGTATATCTGTTCGGGCGAGCGTGGTCGAACGGCTCGTCGGCCCCCGACTCCAGGATTTCGGTCTGGGTTCGGTAGCCCTCAGCGTCGACCCGCTCGTACAGCCGGTCAATCCCCTGACACCGGCGGTCGAGATCGGCGGGGGTGGTACACCCCCACGGAGCCCCCCCGTCGTCGATCACGTCGAGACACTGGGCGTAGAAATCCGTCTCGGACCACGACACTCCGGCCTCGAAACGCGCCCGGAACGACCGATAGATCACCGACTCCGAAAAGGGTCGACGATCGGTATCCCAGTCGCCGTCCAGCACGCGTCCCGCGAAGTGGTAGTTCGGCAGGCCGAACGGGTCGGGGATCGCCTCCCCCTTGTCAACCGACAGCTCCTGCCACGAGATCGAGTCGGTAACTGTCTCGGGGTCGACCCGGTAGATCCGGTAGGGGTTCGTGGGCGCAGTGTGTCGAAGCCGCGTCCGTAGTCGGGTGGTGTCGACGAACAGCCGGGCACAGCTGTCACGAACCCGATGGAGTGCCGGTTCGGCCGCCGGATACGCCGCCAGCAGGTCGGCTGAGGCGGCTCGAAGGCGGTGGACGAGCGAGTGGTAGGTCTCCTGGATCATAACGGACGAGCGGGAGCCGACAGTCGACGTAACCGTGTTCCGTGCCGCGGATAAACCTACTTCAGCGAGTTGGGACTGTCGCCGACGGCGAGCGGTTCGGGTCAGTAGAGCGGGCCGAAACGGTCGGGAGCGTGGGCCGATAGGCTGATTCCCGCGGCGGCGAACCTCTCAGTATGTCCCTCCGCCAGCGCGTCGTTCCGACTGGGCGCGTCGACCGCCGCGACCTGCTCGGGGCGGCGACCGCGGCCCTGCTGGTCAACCTCGTCGGTGCCAGTGGCGTCGTCTTCACCGACCCGAACAGCCAGTGGTTTCAGTCGCTACAGTTGCCGTGGTTCTACCCCCCGACGTGGGCCTTCGGTGTCGTCTGGACGCTCCTGTTTACGCTCATCGGTGTAGCGGCGTATCTCGTCTATATGCAGGGAACCGACAGTCGACCCGTCCGGATCGCACTCGCCGTCTTCGCCGCCCAGATGGTCCTCAACGTCGCGTGGTCCCCGGCGTTCTTCGCGCTCCGGAACCCGCCGCTGGCTCTAGGTATCATCGGCCTGCTGTGGGGACTGATCGTCGTGACGATCCTCGCGTTCGACCGCGTAGACCGGCGGGCCGCCCTCCTCCTAGTCCCGTATCTCTGCTGGGTGGGCTTTGCGGCCCTGCTCAACGGCGCGATCTGGCAGCTCAACTAGTCGGTGGCCGAGAGACAGGTCGGGAGTCGACGTGCGAAAAGAAGAACCAAACCGAATATCGGATACTTTCGAAAGCAGCGATGTTTCTGACCCGAATTCAGTAGAGTATATCATGATTTTTCGGCGTTCGACCACTATATAAAAGAAAGTCTTGATCGGCACAAGGACTGTATCGAGTCCCATATTATAATTAGTGTTAGTTAGAAAACAGCTTTCTCAAGGCCTAAAACGGTAGATCAGGACAAAACGTTCACTGGTTTTAATGTCAACCCCAAAACTATTAATAGCTGTTGTACACAACACCAAAATATATATAATACGTATGCACATTGCTAAACGTAATGTTCGATTCTGAATTACACGAACGCAAGAACTCCGCGGGCGTCTCGCGCCGGCGGTTCGTTCAGGCAGCAGGAGTGGCGGGAATCACGACCAGTCTGGCGGGCTGTACCGGCGGCAGTGGTGGGAGCGGCGGCGTCGTCGTCTCCGCCGATCAGGTGATGGCCGACGCATCCGACTCGATCATCAGCGCGCTTCGAGAGGCGGGACTCGACACCGACATCGAAGTCGAGATCGTCCAGGAGGACTTCCAGACCGACAGCCGTCGACAGACCTACACGTCGGCACTCGACGCGGGTCGGGCCTCGCCGGACCTGTTCATGATGGACAGCGGGTGGACGATCCCCTTTATCGTCCGCGAGCAACTGACCAACCTCGAAGAGGAGCTGTCGAGCGACATCATCGACCGCGTCCGCGGCGACTACCTCTCGGCATCGGTCGCAACCGCCGAGAGCCCCGACTCGGGTGACCTCTACGGCGTCCCGATCTTCCCGGACTACCCGGTCATGCACTACCGGAAGGACCTCGTCGAAGCCGCGGGCTACAACCCCGATGGTAACGACTGGGCGACCACGCCGGTCTCCTGGCAGGAGTTCTCGCAGATCGCTGCCGACGCCCGGGACGAAGGCGACGTCGAGTACGGCTTTACGACGCAGGCCGCGGCCTACGAGGGACTGTCCTGCTGTACGTTCAACGAGACGATGTCGAGCTTCGGCGGCGCGTACTTCGGCGGCCGCGACAACCTCTTCGGCCCGGTCGGTGACCGACCGGTCACCGTCGAGGAGGAGCCGGTCATCGAGACGCTGCGCATGATGCGCGCGCTGATGTACGGCAGCGACGACCCCGAGGCAGCAGACGGCTACCAGCAGATCGCTCCCTCGTCGATCGTCCAGTGGACCGAAGAAGACGCCCGTGGTCCGTTCACCGACGGCAACGCGGCGTTCCACCGCAACTGGCCCTACGCGATCAGCAACAACGTCGAGGCCTTCGGCGAGGATTTCGACGTGATGCCGCTGCCGTACGGTGTCGAGGAAAGCGAGTCCCAGTACGACGGTCTCGGCGGCAGCCGTGCAGCCCTCGGTGGCTGGCACCTGACACTGAACCCCAACTCACAGCAGACCGAAGACGCGATTCAGGTGCTCGAAGCCTGGACCAGCAACGAGGTCATGCTGGCGATCTTCGAGAACGTCGGGAACCTGCCGCCGATCCCGGGCGTCCTCGACGGTCTCACCGAAGACGACGTCGGCCCGATCGCCCGCTTCATCCCGACGCTGCAGTACGTCGCCGACAGAGCGGTGCCGCGTCCCGTCACCGACCTGTGGCCGAACCAGTCGGCGCTGGTCTACCAGGAAGTCCACGACGCCTACACCCAGACGAAGACGCCCACCGAGGCGATGGGCCAGCTTGCGACCGACCTCGAAGAAAGCGACACCCGATAACCACCCACCACATTCCTTATTCGCATGGCAACCGACCATACCAACTCACCGGTCGACTCCGGGACCGACAGCGGCGGCGTTCTCAGTCCGGTCTTCACGTGGATGGAAAACCTCAGTGAAGCCGCCTACGCCTACCTGCTGTTGATCCCCGGATTCCTGCTGTTGGCACTGGTCGCGTTCTATCCCCTACTGTCGACGCTTCGGATGTCGTTGCTGGCCGACCAAACCCGTGGAGCAGAGCCACTCGGTGGGTTCGTCGGACTCGAAAACTACATGAACGTCCTCACCGGGGAGACGCGACTCAGCCGGCAGCTGATCGACGTTGCACTCACAACCGAATTCCCGTTTATCGAACTCGGGACGCCGTTTTTCCGCCAAGCACTGTTCGTCACGCTCGCGTTTGCGATCCTGAGCGTGATCTTCGAGACCGCCATCGGCTTCGGCCAAGCGATGGTCCTCGATCAGGAGTTCAAGGGCCGCCGCTGGGTCCGTGTCGCGATCATCATCCCGTGGGCGATCCCGATCGTCATTCAGGGGATGCTGTTTTTCCTGCTGTTCCAGCCGACCGTCGGCTTCGGCAGCGGGCTCATGCAGGCACTCGGTATCTTCGGCGACAACCCACTGGCATCGAGCAGCGACTCGTTCATCATCGTGCTCGTCGCCGATATCTGGAAGACCTCGGCGTTCATGGCCCTGCTCATTTTGGCGGGCCTCCAGAGCGTTGACCGCAGCCTCTACGACGTGGCCAAGGTCGCGGGCGCGACCCCGTGGCAGCGGTTCAAGATGATCACCCTCCCGATCGTGATGCCCGCGCTCATCGTTGCGATGCTGTTCCGCACGATGGACGCCATGCGCGTCTACGGGATCATCGAGTCGACGGCGGGCTGTTCGACCGTCCCCTCGATGACCTGTATGGTGATCGACGGACTGTTCGGCGGGACCCGAATCTACGGGACCGCCGCCGCAGTCGCGTTCCTCACCGCGGCGCTGATCGGCGTCTTCATCGCCGTCTACCTTGCCAAATTCCGTGACTCCGACGGAGGGTTCGCATAATGGCAACCGAAAAACCGGACACACACCAAGTCCTGATGGACGACGACGGCGAGGAACCGGATATCAAACGCGGGATGTTCGAAGCCTGGGCCGCCAAGGCGATCAAAAACCCAAAGCGGACCTACAAGGCGATGTTCTACACCGCGACGATCTTCTTCCTCGTCACCACGCTGTTCCCGTTCTACTGGCTGTTCCAGGTGGCGCTGACGCCACGCGACAACCTGCAGGACGTGGGACTGGTGCCGAGCGGGTTCGATCCGTCGCTACTCGCCCAAGGCGATATCACGATGGGGACGAACCCCGGCGTCTTCCTCGAAGTGTTCACGCTGATCCCGTTCCACCGCTACATGATCAACAGCTTCGTGATCGCCACGGTGACGACGATCGTCGTTATCGTCGTTGCGAGCCTCGCGGGCTACGTCTTCGGTCGACTCCGGTTCCCCGGCAAAGGACCGATGATGTTGCTCGTCCTCATCGTGTCGTTCTTCCCGCCAGCGGCCTTCTTCATCCCGCTGAACGAGCTGTTCAACACGAATATCGACATCTTACGGCCGATCCTGACCGACGGCAGCCTCTACAACACGCCGTATGCGATGGTCGTGCCGTTCAGTGCGATCTTCATGCCGCTGTCGATCTTCATCCTGACGACGTTCTACGCCCAGATCCCAGACGGGCTGGAGGACGCCGCCCGGATCGAGGGCACCACGCGGCTCGGGGCGCTGTTCCGCGTGATCATGCCGCTGTCGGCCCCCGGCGTCGCCACCGCAGGCGTACTCACGTTCATCGCGGTCTACAACGAGTTCTTCTTCTCGTTCCTCATGACCGACGGCAGCGCCGAGAACTGGGCTCCCATCGTCGACGGGATCCTCCAGTACCAGGGCCAGTACGAGGTACTGTTCAACGTGATGGCCGCCGCGAGTATCGTCGGCGTCCTGCCGGTGGCGATCCTCGTGGTCGTCGCACAGGAAAAGATCGTCAGCGGGCTCACCGCGGGAGCACTCAAGGAGTAACCCTATGGGAAACGTTAAACTCGAACACATAGTCAAGCGGTACGATGATGTAACGGCAGTCGACGACATGAACCTCGACATCAAGGACGGCGAGTTCGTCACCTTCGTCGGTCCCTCGGGGTGTGGGAAGTCGACCACGATGGAGACCATCGCGGGGCTGACCAAGCCCACCGAGGGGACGGTCAACATCAGCGGCCGGGACGTGACGAACCTCCCGCCGAAGGACCGTGGGATCTCGATGGTGTTCCAGAACATCGCGCTGTTCCCACACATGGACGTCTTCGACAACATCTCCTTCGGCCTTCGGCTCCGGGACTACGACGACGAGGAGATCCAGCGCCGGGTCGACCGGGCTGCCGAAGTCGTCCAACTGGAAGGGATGCAGGACCGCATGCCCGAGGAGATGTCGGGTGGGCAGCGACAGCGCGTCGCCATCGCGCGGGCGATCGTCCGCAACCCCGACGTGTTCCTGATGGACGAGCCGCTGGCGAACCTCGACGCCAAGCTCCGGGTCCACATGCGCACGGAGCTCCAGCGACTCCACAAGGAGCTGGATACGACGATCATCTACGTCACCCACGATCAGGCCGAGGCGATGACGATGTCCGACCGGATCGCCGTCATCAACGCCGGGCAGCTCCAGCAGATCGACCCGCCGCTGGTCTGTTACAACGAGCCGGCCAACACCTTCGTCGCAGGATTCATCGGCTCGCCATCGATGAACTTCATCGAGGGCGAAATCACCGCTGACGGCTTCGAGTCCGAATACATCAGCGTCGACTTCGACCCAGCTAACGTCGGCGTCAGCGTCGGCTCGAAGATCACCCTCGGCGTGCGACCAGAGGACGTCTACGAGACGAGCAAGACGGAGTTCGTCGACGACGCGACCGCCGAAATCACCGCCCGAACGGACGTGCTCGAACCGATGGGTAACGAGGTCTTCATCTACCTGCTGTTGAGCGAGGACGCCGAGTCCTCGATGGACACCAGTCAGGCCGACGACCAGCTGCTCATGAGCACCGATCCCGACACCACACTCGGCGAAGACGACGAGATCAGTGTTGTCCTGGACCGCAGCAAGGTCCACCTCTTCGATACTGCCTCGGGCGAGGCAATCAGCCACGGACTCACGGCGTCGGCGGCTGCTCCGACGGTGGAAGCCGAAGAAGCCAGCTCCGACTGATCGGAGAATCCGCTCCGGCAGATCGGAGGCACCCCACCACGGTGGCCCCGGGCACCACCACTCATCACCACACTCTCGGACCCAACCACCACGGTAACGTGACCTTTAACAATACCTGTAGTAAATAAAAGTTAATGAACACAGAATCAGCAGTTCAGATAGGAATCATCGGGCTTGGCGGTATCGGGCATCACCACGCCGACCGGCTCGCGGACCACGACGCGGAACTCGTCGGCGGCGTCGACATTAGCGGCGAAGCGCGCCGACGCTTCGGCGAGAAGTACGGCGTGTCGACCTACGAAGACGACGCGGAGTTGCTCGACATTGCCGACGCGGTGCTGATCTCCACGCCGAACCGATTCCACGAGCAGTATGCGGTCGCCGCCCTCGAAGCGGGCTGTGACGTGCTGTTGGAAAAACCGCTCGCACACAGCCTCGACAGCGCCGAGCGGATCGTCGAGGCCGCCCACGACGCCGAGGGGTTTTGCATGGTCGGCTTCAACAATCGGTTTTCGGACCCTGTCGAGGTCATCAAGGAGCACCAAGCCGCCGGTCGGTTCGGCGATGTGTCGCACGTCGAGGCCAACTACGTCCGGCGGCGCGGGATTCCGGGCCGCGGCTCGTGGTTCACCTCGAAGGAGGTCGCCGGTGGCGGCTCGCTGATCGATATCGGCGTCCACGCCATCGATCTCGCGCTCTACTTCCTCGATTACCCCACAGTCACCGAAGTCTCGGGGACGACACGCTCGCAGTTCGGCACCGAAGACGACTACGCCTTCGTCGAGATGTGGGGCGACGATATCGGTCCCGACGGGTTCGATGTCGACGATTCGGCCAGCGCCTTTATTCGAACCGCCAAGGGCCAGACGATCTCGCTGGATGTCGCGTGGGCGACCAACCGCCCGACCAACAACGAGTTCGTGATCCGAGGAAGCGAAGCCGGGGCCCGACTCGACCGCGCGAGCCACGATCTGACGATCTTCGAGGCCAGCGGGGCAGGCACGAACCACCTGGCCGATGCCGAAATCGAGACACAGAGCGGCGACACCCACAAAGCCGAGGTTCGCTACTTCCTCGACCACGTTGCGGCCGGGGAGGCTCCCGAGCGCAACACGGTCGACCAAGGACTGGCCGTCCAACGGGTTATCGATGCGATCTATCGGTCCTCCGAGCAGGGCGAGGCCGTCTCGCTGGATACCGAGACGCCGAAAGCGATCCCCACGGAGTAGCGGGCCACCCGCCAGATCGTCGGTCGACTCCCGAGCGAAATGGCTGCGTAATCTCACCGGGTCGACGAGCGAAGATTACTGATACCGCTCGGAATCCATGGTGCCTCATTTTTAAATCCTACCTGAATACCGTCCCAAGAGTTTAGTGAAAATATATATGTATGATCAAGCCATAGACACAATATGAAACCAATCAATACGGCGATTTCCGAAACTTGGGACGAGCGTGGAATGTGGGTAATGGCACTTATTTGTGGTGTTTTTGCCGGGTTGGGGGCGCTGGTCGCAAATATTGTGCTCCCACATATTGTAGAATCAACATTATCGCACGCTATTGTTGGCGGTTTTTTCAGTGGTGCCGCCGTACTTCTCGGCGTTATAATTTTTTCTATGCTTGATACATGAAATAATGTATTGGCAGTAGTACGTTCTTCTGTAGGAGACTGTCGATACTACCCGGCAGTTGTTGTAGAATCAAAAAGAGGAAACACACCGCGTCAGTGGTGTCTGTTTGACATGATTCCGTTAGATGACAGGGGTCGGAATCGGCTGTAGCGGACTTGTCGGTGCGGGTTCGTTGGTATAAATATACTGCTTTCGATAGCAGTCGTTCTTCACGGTCAGATCAGAACAGTAGCTATCGGCGCTTTCAGCAATCTCTGTAGAACTGCGACGGTGCGTTCAATATCGAACCTTGACAGATGAATGAGTGAAACATTCTCGGCGAACTCCGGCGATACAAGCACTGACGCCGTGAAGAAGCCGAAGCGCATAGCGAGCCACGGAAGCCAGGAGTTTCGATGACTTTCCACATCGATACAGATATTTCAGAGTCTTATCCAAACACAACAGAGGATTAGTAACGAAAATCTAAGTAAGTATTAGAGTAGATAAGGGTGTTAGAGGTAATCCGTAACAGAGTCACCCACTGTAAGGTGAGGGCCAGAAATCTTATCTATATAGGAGAGGTCATCGAGGTCTGTTGTATATGACGGCGAGGCACCGTAGCAAATACCTTCCTCGTTAAGCCACCCTTTGTGACAATCCCAGCCACCAATAGCACCTGTTTGTTTCGATAGGTCAAGATGATCAAGGAAGAAGAAACTGAACGAGTAACATACAATAGCACCTAGCACAGCTATTGCCGCCGCAGCATATGGGTTGCCTGTTAGAGAACCACCGAGTGCACCAATGACCGCACAGAGTGCTGCTGAAAGCACGCCGGTTGGATATTCATCCAAGGATTCCCCTGTTTCAAACGCAAAAACCAATGAAGCGTGACCATTATAGATTTTACCCGGACAATCGCCAGTTTCATCAAAGTCATACGACGAACGTTCGATGACATCATCGTGGTTTTGTACTTGTACCTCCCCTTCATTGTCAAGAATAGATGAAGCGACCGATTCATTCATCTCTGCCTGTTTAGTGTTATCTTTTCCGGTATCAACCTCAATCTTTGTGGCACTCCCCTTTTCGGTATCTACCTGAAACGTATGTGTGTCCTCATCCCGATCGACCTTGATGATTTGTTGATTCCCGCTTTTAGCGAGGGTTTCTACATCGGTACTGTCTGTACTGTCTTTTTTTCTTCTTTCTGATGCTGCTGCAGTCGTCGTGAAAAGGCCAGCACCTGCAACAGCTGAACCGGTTGTTCTCAAAACAGTACGCCGCCGTACATTGTCATTATCCTTAGACATGCAAATGAAACTTACATTCGCATCTATAAATACTTTTTCACCTATATTTCAGCCTTTTTAATGTGTTGACAAGCCGATTTCAGCACTAACAGCCGCGAGAGCGAAATGAGTACCGTCCAATAACGGCAAGACCGAAAGCTGAGTTATCTCTCTTTTTCCATCGACGTTCGGTAGAGTAGATTTCTACCGCAGTCGTCTCAAAGGCGTAAAGCGCCCTTTCACGATGGGACCAGAACTCTCCTAGTTCTGGCGGTCTGCTGGACAACATTTGGTGTACACCGGAAGACTATCTCTTCCGGACTGTCGTCAGATTTCGAGGGAATCTGACTGCTAATCAGAGCGCTCCGGTTCTGATAATGACAAGAAACACTGATGAGGTCTCTCGAACCACCCCTCAGAAGTCTTCGATTTCAGAGAACACTTTTGTAGCATGTGATTTGCGATAGGCGAGCTGAGGCGAGAACAGGTCGGCGTTCACATTTGCTCATGTCTTTTCTGGTTGCATTTAAACAGGACTGTCCTCGGTAGTGCCTTAGTGATAAAACACCAGCCGGTCGAAGCACCTACCCACTACGAGCCATATATAAATATTTCATAAACATTTATTCGGGGTGTAGTAGTATTATTCTCCATGGAACTCGGTGTCCTCACAGTCCCATTCGGGAATCAGCCACGCGAAGAAGCCTTCGAGTATCTCGGCGGGATCGGCGTCGACTGCGTCGAACTCGGCGTCGGGGGGTATCCCGGCGCGGATCACGTCGACCGCACGGCCCTACTCGATGACGAGGAAGCGCAGGCCGAACTGCTCGATCTGCTCGACGACCACGACCTATCGATCAGCGCACTGGCGACCCACAACAACCCGCTGCATCCCGACGACGACCGGGCGGCCGAAGCCGACACCGAACTCCGGGAAGCCATCGAGTTGGCTGGCCAACTCGACGTCAACACGATCACCTGCTTTTCGGGTCTCCCCGCCGGTGGCCCCAATGACGAAGTCCCGAACTGGATCACCGCCCCGTGGCCGGTCGAGCACGCCGACGCCCACGACTACCAGTGGACCGTCGCCGAGAACTACTGGACCGAGCTGGCCGAGGTCGCCGCCGACCACGGCGTCGACGTTGCCATCGAGATGCACCCCAACATGCTGGTGTACGAACCGCACGGCATGATGCGGCTCCGCGAGCTGACCAACGACCGGATCGGCGCGAACTTCGACCCCTCGCATCTCTACTGGCAGGGGATCTCCGTTACGGACGCGATCCGGCTGCTCGGCGACGCCGAGGCGATCCACCACTTCCACGCCAAAGACACGAAGATCTACGAGCCACAGGCACGAGAAAAAGGGGTGCTCGACACCACCGACTACACTGACGAACCCAACCGCGCGTGGCTGTTCCGCTCGATCGGCTACGGTCACGGCGAAGGCCACTGGAAAGATGTCGTTTCGACACTGCGGATGGTCGGCTACGAGGGCGCGCTGTCGATCGAGCACGAGGACTCGCTGACCTCGGCGACCGAAGGCTTGGAGAAGGCCGTCGACGTCCTCTCACGGGCGATGTTCGAAACAACTCCCGGCGACGCATACTGGGCTGAGTAATAATGACTGAGCCACTCACAATCGGGATGCTCGGCTACCGCTTTATGGGTCGGGCCCACTCGAACGCGCTGGCCCGGCTGCCGATGTTCTTCCCCGAGGCCCCCGAGATCGAGCGCCACACACTCATCGGCCGCGACGAGGAGGCGCTGACCGAGGCTGCCGACCAGTTCGGCTTCGCTCATACGGCGACCGACTGGGAAGACGTGGTCGACGAGGTCGACGTCTTCTACAACCTCGGACCGAACCACCTCCATGCCGAGCCCTCGATCGCCGCGCTCGAAGCCGAAACGCCGGTCTTCTGCGAGAAACCCCTCGCACCCACTCTCGACGCCGCCGAGCGAATGCGAGATGCCGCAGTCGACGCCGGAGTTCCGGCGGGCTGTGCGTTCAACTACCGCTTTGTCCCGGCGATTCAGTACGCCAAGGGGTTGATCGACGACGGCGAACTCGGCGAGATCCACCACGTTCGCGGGCGGTACCTGCAGGACTGGCTGGTCGACCCCGACGCGGCGTGGGCGTGGCGGATGGACGCCGACCTCGCTGGCTCGGGCGCACTCGGCGACCTCGGGGCCCACACGGTCGACCTCGCGCGGTTCCTCGTCGGCGAGACTGCAGGCGAGATCGAACGGGTGTCGGGCCACCTCCAGACGTTCGTCGACGAGCGACCGGTGTACGACGACGAGGGAACCGTCGAGGAGCATCGGCCGGTGACGGTCGACGACGCTTACACCGCCCAAGCCGAGTTCGAAAACGGCGCGGTGGGGAACTTCGAGGCCTCGCGGTTCGCGACCGGCCACAAGAACGACCACACCATCGAGATCCATGGCTCGGCAGGGAGCCTGAAATTCTCTCTGGAGCGGCTCAACGAGTTGGAGGTCCTCACGGGCGACAGCCGCGGCTACGAGACCGTGCTGGTGACCGACGAGACCGATCCCTACGTCGACCACTGGTGGCCGCCGGGCCACGTCATCGGCTGGGAACATACCTTCGTCCACGAGAACTACGAGTTCCTCTCGGCGGTCGACGAGGGCGGGGAGTTTTCGCCCTCGTTCGACGACGCCTACGACGTGCAGGTCGTCCTCGATGCGATCGAGCGCGCCGACGAAACCGGCCAGTGGGTCGCAGTCGACTGAGAGGCCGACGGCACACCCACGACCTCATGTCGGCGAGCCGACTCTCGTACAGCGTCAACAGTATATTTATCAGCAAGTCGGAGTTACCCACGAATGATGGTTCCTGATCCGTCGACACGGGACGACGACTTCCTGTGCGAGGACGTTCTTGAGACGCTCGGCGACGAGCCGACGAGAACCATCATCGAAACGCTTTCCGAGCCGATGACGGCTAACGAGCTCTCGGAGGCGTGTGATATCCCGTTGTCGACGATGTACCGCAAGCTCGACGCGCTCGCCGAGGCGTCGCTGGTCACCGAGTCGACCGAGATCCGCCAGGGCGGCCAGCATACGACGCGCTACGAACTGGATTTCACCGAGATCGTCGTTCTGCTCGGAGAGGAGCACGATCTGACGACGGCCATCGACCGCCCAACGCGGGAGTCGACGGCCGACCAGCGCTTAGAAGAGCTGTGGGCTCAGATCCGCGAAGGGACCTAAGTTAGGGCATCGACCGGTGTGGTCGACCGCTGTCGGGATACCACTGGCCGTGAAACCCGAACGGAAAGACCGCCGGGAGCCGCGCGCGAGCCAGTTCGGAAAACGACGCCGCATCCAGTACCAACAACGCCGACCGGTCGACGCGCGTGTCCAGCAACACTGACAGCACGACCCCGTCGTCCTCGTCGGTCACCGTCTCCGCACCGGGGTACGGCGCGAACTCACGGGGGACGAAAACCGGTTCACCGGGGTAGACCCCCGGCTCGCTCCAGAGCTGTCGACGGCCGGTTTCGAGATCGTACTTCACCAGACAGTTCTGTAACCCGATCGCGGGTGGGTTCGTATGCCCCGTCGCGTACAGATACTGGTAAGGCCGCGTGTTGACCCGGCGGTAGTTGATCATCGGAAACTCGATCGGCCCCGCCAACAGGGTCCGTTCCTCGATTGCGCCATCCTCGACCGGCAGCCGATACCGGCGGAGTTCGCCACCCGGCACCGGCTCCTCCCCGCTCCGCAGTCGGTCGAGATACAGCGACTGAACCACCTCGCTGTCGTCGAAGGTGATCACGTCGACAACGAGCCGGTTGTCGGAGGGGTGCTCGAAGGCGTTGACGTGATGGAAGACGAAACAGGGGTCGACTCGGGACATCGAAACGACCTCACCGGTGCGGCGATCGAAGATCAGGAATCGGCTCGCATCGCCGTCCCATGAGTAGTTCTCGATGAACGGTCGGGTTTGGAGCAGCGCGGTCCGCCTGAGTCTGAGTGGCGACTCTATGAGGATCGCATACCGGTCGGTCAGCCCGAACGAGTGAACGTAGGCGGGTCGGTCGACCGCGAAGCTGCCGATCTCCCGGCGAATCCGGCTGTCGGTCGGCCGTTCGAAGAGCACGTACTCGCTGGTTCGGCCGAACCGAATCCCCATGTTGACGACCATTTCGCGGGCGAAATCGTAGTGGGGATGGCCCAGACTCCCGGTGATGGTGAGTCCATCGTTGTACTCGATGTGGCCCTCAGTGGCCAGCGTTTCGGCATCGAAGGCGACCGCGTGTGGGGTTTCGGTGATTGCCACCGGCTGCTGGGCGATTCGGTCGACGCTGATCGAGGCGTTGTCGGTCAGCGTCGGGTTCAACAGCCCGGTCAGCCGACCCAGCAGCGTCGACGGCGCGTTAGTCCCGAACTGGTCGCCCCTGAGTTCGCCCCGTTCGGTCACATGCTCGTACTCCTCGCTCCGGAGAAACCGGTTCGAGATCGTGACCCCGCCGTCGACAATGCGAAACCGGCGGACCATCGCCAGTCCGTCGAACCAGTGGTTCAGCGACCGGCCGTCGACCTCGAACAACCCGGGCCCATTGCGGAAGAGCGTCCCCGAGAGCCACGCGGGGATCGTTCCGTCGACCGAACAGTCGACCCGGTCGAACTCCCGGGGTATCGATTCGAGACCGGCTGTGTAGGAGGGCTCCATAGCTCACCGTCGACGGCTCGATAGGTAGCTTTGTGGGCGGCCCCCGACCGTTCAAGCCCGTTCATCGAGTAGACATCGTATGTCGACTGACCAACCCGACGCGATCGAACTCATCGAGGAAGCCGTCGGCGACCGGCTCCGGGACCGCGGCGAGAGCCTCGCTGTCGCCGAATCGCTGACCGGCGGCCTCGTCTGCTCTCGGCTGACCGACGTTCCCGGCGCGAGCGACTACTTCGACCGGGGTGTCGTGACCTACTCGAACAGGGCCAAGCAAACCGATCTCGGTGTCTCGCGGGAAGCACTTGATGCGGAGGGCGCGGTCAGCGAGTCGGTCGCCCG
>Ga0102930_1000327_pt1 | contig 15985 bp, 14 predicted proteins | sample SalPon1_B_H2O_MG_FD_84514 | JGI IMG/M metagenome (GOLD analysis project Ga0102930, IMG submission 84514) | Salt pond water microbial communities from South San Francisco under conditions of wetland restoration - Salt Pond MetaG R1_B_H2O_MG | ecosystem: Environmental > Aquatic > Non-marine Saline... | reverse complement strand
GGATCGACGAGTTCGTCGACCGGTTCCTCTCGGGGCGGCTCGACGACGGTCCTCACGCTGAAGGGGTTCGGGAGGCCGTCGACGCCCTCGAAAGGCGGGCCGAAGCGTGGTACGACGGACCCTTTGCCACGCTCACAGTCGACGAGCGCGATTCGCTGCTTCGGGAGACCGGCGCGGCCGCGGCCGACGAGGACCCGGAGGGGACTGCCGCCGAGCGGATCCGCTACTACATCGTCAACGAGCTACTGTTGGCCCTCTACAGTTCGCCGACCGGCGGCGAACTGGTCGGCATCGAGAACCCACAGGGCCACGCCGGCGGCCTCGGCAGCTATCAGCGGGGGCCGGGGGCGTGAGCCCCGCCGAGAACGTCGACACCGGCGTTGGATCGGTCGACAGAACGCCGGTCGAAGGGGCCGACGTCTGTGTGATCGGCGCTGGACCGGCGGGCGCACTCGTGGCGAGTCGGCTCGCCGAGGCGGGCCACGAGGTGGTCGTCCTCGACGCCGGACCGCGGTTCGACCCGACCGACCGGCTGGCCCGACAGGAGCGGGCGATCCGCCCCTACTACAGCCGGCCCGATGTCTGGGAGGGCGATCCCGAGCGGGACGCCCACTCGAACTCCGGCGAGCGGTTTTATCCATTAAATCATGCCCGCGTCAAGGGCGTCGGCGGGTCGACGCTCCACTGGCAGGGGATGGTGATGCGGCTCCACGAGGCAGATTTCAACAGCGCCAGCGAGCGCGGGGCGGGCGTCGACTGGCCCGTCGACTACGAGGATCTCCAACCATACTACGCCGCTGTCGAACACGAGTTGGGCGTGGCGGGCGGCGACAACCCCTTCGCGCCGCCGCGCCAGCAGCCCCGCCCCATGCCGGGGTTCCAGCCCTCCTACAGCGACTCGCTGTTCGCGGAGGCCTGCGACGAACTCGAAATTGCGATGCACTCGGTGCCGAACGCTCGGAACTCCGAGTCCTACGACGGCCGCAGCCAGTGTGTCGGCTACGGCACCTGCCAGCCGGTCTGTCCGTCGGGAGCCAAATACGACGCGACCGTCCATATCGAGCGCGCAGAGACAGCGGGCGCGACCGTCGTCGACCGCGCGCCGGTCCAGCGGCTCGCCCACAACGCCGACTCGATCACCGCCGCCGAGTACACAACGCCCGACGGCGAGTTTCGGCAGGAGGCCGATCAGTTCGTGGTCGCGGCGGGCGGCGTCGAAACTCCTCGCCTGCTATTGCTCTCCGAGTCGGACCAGTATCCCGGCGGCTTGGCGAACTCCAGCGGTGCTGTCGGCAAGTTCTTCATGGACCACCTGTTCGCCGGTACCGGCGGGGTGCTCGACGAGCCGACCCGGCAGGGCCATATCGGGTTTCTCACCAGCGAGAGCCACCAGTTCTACGACGAGGCCGACGAAGCAGTTGGCCCGTTCAAACTGGAGTTCTTCAACTACGCCGGCCCCTCGCCGGTCGAGTCGGCGCTAACGGGCGACGACTGGGGCGACGAGCTACTGGATCGGCTCGAATCCGACTACGGCACTCACATCGGTATGGGCGGGCTGGTCGAATGCTTGCCCAGCGAGGACAGCTACATCGGTCTCGATCCGGACCGAACCGACGACCACGGGACCCCCGTTCCGGATATCCACTGGACCGTCGACGACCGCGCGCTGCGAACGATCGAGCGCGCCAACGAGATCCAAGAGCGCATCCTGGAGGAACTCGGCGCGGAGATCACCTGGCAGGTCGGCCCCGAGGACACCGGTCCAGCCTACCACCACATGGGGACGACCCGAATGGGCGACGATCCAACCGAAAGCGTGGTCGACGCCGACTGCCGGACCCACGATCTCGACAACTGCTGGATTGCCTCCAGTTCCGTCTTCCCCACTGGCGGGGCGATGAACCCCACCCTCACCATCGCCGCCCTCGCGCTGCGGTGTGCCGAGAGTGTCGACGCCGCCCTCTGAGCCGTTCCGGCAGTCCTGTCTCCCATATCACACTATTTTAGGCAAACCTAAAAATATAAACCATCGTAGTGGAAACTGGCCAGTAATGAGCAAGGTTGCAGGGCGCGATCCCGAGGGGGTCGACGCGCGGACAAACGGTGCAGCGGTAGACACGGAGACGACAGACGAAACCACCGGCCCCTACACGTTCGAGGACGTGAGTGTCGTGATGGGCACCTACAACGAGGAGGCGGCAATCGGGACGGTCGTTACCGATATCCAAGCGGTCACCGATGGGAAAGCCGAAGTGGTGTGTGTCGACGGTTCGTCGGACCGAACACCCGAAATCGCCCGTGAGCACGGTGCCCGTGTGATCGAACAGGAGCCACAAGGGTACGGCGTCGCGGTCAGTGCGGCGATTAGCGCGCCGGATCGACCGGTAGTCGTCACGACCGACTGCGACGACACCTACCCGATGGAGCAGCTTCCTGAATTCTTGGCCGAGATCAACAACGGTGCGGACGTGGTCAGCGGCGACCGGCTCTACCACGGCGCGGAGGCGATGCCCGGCTTCAACCGGTTCGGGAATCAGGCCTTCGCCGCGATCGCGAGCGTGCTGATGGGCACGCGGGTCCACGATACGACAACCGGGATGCGGGCCTACCGCCGCGAAGTGATCGACTCTATCGGGTGGACCGAAAACACGGGGCTGTCGGCCGAACTCCTGATCCGGCCGCTGATGCGCGGCTACGAGATCCGCGAGGAGCCGATCGCCTACCGCGAGCGCGCCGGCGAAACCAAACTCGACCCGATTCAGGGCGGTGCGGCGATCGCGAAGTCGATCATCAAGGTCTGTCTGGAAGAGCGGTTCCGGTAAGCCGGGAGGGCGAACACGGCCATTGGCGCTTGTGCGGACGAGAGCTCACTCAGCGTAGTTTCCACAGCAACGACCGGAGCTTGTAGCTGAGCGAGCCGTTTTGGTAGCCCGACCAGCCGCTCATCCCACCCAGAAGCGTGGCTGCGTCGTACCCCTCCCCGCGGAGCAGCCCCGTCGCCCGTTTGGCAACGATTCCCATCTTGCAGACGACGATCACGTCCCGATCCCGCGGGATTTCCCCGAGTTGGTCGCGGAGCGCCTCATCGTTGCCACGCTGGAGATCGCCGTACACCGGCAGATTGTAGCTCCCCTCGATGGCCGCTCGCTGGTAGGACGCGGTTGGCCGGATATCGAGGACGAACGGGTCGTCGCCGGACTGCAGCCGTTCGTCGACCTCGGCCGGACGAACCGTACTCATGTCCGAACGCTCGTGTCGGTTGGCCAAAACAGTGCCGTTCGAACCACTGCAATCGGTCGGCCTGCGTTTCGTCGAGCTGCTCGGAAAGAACGAGCGGGGAACCGGGCGCTACCGATCGGCCGCCGAATCCGATCCGTCGACCGGCTGGAGGCGCGTTTCGAAGTCGACCCACGACGAGTGCGCATTGGGATCGTCAGGGAGGTACGTCCCCTCGCTACCACAGCGGGTGACGAGCGTACAGACCGTCCGTTCGGGCGGCCAGACTGCCTCGACGCTCCCGCCGCGGGTCCGAACCCCCGCCTCCTGCCGGTAGGTGAACGACGAGCCGTCGGGGGCGAACAACGTCACAAGTAGCCGGACCTCGTCGGCGTCGGCGGTGTCGATCGCGGTCGTGTTGGGGTCGACCGTCCGACCGGCGGTCCTGACGGTGTCGAGGCGCGTTTCGTTGGGGGTGAGCGTCCAGTCGACGGTGACCGAGTCGGTCGGTGTCCGCAGGTCGTAGCTCGTGGCCTCGGCATCGGTTTCGAGTCTGACGGTCGCCCGGCTGATCCGGTTGGGAACACCGACTGTCGACTCGCCGGCCAGCGTCGGGCCGCGTCGGACCGCGAGGGCTTCGAGTTTCGACGAGACGTAGTCGTCGGGGTTCGGCGTCCACTCCCCGCGGTAGTCATAGCGGTAGAGGGTGCGGTTGGGGTAGGCATCGATGACCGCGAAATCGCCCGCGGGATCACGGTCGAGGGCGTACACCACCTCGCCGTCGAGCCCCGGATCGTTCCGCAACGACTGGAAGGGGTGATTCTGCCACGGACCGTACGGATCGGGGATGAACACGAGCGCGTCGTCGAACTCGGCCGTCTCGATCGGCTCGTAGGCGACCGCGAACTTCCGGGTCGGCTCGACGTTCTCCTCTACGGGCTCGGCGAGCAGCGCCGCGTTCGCGCCGCCGACCGCGAGGATACTCACCACGAGCACAACAACGGCGAGTCGCTGGGCCCTTTCGTCGGAGATTCGAGCCGCGAGACGGTCGACGGGTCGACTGTCGCGGAGCCGCCGCCAGCCGGCGACGAAGCCGACCGCCGCAAAGACCGACAGCGGCACCAGCAGGTCGAAGTAGTAGAAAGGGCCGAAGTGTGCAACGAGGCCGTTGGTTGGGTCGCTCAGCGTCGCCAACATGTTGTAGTTCCCCCAGAAGGCGAGGTTGCCCAGCGGCACCGAGACGAACAGCCCCGCCAGCAGCAGGGCGGTAGTCGAGTCGACACGGTTCCCAGCCCACCGCCACCGGCGGACGGCGACCCCAAGGCCGACGGCGGCCGCGGCTGTGCCGAGCAGGCCACCCGTGAACCAGCGGGTGCCGAGATACCGGAGGGCGTAGCTGTTGGCCTCAACGGCGAGAGCGGGCGTGTACTCGACGGAGTGACCGAGGATCTCACGGTAGCCGAACCCCGGTCCGTCGAGCGGCGCGAACACCTGATAGGGGAACACCAGCGGCGAGCCGGTCAGTCGGAGGTTGTAGGCCAGCGTGAGACCGACGAAGGCGAGTCCGCCCATCGCGGTGAGCGTGTTACGTCTAATCGGGGTCGGGAGCGACCGGAACTGCAGGTCGGTGCGACCTATCGAGAGGCCGTGCCGACGGAGCGACCGCCCGACCGTCCACAGCGCATGGCAGATAAACGGCGCGGCGAACAGTACGGCGGTGTAGGGCCGGGCGAAAAACGCCAGTCCGATGGCGATCCCCGCGGCCGCTGCCGCCCGCGTCGACCCCGTGTGGACGCCGTGAAGGTAGGCGACCGCGAAGGCGAGGTTGAGGAACGTCGTCGGCGCGTACGGCAAAAAGACCGACGAGGTCAGCAGCGTCAGTGGTGCAGCCGCAAAGAGGGCCGCGGCGACGACGCCGACCCGGCGGTCGACGGCCGTTGCGCCGAGCCAGTAGACGAGGCCGGTCGAGCCGGCGGCAATCAGCGCCAGCGTGACCCGTGGCTCGCCGAACAGCGCCATCGAGACCGCGTACATGGCAGCCGGAACCGGGCTGTACTTCGAGTAGAGCCGCCCGCCGTCCTCGACGAAGAACCACGGACGGAACGCTTCGGCCAGCCCGCCCGCGTGGAGTTCGAGTTGCCCCTCCAACAGCAAAGCCGCCTGCAGGAGATAGACGCCCTCATCGTGATTCGTCGAGTGGTACGGGAAGACAGCGAGCGCAATAAAGAGGACGACGGCTCCCGACAGCGTGGCCACGCCGACCGCGAGCCACTCCTCGCGGGCGCGGGCGGACAGTCGACGCCGCAGTCGGGAGTCGGAAGGCACGTGTTAGGTATCGATGCCGACGTCGCGCATCAGATCGATCGTCGCCTGCACGTCCGAGAGCTCCGAAAGTCGGAGGTCCGGCACGTCTAACTCGTCGATCGACGGCAGCCCACCGACGGGGTCGACATCCGAGATCAGCGGGTATTCGAAGGTCTCGACGGCAAAGTACTCCTGGGCTTCGGCCGACAACAGGTGACGGATGAAGTTCGCTGCGAGTTCGGCATCGTCGGCCCCATCGATGACGGCCGCCCCCGCAACGTCGAAGATCGAGCCCGCATCGCCCTCGGTAAAGGCTGTTTCGATCGGCGCGTTCGGCGAGCCGTCGACTACGCGCTGGATGTAATAGTGGTTGGCGAAGCCGGCGTCAAGCTCGCCGTCGGCGACGGCCTGAGAGACCGCGTACTCGTCGGGATAGGAGTCGATGCCGGCGTCGACCATTCCTTGGAGCCACTCGCGGGTGGCCTCGTCGCCTTCGAGTTGGCGCATCGCAGTGACGAACCCCTGACAGGAGGGGTAGGAGGGTGCCCATCCCAGATCACCCTCGAAGTCGGGAAACGCCATGATGTCGGATGGGATCTCCGATTCCGAGTAGGCGTTGGTATTAAACGGTACAGACCGCGCGCGCCCCGAAATCCCGGTCCACGTCTCCGTGTGGAACTCATCGCGCACCAGATCAGTAATTTCCGACGGGAGGCTCTGGGTGCGGCCCTCGTCGGCGAGCGCGCCGAGGCCGCCGGAGTCGACGGTGTAGAAGACGTCGGCGTTGGTCCCCTCGCCTTCGGTGAAGATCTGGTTGACCAGATCGCTCCCGCTGCCGTAGCGGACGATCGGTGTGAAATCCGGGTAGCTCTCGTCGAAAAACGAGATCAGTTCGCTGACGAGGAACTCGCCGCGACCCGAATAGATCGTCAGTTCGCCCTCCAGATCGGGCATCTCCGCGATCGGCGTGCCGCCGGGGGCATCCCGCCCCTCGCGGCCCGAACCGATCTGGCCGACCGTCGAGTCGACCGAGTCCTCGTTGTCCGGGCCACCGACGAGATTCGTACAGCCTGCGAGCGTGACCGCGCCGATCGCTGCCGATCCCGCGAGGAACCGTCGACGATCGGAGCGAGTCGGATCGTTCTGTCGTGTCATACTTTTAGGCTAGCCTAAAACAACTTATAGTCGTCGGTTCGTCCGCTGTCAGGCGGCCGCCTCGATGGCGTCGAGACAGTCGAGATAGTCGTTCATGAACTCGCCGACGTAGTTGAAAAACTCGCCGTTGTTGTAGTCGTCCCAGTCGCCCTCTGCGAGTTCGTCGGCCATTGCCGCGAAGATCGCCGCGTAGGGCTCGTCGTCCTCGGGTGAGACATCGCCGCCAACGTCGTCGACGATCTCCCAGAGGTGTTCGTTGAGTTCGAGGCCGGGGACCTCGTTGTTGAGGTCGTCGAAGGTGCTGCGGGGGGCTTTGTTGTGCTCACAGAGCGGCGCGCCGTTGTAGATCTGCTTGCCGAGGATGTCGCAGGCGCGTTTGAGGAAGACGCCCGACCAGATGTCGTCGAACCGGCCCACGTCCCACTCGTTTTCGTCCATCGGCAGCTGGTAAAAGGCCGGGATGACCTCGCGGCGGAACGCGAGGTTCATCGAACAGACGGTGAGGTAGTTGTCCTCCGCGGCGACGAAGTCGCCCTCGAAGTCGTCTTTCGTGGTTCGGGTCTGGGCCTGTCCCTGCAGGTCGCCGTCCATCAGAATGCGGACGGCATCGAGGTCAGGGACGTTGGTCCACAGTCCCTGCGAGGCGACAATTTCGTCGCGCTCGATCTCGGCCGTCTCGGTGTCGACGCTCTCGTGCATCGCGGCGTAGGGGTAGCCCCGCGGGTAGAGGTCGTGTTCGTCGGCGTTCTGGTAGAGCACGTTGACCCACTGCTCGTCGGACGAAACCGACTCGATTGCGCCCTCGAAGGCGAGATTTTCCATGTGGGTCCCGAAGAAGTCCTCGTCGTGCGGCAGGGTGTCGTCGTCGATAAAGAAGCCGTACTCGTAGTCGCCAGCCCACATATACAGCAGGCCGAAGCTCGTCTCGGCGTGGCTTGCGGCGGGAATGATGTGGCTGTACTCCGCGACATCGTGGTTTTCGAACCACTCCTCGCGGCGCGAGCCGTCGAAGACTTCGCCGTCGACGCCCTCTTCGTCTAACATCGCTTCCATCTCGTCGGTGTCACAGAAATCCTCGGTGATGAGAACGACGTGAAGCCGCGAGAGGTCGAACTCGTGGTTGCGGGCGTTCTCGAAGTACGATCGCATACACTCGTACTCCCGGATCGTCGGCACCATAACGCAGATGTCCTGACTCATTTGGGTAGCTGATACGTTTTTAGGCACTCCTAAAATATTGTCGATCTCCGGCAGTCGCAGTTATTGGGCGGCCACTGCCGCCGGATTACTGGGCGGCCACTGCCGCCGGATTACTGGGCGGCCTCCGCGGCGGTCCCCTGCTGGGCAGCCTCGGTGGGCGAGACCCCGAGCAGGGCGATCGCTCCGGCTCCGCCAGCGAGCGTGACACCGTTTTTCAACGCGTGGTCGACGACCGCCGCGGCGAGGGCGGTGCTCGCGCCGATTGGGGTGAGGGCGACGACGAGTGCGGTAAAGGCGGCCTCGTAGAGACCGATCCCGCCCTGCGACAGCGGCAGGACTTTGGCGAGATTGCCGACACTCACCGCGAGAGTGCCGACCGCAAGCAGGGGGCCGAGCGCCAGCCCACTGTCGAGGGCCGCAAGGACGAGAATCGCCGTCCCGACATCCAGCAGCCAGACCAGCAAGCTTCCGGTTCCGATCACCGCCAGCGCGCCCGGATTCCGGGCGACGACCGCAATATCACCGGTAAAGCTGGCGAGGGCTGCGACCGGGTTGCGGAGGCGGGGGAAGCGGTCGACAACCGCTGCTCCGATCGCGCCCGGCCGGAACCGCGAACGGACGACGACGAGCGTCGACAGGCCGACCGCGAGTGTCGTCGCCGTCACCCCACCGGCGGCGACCAGCGCGGTTCGAGCCCCGTCGGCCTCGGCGATCAGTTCGAGGGGGCCGACACCGGCGGCCGTGAGCCAGAGGGTCCCGAGGCCGCCGAGGACGGCGATCGCCGCCAGATCGAAGACGCGCTCGACGGCCAGCGAGGCGAAGCCGGCCGGATACGGTACCCCGCGCCGGGCGTTGAGGACGTAGGCCCGCACCGCGTCCCCGGCCCGCGCCGGAAGGACGAGGTTCGCCGTCTGACTACTGAAGACAGCCAGCGTGAGAAATCGCGTGCCGAGCGGGTGGCCGGTCGTCGACAGCACGTCGCCATAGCGGCGGCCTCGGAGCGGCCACGAGATCGTATATAAGGCGATCGCGGCCGCCAGCAGCCACGGGTCGGCCCGTCCGATGGTCGCGAGGACGGAGGCGATGTCGACGTCCCGAAAGCCGACGACGAGTCCGGCGAAGACGGCAAGTGTCCCCACGACGGCCAGACGGCGACGCGTCACGAGGGCTCGAAGTCTTCCTGTCCACCGACCGCCGGAGCGAAGCATATTCGCCCGTTCGTCGGGAAGTTTTTAAGTCTACCTAAAACTCTGCTCGGAGGCGGTGTTGAGACTCCTGCCTCTTGAATCGTGAAAAACGGGGCGTTAGCAGAGTTCGTCGATCAGCTCGCGCGTCGACCGCCGGACGGCCCGATCACTGCTCAACTCGGGCTCCCAGCCGAGCGCCGAGAGCTTCTCGATCGACAGCCGCATTTTGGGCACGTCGCCGGTCCAGCCGCGGTCGCCGCCGGTGTACTCGTAGTCGGGGTCCAGCCCCATCTCGTCGGCGACGATGGCGGCGATCCGGTCGACCGAGGTCGTCGTCCGCGTACCGAGGTTGTAAGTGTTGACTGCGTCGGTCGCGGTGGTGACGATATGGAGCATCGCGTCGACGCAGTCGTCGATATGGAGATACGATTTCTCCTGTCGACCGTCGCCGAGGATGGTGAGGGTGTCGGGGTTCTCAGTGAGCTTTTCGATGAAATCAGGGATCACCGCCCCACGGAGCCCCGATCCGACGACGTTGGCAAAGCGGAAGTTCCAGACCGTGAGGTTGTGGCTGTGGGCCCGCGCCGAGAGCAGCCCCTCGTCGGCGAGTTTGCTCGCGCCGTAGGCGCTGATCGGTTCGAGCGGGGCGTAGTCCTCGGGCGTGGGTCGGGGAGCCTCGCCGTAGACCGTAGAGGAGGAGGTGTAGGCGATCTTCGTCACGTCGGCGTCGGCCATCGCCTCCAGCAGGTTCAGCGTCATCTGGGTGTTGTCCTCGAACTGGGCGTGTGGCCGGTCGGTGTTGACCAGTTTCGATGCCGCGAGGTGGAACACGAGGTCGACATCGTCCAGCACGCCGTCGAGGGTGGCGGGATCGGTGAGGTCGCCTTCGACGAACCGCGCGGCGTCGGCGACACGCTCTCGCGAGCCGTTCGAGCAGTTGTCGACGACGGTCACCGCCGCGCCGTCTGCGAGGAGTCGGGAAACGAGATGCGAGCCGACGAAGCCTGCGCCGCCGGTAACGAGGATGCGCTGATCCGAAAGGTCCATACGCCGACGAATCACCGACTAGTAATTAACCGTTCTGCTCCGGGTCGGCGAGCCGCTCGGCGACCCCGACGAGCGTCTGGCCCGCCGTCACCGTCGACTCCCGTGCGATCGAGTAGACGATCCCCTCCCGATCGGCGGTCGCCTCCTGAAGCGGTTCGTAGCTCGTCGGCTCGTAGACCGTCCCGAAGGCCTCGCCCGGTTCGACGGCCATCCCCAGTTCGACGCCCTCGTCGACAACGAACAGTCCTGAATCGCTGGCCCGCACCCGACCGAGATGGTTCCGAGCGTGCGTTCCGTCCCACGGTTCCGGCTCGCCGTCCAAGAGGTCGAGCTGTCGACAGACACCGAGGAGGCCATCCAGACCGGTTTCGATGGCCGCCTCGCCGAGCTGTTTGTTCGAGCCGAGTTCGGGGGTGATCGAGGGAACCCCCTCGTGGGTTGCGGCGACCCGGAGCTTGCCGTCGAAATCGCGGGTGTCCCACTCGTCGTCGGCGTCTTTGCCGGCGGCCTCCGCCAGCAGGAGGTCAGTGCCGAACGCCTCGGCGAGCCGCCGTGAGTCGTCGTCACCGCGGAGGTAGACCGTATGCGTGAGCATTTCTGGACTGCCGGTGTGGAGGTCGACGATGGCGTCGGCCCTGCCTGCTTCCTGCCAAAGCCGGGCGGCCATCCGCTCGTGGATCGAGCCCTCTGTGTCGCCCGGCCAACACCGGTTCATGTTGGGTGCCGCCGAGTCAATGGGTTCGGGTGTGGTGTAGGAAACGCGGTCGAAGGTGAGCGGATCGGCCACCGGCACCGCAATGAGCGTTCCGGAGAGGTCGGGGGAGTCGGGAGCGGTGAGCCGACCGTGGAGCCGCCGGAGGAGTTCGGCTCCATTGATCTCGCGGCCGTGCTGGGCGGCCTGTACGTAGAGGGTCGGCCCCCCACCGGTGCCGTACCGGTAGACGGTGGTCTCGACGGTCACGCCGGAGGGGAGCCGGGCTAACGTGGTGGGCTCGGCAGTGTGCATACGCGTCGCACGGTCTGCGGCCTTGTATCGGTACGGGATGGTCAACTCTTTTATTTAGGTCTACCGCACTGTACGCCGTATGGCGATCGAAACCCGGGACCACGCCCATCTCATCACACACGCGCTGGCCCAGGACACCCTGTCGACGCTCCGGTCGGCCGAGACCGAACAGGTCGGCTTCAGAAAAGGCCTCGTTCGGCTCGGCCGGATCTGTGGCTACGAGATCATCGACGGCGCGATGGACACCGAGTTCGTCCCGATCCGGACGCCGCTGGCAGAGACGACCGGCGAACGGGTCAAAGGCCTCGACAACGTGGTGATCATCAACGTGCTGCGGGCCGCAACCCCCTTCGTCGAGGGGCTGCTCAAGGCCTTCCCGCGGGCCAAACAGGGCGTCATCTCCGCCGGGCGCGACGAAAGCGCCGGGATGGACGACGACGGCGAGTTCCCGATCACTATCGACTACGTGAAGCTCCCCGGTATCAGCCCCGAGGATACGGTCATCGTCGCCGACCCCATGCTGGCGACGGGGTCGACGATGTGCGAAGTCCTCGACCACGTCCTCGATGTCACCGACGGCTACGAGGACCTCTTCGTTCTCTCGGCGGTTTCGGCCCCCGCCGGGCTGGTTCGCGTCGACGAGAGGTTCCCCGAGGTCGACCTCCTGACGGTCGCGATCGACGACCGACTCGACGAAAACGGCTACATCGTTCCGGGGTTGGGCGATGCCGGCGACCGAGCCTTCCGGACGACCGACTAATCTGCCGGGGACGACCGAACAATCGAGTTGGTCGAAGACGATAGAGAAGTCAGTCGAGATCAACGCGGCCACTCGTCGCATTTAAAAGGCGTTCGCGGAGGTCGGCGGCCTCGGTGACGGGAACGCGGACCGCAAAACTGGCCCGCTCGTCGTAGCTCGCCTCGAACTCGGTGTCGGTCGATTCGAGAATCCCGCGGACCGTCCCCGAATCGTCGTATGCGACAGTCGCGGTGAGACGTTCGTGTGGCACCTGCTCGACGATGCCGGCGTCGTCGACGGCCCGCTTGACTGCCGCGGAGTAGGCACGGGCCAAGCCGCCAACGCCGAGGTTAGTCCCGCCGTAATACCGTGTGACCACGGCGACGAGGTTCTGTAGTTCTTGTTGGACGAGCACGTTGAGCGCCGGTTTGCCCGACGAGCCGCTAGGCTCGCCGTCGTCGCTACACCACTCCCGAAGCATCACCTCGCCCGGCCGATTGGCCGAGGCCTCGCCCGCGGGGACCCGGTAGGCCGGGACGTGGTGGGTCGCCTCCGGATAGGCCTCGCGTTCGTCGTTGATGACGGCCTCGGCTTCTTCGACGGTGTCGACGGGGACGACGACAGCGATGAACTCCGAGCCCTGTCTGTCGAGGGTAGCCTTGCCTCGGCCGTCGACGGTACGGAACGTTGCTGTCACGCCCTCGGCTTGGAGATGGCAGCAGTAAGCCGTGTCGGTCAGCCGGAGTCGGTCTCGAAGACGATCTCCATCAGCGTTTGTTGGGCCTTCCGCAGGTGTTGGTGATAGGTCGAGGGGGAGATACCCAACGAGTCGGCAAGGGCTTCGCCGGAGCTGTCCCGCGGCCAGTTGAAAAAGCCGGCCCCGTAGGCGGCTTCGAGCGCCGCCAGCTGCCGGTCGGTGAGTCGGTCCGAGAGCACGGCCGACAGACGCTGCGGGGACTGGGTCGGGCGGGCTCTCCGCTGTCGGGTGACCAGTGTCGCTCCCGAGAAAACGGCTTTGACGCTGTCGATAGCCGCCTGAATGTCCGCGTTGGGGGCGAAATGGAACGTCGACCGAAACGCCCCGTCTTCGACAATCGCCTCGTGAACGTAGCCAGGCTGTGTTTTCAGCGTCGAAAACACCGGGTGATCGGTGAAGAGGAGTTCGAATCTGGTGACGCCGTCGTCAGTGCTGAGAGCGGTAACTGACTCCCACCGAGCCGCGTGCTCGGAGTCGACGAGCGTTTCGATCAGCTGGAGGGAGTCACCGGTTGCGGTGCCGTAGACCAGAAACCCATCGTCTCTGATGGGAACGGATCGATCGTAAGTGATCCGGCCGGATGCGTCCAGCGAGAACTCGAAGTCGTCGAACAGGTCCTCGATCTCGAACGAGATCTCGATGATCTCATCGCTCAGTAGCGCCCGCTGGCGCTCGGTGGTCGCGATCGCGTGGCCGACGACCTCGCCGAGCTGTTCGAGCACCGCCCGTTCGTGGGAGCCGAACGCGTCGTCACGGTCGGTGACAATGCCGAGAACGCCGTACTGTGTCGACTCGTAGCCGATCGGCACGGCCGCGAACGATTCGATACTGTCGGGCGCGCCGTGATCCCCCAAATCGTTGCGAAACGTCGCGCCAGCAGCCCCCTGCTCGATCGGCTCGCTGAGCAGCACCGCGACATCTATCGCGTCAACAATCGCCTGTGAGCCAGCCTTCGCGCTGATCGATATCTCCCCGGTGGTCGGTTCGATCTCCCCGAGACAGGCGGCCTCGTAGGAATCGGCGGCCGCCAGCTGGGCACAGAGCGCCTCCTCGATCTCCGCCCGCGTCGACTGTTCGAGGACGGCGTCGGTGATCTCACGGAACACCCGGTTGAGGCTGTTGAGCGCCTCCAGATCCGCCCGCTGTTCGGCGAGCCGCCGTTCGCGCGCCTTCTGTTCGGTGATGTCGGTCGAAACCGCACAGAGCGCGTAGCTCTCGCCGGCGTCGTCGACCATCGGCGTCTTGCGCGTGAGATGGGTTCGGACATCGTCGCCAACGGGGATCTCCTCCTCGATGGCGATCGTCGACTCGCGGTCGAACACCCGCCTGTCGTCAGCGCGGAACGACGCCGCGGTCTCGGAATCGAAGAGCGCACGATCGGTGAGCTCCGAGGCGGTCGCCTCCGGCGAGACGCCGAACAGCTCCCGGCAGGTCTGGTTCATCAACAGATAGCGCCCGTCGGTGTCCTTCATGAAGACGGCCGACTCGATGGTGTCGAGCACCGCTTGCAGCCGACGGGTCGTCTCGCGGAGTTCCTGCTCCTGTTTTTTGCGGGTGGTGACGTCCCGAACGTTCAACAGCGCGCCATCGATCACCGGATCGTCCCGCTTGTCGACGCCCGTGACTTCGACCCACTGCCACGAGCCGTCGGCGTGTTTCGCGCGAAACTCGACGACCATCTCCTCGACAGATCCGCTCAGGAGCTCGGTGTAGGCCGCCTCGGCGGCAGCCCGGTCGTCCGGATGGATATTGGAGAAGCTGTCGATACCCACGAGGTCTTCGGGCTCTCGGCCGAGTATCGTCTCGACCGGCGGGGAGTTGTATTTGACCTGCCCTGTCTCGTCTACGATCAGCACGTAGTCCGGGGAGTGCGAGAGGATCCTGTCGAAATACGTCGTGTCGTCTTCGAGTGATCTATCAACTGCCGAGACGGGTCGCCACCAGAGACGACGGCCCGAATCCAGCGTCTTGCTCCGTAGCTCTCCGTTGTCGACGAGTTTCGAGAGGCGATGCCGCACGGTCTCCTCGTCGGCATCGAGCGTCGAGGCGACTTCGGCTGTCGTCCGTGGTTCCGATGGCGTTTCGGCCGCAGTAAACACCGCAAGTGTCGGCATAGTATCCTCTTCGGCCGACCAATCAGACGACATACCCCTCATCCGTGGCAGGAACCCAAAATAGTTGCGACGTCTGACAATCTGTGCTGACTGTCCGCGTGGCTGATGCTATCGGTCGGCGCTCTCGATGGGCGAACCCTGTCGGTCGGGGTGGTGGAGGTAGTACAGCAGGCCGAAGGCCACGATCCCGACGAGTTCGGCGGCCTTCGACACTGCAGCGAGCGGATCGCCAGCCAGCGCGGTGAGTAGTGGCTCGCTAACCCAGAGTATGTAGCCACTAAAGAGGGCTGCGAGAGTCCCGCCGCCGAGCGTGCTGAGTCGACGGTACCGGTAACCGCGAAAGAGGGCTGTCGAAATCGCTACCAACAGGAGCCCAGCGGGAACGAACAGGAACGGACGAGCGTCGTCGACCGGGTTCAACAGGAGCGAAACCGAGAGCCGGGGGATCGCCCACAGCAGGTGGATCGCCGCGACGACGAGTGCGGCCTGAATCGCGGCCAGCCGACAGGCGCGCTCGATGGTGGCCCCCATAGTCAGAACTCGACGCGCCGGACGAACGGGAGTTCGCGGATCGCCAACAGGAGGTCGCCGGGAACCTCCTCGTCGGTGATGACGTGGAGCTGTGGCTCGTCGGTGAACTCGGGGTCCTCGCTGATGATCTGACGGATCGAGATCTTGTGGTTGGCGATCAGGCCGGTGACCTCGGCGACGATCCCCGAGGCGTCGGCGGCGTCGACCTCGACGGTCATCACGGTGAGATCCAACACGGGCGCGAGATCCCGCAGGCTCGGAATCGCCGAGATGTTCGCGAAGATCCGCTGGAGATCGGGGTCCGAGCGGATCGCGTCGGTCGTGGAGTCGACCACCCGACGGTCGACGTCGATCTCGCGGGCGATCCCGGTGTAGGGGATCTCGATACCGCCGGAGACCACCCGGCCGTCCTCGTTGACCGAGAAGCCGCGCTCCAGGAGCAGCCGAATCACGGCCTGCTGGCTCGGAGACCCCTCGAACTTTTCCATGATTTCGTCGAACATCGTTAGCAGCCTCCTAACGAAGTGTGATCCCAGCCCATTCGCTACAGTTCGCCTTTCGTGCTCGGGGTGTCGCTTCGCCGCTCGTCGACCCGCGTCGCGTCATCGAGCGCTCGCGCCAGCGACTTAAATAGGGCCTCGACCTCGTGGTGAGCGTTGGTCCCGGCGACGATTTCGGCGTGGAGCGTCAGCCCGGCGTTGAGTGCGAGCGATTCGGCGAAGTGCCGCG
>Ga0102930_1000326_pt1 | contig 15989 bp, 12 predicted proteins | sample SalPon1_B_H2O_MG_FD_84514 | JGI IMG/M metagenome (GOLD analysis project Ga0102930, IMG submission 84514) | Salt pond water microbial communities from South San Francisco under conditions of wetland restoration - Salt Pond MetaG R1_B_H2O_MG | ecosystem: Environmental > Aquatic > Non-marine Saline... | reverse complement strand
TTTTTTAGCGATAACAAACGCGCTTTGCGTACTCGCCTCGACAGTATTTCTTCTACTCTCGACCTTAGCCTTAACGTCGGCCATCTTTTCTTCCTACTCTATGTTGAAGAGAATCTTGTGACACGTGGTACGATCTCAAGAATTCCTTCGATGATCTTAAATCGTGTATCGTCTAGAGTATTTTCGGCAAACACGTCATACACGTATCGACCGGCGGATAATGAAGCAGACGTACCAGAATCGATCTTAATTTGAATCTGACCGCCTGCAATATCTGTCTTAATCACTGTAAAATCAAAAGCGGTACTCGACGAATAACTCTTACGGATCTGCCCCTTAATGAGTAGATCCGTAAGGTCAAGAGGACCGTTGTCGGACGACTCGATCGTTACAAACGTCGAGAAGTCCGCACCCTGATCAACGAATAGATTTGAGTATGACGCCATTAATCAACGATTCCGCTATTTCATTTATTATACGTGTATTTATAATAATGAGTAAATCTATTACATTACAAAGTACTTAATCGTTTGACGGTGATCGTCCCATTCATACCGGAGTGAACCTGACACTGATACTGATAGTTACCCGACAGACTCTCCTGTATTCTCCAGTAGAGAGTACCGGAATCAAATCCCTGTGCGGAAGAATCAGTATTTACTGTACCGTCAGCAGCAACATGCACTAGTCCAGTACTTAACGCAGTGCCACCCGAATCCTGCAACTCAAATGGATGACCACCGATAAGATCGAGATCAAATGCAATCGTGGTGCCTGATATCGCATACACTGTCGGATTGTCACCGGAGTAGTGTGAATCGAAAGTATATGCACCTGTTCCGTTGTTGTCGACTCTCAGAGTAACGATCGCCGCTTCATAAATGTCATTGACATCGATACCTGCGGACGATACATCTGTCAGACCTTCAAAAGTCGTGGCACCCGCAGAACCCGTGTAGTTCAATGTCAGGGTATCACCGGATATTGAAGTTGAGATGTCCGTACCACCGGCAATCGTCAACGTATCTGTTGTAGTATCAGCAGTAGTGGTACCGGAGTCCGATGCAACGGTTGCGAATAGATTTTGATCTGGATCACCGCTTCCGGTGACATCAGCAAAGGAAAAATTACCCGAACCGTCTGTGCTCAGAACCTGACCATTCGTTCCGTCTGAAATGTTTAAGTCAAGTAGCGTATCTGGAACAATGGGCGGGGTATAACTAAAGACACCGGTCGTATTATCATATGCAAGATTCGCTGTGCCCGCGGATTGTACACTGACGGAGAGATCTTCAAGAGTAATACCTGAACCAGAATCCGCAGTAGCATCGGTTGCAGGTTCCCAGACAGAACCATTATATTTTAAGACTTGACCACTCGTCGCAGCTGAAACCGATACGTCTGTCAACGAATCAAGAGTACCGTCATAGGCGACATCTGCAAGAGGATCAACGTATCCTACTCCTTCGACATTGTTATGACTCGTATCTGTCAGCAGTTTCCGCCACGCTCCTGCGTGAGCATAGTAAAGCGCTCCTGTTGAATGAACATGCATTGTCATTCCATGATACGTACCCGGATCATAGTTTGCTAAGTCGGATTCCTGATCAACCGCATTCGCATACTTAAGGATGTTGCTTCCGAAATCATACGTTCCGTCCGCATATAGTAAAGTATTTGCGGAATCCGCTACGTATGAGATTGCCGCACGAGCGTCAAGATCGGTAAAGTTACCGTCAAGTTCTGCGTATGTAAGTTCGCTGCCTTTTTGTGTTCTAAGTGTAATTGTCATTTTTAATACTCTTCCTGTTAAACGTAACCGTCTTGGACGTAACCTGCTTGAATGTAGCTAGTAGTAGATGTACCACCAATCTTTAGTCTCCAACTTATTCTGATTGACTCATTCTCTACTTTGTTAAAAGACGTAGGAAGAACGATTCTTGAAATAAGCAGCGGCGTGTCATCATTCGTATAGAGCCCGGCTTCACTTATCGAACCGATCGCAACACCCAGAGGCAGAGTCGTAAGAAACTGACCTATGTTTTCATTAACCGATATAAAGTCGACCTGCGATCTTCCCGTTTCTGCCTCAAGGGACGTATCTTCAACACTAGCACTGGTGGTACCCGATCCTACCGCTATAGAAGCAATTGCCGAACCCGCGATAGAAGGATCCTCTACTATCTTCTTTACAAAATAGTTCTTACCGACTGTAGTAATTAAATTATTATCAGTAAAAGTTTTGATAGCTCTGTTGGATCGATCTAAGATCGTAAAAGAAACAAAACCTTGTACTGCGATATCATCAATCATTTTTTATTCCATTGAGTAGAATTTCTTTAATATCTGTCAGACTATCTTCGAGACTCTCAAGACTCTTTTCCATTCTCTGGATTTTGTCATGATGATCTTCGATCATTCTGGTCTGTTGTTTCTTAAGCCTATATGCACGAAGAGCCTCGTTGTTTCGATTCACTATCGCGCCCGAATCAGTGTCTCGATACATACCAGTCTTTTCGGTCGGTTCATACTTTTTATTTGCCGATGACATAGTAATTACTAAAGTTGTAGTGCCAGTGCTCTAAGATCGCCCACTCGAGGTATGACAGCGGAATTCGTACCAACGAGTCCGATCTTAACTTGATACTGTTTAAAGCCAGTAAATGTTGTACCGTTCTTTTGGTACTCAGTAATTCCTGTAGATCCCTTGTTTGATTCAGGCACCGTGAATTCAGACTCTATAAAGTTATTCTGATTTACTAGCGATGAGAAACCAGGATTTGAATTAACCATTTCGATCCATTCTTTATCGTTAATACTTTCGCTGTCTTCACGATGTTTAACTCTCATCCAGACCTTTATATCAGAACCACCGATAGGCGGACGATACGATGAAAGGAATACGATCAAGTCTTCAGCGTCCTGTCCTTCGTCCAGAGTAACGATCTTAGAAATGTACTTGTTCGTAAGGTTACCGCCGGTGCTACTATCCTCATCTGTCGTGTCGTCATTGATTATGTTGTGAACGTACACGGCGTGGGCTCGTGACAGGTCGACCACTGGACTAACGTACTGTGACAGTGACTGAAACGTAGCACGTAACTGAGACGACTGAAGATCGTTTGAACCTAGGATATCCTGCTCGTTCGTTCTGCTAATGATTGCTACCTCTTCGTCGTAGGATGAGGTTGCATCCGGTGCACCCGGTACCCAATCCGTGTACGAGTTAGTAGCAACGTTAAATCCACGCTTCTCAAACTGTACCGACGTATCATTAAAGTTGAGAAAGTCCGGTTTTACGTTTGTAGTAGAGTAGAGTTGGTTAATGAATGACTGAATATCAACCGTCGTTCCCGTCTGAACACCACGCAGCTTACCGAGTTCAAAGAACTCTCCGTTGGAGTCAGACAGAGTAAGATAGTCTTCGTTCGAGTCATATGATTTAAGATTAGCCGATCCTGACGTTATCGAGGATATGCTCGCGCTGATATCTTTGGCAGTACCTCCAGAATCTTCCACGGTGATCAGCTCACCGTTTTCGAATCCAAAACCATCGGTGTAGTAATCATTCGCAATAATATCGACCACCGTGCCGGAAGCAGTACTGGTCGATCCAATGATAGTGTCTCCTATCACAATCGTATCTGTACCGGTGACGCCTCCAAGCGTAATAAGATCGCTTCCTTCAACCTCTTCACCAATGATAGTGAACTGGTTGGTTGGGACACTGACCGTCATAAACTCGTATGGCCTATTACCAAGTACAACTTGTCCGGACGTATTTGCTTGGAACTGGGCTCGGTTGAATCGAACCATAAGGTCAAGATCCGGAACAATATCGTAGTTCAAGTTATTGTTCGTTGTGAACAGCGTACCGGTAAGCTGACGACCTGTTACGGGTTCGCCGGTAATGATATCTTCTTCACCAAGGCGAGATACCCAGAAGTAGGTATCCGGATTCAATCCCTCGGTATGAATCACAAACGCATATTGAGTGTCGTTATACAGGAATATAGGAGCTTCAAAGTCGACGTTAGTCGCAACGGGTGTTCCTGTACCGTCCCAGAAATTAATTCTTGGGTCATCACGACGCATCCATACCTTGGAGTAAGGAACCTGTGTACGAGTTATATTACCACCAGCATCGATCTCACGAATCTCAAACCACACACCTAGCTCCGGATGCATGGATTCTATAAAGACGTCTACGGATGTAAGGAATATTCCCTCTTCTTCCGGAGGAACATCAACCAAGAAAGAATAGGCCATGCATGACGGACCGACTCTTTTTACGTTTTGAGACACTCTTGAACGTTTGTCGGTAATAACATCGGTGTCGTAGTTCGCAGTCTTAGTCGAAAGAATCGTATTCTGTTTCTGAACATCCACACCAGAAGCGTAGAAGTACTCAGACGCATACGATGTTGTTTCCGGATCATTTGTCGGAGAGTCCGTAACAACAATTTCACGATTACCAACACGGAATCTTTTTCCACTTGAGGGAAGGCGAAGGATTGCATAGACATCGCCGAACTCGTCTGAACGAATATCATCACCCTCACTTCCAAGAGTTGCACCGCTAAGGTTTCCGTTTGAAGGAATCGTATACGGCGTGACGTACTGTGTTACGTCTTCTCCATCAAAAAACACGTAGTAGTTTGTGTTATTCTTAAGTCCCTGTGCATAGATCGTAATCTGCTGAGGACGTATGTACGGAATAAGTGATACGTCCGTGACAAACGATCCTAGCTGCTGCGACTCCTTTTCGTATGTTACCGATGTCTGAATCCCAGTGCGCGTTTCTTCACTAAAGGGTTCAAGAACTCCCTCGATGTATCCTGGACGTAAATACTTGGCCTGTGAGCGTGTTGCATTGACGGCATCAGCGTAGCTACTGAATGTACCGACATGGTCCGCATCTGCCTTTACTTTACCGTCGACAAGTTTAAGACCACTCCATGATCCTTCCTGTCGATAGACATTGTAACCGGTGGCATTCGTTTCCCACGAACCCCACTCAGTCTCCATCCGTGGTTCCAGATCATTACCAAACTCAACCGTTTTGTCAACGGTATTCGTATCGACCCAGACGTCGGTATCCGGACTAAGCTCGAGCGTTCCGATATAACGAAACACCGACTGTTCGATGTTTCGAATCGTCGTTACATTAAGTTGTTCAACAAGAGGTGTTTCTGTGAAAGGAAGTGTAATAAGATTACCATTCTGAGACACACCACTTGACTGATTCGGAACGTACTGATACTTGTATGAATCCATCTCGTACGTTGGTCGAATAACCTGTTCTATCTTATCAATAGAGATATTATAATCAATGTTCTTCGTATCACCCAGTGTGTGATCCATGAATCCATCAACGAACACACCGTTCTTAAATCTATCAAGACCCGTCTCGTCGAGAACTTGAAGTTCCGTCGCATTCTTTTCTAACAGAGACAGTGCATTGTAGTATTCGAGATTGTCGATTCTTTGCTTAAGAACGCCGATCTCTCTCTGTGTATGACGAATGTTTGCGATTCGTTTCGTAGTAACAGCAATGTCTCTACGGTTAATGACTCGTCCAAGTGTCGCAGAGATAGATGGGAATGGAGGAATGTATACATTCGCTATTCCCATGACGTTATCGCCGATAGTTGGAGTAATTGGCGCCTCCGCAGGTTCACCTCTAACAACAGAGAACTGACCGTCTTGATTTAGCGTGACCACATCCCGTCTTGCGATGTAGTACGAGTAATCAAGATCTATACGAGAGTTCGGAGCTGCAATTCTAAGACCGTTTCCATCGGCTATAAAAGATTCCGTGGATGACGGATTGCTCGATGCACTCGAAACGTCGGTCGCGTCGTTTGCAGTGTTCTGCTTAACGGGACGGAAGTCTAAAGAATTCCTTAGCTCATATACCGTGCCAACACTGTTGGTATATGTCGGCAGTTCGAACGTAAAGATAGTCGTATCCGTATCCTGAGTATCATCGATCGGATACGAATCTATCGAAAAGTAACCGTAGGATCCCGAGAACACCGGCTCAAAATAATCGAGTTCAACAAGCAGATGGTCACTGGTCGTTAAAGCGATTCGAGGTGTAATCGTCGCGTGATCGTAGTAGTTATCAAACTGGCCGTTGTGAAAGGCAAATTGATTGGTAACTTCTGATCCCTGTGTGTCAGAAGTAAAGCTTGAATTATCAATACGAATTTGACGAATGTTTAATACATCAGAAAAACCAAGATCGATAGGATCGGTTAGGCTGCTCAGCGAGGAGCAGTCAATCTTGACAAAACGAGACGGGCGAAGTTTCTTCTCGATCTCTGTTGCATTGGATCTTTGAACATTGAAGTTAACAACGGCATCAATCGTACCCGTCACGGAGGAATCGCTGGTGTTCTCTTGAAGATCAATAACCGCAGTTGATGAATTACCAAGAACCGTGACCGAACGGATAACACCCGTCGATCCCTTCACAGTAAGATCTATAAGATCGCCGGAAAAATACGTACGTGCAACATCACCACCCGAAATGGTAGCGACCGCGTTGGTCGTTGCTTCTAGTTCTGTATCGCTTACGATCGACTCAATTATCAGGTACTCAATGTTTGTACCATCGGTGACTTTAATTCTATCACCCACATTAAGTAACTCGAACTGAGTGGATGAGCCCAGAACCGTTGAGGATCCAGAAGTTGTGTTGGCCGTACCGGTAAGAGGGAAATCTTGATCACCAGCGACAGTAACGATGAAGTCTCTCTTCTCTTCGCTCGAGAGAACACCGTCTGAGAATGGAAGTGACTCGTTTGTCGTTCCTAGAGACAGACTGATTTCACCGTTTCCGGCATCTAGGTTAACACTAGTATTGACCGACCGCTGAAAAATAAACGAAGTGTCTGTGACTCCTGTGTCATCACGAATTTCTCTGGTGTGTTGTGTGTTAAGAGGAAAGATCAGATCATTGTCAATAATGTTCTGAATCTCTGTAACATTTGACAGATTCGTAACAGTATCCGCAAAAAACGGAGTACCAGTTGTTCCAGTAAAGTGCACAGACTTCACGTTAGAAAGATCACCATCAACATCAATGTCGAATAAGTATAGGCGATATCGTCCTTCGGCCGTGCCGGCTATACCATTATCAAACTCGATTGATTTAATCTTTGCCGTACCCAGAAGAGTACCGGTAGGAGTTACAGTATTCTTGATCTGTTCGGACACACGATTCTCTGCGGTGTCATATAACTCTACAGTAACAGCCTTGTCAAGAATCGGAGTACCAACGGCTTCGTCTACGATAAGATAACCACCGGTACGCGCAGTAAGTACTTGGTCATTAACGTACCTGAAGTCCAGACTCTTATCAGTAACGATGTGTTCGGTTATTTCATTATTGATCTCATAGCCCTTAACATATGCCAGTCCGGGCTCTATGTCAAGAGAAAGATAGTTTTCAGGATTGTTCTTTACGTCTTCGGCCGCGGTCTCCGGTATTTTATCAGGAGTCAGATAGCCCTCGTTCTCTCCGGTGTCCAGGTATTCTCTCGATCTTACGCTATAACCGCGAACATAGAAATCACCGTAAACGTCGTAAGATCTTCTAGCAACTTCTTCGTACACACGAGAGAACTGAGTACGATCACCCGTGTTTGCGCGAATACCGTTGATTACATCAAGAAAAGAAACAAAACTTGGGTTGGTATCCTGCTGCCCGAGAGGAACGGAAGTAACGGATCCACCTAAAAGAAGACGATGACCGCCTGGTGCCGCAAAGTTAAATGTACCCTGCGCGTTGTCCAGTAACGATTCATCATCATTGGATGTAACGATAGTCTCGGTGATGTCAAATCCAATCGTTACGTTCGGGCGATTATCGTACGGATCAATTACGACCGTCTGTTTATCAAACGCGATGAAGTATCCCTTTGCAAAGAATACACCCTCGTCTATAGAAAATAAACTTCCTCTACCGGTCGCTTCGGGTTCATCAAGAACGCGAGCGCTCACTGACGAGTCGTCTTTAAGTTCTATGTTTTCGTTATTTAAGAACGTGTCGTTAAACTGTGAGGAAGATGAGTAACGAAGGAAGACTACGAAGTTTCCGTTATCGCTGTCGACATAGTAGCTTCGAACATACGCCTCGATTCCTGATGTCTGACCTACTACGGTTTTACCAACGAAAGTTTTAAGAGTATCCTCGTTGTTTTCCGGAGTGATCGCATTTATCTTAGCGTACTGAATGTCTGATTCGAGATCAAATCCACCGCCAAGAACGATCGACCCTTCTCTAAAAGAATTTCTGCCATGACGCTCGACTTGCTTTTGCAACATAGTCTGTAACTGATTGAGCTCACGGGTTTGAACAGCAAAACCGGGACGGAAGAGAATGTTATGGTATCCCTTCTCCTCATCGTAGTCGTCCCAGTATGGTTCTTTATTAAAAGATATCGTCATTCTTTAGACTTCCTTAGTATCTCAGTGCAAACGTTACGAGAATTCTTTGATCGTTGTTACGAACGATTGGTTCAATATTATTTATATGGTAAATCTCGCCTGAATACTTCTCAACATCGGGAGGTACGAAAGAGGATACGATTGCGGTCTGTCCTGATGAAACGCCTCTGATCTGTTCTCCGATATTAAACTGTAGATCATCGCTATTAACAAGAGAGTCGTCGATAGTAAATCTAAGAGTGTCATCTTTAAACTTAGTAGTATTGATTCCAATTGTACCGGACGATTCACCGATGATGGTTTCATCTTCTTGAAAGTTGTTATTGGATGAAGTAAGAACCACTCGATGTTTTGCATCGGCGGCGTTTAGTGTAAGAGACGTCCCTTCTATTTCTCCGTCAGAATCGTAGGTCACACCTCCGCCTGAATCAACCGCGCCGTCCAATGAGAGAGGATCGTTAGAGTATTCTAGTGGATCAGATATCAACCCGATTCTACGAAATTCTTCAAGAGAGATGATATCCAGGACATCAGCTGCATCGATTTCTAAAGAGATCAAAGCTGCATGGGCCTGCAATTGTTTTGCCTGATCTACTCCGAACCCTCCTTCTGGAGAAATGATCGGTCTTATCACCGCGGATGAACCGAACTCTGATACCACCGTAGAAGTTGCTTTAAAGAATTCGTTCCCGCTTCTACCGATTCTCATTTCTGCATTAATTACTTCACCGTTTTCATTTGTTTCTGCGTACCCCTCTGCAGAACTTTGTACAATGGTTACTTCTCCCTGCTGATAACCGTTTCCTCCCATCAGAACAGTCACCGAGTCGATCTCACCGTTAAGATCCGTCGTAGCGACTCCGTACGCGTTTTGCACTATTCCGTTAGATCCGATCTGCCGGATGGCAACCGGGAACTGTACGCCAGGACCGTAGAAGTATTCGCTTCCGCCGGTTATAAGGCTGATTGAGGTAATAGATCCCTGAATTGTTGTGATCGACGCTCTTGCAGTAGTTACCTGTGTCCCATTACCCTCTATAAAGATAGGCAGTTCATTACCGTTTGACACCGTACGATTAATTGGATAGTTTGATCCAGAATTCTCAATCTTAAGACGTTCAATCGCTCCTGGTGCTGCGCTCTCAGTAATTTCTTGGTTTTCTTCAAGAGGAATAAAATCACTAAGAAGGAACTTATTTAGCAATGACACCGGAATGGTTGTCATATACTTCCACTTATATCCATCCGATTCCTCGACAACGTTTTCACTTCTATGAGTGGGCTTGGAGGTGGATGGCGCGCCGTCATTATTGTCAATGCAAATGTAGATGTTATGTTCGGGTTCGGTAAAAACAAAAAAGTTATTAATCTGCAGATCTGACGTATCGTCGTACTCGTCGTATACTCTTCCTGGTACCCACGGTACGCGCCGAACGCCAGGAACGATGTCACCAATCTGAACTTTACGCAAAAGGATCATGTCGTCCCATGCCTCATACTGTTCTCTCTGTGACAGTACCACGGGCGGGGGATCGTTGTCATTTTCCCACGACTGAGATCTTGATACAAATATGTAAAGGTTGGCGTTTTCCGACCTTACATAGTTTATGAACTCATTCGTGTTGCGAAAACTAAAGTTCGTCGTTGGTTCTAAATACATGATTGTGTACTACGCGCCGGAGGATGAAACTTCGGGTTCAAGGGTTATAGTCCACTCAATAGCCAATACGTCGTCAGGACCCTTGTTAATAACTGGAAATGTTGTACGAGCCAACATGTCTCCTTGACCAATGGTTCCGCTATTAAAGATACCCGCCTCAACGATCGCGCCGGTTGCGTCACCAGCAAACCACGCGGCGTTATATCTAACTGAGTTATTGACTCCATCGCCGAGATCCACAATCGTTGTGGATGTCAACCCGTTGCGATCGTCAAGCGTGGATCCGAGGTCCGTAAATGTCTCGGCGTCCGTCAAGTTATCATCAGTACCTACGGCCATATGTGTCATTACGTTTTTATCAGTCCCTACCATACGACTGATGATATACTCTAGACCAACATCGACCACAAGATTGTTGATCTCTCTACGATCCTTTTCAACACCGTTGGCATCAGTAACCGAGATCTTAAGTCTACCACTGGCCTTGGCATACTCATTTTTAAATGGTGCGCCCATGATTTTTTATTCCTCTTTACTTAATTGGTTTACGTATCTATTTATACCGTAAATCCTTGACCAACATAATCTTCACTAAAGTATACCTGACTGGTATAGTTCTGAGAACTAACAGCAAACGAATCTCTTAGTCCACCAAAGTCGTTCAATACCTTAGTAAACGATAAATCCTCTTTACTTGTTACGTTAGTTTCATCACCACATACCGCACACTCTTTTATGATCTTCGTAAAGGTCTTTGAGGGAAGGTCTGGGATTCCTATAATCTCTTCAGGGACGAGAACCGGTGCCTCAAGTGACAACACATCGGGTAGAGGTTCGATTCTTTCTATGTGGTTGATAAGTCCGAAGGGTTTTGTACCCGACGGATGTACGTGTTTCTTTAGAGGATTGATCCACTGATTTATTGGATACGAAGTAACTACCTCATAGGAGAACTTTTGGTAGAACTCGGAATCTTGTAGAACGATGGCGTTTGACAGCTGCCCTCTAATCCCATCATAGAATCCAGAACTCTCAATGATAGCATCAAACTCAAGAGAGAATTTAGCTCCAATTCCATCTACGCTATCAACTTCGAACACCAGTGGTTGAGAAGGATCTACCGGTGTAATAACGATTTCTTCAGTCTGAATCGGATCGTCTACAAGACTCTGATCCTCGGCAGAAAAGACGGCGGTACCTGTATAGGGTTCTCCAAAATATGGATCACCGGAGTATTCGTCCCTGAACCCTAAGAGTGTTTCATTTGTAATATCTTGATTGTCTGCGATAAGAAGATCGCGATCCTCATCAAGATATCGAAACGTGTTAAACTCAAAAAGAAAGAACTTGCCCGATGCTCTTACATCACGAATATGATCCGGAGTTGTACCAGAACCAAAGTCAATGATACTTACTCCAGAGATTCCGCCGGACTCATCGACTCGATTAACACGAGCCTCAAAGCTAATCCGTGACAGACCCTGAAGTCTTATTCGGTCACCTACCTGATAATCGGTACCGGGTTGAGTGACGTTTATGTTTGAGAGAGAATTATATATCTCGGCCTCGACCGATCGATCCTCTGTAGTGATACGGTTGCCGACATTAAAACCGCCAACCGTTTCTGCTCGGAGAAGAGTAAGTTCAAAGATCGTTTGATCCGCGTAGACCTTTCTTTCTACTCTTGTAACGGTGGCGAATCCGTATTCTTCTATCTGCTGAATTCGTTGACTAGAAAAGTCGTCGGCGTCTCCTCGGATCAGCGAAACACGTAGTTTCTGAGGAGCCTGCCAACGTCCGTCCGATGGCTTTAAAACAAAGTCCCAGGGGTATCTTACTTGTACGGTATCGTTTAGAAAAAGACGAAAGAATGTCTCTAGTGCTTCTTGCGAACCCTTTGATTTCCAAAGCTCGGATATCTTATTGTAAAATAGTCGAGGAGTTGCCTCGTACTCGCGAGGAACAAAAAGACCGATCTCTTTTTCAATACGACGAAGAAACTGTTCTTCTTGAAGATCCGTATCTCTTTGTTGAGGTAAAGTATTTTGATAGTAGGATGCGCCGTGCTCTGTCTCGAGAAAGTCGAGATACGCAGAGATAAACTCAATGAGTTCTGGATAGTTTGCACTGACGTGATCGGGAACAAACTTATCGATCAACGCTGATATGTGCGGCCTTTGCTTACTGTTAGACATATTGAATTATATCTTAATAGCTACTGGTATCATTATAGCTACTGGTATCATTAGTAGAAGAAGTAGTAGATACACTACCAGTATTCATGGTTTCAAAAGTACTATTTCCGTTTGCGTCCCTATTAAAAGTCTGATAATTGACACCAGAATAATCACGACCCGTAACAATGGTATCAACTTCACCCTGTACATTAAACCGCGAGCAATCGCAGTCTAACGTTACTACTGTATTAAGAGTTCCTACAATATCATATGATGCGGGTACCGCTTCGATATTGATGACTTCGCCGTCAATAGAATCTGGTGAAAATGATTCGAGAATTATTCTTGAATCACTTATGAATCCCGCATTGTTTATAACGATAGTCTCATCGATTCCGGTGCCCGTTACTATCGATACTCTACGACTTCCATCTTCATTTAAGAAATCCTTAAACCTGCAATCGGCAACTCCATTGACCGCAAAGGTAGAACTATCATAGATCACCGGACGTACACCAAAACTCTCATAAAGTTTTACTGAGAAGTTTAGATTATAAGTCGTTGGAACACCCAGAGTAGGAACGAATCTTTTACTAAGATATATTCTGGCGAATGAGTTTAAAATGGCATCGTTTGATTGATCTATCGCTCGAAGAAAATTAGAGTACCTGAAGACATTGTCGAACAGACTCAATTCTTCATCATCGTACCGATTAATTGCATCGACAACGTTAGCCTCGAGTTGTTCTTCGGTCAGATTTGTAAGAGACGGATCGTACTTAAAGAATACTTCTGATGTAATGATGAGAAACTCTGGATCGATCAGCTCTGGTGTAACGGTCACAACAGATTTTGGTTTAAGAATTTCGTTATTAATAAAGTTCTTTTCGCTGAACGTAAGTGCATCCCCATTACGTGGAAGAATCGATATGAATACTTTACCATACACCGGTGTGTCGTTGTCCTCACCGCCCCACACCTTTATTGATTTTAGATTCGTAAAGTTTTCACGAATAATCGCTTCGTAATCATTTGGCACGACTGCACGATTTTGTGATGCATACGACAGCGGGGCATTGTATTTAATCGAGTCGAGTGACTCTCTTTCCGATCCTCCAGAAGCGGCGGACCCAGTCACAACCGAGACATTAGTATTCCCTTGGATCGAATCGGCGACAGAAAAAATCGAAGCACCATTTGCTTCTTCTTTTTTCGTCACAAGATACTCTACATGAACTAAATTACCGTTCTCAAGAGCCGAACCAATTACTCCGTCACCGAACTCAATTTCAAAAAGTCCGTCAGGATTCTCGGTTAGGTAGTATACGTTACTTGTTGATGTAATCTCATTAAGATCTTTTGCTTCATTAAAGACATTAAAGGATACTCGATCAATTGTGTCAAACACCTCGACTCGTATGGTAGAGGTATCAACATCTGAATTTGGAATTAGAATCTTTTCCGCGGAGTTTGTGTCAAAGATAACGTCGACCGACTCAAACTTGCCCTGGACGATTTTGACGTTAGTGAACGTTGCATTCTCTGTCGTGTACTCAGCATCGGTTACAAACTCGTAGGTCGTGTTACCGATCTTAGACTTAAACTTTGTTCCACGTGAAAGCGTCAATTCCGGACTCGACGGACTATTCACAGTAATGTCAATGAATGCGGTCGGTGCAGCCACCGATCGTGGAGTATAACCGAGCTGTCGAGCGTGACCTACGACCGATCCACGAAACTGAGCGGTATCAAGAAACGTCTCATTGATACCGAGGTTCGCGTTCACTGCGTTGTAGTGAGTGACATACGACAGGAGATCGATAATCGATGTGATCGCCGATCCCTCGAAGTCGTAGTCCTGAAGAGTGTCCTGAGACTCTAGAAAAGTCTTAAGATTGGAACGTATTGACTCAAAGTCAACTTCGGACACGTCGAGTCTTTTTGTCTCACTCATTATCTCAGTCTCTCTACTGAAAAGTTAACCGTTGTGACGGTTTGTTCGGGCGATTGAATCTCAAACTCTACTGAGATGTCAATCGAGTTACGATCCGGTCGTGCATCCACGTCTACGCTGATAACACGTACACGCGGTTCGTAGTTTCTTAGCGCCGTCCTTATGTCTTCATCGATCAACTGTTTTACGATCGGATCGAAGTTCTCGAACAGTTGACTTCGAATGTTGGATCCAAAGTCTGGATCAAAGGGTCGCTCTCCACGATTCGTAGATAGGATATTGATGACCGACTGTTTTACAGCCTGTGCATCACGTTTTAACGCAACGTCGCCGGTGTTCGGATTCGCACGGAACCCAAAGTCAATATCTGTGTACCGACGTTCTCTTGCAACTATTTCTTCTACTGCCATACTGTTATTTATACACTAGTTAGCAAAAACATTAGGCGAACCAGACGTCATTGCACCGGCATCCGCTGAATCGCCGACTCGACCGACGGGTATACCCTCAATGAATACATTCGGGGATCCGGCGTTTAGATTCGCGACGTGAGGAGCACACGGTGGATCGGGTGGAAACGGATGAGCAACGGTCGGAGCACCAACGACCGCGGCAAGGATTCCATTAACAAATACCGATCCCTGATTCGCAGAAGCAAGTGTCGTTGATCCTGCACACCCGTGGCCGGTCGAGAGTGAGTCACCTACTCGAACTACTGCAGGCATACTGCTACTGTCCTATCGCCGCAGTGTTCGCATCGCCCGGACCCGGCTGACCAGTGAATCGACCGGCGGTTTCTACCGCTTCTGATATGGACCGTGTCGGGAATCTTGGAAGAACCTCAAAGTCGGATAGACCGATCTCTTTCGTAAACGGTTGTTTGTCACCGGGTGATGGCGGCCCGTCCGGTACGACCGAAGGTTGTGCGAGTTCCTTTACCTCTTCGCCGACCTTCACAATGTTTGGTATATCCTCACATAGATTCAACGGTGTATTCAATGGATCGCGAATAAACTGCTCGACATTCTCAATAATACGATCGACCGCCGGACCCGCTGACTGGTAGGCCGCACGAATCGCAAGAAGTTTTGCGATCGTACCCGAAGGATTCGCAAGTGCCTCGCGCGTCAGAAGATTTCTAATGTCCTCCTGCAGTCTTCTTTCGACTACACCGGGATTATTTTGAATCGCATCCTGAAGCGTCTCGACCTCATCAGCAAAGGTCTTAACCGCATTAATCGCATTCTTGCCGGATGTAACTGCTTCGCGAATCTTATCCTGTGTCTCGTTGATTTGATTAACGACACCGGATTCGCCGCAGAGTGAGTCAAAGATTGAAGCCATACTGTTCTATACCCTACTATGGATTCAGATTAATGTTCGGACCAATGATGGTGATGTTTCCTCCACCAGTAATATCGATCGTCGAACCGGTATTGATCGTCTGTGATGAACCGATATCGACCGATTGACTGGATCCGATCTGCGTATTCTGTAGACCAGCGATCGTCTCTAGCATATCGGAGTCGGTGTCGAACTCGATATTTGCGACCGACTCGAATCGATGAATACCCTCGGTCGTCACGAGTCGTTTACCAACCGTAAGTAACGATTCGTTTCCGGTAATGACACGCGAGGAGTCGGCGAGAATCGTCTGTGAGTGATTCCCCTTGATCGACGTGTCTGATGTACCACCGGTGACGTTCGTCTCATTTCCATCTATGAGTACCCGTTGATCGCC
>Ga0102930_1000325_pt1 | contig 16013 bp, 14 predicted proteins | sample SalPon1_B_H2O_MG_FD_84514 | JGI IMG/M metagenome (GOLD analysis project Ga0102930, IMG submission 84514) | Salt pond water microbial communities from South San Francisco under conditions of wetland restoration - Salt Pond MetaG R1_B_H2O_MG | ecosystem: Environmental > Aquatic > Non-marine Saline... | reverse complement strand
TGGTGATTGAGCATAATTTAGATGTCATTAAAACGGCGGATTGGATTGTGGACTTAGGGCCTGAAGGGGGTAGTCGTGGTGGTGAGATCGTGGCCAAGGGCACGCCGGAGCAGGTGGCCAAGAAAAAGGGCTCGTTTACGGGGGAGTTTTTGGCACGGATGTTGTGATTTGCCGTACCAATTGACGGTAATTGTTTAATTTATCCATGCCATAGATTATAGCAAGCCGTTCGCTTTCATGGATGTAAATCCGTTATCATTCCAGTCGTCTGCCACAAAGCACCGTTTATCATGACTGATATTTTTATAAGCTACTGCCACACTGACGAGAATTGGAAGGATGAGTTGAAAGCACACTTGAATGTGTTGCAGCATCATGGTGGTTTAAGCGTTTGGGATGATCGCCAGATTAAAGCGGGTGATGACTGGTATCCGGCGATTAAGCAGGCGCTGGAAGATGAAAAACTGTTGCGTACTGTTAATGTTCCAGCGTTTGAATTAGCGCAAACGGAAGTGACTTTTGAGCAGTATGATGCTTGCACAGCCGCCAAGGTCTGTCCGCAAGGGGATAAGGTAATCCAGAGTTTTCAACGATTTTAAAAGTGATTGATGCGCTTGGATTGCGTCTGCAAGTGACCTCTAAGCAAGCTGCCTAAGTCCGAAATGAAATGTTTGAGTGTTTCACCCTTCGACATTGTCGCTGTGCACGTTTATCGTGACATTGATGTGATTCGCATTATTTCGGCGCGTAAAGCAGATCCCAAGGAACGACAGCAATTTGCAGGTGATCTATGAAAGACCAATACGATTTTAGCGAAGGCAAGCGTGGTGCAGTGATCAAGACCAACAAAGAAAAAATCACTATCCGCCTTGATCCTGAAGTGCTTGACTGGTTTCGTCAGCAAGTCGAAGGCGGTGGCAATTATCAAAGCCTGATTAACGAAGCCTTGAAAGCGCATATTAAACAGCAAGGGGAATCTTTGGAAAAAACCCTACGGCGGGTGATTCGGGAGGAAATACAAGCTGATAAGCAAGCTTTGGCTTAAAGGGAAGTGTTTGAAGTTTTCACCCTTCGGCTGCGTTCAAGGCACGGACTGTAGCAAGCCCGCTGGCTGAACGCAGTCGAAGCCTATCTCACTCAATTCACTAACTATTACGCCTTGCCACCCATGCAGTCTGGCGAGTCTGCCACTTTGCCCGCTCGTTCAAAATATTCTGCGGGGGTGAGCGTGTGTAGCGCTAGGGCGTGTATCTTGCCGTCTAGCTCTTCTGCTAAGACTTGATTCACTAAGCGATGGCGTGCCACAAGGCGCTTGTCAGCGAACTGTTCACTGACTACAGTTACCTTGAAATGTGACTCCGAGCCGGGAGGTACGTTGTGCATGTGGCTTTCATTGACCACGTCTAGCACTTCCGGCGTCAGGGCTTGTTGCAGTTTGTTCTCGATTTGCTGTTGCATCGTCATATCATTAACCTTTGTTAACTTGAATCAGGATCAATACTGCGTATATTCATCCTAAACTTACTCTAAAACGCTGGTGAGCATGAACCAAAAAGAACACTTTGACAAATTAGCGCGTTATCTCGAACGTAAAATTGTAGGGCAGCATACGCTGATTAATCGCTTGCTTGTCGCGCTGTTAGCGGATGGGCATTTATTGGTAGAAGGCGCACCGGGTTTGGCGAAAACCCGCGCTATCCAAATGCTTGGCCAAGGTATTGAAGGTGATTTTCATCGTGTGCAGTTTACGCCCGATTTATTACCGGCTGATATTACCGGCACGGAAGTTTTTCATCCTAATGATGGCAGCTTTCAGTTTCAAAAAGGGCCTTTGTTTCATAACCTGATTTTAGCGGATGAAATCAACCGTGCTCCCGCAAAAGTGCAATCAGCCTTGCTCGAAGCGATGGCAGAGCGCCAAATTACGGTGGCGGGAACGACATGGCCTTTGCCCGATCCGTTTTTGGTGATGGCGACACAAAACCCGATCGAGCAAGAAGGCACGTATCACTTGCCAGAAGCGCAGTTAGATCGCTTTTTAATGCACGTTATTGTCGACTATCCCACGCCGGAAGAAGAACGCCTTATTCTGCTGCTCGGGCGCAAAGAAGCGATGCAAGACGTGCGCCACGAAAAAGTGGTCGAGGAGCCGGTGGTGAGTCGGGCGGATGTGCAAGCGGCGCGTATGGAAGTGCTGAATGTCTACATGGCTGACAATGTTGAGCAATATTTGCTGCAATTAGTGCTCGCCACGCGCAATCCAGAGCGTTATGGCCCTTCCTTGGCGGGTAGCATTGCTTATGGCGCCAGTCCACGCGCTTCTTTGGCCTTAGATCGCTGCGCGCGGGCGCATGCTTGGTTGCGGGGGCGTGATTTTGTTAGCCCTGAAGATGTGCAAAACGTGGCACATGATGTGTTGCGCCATCGCCTGCTGCTGACCTTTGAAGCGGAAGCGGATGGTATGACATCCGGGCATATTATTGATGAACTGTTAACCTTGGTGTCTGTGCCCTAATGCGTGCTGGTGAAGGTCTGGTTTTTAGCTCGCTGCAATCCTTGCTGCGCCTACAGTCCCAAGTCCGCACGTTGCAACTGGCTAAGCGGCATGCGCAAGCGCGGCATACGGGGCAACATCGCTCGGTATTCAAAGGGCGCGGTATGGATTTTGCCGAGTCGCGCCCTTATCAAGCCGGTGACGATATTCGCACAATAGATTGGCGCGTCACCGCCCGCAGCGGCAAGGTGCACACCAAAATTTTCCAAGAAGAACGCGAAAAGCCGGTACTGGTATGGGTGGATCTGCGCCGGTCGATGTTTTTTGCGACGCGTGGCCGTTTTAAAAGCGTGGTGGCCGCCGAAGTAGCCAGCGTGTTGGTGTGGAAAACTTTGGCGGATAGCGACCGAGCCGGCGGCTTATTGCAGTTGGCCAGTGGCGAGCATGTGGAGTTCAAACCCGCCCGCAGCCGTTCTAAAGTATTGGAATTCTTGCAAGCCATCGCGGATACAACGCAAAAAACGCCCGAGCCCAGTGATCAAGCACCGCAAAAACGCGTCCTACAAGACAGTTGGCAACGGCTGAATCGGGTGAGCAGCGCCGGTACGCAGATTTATGTCATCAGTGATTTTCGCGGCGTGGATGCGGCTGCTTTACAGCAATTAGCCATGCTCACACAGCATGCGACGGTCACGCTAATCGCGATTCGAGATCCGTTTGAAGAACAATTACCGCAGCAAGGCCAACTTAAAATCACGAATGGTCGCCGTAGCCTGTGGGTGAATCTTAAGCAGCGCCTATGGCGCGATCGTTATGAGCAACGCCAGCAGCAAATAGCTAGCCTGCTCCAAGAGTTCTCGCGCAAGCACCGCGTGCCTTTGATTTGGCTGTCCACGCAAGATAATGCTACAACACGTTTGCAAAAATTGAGTTGGGGGGTTAGCCCTTGAATCCAGATGAATTGCCACTACGTGATATTCACTTGCCCGCCGAGGTAGGGTTTTGGCCGCCTGCGCCTGGTTGGTGGCTGCTGTTATTAGCTACTTTATTACTGAGTTTTTTATTGCTACGTTGGCTATGGCGGCGGCCTAGCACCGCTAAGCCGAGTATTGCATCCCCTGCTCTGCAAGAGCTCAACCGCATTGAACGTCAATACCGCGATGATCCACATAGTTTAGTGAGTGAGCTATCGGTGTTATTGCGGCGTGTTGCGATGAGTCAATATGGCCGTGAACAAGCAGCCGGTTTGACGGGCGATGCTTGGTTGCAATTATTAGATAATGAAACGGTGCAAGGGCAAGGTTCCGCCGCTTTAGGACAACGTTTTAAACGCACGCTCACTGAAATGCCTTACCGCCGACCGGGTGATGACTTGGAGGTTGATGCTTTGCTGCGCGAGGTACGGCGTTGGTTGCAACATTTGCAGGAGTCGCCGCATGTATGAGTTTAGTTGGTGGTGGCTATTTGCCGCTTTGCCGCTGCCCTTACTGGTGCGTTATTACGTCCCTGCTGCAAAACGCCAAACAGGCATCGCGCTCAAAGTACCGTTCTTGCAAGATTTTTTGGCTGGAGAGTCGGAAGGGGGACGGCCTTGGTTAAAGCGTTTGAGCTTAATATTAGCCGCTTTGGCGTGGGTCGCTTTGGTGACGGCGGCAGCACGGCCTATGTGGATAGGGGAGAGCACGGCTTTGCCGGTATCGGGGCGTGATTTAATGTTAGCGGTGGATTTGTCCGGCAGTATGCAAGAACAGGATTTTCAAGTGCAACAGCGTACCGTGGATCGCTTAACGGCTAGTAAAGTAGTGGCGGGGGAGTTTATTGAGCGGCGTCAAGGGGATCGTTTGGGCTTGGTGTTGTTTGGTGATAAAGCTTATTTACAAGCCCCTTTGACCTTTGATCGGAAAACGGTGCGTACTTTGCTGAATGAGTCCGCGATTGGTTTAGCCGGCGAGCGCACGGCGATTGGTGATGCGATTGGGCTGGCCTTGAAGCAATTGCAAAATAGCCCGGAAAAAAATAGCGTTTTGATCTTAATGACTGATGGTGCGAATACGGCTGGCTCGGTTAGCCCGATGGAGGCTGCGGAAATGGCGGCTAAAGCAGGCTTAAAAATTTATACGGTGGGCATTGGTTCAGAGAGTCAGCAGGCGCGTAGTATGTTTGGTTTTCAGTTAATTAATCCGAGTGCCGAGTTAGACGAGCGTTTGTTACGAGCGATTGCTAATGAGACAGGCGGGCAATATTTCCGGGCGCGAAATACGCAAGAGTTTCAAGGTATTTACGCGGAGTTAGATCGCTTGGAGCCGGTTGAGCAAGAGGCCGAACCGTGGCGACCGCAACAGGATTTATTCCGTTGGCCGTTAGCATTCGCATTGGTTTTTGGCGTCTTAGCTTTTGTATTGCGTGTAGAGGCAGAAAACTAATGGATGGCTTACATTTTTTGCACCCCGCTTGGTTAGGCTTATTAGTGTTGGTGCCGCTGCTATGGGCTTGGTTTTGGTGGCGAAGACCTAAGCCGCGTCAGTGGCGTGATATTGTGGATGCTGAGCTAGCGCCGTTTGTGTTGAGTGGCTCAGCACAACAACGGCCGTGGCTGCCTTTAGCTGTTTTGTCAGTTTTGGCAGTGGTGACAATTGTCGCTCTTGCGGGGCCTGCTTGGGATAAAAAAGAAGTACCCGTCTTTCGTCAGCAGCAAGCGGTCGTATTGGCCTTGGATTTATCCCAATCCATGCATGCCCGCGATATGAACCCAGAGCGCTTGGAGCGGGCGCGTTATAAGTTGATTGATTTATTGCAAGCCCGCGAAGAAGGCCAAACCGGCTTAGTGGTGTTTGCTGGCGATGCCTTTACAGTATCACCGCTCACGGATGATGCGCGTACAATTGAAGCACAAATGAAGGGCTTGACGCCTGATATTATGCCCGCACAAGGCAGTGCAGCCGATCGAGCGGTGAGCAAAGCGAGCGAGTTATTGGAGCAAGCGGGGTTGCAGCAAGGCTCGATTGTCTTGCTAACGGATGGTGTTGGCGATAACGCGGCCGCTAAGCAGGCGATTGAAGCAGCCCGCACCAAAGGGTATAGCGTGTCTATTCTAGGCTTTGGAACGCCTAGCGGCGCACCAGTGCCATTGCGCAATGGCGGCTTTTTATTAGATGCACAAGGGAAGACGGTGATGCCGCGTTTGGATGTGGCTAATTTGCGCGACCTCGCCCAAGCCGGGGACGGTGTGTATGCAACGGCGAGTATTAACAGCCAAGATGTTGCACAACTGCAAGCGCATTGGGCCAGTTTGGCACAACGCAGTGATGTGAGACAGGACCAGGCTGGGCGACAAGTGGATGCTTGGGCGAATGCGGGTATTTGGCTGGTATTACTGCTGCTACCTGTGGCTATGTTCTTGTTTCGTCGGGGTTGGCTAACGCTGATCGCTGTAGCTATTCTGCTGCAGCGGCCTGCTGAAGTCCAAGCGGCGGTGTGGGAGGATTTATGGCAAACGCCCGACCAACAAGGCCAGCAAGCTTTAGACGCAGGCGATGCGCAACGCGCTTTGCAGCTTTTTAAGAATGATGATTGGCGCGCGGCTGCTGCGTATCGTGCTGGCGACTACGAGCTAGCAGCGCAGTTGTATGCGAATAGCGATACTTTAGACGGCTTATATAATTATGGCAATGTATTGGCACGGCAAGGCAAAATACCGCAAGCGATTGCTGTCTATGAACGCGTTTTAACCCGTGATCCTCAAAATGAAGATGCACGTCACAATTTGGAAGTATTGCAACAGCAACAAGAGCAACAGCAGGAAGAAGGTCAACAACAGCAGCAACAAAATCAATCACAACAACAGCAAGAACGTAATCAGAGTGAAAATCAAGCGAATCATGAGTCAGCCGATAATCAACAAAGTGAGCGGGAACAGTCATCACAAACTGAAAGCCCGCCTGAGGAAAGGCCTGAGCCAGAAGATCAGTCCGAGCAAGCTGAGTCTGAACAAGACCAAGAACCCCAACAAGCTGACCCCGAACAACAACGCGCCACACAACAGGAAAAAGAACAGCAACAAGCGACTGAACAATGGTTGCGGCGTATTCCTGATGATCCGGCTGGTTTATGGCGGCGCAAGTTTTTGTATCAGTACCGGCAACGCGGTGCGCAAACCGCTGAGGAGCAGCCATGGTAAAACAGCAATGGCTTAAACATTGGGTGCTGGGTTGGGTCGTCATGCTGTTTATGGGGGCAGCGCCAGTCGGGGCAGCAGTGACCTTGCAGGTCGATCGTAATCCAGTCGTGGCCGGTGAGCCTTTTAATTTATCCATCAGTGTGGCAGGGCATGTATCGGCTAGCCCGGATTTTAGTCCTTTGCAGCGCGATTTTCATATTATGGGAACCAATCAACGCACGGATGTGAAGGTGGTTAATGGCGAGATGCAGCAAAAAACAACTTGGGAAGTGACCTTGTTTGCGCGTGAAGCGGGGGCGCTGGAGATTCCTGCTTTGCGGGTTAATAATGAACGTACCGAGCCGGTCAAGCTAACTGCCGAAAAAAACACTGCGTCAGCGAACTCAGCTCAGTCCGGTAATGATGTCCTCATAGAGCTGGAGATGGATACCCAAACGCCTTATGTGCAGCAGCAAGTATTGCTGACACAACGCTTACTGTATGCCGTGCCTTTTTTGCCTAATCAAGCCAGCATGACACATCCTGATTGGCGTCCGGGGCGGGGTAAAGGCATGATTCAGCAACTCGGTAATGTGCAGCGTTTTACGACCACCCGTCAGGGGCGCCACTATGATGTCATTGAGCGCCGTTATGCCATTTTTCCACAAAATAGTGGTGATATGCTATTGGATCACACGGTCTTTACAGGGGTGATGGAAAGTGCCGGTAGCGGTAGCTTTACTGATCCTTTTGGGTTAACCGGCCAGCGTATTCGGCGTTCTTCAAAGCCGCTTAGCTTACAGGTTCAACCCCAACCCAATACCCAAACGGATCACTGGCTACCCGCTCAAAGTTTAACGCTGAATGCCTATTGGGAGCCGGATGAGGGTGAGTTACAAGCGGGTGAACCCGTGCAATTAACCTTGGCGATTGTGGCTGAAGGTTTAATGGCTGAGCAATTGCCACCTCTAAGCCTTGAGCCGCCCAATGGCATTAAGGCTTATTCCAGTGATGTTAACTTACGTAATGATACGGGGGGCGATAGTGTTATTGGCGTGCGCGAAGAGCAGTGGGTCATTATTGGCACGGCTGATGGCAAGTTTCAGCTACCTGAAATAACACTAGATTGGTGGAATGTGACGGAGCAGCGGATGGAAACGGCGATGGTTCCAGCGAAAGAATTGCGTGTCAGCGGGGCAGGGGGCATTGTCGGGGCCGTGACACCACCAGAAAGCCAGCGACAACGTGAATTACAAGCCGAGCAAACCGCCAAAGCTTTGCGCGAACAGCAGCAAAGCCATACACCCTCACTCACGGAAGTCATCACAGGAGAAACTGAGCGTGTAGAAAAAGCGGCTAATGCATCTAGATGGTGGCAATGGGGAGCAGCGCTTGCGCTACTGTTACTAGCAGGTATAGCGGCTTGTTATTGGTGGTGGCAGCGTGCTTTTCGCGTTCCGCCAAGCAAGCAATCCAAGCATAAGTATACCACCGGGGCTGAGATGGCGCCTATTAAGCGTTTGCAGCTTGCTTGCGAAAAAAATAATGCCCCGGCCGCTTTACAAGCCTTGCAAGCTTACTTGCAAGCTGAGCTGCAATTAAAACCGCCAACATTAGCCCAATTGCGGGCGCAAGCGAATGGCCGTTTACAGCAAGCTTTGGATGAGTTGGATGCAAGTTTATACGGCGCAAACCCGGACGATTGGCAAGGAGGTAAGCGTTTGTGGAGCGCTTTACTCGCATGGCAGAAACAGCGCAGTGAACAGCAAGCTGCCCAAAATAATGCCCCTCATTCTGGCTTAATAGCTTTGTATCCTGATTAGCAGCAAGCCTTGGCCCATTAAAAAAGGGCAACTGTCAAACAGTGCCCTTTTATAGCTGACGGTTACATATTTGGATAATTCGGTCCGCCACCGCCTTCGGGCGCCACCCAATTTATATTTTGCAGTGGGTCTTTAATGTCACAAGTCTTACAGTGTACGCAGTTTTGCGCGTTAATCTGTAAGCGCATGCTGCCATCTTTACTGCTTTCGTCTTCCACGTATTCGTACACGCCCGCTGGGCAATAGCGTTGCTCGGGCCCCGCGTATTTATCTAAATTAACCGACACGGCTAAGCTCGGATCTTCGAGCTGTAAATGCACCGGCTGATCTTCTTCATGATTCGTATTGGATAAAAACACAGATGAGAGGCGATCGAAGGTTAAGACACCATCGGGCTTGGGGTAATCAATACGCTTAGCCTGATCTTTAGGTTTTAAGACTTCATTGTCTTTGTGGCCGTGTTTTAATGTCCACGGCAATTTGCCGCGGAACAGCACTTGATCAATGCCTGTGTATAAGGTGCCACCCCACAGTCCCCATTTAAAGGACGGGCGTACATTGCGTGCCGCATGCAGCTCTTCTTGTACCCAAGATTGCTTGAAGTTCTCTGCGTAGGCGGTCAGCTCGCGAGTATCCACATCACTGGGTTCAGGGTTCGCTTGCAAGGCTTCAAAAGCCGCTTCAGCCGCTAGCATGCCGGATTTCATGGCGGTGTGTGTGCCTTTGATTTTAGGCATATTTAACGTGCCGGCGTCACAACCGAGTAAAGCGCCACCAGGGAAAGTGAGTTTGGGCAAACACTGAATACCCCCTTCATTTAAAGCGCGCGCACCGTAGGAAACCCGCTTGGCATTTTTAAAGGTGTCGCGAATAGCTGGGTGCGTTTTAAAGCGCTGAAACTCTTCAAAAGGACTGAGGTAAGGGTTGGTATAATCCAAACCGACTACAAAGCCCACGGCGACTTGATTATCCTCCAAGTGGTATAAGAAAGAACCACCGTAGGTATCCGTCGGTAAAGGCCAGCCGGCTGTGTGTACCACTAAGCCTTCTTGGTGTTGATCAGCAGGAATTTCCCACAATTCTTTGATACCAATGCCGTAGGTTTGCGGTTCTGCATCTTTTTCTAAATCAAAGCGTTGTTTGAGCTCTTTGCCCAAATGGCCACGGCAACCCTCAGCAAAGAAGGTATAGCGGCCTTGTAAAATCATACCGGGTTCATAATGAGGCCCAGGCTCACCATCACGCTGCACGCCCATATCGCCGGTAATCACGCCTTGTACTGCACCGTGCTCATCGTAAGCGATTTGCGCAGCGCTAAAGCCGGGATAAATTTCTACTTCTAGCTCTTCCGCTTGCTCACCCAGCCACCGGCAAAAATTGCCTAAACTGATGATGTAATTGCCCTCATTATGCATGGCGGGTGGCATGAGCAGTTTAGGCGTCGCGAAACTGCCAGTTTCAGTTAGGAATAGTATTTTTTCATCACTAACAGGCACATTAAGAGGCGCGCCTCGATCCTGCCAGTCGGGAAGTAGCTCATTAAGCGCTGTTGGCTCTAGCACTGCCCCTGACAAAATATGTGCGCCAATCTCTGAGCCTTTTTCGACCAAGCACACCGAAATGTCTTGATCATTTTCAGCGGCTAGCTGTTTGAGGCGAATCGCTGCACTCAAGCCCGCGGGACCGCCGCCAACAATGAGTACATCAAACTCCATAACATCACGCTCAATGGCTTCTTCTGTGTTATCCATGTCTCTCCTCTCCTGTCGAGTAGGTGTTGTAAAGCTGGGTTACAACACCTTACCTAGCAGCAGTTAGATTTAGTTGACTATTAGCTGAGTGATTTATCAATTTCTGGTAAGGCTTCGAACAGGTCAGCCACCAGACCGTAGTCGGCTACTTGGAAGATCGGTGCATCTTCGTCTTTATTGATGGCGGCGATGATTTTTGCATCCTTCATGCCTGCCAAATGTTGGATCGCCCCTGAGATACCAATCGCAATGTATAAATCAGGTGCTACAATTTTGCCGGTTTGCCCGACTTGCCAATCATTAGGGGCATAGCCTGCATCCACCGCTGCCCGCGATGCACCTACAGCCCCCTCTAATTTATCTGCTAGGTTAATAATCATCTCAAAGTTTTCTTCAGAACCAACGCCGCGTCCACCAGAGACAACGATTTTAGCGGAAGTGAGATCAGGGCGATCACTTTCCTGAATCTCATTGCTCACCCATTGCGTTGGCATTTTAGAGTCAAGCGGCTCGCGCGTTTCAATGCTAGCACTATTAACTGCTTCTGCTGCATCAAAGTTAGCCGTACGAATCGTCATGACTTTTTTAGCATCTGAGCTTTTGACGGTTTGAATGGCATTACCGGCGTAAATCGGGCGTACAAACTCATCGCTACCCTTGACCTCCATCACATCCGTGAGCACCATAACATCCAGTAAAGCGGCAACGCGCGGGGCAATGTTTTTCCCTGAAGTTGTGGAAGCAAACAGGATATGATCATAATCGCTGGCCATGCTCACAATTAGATCAGCCATCGGTTCAGCTAAAGCATGTTGGTATTGCTCGCCACTGACACTGAATACCTTATCCACACCTTGTAGACTGGCCATTGTTTCAGCCGCTGCTTGGGCATCAGTGGTAGCACATACGGCATGCACATCACCGAGTTGTGTGGCTGCTGTCAGTGCTTTGGCGGTCGAGTCTTCGTTGAGTTCGCCGCCGCTAATATCCGCTACTAATAAAACAGTCATTTACAGTACTCCCGCTTCATTTTTCAGTTTATCCAGTAGTTCGCTGACTGATTCAACTTTAATACCGGCTTTGCGCGCAGGTGGCTCAGTCACAGAAACAACGCTTAAACGTGGGTTAATATCAATGCCATAGTCATCCGGTGTCTTAGTGTCCAGCGGCTTTTTCTTGGCTTTCATAATATTCGGCAATTTAACGTAGCGTGGTTCATTTAAACGTAAATCGACGCTGACAACAGCTGGCAAATTAGCTTTAACCGTTTGCATGCCTTCATCGACTTCACGTGTGACTTCAATGCTGCCTTCTTGCAACGCGATCTTAGAGGCATAAGTGGCTTGTGGCCAACCCAATAAAGCGGCCAGCATTTGGCCGGTTGCGTTCAGATCATTATCAATCGCCTGCTTACCTAATAAGACCAGCTCCGGTGATTCTTCAGCCACCACTTTGGCTAGTAATTTAGCGACTGATAATGGCTCAATATCATCATTCACTGATTCACCAGCTTGGATCAAAATAGCACGGTCGGCACCCATGGCTAAGGCGGTGCGCAAGGACTCTTGTGCCTTGTCAATGCCAATCGACACCACCACAACCTCCTCGGCTTTGCCTGCTTCTTTCAGGCGCACTGCTTCCTCTACCGCGATTTCATCGAAGGGATTGATCGACATTTTTACATTGCTCAGCTCCACGCCAGAATTATCGCTCTTCACACGTGGCTTAACGCTGTAGTCGATTACCCGTTTGACAGGGACAAGTATTTTCATCGGGCTTCCTTTAAATAAGTGGTTTGTTGCTAATAAAGTGTGTCAACCCGCCATGTTATACGCATAAGGCAATGGAGGGAAGACTGTGATTGACTGATCAGTCAATCGAAAGCTGTTTAAGCGTTTTTCCTCTTCTTTTCTTCACCGCTTGACCCGCTCAAAAGCCGCTATGCCGTGATTTATGCAGTAAGCAGCAACAAGGTAAAGATGAGTGCCAAGCTGCAATCTTTTGTCAAATTAGATTGGCAGGAATGCGGATGTTTTATCCGGCGTGATTGATTTTTGCGCTTTTTTGTAACACGCCCAGTAACCACTAATGTTAAACTTTTATGACAGTGACTAACAAATTGATTCATAGATTGCCCTATTTTAAGGAGAAAAGATAACAATGGAAAATGACTTAACGCAGGTAAAATATGTTGGCCCCGCATTGCAGAAACACATGCGAGCAAAAGGTATTCACACGGTGGCGCAATTAGCGACTACGCCTGAAGCAGATTTACAAGCTTTGCCGGGGGTGGGACAACAAATGGCGCCCGCGATTTTAGCCAGTGCCCAATCACTGGTTGCGCCGGTTGAAAAGCCTGTTGCGACTGAAACAAGTGAAAGCGATCCCAAAGATCAGAACGCTGTAAACGCCGTACTGCAATGTTTGACGGAAGAAGATCGTATCGCTGCACAAAAAGTAGCGAAAGCCTTAAAGCAAATGGATCCCACGGATGTTTTGCAAGCGATTGAGCAAGCAGTAACGCCTCCTAAGACCGCGCAGAAAAAGCCTAAAAAAGCAAGCAAAGCTAAAGCTGTGAAGCTGAAAGACCAAGAAAAAGAAACAGAAAGCGACAAAAAAGCCAAGAAAATGGCTAAGAAAGCCGAGAAAAAAGCAAAAGAGCGCTCCAAAGCAGTGAAGGCGGATATTAAAAAAGCTAAGAAAAAAGTGAAAAAACAAGCTCAGGCAAAACAGCAAGCCAATAGCGCCTCGCGCTGAGCTTATTTCCCCATCTGCTATAAGTTGGTGGGTGTGGTGGTGGACACGGCAACATACAGTTCATGCCTTATCGTGCAAGTTTAGTTTATGATAAGCCTTTAAAGCGATTGAATGACTGAACAGGCATGGCTTCTAGCATGATACGTCTGGTGAAAATAGGGCTGGTCTTATTATTACCGCTTTTGGGTTATAGCTTTTTTGTGGACAGTGAGTTTGTGGAGTGGAAAGCTGACTTTCGCCGTCAAGCGATTGCCGCAGGTGTGCGCCCAGATATTTTAGATACCGCGCTGCGAGGGGTGGTGCCGGATCATAAAGTATTACGTTTGGACGCTAGCCAGCCTGAGTATAGCCGTGCGATTTGGGGTTATTTGGATATGGCGGCTTCCGAGGAGCGGGTTGCCGTCGGGCGGCGTTTATTGACAGAGCAAGCACCATTATTACACCAAGTCAGCGCGCAATATGGGGTAGATGAAACCTACTTGCTGGCTATTTGGGGCATGGAAAGTAGTTTCGGCTATAACAAGGGCAATTATGCCGTTATTCGTTCTTTAGCCACCTTGGCTGCGCAAGGCCGTCCAGAACGGCGCGACTTCTGGCGCGGGCAATTATTAGCCGCTTTATACATTGTGCAAGACGGCGATATGGCTTTGAAGGATTTGCATGGGTCTTGGGGCGGGGCGCTGGGGCACACGCAGTTTATGCCGCAGACCTTACGGGCGCATGCGGTGGATTTTGATGGCGATGGTCGGCGGGATTTACAAAATAGTCTGGCAGATGCGCTCGCGTCCACTGCGCATTATTTAGTGGAATCCAGTTGGAAAACGGGGTTGCCGTGGGGTGAAGAGGTGATGCTGCCGATTAATTTTGCTTGGGGCTTAGCTGAGCCAGATAATTGGCAAACGGTGCATTATTGGCGCAATACAGTCGGCATTAAGCCGGTGCGCGGTTCACAATTAGCCGGTGCGCCCGATACCTTGGCGCGGGTTTTTTTGCCAGCGGGTTATCGCGGGCCGGCGTTTTTGGTGTATCGTAATTTTCAAGCTTTGTTGCAGTATAACCGAGCGAGCAGCTATGCCTTAGGGGTGGGGCTGTTAGCGGATCGTATTCGAGGCGGGGGCGTGTTAATGGCGCAATGGCCGCGGGCGATGCCAGCGCTGAGTCACAGTGAAAAAGCGGAGTTACAAGTGTTGTTAAGCGCCGTGGGTTATAGTACAGAAGGTGTGGATGGCTTGATCGGTTCGAATACACGGGCAGCTTTACGCCGTTGGCAGCGTGATGTTGGGTTTCCTTCGGATGGCTATGCTACGTTTGAGCAGTTGTATTTATTACGCGCCCAGACTGAAATTCGTTTAAAAACCTTGCCAAGCATTCAAGAGGCGGCAGCGCCTTAAGCGAGCAGCCTCCCTGAAGCATTTTTAACGGTATTTATTCGACGGTTTGAACCCAGTGTCTTGTGGTTCACGCTGATCACGCACCCACACTTGATGGTTTGGATGCAGCCCGCCGCCGCGACTAGCAGGCACGGCTGAGTGGCGAGCACGGTGCAGCAAGCGCGTATCAGCTAGATCGACATTGGGATGCGTTCCGCCGTTATCGGCCACCGCTTTATCCCACGCCGCCTTACGGGCTTGATAAGTTGCAGCATCAGCAAGCTCTGTGCAATTCAGTTCATTGGTGTTGAGGTCGGCAATGATTTCATCGCCATCTTCCACGAGGGCAATGGTGCCACCGAGCGCGGCTTCAGGGCCGACATGGCCGATCACCAGCCCCACTGAACCACCAGAAAAACGCGCATCTGTCATTAAAGCAACGGTGATATTGCGCTCACGGCATAGGGCAGTGATGCGTGAGGTGGGGTCGAGCATTTCCGGCATGCCCGGTGCACCAGTCGGGCCGGCATACCGGACGATAATCATATCGTTGTTTTGGAAGCTATCGGGCTGTTCATCCAGCTCTCGAAGCAAGTCGCGTTCGCCTTCAAAAACGCGCGCACGCCCTTTGAACAGATTATTTTCTAAGCCACCTTCAACACCGGCAAGTTTCAGGATAGCGGAAAAATCAGTGGATAAATTGCCACCAAGTAGACGTAAGCCCCCTGTGGGTTTATACGGCGCTTTGACGGGTAAAATGACCTCGCCATCGGGTGCGGGTGGGTTGAGCGCGTCGATCTGTTCGGCCAGTGTTTGCCCCGTGCAGGTCATCACATCACCATTCAATAGGCCAGCGTCCAACAGTTCCTTAACAATGACTTGCACACCGCCGACCCGATCAATATCAAGCATGGAGTATTTGCCGTAAGGGCGTGCATTGGTGAGCACGGGGACGATGTCTCGGGATAGTTCGTTGAACTCTTCCGGGGTCATAATATCGCGCCAGAAGTGCTCAAAACCCGCCGCACGGGCAATCTCTGGGGTATGCAATACAACATTGGTAGAGCCTCCCACTGCCATGGCGACAATCAAGGCATTGCGGATAGAGTCAGGCGCTACAATATCGCGGGGGCGTAAGCCATTGGCGATCATTTGCGCCAGATATTCGACGAGTTGTTCAGCAAATTCATTTTCACGCCGTGGGTCATCTGAAGAAGCGGCGACCATGTGCAGCGGCTGCATACCCAACACACCAATAAAGGTCTGCATGGTGTTGTAAGTGAACATGCCCCCACAGCTACCAATGCCGGGGCAAGCATGGGCGGAAATGCGTTCGCGGACGCTTTGGTCTGGATTGCCGGCTGATTGATAGGCGCTGACGATGTCGAGGGTATCGCCAGTAGCTGGATCACGCCCCGGACGGATCGTACCATCCGACATAATAATAGCGGGTTCGTTGTGTTCCAAAATGGCTGCCAGCGTACCCACCGGCGGCTTATCACAGGCGACTACGGCAATCACACCCGCGAGGCCAGTGGCTTCTAGGTGTTCACATAAGGCATCTTGTGTCACTTCGCGCCCCAGGAGCGAGTAGCGCATTTCTCGGGTACCGTTACGCATACCATCCGAGGTGGCGATGGCATATTCCGGCTGAACCAGTCG
>Ga0102930_1000324_pt1 | contig 16041 bp, 19 predicted proteins | sample SalPon1_B_H2O_MG_FD_84514 | JGI IMG/M metagenome (GOLD analysis project Ga0102930, IMG submission 84514) | Salt pond water microbial communities from South San Francisco under conditions of wetland restoration - Salt Pond MetaG R1_B_H2O_MG | ecosystem: Environmental > Aquatic > Non-marine Saline... | reverse complement strand
GAACACCGGCGTCGGGGTGTCGCCCGGCTGGGCCTGCATCACCGAGAAATCGAGGCTGCGCCCGTCGAGGCGCGGCGGGGTGCCGGTCTTCAGGCGCGCCACGCCCAGGTCGAGCGAGCGCAGCGTATCGGCCAGCTTTTTCGCCGGCGGATCACCGGCGCGACCACCCTCCGAGCGCTCCAGGCCAACGTGGATCTGACCGGCGAGGAAGGTGCCGGCGGTCAGGACCACCGAGTCACCGTAGAACTCGATCCCGCCGGCGGTGCGCACGCCCACGACCCGCTCGCCCTCGAGGATCAGGTCATCGACCGCCTGCTGGAACAGGGTCAGGTGCGGCTGGTTCTCCAGCATGTGGCGTACCGCGGCCTTGTAGCGCACGCGGTCGGCCTGGGCGCGCGTGGCGCGCACAGCCGGGCCCTTGCGGGCGTTGAGGATGCGGAACTGGATGCCGCCGAGATCGGCGGCATGCCCCATGGCGCCACCGAGCGCGTCGATCTCCTTGACCAGGTGCCCCTTGCCGATCCCGCCGATGGCGGGATTGCAGCTCATCTGGCCAAGCGTCTCGATATTGTGGGTGACCAGCAGGGTTTCCACGCCCATGCGCGCGGCGGCCAGCGCCGCCTCGGTGCCGGCGTGGCCGCCGCCGATGACGATCACGGGGAATCGATCTGGATAGCGCATGGAAAAACCTCCTGCCGCTGGTACGGCTGACACCCCGGCACGAAATTGTTGCGAATGGCTGCGGCGGGGGGAACACGGCAGTATAACGGAAAGCACTGTCAAATCCAGCAGTTACCCCGCGCCAGCGGGGGCCTGCCCCGGCGTTCCGGGCACGGACTGCAAAAGCGCGCGGCGGGGATGCGCTCACTCACCCTCGTCCGCCGTCGTGACGGTTCTGTCGTTCACGTCTCCGACCACGGACGCATCCCCCCGCTCCCAGCCCCGGCGCAGGCGCGAGACCCCGCCGCGCAGGGCGTGGGCACGAAACCCGGCCTGCTGCATGCGCTCGGCGAGCACAGGCGCGTTCGCGCCGCGCAGGCAGTAGAGCAGGTAGTCCCGGTCCTTCGGCCAGCGGCGAAAGCGCCGGGCGAGCTCATCCGGCGGGACATTGACCGCCCCGAGCAGATGCCAGTCGCGGAAGCGTCGCGGCGGCTGGCAGTCGATCACCTCGGCGTCTGCCGGAATCGTGTCGACGAGCACGTCCGGCGCGGCCAGCGCGGCGCGTTCCATGTCGAGCAGGTCGATCTCGCGGGCCTCGCGCACCGCCTGGTCCAGCAGGGCTTGGTCGAGCTTCGCCTCCTCGTTCTCGATCCGTCCGCGGCGCGAGGAGACCAGCGGCTTGCTGTTGGACAGGGCGCAGAACTCCGGGACGCCCTCGCAGAGGTCGTAGATGCCGATGCGCCGGGCGAGCGAGAGGATCTCGCCCTTGTCGAAGCCGATCAGCGGGCGGATCACGGGCAGATCGGCCGCCGCATCGATGCTGTTGAGGTTGGACAGCGTCTGCGAGGAGACCTGCGAGAGCGCCTCGCCGGTGACCAGCGCCTGGGCCTTGCGTTCGCGGGCCAGTGACTCGGCGGCGCGGTACATCAGGCGCTTCAAGACCACCTGCCAGACCTCGCCGGGCAGCCGGCTGCGCATGTCGGCCACCCCGGGCAGGAAGTCGACCACGAACAGTCGCGGCCGGTCGCCGTGCGCCCAGTCGCGGGCCAGCCGGTGGGCGACCTGCACCACCATGTTTTCGTGCGTGGCCCCACCGAGATTGCAGAAGACGTAGTCGACGCCCACGCCGCGACGCATGGTGTACCAGGCGGCGACCGCCGAATCGAAGCCGCCCGACATCAGCGTAACCGCACGATCCTGCACGCCTAGCGGCACCCCGCCGGGCCCGGGGAAACGCCGGCCGAACAGCCAGGCGCCCTGCTCGGTCAGGTCGATGCGCAGTTCCACCTCCGGCTCGGAGAGGTCCACACGCCCAGGGCCGTCGAGCACCGCGCCCAGCTGTCGCTCGACCTCGCGCTGCGAGAGCTTCACCCCGCCGTGGCGCTTGCAGCGCACCGCGTACGTCTTCCCGCGCACCACCTCGGTAAAGTGGGTCTCGGCCGCCTGTCTCAGCGTGGGCAGGTCCGGGTCGCGCACCACCACGTCCACCGGGGAGAAGGAGGCCACGCCGAAGACCTGCGCCAACGCCCGGCCGGCGGCCTCGATCTCTGTGGTGTGCAAAAGCAGACGCCCCTGGTCGACCGTGATGCGGTGCTCGATCGACCCCAGGGCGGCGCGGATGTTGCGCATCAGGGTGTTGCGGAAACGCCGGCGGGTAGGCGAGGACTTGAGCTGCATCTCCGGGGCGGGCCGGATGATGATCAGGTCGGGTCGGTCGGTGAGGATCTCGGGCATGTGAACAAACGGGGTCGAGCCCGGTCGGGCGTCCGGCGGGCAGGTAACAATCAGGTGAACAGGGCAGCTGGCAGGGGACGGCGATCAGACGGCGTCGAGTGCCTCGCGCATGAAGCGGGGCGTCTCCAGCAGGCCGCGATGCAGGGCGGTGCTGTAGTAGCGCGTGGCGATCGCCTCGTCCAGCGGGCGGATCTCGTCGAGCGAGCCGGCCTTCCGCGCCAGCGTGCCGGTGATCGAGCCGCCGGGGTAGACCGGCTGCGGGAACAAGAGCGAGCGACGCTCGGCGAAGCCGGCATCCCGCATCGCGCGGTGGTAATCCACCATCAGCGGCATGTGGTAGCAGGGCGACTCGCTCTGACCCACCATGATGCCGTCATCGCGCAGCACCCGGCGGCAGTCGGCGAGGAAGCCGGGGCCGAACAGGCCGGTGCCCGGGCCGATCGGGTCGGTGGAATCGACGATGATGACGTCACAGCTCGCCGCCGGGGCGTTCCGCATCCAGGCCACGCCGTCCTCGAAGCGCAGGTCGACGCGCGGGTCGTCGTTGCGCGCGGTGAGCTCGGGGAAGAAGCGCTCGGCGGCGCGGGTGACCGCCTGGTCGATGTCGATCTGGACCACCGACTCGACCTCGGGGTGCCTGAGCACCTCGGTCAGCGTGCCGCAGTCGCCGCCGCCGATGATCACCACGTCACGCGGGGCGGCGTGGCTCTGCAGCGCCGGGTGCGCCATCATCTCGTGGTAGAGGAAGTTCTCCAGCGAGGAGAGCATGATCACGCCGTCGAGCAGCATCAGGTTGCCCCACTGCTCGGTCGCCCAGACCTCGAGGTGCTGGTAGGGGGTCTGCTCGTCGAGCAGCTTTTCGGTCGCGCGGATGGCGAAGCGCGCCCCCATTTCCTCGACCGTCTCGTAGACCCACTCGCCGCGCTTGCCGGACATGACCTCCCTCCCCGTTTTCTCGGCCCGCCCCGTCCACCCCGGGGCGTCAGGCCGGTGGCAAATGTGACAGAATACCAGCCGCCGGCCGTTCCCGTGACCCGTCGATACCGGCCCGAGAAACCGGGGCGGCGGGTCGCGAGTGGAAGGCCACCCGGCGTTTCGGCTCGCCTATTTCGCCGGAACGCCGCCCGGGATCGGATCGATCGACCCCGTCTGACCGCTACAAGAAATCACACAACCAGCACGGAACAAGACCAACCCCATGAAAACCTGGCAGGACTCCCGACTCACCGCCTTCATCGTCACCCTCGGCCTCGCCATCATCGGCGCACTCGCCATTGGCCAGATCTACGACTACCTCGACCAGCGACTGCTGCAGTTCCTCGCGTCGGCCGCCGTAATCCTCATCATCGCCCTGCTCGCTGCCCGGCTGACCCAGCGTCCCGCCCAGCCCGGCCTGAGGCCCAAGGAGGTCGCCGTCGAACACGATCCCGTGCGCGAGACCGGCACCGTCAAGTGGTTCAACGTCGACAAGGGCTTCGGCTTCATCATTCGTGAGAACGGCGAGGACCTGTTCGTCCATTTCCGTGCGATCAGTGACGGCGCCGCCTCGCGCCTGACCGAAGGCCAGAAGGTCGAATACCAGATCGGCCAGGGCCGCAAGGGTCCGCAGGCCGAGGAAGTCGTCATTCTCGACTGACCGTCTCGTCGGCCGACAGAGGCTGGCAGCACCCGGGCAGGGTGTCCTGGATCGAGCGCGCCAGCACGGCCACCGCCTGCCGACGGGAGAAACGCTTGCGACTGGCCAGCGCGATATCGCGGGTGGGCATATCCCGGCCGAAAGGCAGGTAGCGCACCAGCGAGCGGGCGCCCGAGCCCTCGCCATTCTCGGTCGAGGCGCAGGGCAGCACCGTGATGCCCGCGCCGCTGGCGACCATCATGCGCATCGTCTCCAGCGAGCCACCCTCCAGCGTGCGCTGCAGGCGGCCCAGGGCGCGGCCGTCCTCGCAGCGCGGACAGACCCCCAGCACCTGATCGCGGAAGCAGTGCCCGCGGCCCAGCAGGAGCAGGTCGTGCTCGGCCAGCTGATCGGGCTCCACGGTCTGTTGTTCGGCGAGGGGGTGGTCGATCGGCACCGCGACGACGAACGGCTCCCGGTACACCGGCTCGACGACGACGCCCGGCGCCTCGAAGGGCAGCGACAACACCACCACGTCCAGTTCGCCGTGGTCGAGCTGCTCGGCGAGCTCCGCGGTCATGCCCTCGGTGATCTCGATCGGCATCCGCGGGGCCAGCTGGTGCAGCCGGCCGATCAGGCGCGGCAACAGGTAGGGCCCGACGGTGTGGATCAACCCCACCCGCAAGGGGGCGGCCAGGGGGTCGCGGCGGGTGTAGGCGAGGTCCTCGAGACGCTCCATCTCGGCCAGCACCCGCTCGGCCTGCTCGATGATCGCGCGGCCCTCGGGGGTGACCTGCACCTCCGACCGGCTCGCCCGTTCGAAGATCTGCACGCCCAGCGACTCCTCCAGCCGCTTGACGCCCACGCTCAGCGTCGGCTGGCTGACGAAGCAGCGGGCGGCGGCGCGGCCGAAGTGGCGCTCACGTGCCACGGCGACCACGTAACGGAGTTCGGTCAATGAAGCCATGCAGGACAGTTCTTTTTGCGTCGACGGTAGGGGCGGGCCATACTTCGGGCATTCTGCCGTCGCGGCCCGGCCGATGGCCGGCAGAATAGCACCGCAGGACGCACCTGCTTGAAATGCGGCGTCCAGGGATGAACAATTGCCCGACAGGCAGAACCAGTCATAGATATTTAGGAGTCATGCCGTGAGCGACAACATCGTCTACGTATCCGACGCGGATTTCGAAGCCCAGGTAATCAACAGCGACCAGCCGGTACTGGTGGATTTCTGGGCCGAGTGGTGCGGCCCCTGCAAGATGATCTCGCCGATCCTCGACGAAGTGGCCGAGGACTACGCCGGCAAGCTCAAGATCGCCAAGGTCAACATCGACGAGAACCCGGAGACCCCGCGCCAGAACGGTATTCGCGGCATCCCGACCCTGATGCTGTTCAAGGGCGGCAAGGTCGAGGGCACCAAGGTCGGCGCCGTCTCCAAGTCCCAGCTGACCGACTTTATCGACTCGGCACTCTGAAGACCGAGCCGGCCTTCAGCGAGCGGGCGGGCCGACCTGGCCGCGCTCGCGCGCCCTTAGAGAAAACCCTTGACATGTTTGGCAAGCAGCCGGTTCTGTGCCAAACTCCTGCCAGCTTGACGACGACACGCCCCTTCTGTCGTCCGGTCGCACCTCGGCGACCTTCCGATCTCAGCATTTGATTTCACCCTTCGACATCCCGTTGATTATCCATCTGTGGCCCGCCGCGGTCCCCACGACGAATCCATCCGAATGAACCTAACCGAACTCAAGAGCAAGCCCGTTCCGGAACTCATGGAGCTGGCCCAGTCGATGGGACTGGACAACATCGCCCGAACCCGCAAGCAGGACGTGATCTTCGCCCTGCTCAAGGCGCATGCCAAGACGGGCGAATCGATCCACGGCGACGGCGTACTGGAAATCCTCTCGGACGGATTCGGCTTTCTGCGCAGTGCCGACGGCTCCTACCTCGCCGGCCCGGCCGACATCTACGTCTCGCCCTCGCAGATCCGCCGCTTCAACCTGCAGACCGGCGACACCATCAGCGGCACGATCCGCCCGCCGAAGGACAACGAGCGCTACTTCGCCCTGCTGAAGATCGAGAAGATCAATCTCGAGAAGCCCGAGGCCTCCAAGACCAAGATTCTGTTCGGTGACCTCACCCCGCTGCATGCCGAGAAGCGCATGCGCATGGAGCGCGGCAACGGCTCGACCGAGGATCTCACCGCGCGGATCATCGACATCGTCGCGCCGATCGGCAAGGGCCAGCGCGGCCTGATTGTCGCTCCCCCGAAGGCGGGCAAGACGATGCTGCTGCAGAACATCGCCCAGAGCATCACCGCCAACCACCCCGAGTGCGACCTGATCGTCCTGCTGATCGACGAGCGCCCGGAGGAAGTCACCGAGATGCAGCGCACCGTGCGCGGCGAGGTGGTCGCCTCGACCTTCGACGAGCCGGCGCCGCGCCACGTCCAGGTCGCCGAGATGGTTATCGAGAAGGCCAAGCGCCTGGTCGAGCACAAGCGCGACGTCGTGATCCTGCTCGACTCGATCACCCGCCTGGCGCGCGCCTACAACACCGTCGTGCCCTCCTCGGGCAAGGTGCTCACCGGCGGTGTCGACGCCAACGCCCTGCACCGCCCCAAGCGCTTCTTCGGCGCGGCGCGCAACGTCGAGGAGGGCGGCAGCCTGACCATCCTCGCCACCGCGCTGGTCGATACCGGCTCGAAGATGGACGAGGTGATCTACGAGGAATTCAAGGGCACCGGCAACATGGAGCTCCACCTCGACCGGCGCATCGCGGAAAAGCGCGTCTACCCGGCGATCAACATCAACCGCTCCGGCACCCGCCGCGAGGAGCTGCTCACGGATACCGAGGAACTGCAGAAGATGTGGATCCTCAGGAAGTTCCTCCACCCGATGGGCGAGCTCGAGGCGGTGGAGTTCCTGCTCGACAAACTGCAGCAGACCAAGACCAACAACGAGTTCTACGACTCGATGCGCCGCGGCTGAACCGCCGACACCCCGAAACGCGAAGCCCCGACCCATCCCCGGTCGGGGTTTTTCGTTTGTGTGCCGGTCGGCCGCCTTGGTCAGTATGGATAAGCGAAAAGGGGAAGAGAGGACACCACGATGAACACCGGCTATCAAACACGCGTCGCACGCGTCCTGGCGGGTTGCCTCGGCGCGATCGCCCTGCTGACGATATCCCCCGTCGTGCCGGCGGACGACAGGCATCCTGACCCGCGCGTCAATCTCGGCTTCACGGCGGAGGAGAAGGCCGTGTTCCTGGGTGACATGCGGCGCATGCTGGGCAGCGTGCAACAGATCCTGCGCGGCATCAGCGAGCAGGATCGGGAGGCGATCGCGGCTGCGGCGAAGGCCTCGGGCAACCGCATGGCGCGCAACACGCCCGCCTCCGTCCGCGCAAAGACCCCGCCCGCGTTCAAGGCCATCGGCGGCCCGATGCATCTGGCGTTCGAGGAGATCGCCATCCGCGCGGAGACCGACCCGCTCGAGGACCTCACCGCTCTGACCGCCGAGGCCATGAATCAGTGCATGGCCTGCCACGCCCAGTTCCGGGTCGACTAGGTTCCACCAGTCGGACGCAGCGCCTTCAGGTCGTCCAGCACGTCGCGGACGTGCTCGTCCGGGTCGACCTTGCGGTAGATCTTCGCGATATTGCCGTCGGGATCGATGATGAAGGTGTGACGCTTGGCGAACTTCACCACCATGAAGTCGGCCAGTGCGCCGTAGGCGCGAACGGCCTCGCCCTCGGGGTCGGCCAGCAGCGGGAAAGGCAGTTCGTGCTTGGCAGCGAACTCGGCATGGCTTTCCATGCTGTCCATGCTCACGCCGAGCACGGCCGCGTCCTGGGCGATCAGCCGATTGATGTTGTCACGGAAGCTGCAGGCCTCGGTGGTGCAGCCGGGCGTGTCGTTCTTGGGATAGAAGTACAGCACCAGCCACTGACCGGCGTAGTCCTCCAGCCGCTGCGTCTCGCCATCCTGATCGGGCAGGGCGAACGTGGGCGCGGGATCGCCCACCGAGAGGTCCGAGGCCTGGGCGGTGCCAGCGAGCAGCAGGGAAGCGAGCAGGGGGAGTAGACGACGCATGGGGCGATTACCGTGTCGGGTTACCGGGTCACGGAGTAAAGCAGCTTTTGCACCGTTCGCCAGTCGAGGCCCGGCTCAGCCCCGACCGATGGCCCGCCAACCGATGTCGCGGCGGCAGAAGCCACCCTCGAAATGCACCTGGTCGACGCCGGCGTAGGCCGCCTGCTGGGCGGCCTCGACCGTCTCGCCCAGCGCGGTGATGCAGAGCACCCGCCCGCCGTTGGTGACGATCTGGCCGTCGGTCTCGGCGGTGCCGGCGTGGAAGGCCTTCACGCCCGCGGGCAGGGCGTCGAGGCCGGTGATCACGTCACCCTTCGAGGAGCTTTCCGGGTAGCCGGCCGAGGCGAGCACCACGCCCACGGCCGCCTGGTTCGTCCACTCGGCGTTCACCTGGTCCAGCGTGCCGTTGACGCCCGCCTCGATCAGGTCGACCAGGTCGCTGTCCAGGCGCATCAGCACCGGCTGGGTCTCCGGGTCGCCGAAGCGGCAGTTGAACTCCAGCACCTGCGGCTCGCCGTCCGGGCCGACCATCAGTCCGGCGTAGAGAAAACCGGTGTAGGGCAGGCCGTCGAGGGCCATGCCCTTGACGGTCGGCTCGATCACCGTCTCCATCACGGTCTCGATCATGGCATCACTCAGCACCGGGGCGGGCGAGTAGGCACCCATGCCGCCGGTGTTCGGGCCTTTGTCGCCCGCGTCCCGGGCCTTGTGGTCTTGGCTGGAGGCCATCGGCAGGACGTGCTCGCCGTCCACCATGACGATGAAGCTCGCCTCCTCGCCCTCGAGGAAGGATTCGACCACCACGCGCGCGCCGGCGGCGCCGAACTGCCCGCCGAAGATGTCGCGGATGGCTGCCTCGGCCTCCTCGATGGTCTGGGCGACGATCACACCCTTGCCGGCGGCCAGTCCGTCGGCCTTCACTACCACCGGCGCACCGTGCTCGTGGACGAATTCGATCGCCGGGGCGGCGGTGTCGAAGACGCGGTAGGTGGCGGTGGGGATGCCGTGGCGCTCCATGAAGTCCTTGGCAAAGGCCTTGGAGCCCTCCAGCTGCGCGGCCTTCTGGGTGGGGCCGAAGATAGCCAGACCCGCGTCGCGGAAGGTGTCGACCACGCCCTCGACCAGCGGGGCCTCGGGACCGACCACGGTCAGGTCAACGGCATTATCGGCGGCGAAGGCGACCAATTCGGCCACGTTGGTCGCGGAAACGGCGACGTTGCGGCACTCCTCTTCCTCGGCCGTGCCGGGGTTGCCGGGGGCGACGAACACCGTCTCCACCCGCGGTGACTGCGCGATCTTCCATGCCAGGGCGTGTTCGCGGCCACCACCGCCGATTACCAGTACCTTCATGCCTTTACCTCGATTCGCGTCTGCTGATTCGCCCGCCACGGCCATGCCCGCCCGGCGAACAAGGATCTGCGCGGCATTCTACATCAGGGCGCGCGGCTGTCCTTGGCCGCGGGACCGCGACGCGGGCGTGCTGGCCTACAATGACCGCATGCCATCGATCATGCTGTTCGAACCCGAAATCCCGCCCAACACCGGCAACCTGATCCGCCTGTGCGCCAACACCGGCGCGCGGCTGCACCTGGTCGAGCCGCTGGGGTTCTCGCTCTCGGACAAGGCGCTGCGCCGGGCGGGGCTGGACTACCATCAGCTCGCTCACGTGCAGCGCCACGCCGATCTCGCGCAGGCACGGAACGCCGTGACGGGCAGGTTGCTGGCCTTCTCCACCCGTGGGAGCACGCGCTACGACCGGGTTGCCTACCGGCCGGACGACGTGCTGCTGTTCGGCCCGGAGACCCGTGGCCTGCCGGACACCGTGCTCGAGGCCCTGCCCGAGTCGCAGCGACTGTACTTGCCCATGGCGGACGGCTCGCGCAGCCTCAATCTGGCCAATGCGGCGGCGGTGGCCTTCTTCGAGGCCTGGCGGCAACTCGATTTCGCGGGGGCGAGATGACGACGGACTGGCGGATGACGCCCATCGGACACATCGAGAGCCCCTACCGGGAGGGGTTCGGCATCCCGCGGCAATCGGGGATCGTACCGGCGGCCACCGGCGTGCTGGTCCCCCATGCGGAGTGGTCGGACCCGAGCGCGTGGCGGGGGATCGAGGCCTTCTCGCACCTCTGGCTCGTGTGGGTCTTTCACGCCAAGCGGCGCATGCAGAGCGGCGACCGCAAGGCCGTCCGTCCGCCCCGCCTGGGCGGAAACGAACGGGTGGGGGTGTTCGCCAGCCGGGCCCCGGTGCGACCCAATCCCATCGGCCTGTCGGTGGTCCGGCTGATCGACGTGCAGCGGGATGATGACGGCGTGCGGCTGCACCTCGGCGGCATCGACCTGCTCGACGGCACACCCGTGCTCGACGTGAAACCGCATGTGCCCTACGCCGACTGCCCGGCCGACAGTCGCGGCGGTTGGGCGAGCCGTCCGCCGGAGCGGCTGGCCGTGATCTGGGGGGCGGCCGAACCCTGGCTGGAGCGGCTGCCTCCGGCGCAGGTGGCCCTGATCGAACAGACGCTGGCGCAGGATCCGCGCCCCGCCTTTCATGACGACCCCGACCGCATCTACGGCATGCGGATCGAGGCGATCGACGTGCGTTTCGTGGTGCGCGAGCACCGTGCGGAGATACGTGAGATCGTTCCGGTCGACCGGAACGGCTGAGGGCGACTCAGGTCTCGTCGTGGCCCTGCTCGCGCGCGAGCAGTTCGCCCACCGCCTCGCGCGCCGGCAGACCCTCGTAGAGGACGCGATAGACGCACTCGGTGATCGGCAACTCCTCGCCGTGCGCCTGCGCCAGCCGGTGCCCCTCGCGAGCGGCGCTGATCCCCTCGACCGCCTGGCCGATCGCGGCCACCGCCTGGTCGACGGTCTCGCCGCGGGCCAGGCGCAGGCCGAACTGGCGGTTGCGGGAATGATCGTCGGTACAGGTCAGCACCAGGTCGCCCAGGCCGGCCAGGCCGAAAAACGTCTCGGCCCGAGCGCCGATGGCCTCGCCGAGACGCATGATCTCGGCCAGACCACGGGTGATCAGCGCCGCACGGGCGTTGGCGCCGAAACCGAAGCCGTCGGAGACGCCCGCGGCGATGGCGAGCACGTTCTTCAGCCCGCCGGCCAGCTCGATGCCGATCACGTCGCTGCTCGGGTAGCAGCGGATGTGGTCGTTGCGCAGTTCCTCGGCGACCCCCTCGGCCACCGCGCGGTCGCGGCTGCCGACCGCCAGCGCGGCCGGGCGACCGTGGGCGACCTCGATGGCGAAGGTCGGCCCGGAGACCACCGCGAAGGCGACATCCCCCAGGGCATCGGCGACCAGCTCGTCGATGCGCCGGCCGGTGCCGGGCTCGAAGCCCTTGGAGGCGGTGACGTAGACCGCCGAGCGTGGCAGTGCCTCGCGGTGCTCGGCGAGGAACTCGCCCAGGATCTTGGTCGGCAGCACCAGCCAGACCTGCTCGGCCCCGTCGACCGCCGCGGCGAGGTCGCAGCCGGCATGCAGCGTCTCCGGCAGGTTCACGCCCGGCAGGTAGCGCGGGTTCTGGTGCTCGCGATCGATGGTGGCCGCCTGTTCGCAGTCACGTGCCCACAGGCGCACCGACACACCGTTGGCCGCCAGGAGCCCGGCAAGCGCCGTGCCCCAGGAGCCGGCCCCGAGTACCGCGATCCGCTTGCGATCCACCTCGGTCACCGTTCGACGATCAGTTCGGGCGTGCCTCGGAGCCGCCCTCGGCCTGCGCCGCGCGCTGCTGCTCGTGCTGGGCGTAGAGCGCGTCGAAGTTGATCGGCTGGAGCACCATCTGCGGGAAGCCGCCCTTCATCACCAGGTCGCCAACCGTCTCGCGGATGTAGGGGAAGATCAGCGTCGGGCAGTAAGCGCCCAGCAGCTGGCGACGCGTCGCGTCGTCGAAGCCCCTGATGGTGAACACGCCGGCGTACTGGACCTCGGCGAGGTAGATGGTCTTTTCCTCGAACGAGGCGGTCACCGTGATGGTCAGCTCGGTCTCGAAGGTGTTGTCACTCAGGCGGGTGGCGTTGTTGCCCACCTGGACGTTGATCTCCGGCTTCCAGTCGTCACGCGTGAAGATGTCCGGCGCCTGCGGCGACTCGAACGAGAGGTCCTTGAGGTAGACCTTCTGCACAAAGAACTGCTGATCGTTGCCCTCGGCGGCCTGACCGTTGCCGGCGGCGTTGTTCTCGCCTTCTGCCATGTCGATGTTTCCTAGAATCGTCGTGATGGATTGTTGTTCAGCGGACCCCGTGCCCGGCCAGCCAGCGCGCCAGTTGCGCGGCCGGCAGGGCGCCGGAGAGGCGATCGACCTCGCGACCGCCGGAAAAGAGGATCATCGTCGGGATGCTGCGGATACCGAAGCGTGCCGAGATGGCGGGCGCACGCTCGGTCTCGAGCTTGGCGACCACCAGCCGGCCGCTGAAATCGCGCGCCAGCTGATCGAAGGTGGGCGCCATCATCTTGCATGGCCCGCACCACTCGGCCCAGAAATCGACCAGTACGGGCAGGTCGTCGCGGCTGACGTGCCGCTCGAAACCCGCCTCGTCCAGCGTCAGCGGCTGGCCCGGGAACAGGCCCTCGCCGCAGCGACCGCAGTTACCTGCCCCGAGCCGCTCGGCGGGCAGTCGATTGATCGCCCCGCAGGCGGGGCAGACCACGTGTTTCGAATCACTCATGGCGGGGAACCCTCTCCTTGATCCCGATCCCCATGATAACGCGCCGCGGATCCGCCGGGGCGATCACGCCCCGCCGACGGGCGGCTCACCGGCCGCGCGGCGCGCCTCTGCCTCGACCAGCGGCATCAGCTTGCCGTCCCGGTCGAGCGCCGCCAGCTCATCGTAGCCGCCCACGTGTGTCTCGCCGATGAACACCTGCGGGACGGTCAGCCGCTTGGCCCGCTGGATCATCTCCTCCTTCTTCGCTGCCGAGAGCTGAACGTTGATCGACTCGAACGCCAGGCCGCGCTTCTTCAACAGGCGCTTGGCGAAATGGCAGAAGGGGCAGAGCGGGCTCTGGTAGACGACGATCGCTGCCGGTTCGAGATCGCTCGTCGGGCTGGGCTCACCGGTCACGCGATCGATCTCACTTACCCTTGGCGACGGGGTAGTTCTGACCTTCCCAGGCGAGGATGCCGCCACCGAGATGGCTGACGTTCTCCAGACCACCCTTGACGAGGATGTTCGCCGCGGTCGCCGAGCGGTTGCCCGAACGGCAGTACAGCACGACCTCGTCGGGGTTCTCGCCCTTGATGTCGCCGAGCTTCTTGTCGAGCTTGCCGAGCGGAATGTGGCGGGCGCCCTTGATGTGCCCGGCCTTCCATTCGTTGTCCTCACGGACATCGATCAGGGTTACGCCGTCACGGCCAGCCTTGCGGGCCACCTCGGCGGGATCGAGCGTCTTGAACTTCTGCATGCGCCGCGACAGTTCGTTGCTGACTAGCAGGATGATCAGGACGATCGCCACCGTGGACAGCACCCAGTGGCGAGTGAGGAAATCGATAAAGGATTCCATTGACGATTCTCGGGATTCGTGTCGAAGGTCGGAGACGCGGGATACCGCGGCATACAATGGCCGCGGCGCGCAAAAAATTCAAGGCACCGTCGGCGCGGGGCCGAAGCGGTGCCTTGTGGAGCACTCGAACCCGGCGGCGCCGGGCCCTGTCACGCTCAGCTGGCGCGACGCACGCCCATCTTCTCGAGGATCGAGTCGAGCGGGCAGAAGCGGGTGATGCCGCTCTGGAACAGGTTCAGGCCGATGAACGCCGTCAGCCACAGCCAGGACAGCTGGCTCAGGTCGGCCTGACCCATGAAGTGGGCCAGCGCCAGCGTGGCCAGGATCATCAGGCCGGCGATGATGCGAACGTAACGATCAGTGGTCATTGGTGCCTCCGCGAAACCAGGGGGAACGACGCGCCGGCTATCGCCGGCACGTCCGAATAGAATTATTTTATTCTATCCTAATTTAGAGGGCAAAAAACCTCCTGCATCATGCCGATCAGCCGCAGCGTCCGGGCGTCGGAGACCCGGTAGAACACCCGGTTGGCGTCCTTGCGCGAGGCGAGGATGCCCTTGTCGCGCAGGATGGCCAAGTGCTGGGAGATGTTGCTCTGGGTGGTCCCCACCGCCTCGACGATCTGCTGGACGCTCAGTTCGTTGTCGCCCAGCACGCACAGGATCTTCAGCCGCAGGGGGTGCGACATGGCCTTGAGCGATCGGGAGGCGCGCTCGATGTCCTCGGAGCGGCCCATCAGCCGGGTGGCGGGATATTCCTCGGTTTCCAAATTCATGCTTCGACCCACATGCTGGTTATGCGGTGACGGGTTCGACCTTCGCCCCTGACGGGTCAAGGTGCGCCGACCGGCGACTCGGTCAAAACCTCCATGCCTCCGTATACTACCGCTTTTCCGTCAATTTGTTGCAGTGGCCGTTGCGCGTCCGCCGGCCGGACCCGCGCCGAGCCCGCCTTCCACACCGGTCAGGGGACACCTTGCCACAGTCGACACGCCCCCAACCCAAGCTGTACACGCCGTCGCGCCCCGCCCGCCGGAGCGCCATCGCGCTGTGCTGCGCGGCCCTCGTGCTCCTGCCGACGACCCTGCCGGCCGAGTCGATCGACAAGCGCATCGAGGCACAGCGCGAGGCGATCGCCTCCACCGAGGACGAGCGGGCGGCGGCGCGCGAGGCCCTGGCGGAGCAACGCAAGCGGCTCACCTTTCTCGAAGAGAAGGCCGCCGAACTGGACGCCGAGCGGGCACGACTGGAGCAGCGCCGGCGACAGCTGGACGAGCAGGAGACCCGGCTGCGCGAGGGGGTGGCCCAACGACGGGCCGAACTCGAGCGCCGCCTGCGCGCGGCCTACCCCCTAACCCGCGGCAGTGCGCTCCGGACCCTGCTTGGTGATGGAGACGCCCTGCAGACCCAGCGGGATCTTCACTACCTGCGCGGCCTGATCCGGCCGGTGCAGGAAGCCCGGCAGGCGCTCGAGGCACAGCGCGCCGAACTGGCCGAACACCGCAAGGCCATCGCCGGCAACGAGCGCGCGCTCGCCCAGGCCGGCGAGCGACTCGATGCCCACCACCACGACCTGCAGCGCAACCTCGAGGAGCAACAACGCCTGCTGGCCCGGCTGGGCGAAACGCTCGACGAGCAACAGCGGTCGCTCAAGGCGATGCTGGAGAAAAAACGCCGACTCGACCGCGAGGTGGCCGCGGCCCGTGCTGCCAGGGAACGACAGGCCAGCGAACGACAGGCCCGGGAGGCCGCCGCGGAGCCCCGTCGCAGGCCGGTCGAGTCCGCCGCCGAGAACCCGTCGATCGCAGTCGACGGCATCCCCGTGAGTGGCCCGGTCCAGCGCCGGTTCGGCGAATCGCTGCCCCAGGGAGGGCTGCGCAACGAGGGTGTCGAGTTCGGGGCGACGGCCGGCACACCCGTGCGCGCTGTTGCCGACGGCGAAGTCGCCTACGCCGGTCCGCTCAAGGGCTGGGGCAACCTGGTCATGCTGCGCCACCGTGGCGACTACCTTTCCCTGTACGCACACTGCCGGTCGCTGGCGGTGTCCAAGGGGGAATCGATCGCTCGCGGCCAGACCCTGTGCCACTCGGGCGTGATCGACGCGAATCGCGAAGGGCTGTACGTGGAGGTACGTCGCGGCAACCGCCCCATCGACCCGACGCGCTGGGCGGCCTGGAAGCGCGCGACGGGCGGCTGATCGCAATCCGGATCGACCGGGGCACGGGCGTCGCCAACCGGCATGCGATGCCCTATGCTCTCCGGGACGCGCCCGCCGCCGGCGGGCAGGCGGGGTCGCGGGCGCCCCCATGACCGTGGCATAGTGTTCGGTCCGAGCATCGGGCCCTTGACTGCCCGGCGGGCGCCCCCACCGTGCTGGAAACCATCAACACCGCTGCGGCGGGCCCCACAGCCGACGAACATGCCTAGAGAG